>Ga0123332_1000440_pt1 | contig 41386 bp, 35 predicted proteins | sample BioC12SIPDNA_4_FD_89958 | JGI IMG/M metagenome (GOLD analysis project Ga0123332, IMG submission 89958) | Anaerobic biogas reactor microbial communites from Washington, USA - Biogas_R2_A C12 SIP DNA | ecosystem: Engineered > Bioreactor > Anaerobic > Unclassified | place: Washington, USA... | reverse complement strand
TCAGCTAGAGCATAGAGCTGGACTACTAATATGGCGTGGGATGATCGCCACGGTGTTTGGCCTGACGGTTCTCTGGTCAGGCGCCTCCCTGACAACGCTTGTGATGTTATTCAGTGCCTATGTTTTGGCGGATGGTCTCTTGGTCCTGATCGTGAGGCGGACTAGGCGCCGGGATTCGGGTCACAGTGGGGGGTTGCTCCTAAGAGCAGGAGCGGGTATCGTCATCGGAGCGATAGCCGGCCTCCGACCGAACTTTACGGCGCTGCTCCCCCTCGTCGGCGCCTGGGCCATCCTAATCGGCGCGCTTGATGTTGTAGCGGTGCTTGAGCTGCGCAAAGTATCGCAGCGCAGTTGGCAGACAGCCTGGGACGCCACGATCAGGCGCCAGCGCCAGATGACTTGGGACGGTGCGCGTGACAGGGCAATGCGCTACGCGAGCGCCGAGAAGCTGGCCTGGGACAACAAGAGCGACCGCATGATGCGCGCCGAGCGACTCGGGAGCGGATGGCGCGCGGAGTCGGTGGGCTATAACAGCCAAAAGTACCAGCAACCGTCAGTTTGAGCACTATAGCTGAAGGAGCAGAGGAGACACAATGAACATTCTAATCTATCTCGTCGTTGCAGCGATCATTGGTTGGGTGGCCACCGAGCTGATGCACGACCGCTCGAACCTACTGCTCAATATCGTCGTCGCCGTCGTGGGTGCGTTCCTCGCAGGTTACTTCCTCAGTCCCATCTTCAATGTCGGGACCATCAACGATGCGATCACCATTCCGACGATGCTCGTCACGCTGCTGGGCGCCGTCATCCTGCTGGCAATCGTTCGCCTCTTCCGCGGGAGCAGGGGACGACGGTAGCCGTGATGGTGGTCCGACACCGGCGAGGCCCTGTTTGGGTGTAGGGGCAAGTGTGCCGCCTCTACACCCAAACAGGAGTCACGCTAAGGAGCACAAGGAGGCATCAAATGCAAGTGAATCCACCCACCAGTGAAGTAGCTGTGGATCGGCGCGAGGAGACGGTGGTCACCCAACAGCCGGGCTACGCGGCAACCGAGCAAGTGACACGCGATGTTGCCGCTGAGCGGCGGCAGCGCTTCGCGATGGTCCTCCAGATTATCTGGGGCATTCTGGCGCTCCTGGAAATTCTGCTGGGCCTGCGCTTCATGCTCAAGCTGATCGGAGCCAATCCGGATAGCGGCTTTGCCACTTTCGTCTATGGGATCACGGGCCCCTTCCTGGCGCCGTTCGAAGCCTTGATAAGCACGCCCGCGGCGGGCGGCATGGTCCTTGAACTGACGACCCTCATCGCGATGGCCATCTATGTCCTGATCTTCTGGGGCGTCGCCTATGTCATCGGAATCGTTGTGAACCGCCCCCGCGCACGTACAGTCACGCGCTCAACGCGGGAGCAGACGGGCGCAGGTACCGAGAGAACGACATTCACCAACCAGAGTAGATAGGTGCGTGGGGCACAACGGCCATCCCGGCCGTTGTGCCCCCTCACAGACGCTGAAGAAGGAGCGTACAGGATGAGCGAGCAATGTCACAGTAGTCAGTTGGGAGGCTTTCTACTTGGCCTGTTGGCAGGTGGATTGGCGGGTGCTGGAATGATGCTGTTGCTGGCGCCGCAATCGGGGAAGAAGACACGCGCCGGCATCGAGAGGAAGGGCAAGCAACTGTACAAGCAGTTCGGCAAGACCGTGGAAGAGACGATGGCGCAAGTCCGCACCAAAGCCCACCAGATCACGGATGACGTGGCTGAACAGGCTGGTGACCTGCAGCAACGCGGGCAAGATGCGATTGATGCGCAAAGGGACAATTTGGGCGACAGCCTCAAGGACCTTGGGAAAGCCGTCCATACCTGATCGCCGGGTATGCAGAATCACCGGCGTTTGCCTGCAAACCCGAACCCCACCCGGGCCAACAGATGGGTGGCTAGCAGAGTATCATATTGAAGGAGAAAGTCTATGTTGTGGACCATCATTGTAATCCTGGTTGTGCTTTGGCTGCTTGGCTTCTTCGGTCGAAACATCAGCCCAAGATTCCCGAAAACCGGCAGTTGGATTCATCTGCTGGTCGTGCTCGCCGTGATCCTCATCATCTTGAAGCTCCTTGGGGTGGTATAGCCGGCTCGCGCTATGAGTACGTGCCGGGTCCGCCGCACCCTGTGTGACGGACCCGGTCGGCGCTGCCACGAGGCTTCCCGATGAACAAGCGATGGATCGCCACGGTGCTGCTCCTGATGCTTCTGGTGTTGCTGGCGTGTGTTAGCACTACGCCAGTCCCGCCGGGGTGGTTTGTCTACTCGACGTTCACGCCTTCGGCCCTGTCCAGCTATGACCAGGACGCGGCCTATGCCGCCGCGCAGGCCACGCTGGTGGCCGGCCAGAGCGAGGTCATGGCGCTGTCGCATCAAGCCACCGCGGTGAGCCTGAGCATGGACCAGGCCGCGGATGCTGCTGCCCAGGCCACCATCGACTTTGACCAGCGCCGGCTGATGGAGCTGTCCATTCGGGGCACCGAGGTCAGCCTCGACATGGCTCAGGCGGCTGCCACCCAGCAGGCCATTCGGGAGCAAGCTCAACTGGCCCAGAACGCGACCGCCGCCGCTCAAAGCCAGGCTGCTACGGCTACCGTACAGAGCCAGGCCGCGACCGCCGCCGCTCAAAGCCAGGCTGCTACGGCTACCGTACAGAGCCAGGCCGCGACCGCCACCGCCCAAAGCCAAGCGGCTACCGCCACCGCTCAGAGCCGGTCGGCTGAAGCCACAGCTACCGTGGCGGCCTACAACCGGTACGCCACAGAAACCGCACAGACCCAGGCGTTGCTGGCTGGCTACGCCGCAGCGACAGCGCAGGCGCAGGCTACGCAGACCGCGTACCCGCTGACGGCAACACCGGCGGCTGCGATGCAGGCCTATATCCAACGAAGCCGGGATCAACGGGAACGGCGGGCCCTGTGGGATGAGTTTGTTGTCACTCCCGTGACGGCCATCCTATCAGCTGTGGTCATCATCCTGCTCATCGCGGGCGGGGTGATCACCTTTCGGCGGCTCCTGCCGATCGTGGAGTTTCGCTTGCGCAACCCATATGGGGACCTTAACATGCCCCCTCGGTCTCTGATAGATGGCACGATCGTGGATCTGGGCCCCTGTGATGACCGGCTGGAGCAGCCCGACCTGCACCCCCTCAATCATCCTCAGCTTGCGAGTGACGAGACGCCGCAGGTTGAAATCATCGACCCGTCCGAACCGTCTATCATCAGTTGGGTTGCCGAAGCCGAGCGCAAACTGCGCACGGAGGGAAGAACCCAACCATGAGCGCCAAGCGTTACCTTGCCGCGGCCCGCCACGTTGCCCGGGCGTTCCCGGGCATCTTGGCGCAACGCGGGCTGAGCCCGTTCATCAGCCGCCTTGTCCTGACGGAGACCGCACAAGGCCATGCCTGGCTCTTTGTCGTCTTGGATGTCAGCCCGCTGCAGCCTTCGGAAGACTACGTTGCGCAAGAGGTGCTGGACGACCTGTCCGCGGCGCTCAATGGGCTTCCCGTGGTGGTCAGCTACTCGTACGCCGGCCTGCGGTATGCCGTGCTCATCGGCTCACCGGGTGTGTCGAACGAGGCATAGCGGTCCTGGGAGTAGCACCTAAGGTAGGAACCGGAAGGCATCAACTCGTAACCTCATCGTGATTGGGAACAGTGCGGGAGGGGTGTAGAGAAGCCGGCCGAGGCCATAGGTGGGGTGGATCCAAGAACACAAGGAAGAGCGGATCGCGTCACTGCTGGACCGAAGCTGCCAACCCCAGGCAGTTAAGGGGGTGGAGATTTCGAAGCACAGAGGCATCCTCCTGGTCCTTGCCCAGGCGCAGGTTCGTCTGGGGTACGTGCCAGGCCAACCGACCGCAAGATCACGGTCGTGCTCTCGCTGGGCGTCAGGTGCAGCGGGAGACAAAGGCTTCCCCGAGGGCTTGGGGCGCCCTCGGCATACGGGTCGCCCTCGACCGGGGCGCCGGTGGGGTTGTGGAACGTGTACTCCAGCGCTGCCACCGGCAGGCTGCTGTTGTCGGCATCGCCGGGGATGAACGGGCTCCAGCCAGTAATCGTCATCTGCAGCGGGATGACTGCATCGGAGAGCCCAACCATTCCGAAGGGAAGGCGGGCCGTGAACGTCGCGGCGTCGAAGCGCGGCAGCCCGTAGTCGGTGCCGCCCACGCCGTTGCCGGCCTCGCTGGGGCCATAGACCTTCTATTCGGCAAGCTCCGCACAACTGGCGGCTGTTGCTGTGCCTTGCGCGTAGCGTTGCCACCGCTGAACCAGCGGCACGTGTATCCTCGGAAACATGGCGGGTTCCTCCATGGAGGGATCAAGGTAGAGGTACGATCGGCCCTCTTGGCTGCTGAACCCGACGTGATGCCCCTCGTGGTCCACAGCGACAAGGTTCATCCCGGCAAGATAACGCCCGCCCAGCTCATTCAACTCGACCATCGCGCGGTGGCCTGCCTCCTCCAGGGTCATCCCCAGCTTGAGATAGGTCACCACGCTGTGGGCCGTGCAGGCGCGGATGGACATCTCGCCGGTGCCCGTACAAGCCGCCGCGCCGTAGCGGTCATCGGCGTAGAAGCCGGCACCAACGACCGGCGAGTCGCCGAGCCGCCCGGGATACTTCCAGGCCCAGCCGCTGGTGCTCACGCCCACACAGATCTGGCCGTGCGCGTCGCGGGCGATGACGTTGACCGTGCCCCGGATGCGCTCCGGGTCGGTGGCGATCTCCACCCACCGCCACAGATCGGGCAGTTCTTCAATGCGGGCGACCATCTCCGGCGTCATCTCGGGCTGCAGGCCGCTGGCCCACGCCTCCTCTGCCGCCTCGGTCAGGAGATCCGTGCGCGGGAAGCCCATCTCCGCAGCAAATCGCGCCGCGCCTTCGCCGACCAGGAACACGTGCGGCAAGACCTCCATAACGCGACGAGCAACCGAGATCGGGTGGGCGAAGCCCTGGAGTGCGCCAACCGCGCCGCTGGTCAGGTCGTGGCCCTGCATAATGCCGGCGTCGAGTTCGACCTGTTTCACCAGGTTGGGGTAGCCGCCGACGCCCACAGAGTGGTCCTCCGGGTTGGCCTCCACCGCACGGACCGCGGTCTCAACCGCATCGACGGCACGACCGCCCCGGCACAGGATCGCCATCGCCTGCCGGAGGCCCGCGCCGCCGTTGCTGCTGGCAATGAGATACATAGATCGGCCTAGCGCACGAAAGCCTGGACGAAGAGTTGTGTCTGCGTGTACGGTACGTAACGCACCAACACATCGTATGTCGCTGACTGCTCCGGTGCCAGGGGCTCGAGCAGCAGGTCGGTGCCCAGATTCACGATTTCGCCGCGCTGATCCAGCAGTGCGCCTGCAATCGACACGTCACGCACGGCAACCGGATTCGGGTTGTAGACCGATCCGGTGATGTGAACCCAGCCGATGCTGTCGCGATAGCTACGCGTGCTCCGCACCTCCACCGGCAGCGGCTGACGTTGGGTCGGGTAGCCTTCTGGGTGCAGCATCACCTCCGCCAGGTTCTTGTCGATCACTTCCACCATGAAGGGGCAGGTCGCCCCCGGTAGCAGAGCCGTGCACGGCATCTGCGCCCGAACCGGTCCGAAACGGCTGCCGTCGTCGCGGAAATACGTGGCGATCACACCGATGCCGCCATAGGGGACATCAGCATCGTTCCGCACCAGGCCAGAGACAAAGAACCGGTAGCCATCCAGCTCGCGGTTGGCGCTCACGATCACGGTCAACGGCGGCGCCACGGTCTCATCGTCCCGAATGACGAGCGCCGAACTCGATACGATCCCCGGCTGCGTCGGGACAATAGGCGACGGGCGCTGGGTTGTTGGCGCACGGGTCGCCGTTGGTGTGGCGGCTGGCGCTTCCGAAGCTTCCGGCGTCTCCGGCTCAGCCGGCGTCTCGTCTTCCGGCTCGGTCGCCTCTTCGTCCGCTTCAGCCTCCGGTGCCACCTCTTCTTCCGCCGCGGCCTCCGGCGTCTCCTCTGCCGGTTCTGCGACCACTTCTTCCTCCGTGGGCTCGGCGGTGTCTTCCGGCTCCAACTCCGCCTCAACGAGCTCGGAAGCTGGGGTCGCCGTCAGGACGGGCGTTCGGGTGGGGCCGACCGTTGGAGCGGTTCGCTCGACAGTCTCGGATTGGGTGTCACCGGCAGGCGGCGCCTCGGTGGGCTGCGCCTGACATGCGACCACCAAGAGTGTGCAGAGCATAAGAACCAAAGAGAGTCTTCCAAACGTGTGCATTGTTCCTCCGAAACAGGTGGGCTTTCCGGATGGCACGGTGACATCCGCGACTTCCGGAGCGTGGGTCCTAACCATGAGGTCAAGGTCAATCCAGGGGTTCCAGCCATGCGTCGAACACGGCGGCGACATTCTCGCCAGCGACACCGATGCCCCACTCGCATTGGGCGATCACGCCTCCGCGTCCGTCATCCAGCGCCCGCCGGACGCGACGGACCCCGGCCCTGACCTCGTCGACGGTACCGAAGGGCAGAAGGTACTGCCGGTCGATCTCGCCCCAGAACGTGATCTGGCCCTTGTGCGCCCTGCCCAGGGCCTCTATATCCATACAGAAGAGCTGTGAGTTGAGCGCGTCCACGCCGATCTCGATGAGGTCGGGGTAGATCGCCGCGATGTGGCCGTCAGAATGCATAAAGACGTATTTGCCTGCAGCGTGGATCAGATCGCAGTAGTCGCGGTAGAGCGGTTTGAAGAGCTCTCGCCACATAGCCGGTGAGATCAGCAACTGGTTCTGAGCGCCCCAGTCGTCCATAAAGGCGATCCCGTCCACATCCGTCTTGGCCCAGAGTGCCATCTCTCGCAGGTGGTAGTCGTGAACCATGTCGCGCAGTTGTAGCATCTCGCGGGTGCCATAGGCCAGGTCGATCATGAGCTTCTCGGTTCCCCGCAGAAACTGCATACGCTCGAACGGGCGGGCAATTGCACCGCACAACACGAAGCGATCGGTCTGCGCACAACTGGGATTCACAAGGCTGAAGTCGGCGCCTTCCAGCATCTCCCAGGGGGGCTGGTACGTCGCCAAAGCGCCCCAATCGTCCAGGGGCGCCTGCTTGACCTCGCCGATGATGCCCGGTTCCGCAACTTCCCAGACTGCGCCCCACTCGTCAACGTACGTCCCGACCTCATTGGGTACGCCGCGAGCGCGCTTCGATGGCCCATAGCGAAACGCCGGACCCGCGAAGTCCGGCGGATACTGGGCCAGGAGCGCCTCCAACTCGGCTTCACGGTACATCCTGATCCCGGGAAGATACCAAAGGTCGCGGGGCGCCCGATCCGGGCTTTCGAAACGCAGCGCCTTGATCACACGCTCGCGGCTAGTGATGGAATCGCTCATCAGTGGTCTCTGCCTCCATACCTCAAGTCAGGCATACCTTACTCCTGTGCTGGGGGAATGCAAGGCCGGATGGCGATCGGCTCGTCATTGGGCACGGATGCGGGCGCGTCGCGGCGGAAACTGTCCGGGGCGTATGCAGGTCAGAGCCCGTTGGCGCCGGCGACCCCTCCCCCAGGCGTTCTGCGGACAGAGAAGTGGCGCCGGGTCACCACTGAAACCCGGCGCCGCGATGCGGCGACACTGGCCGGCATGCGAGAGCTCGCTCTACGGCAGGATCTGGCTGAGGAAGCGCCGGGTACGCTCGTGCTTTGGCGACGTGAAGAGCTCCTCGGGTGTCGTGATCTCGACAATCCGCCCCTCATCCATGAAAACGATCCGGTGTGCTGCGGCGCGGGCGAAGCCCATCTCGTGGGAGACAACCAGCATCGTCATCCCCTCGCGAGCCAGGTCCAGCATCACGTCGAGCACCTCCTTGATCATCTCCGGGTCGAGCGCCGATGTGGGCTCGTCGAAGAGCATGACCTTGGGTTGCATCGCCAGTGCGCGGGCGATGGCCACGCGTTGCTGCTGCCCACCCGAAAGCTGCTCGGGATAGGCATCGATCTTCTCGGGGATTCCCACTTTGACCAGTAGGTCGTGTGCCAGCGCGTTCGCGCGCTCCTCGTCCCAACCCTTCACGACGATGGGCCCCAGGGTGATGTTCTCCAGCACAGTCTTGTGGGGGAAGAGGTTGAACTGCTGGAAGACCATGCCGACCTCCGCGCGAATGCGGTTCATGTGCCGCTCGTCATGCGTCAGTGTGACGCCGTCGATGGCGATGTCGCCGCTGCTGGGGGTCTCCAGGCGGTTGACGCAGCGTAGCAGCGTGGACTTCCCGGAGCCGCTGGGCCCGATGATCACCACGACCTCTCCACGGGCGACCTCCAGGCTGACACCGTTGACGGCTTCGATGTCGTCGAAGCGCTTGTATAGATCCCTGATCTCGACGATAGGTGTGGCTGTCATCAGATCGCCTCCTTCAGGTCTGCACGACGTAGGTGTTGCTGGCGCGATCCTGGAGCGGGCGCCCGCCCAGCCGCCGGTTGGCCCACACCAGCCCGACCCCCGGGAGCGGCAACAGCCCCAGCAGCAGCCGAACCACGGCTTGGCGCAGCGAAGGCGGGGTTCCCGCCGTGTTGATCACGCGGAGGCCCACCGCCATCATGCCGGGGGTCTGGCCGGAGCGCATCCAGAAGGCCAGCACGTAGACCAGAGCAATGGCCCCGACGGTGGCCAGTGTCGCGGCCAGGGCGGTTGGCGGGTTCACGAAGATCGACTGGAACAGACCGAAGATCGGCAGCCCGATGAAATCCATGATCACGAAGTCAACCACCACCGCCGAGAGCCGGTGCATCACGGTAGCTGTCGTCTCCTTGCGCTGACGCGCCATACCGGATTCGATATAGAAGACTACGCGCGAGAAGACCAGGGTGATGAGCAAGTAGACCAGCGCCACCATCGTGTACGTCTCGAAGTAGGCGAAAGTGCGCGAGGCATACTCGCGACCGCGGCGCAGCATGTCAGAGATCGCGAGCACCGAAACGAGCGATGAGTCCTTGAGCATCGCGATGAACTCATTGCCGACGGGGGGCAGTACAATGCGGACCGCCTGGGGGACGATCACGTGGCGCATCGCCTGCGTACGTGTCAGGCCCAGCGCGCGGGCTGCCTCCATCTGTCCTTTGGGTATCGATTGAATACCGGCTCGGAAGGTCTCGCCGATGTAGGCGCCGTAGCAGATGGTGAGCCCCATGACCGCAGAGACATTCGGGCCCAGGCGGACAAAGCGCGAAAGCGCATAGTAGATCCAGAAAAGCTGCACCAATAGTGGGATGCCACGGATGATCTCTACGTAGAGCGACGCCAGGGTGTTGACCGGCAATGAGCGCGCGGTCCGGCCCAGCCCCGCAAGGAGGCCAAGGATGAGTGCGAACGTCATGGAGACAATGGTGATCTGGAACGTGACCACGAGGCCATCGCCGATGAAGCGGATGATCTCGCCGTACGGGTCAGGGATGAGCACGACGGCGCCCACGACAAACGCGACCCCCAGCCCGAGCGCGATCCACCAAGCGATCATCAGGCTGCGCTCGCGGGGGATGGCCGCACTATCGTCTTGCCACACGTGGTGCGCCGCGTGAGGTGCGGCAGGCTTGTGTGATTCCGAACTCATAGGAGATGTTCCTTTCCTGGGCTGGCTGAGCGGACGTACAGAGAACACGGGCTCGAGCGCGCCGTGTTCTCTGTACGTACTAAGCTGTGTCCCGTGCGCAGCGATGCTTTCCGACGGACAGGTCCTGCATTCCAGAGGTCTGCGCGTGCTGCGGACTCAGACCTATCCTTGTGTCGTGTGCGCTCCCCCGAGCGCCACCGCCGCGCAGCGTCAGTGTGCGAGCGCGGGCCTCGGCCCGCTGCTCTGGCTCAAAGCTCGCGGGCTAACGCAGCCACGTCTCCTCGAATTGCTTGTCGAGCCCCTTCTCCTGGACTGCGTCGAGACCGGCGTTGATCTTGGCCAGCAGGTCGTCGTTGCCCTTCTGGACGAGGATGCCATAGTACTCGTCCGTGAAGGGATCGCCTACGATCTTCAGGACGGCCTTGTACTCATCGCGCTGCAGCGCGAAGTCAGCCGCAACTGGAGTGTCGCAGACAACCGCGTCGATCCGTCCGGCGACCAGGTCCTCGAAGGCCAGGCCGACCTCGTCATACTCCTTGAGCTCGGCCCCGTCCATCTCCTGGATCGCGAAGGCGCCCGTCGTGCTGATCTGCGCGCCGACGATGTGGCCCGCGAGATCGTTAGGGCCGGTGATGTCGCTCTCCGTGCGGACCACGACGATCTGCCCGGCGTTGATGTAGGGATCGGAGAAGTCGTAGTTCTCCCTCCGCTCGTCGGTGATCGTAACAGATGATATGACGGCGTCGTACTCACCCGCCGCCAGGCCAGCGAAGATGCCATCCCAGGCGACGTTCTTGAACTCGACTTCCAGGCCGGCTTCCTCGGCGATGGCCTTCATCAGGTCGATGTCATACCCGACAATCTCTCGATTCTCATCGACATACTCCATCGGTGGCCACGTGGCATCCGTGGCGACGACGATCTTGTTCGATGAGGCTCCACATCCGGTCGCAAGGCTGGTAACCAGCAGCACCAGCGCAATCGCGACCCATCCCAACTTCCGTGTGCTCATTCTCCCCCTCCTGGGCAGGCGTATGGTGTTCTACTGTGACATAGTTGCCCGCGCGGACCTCTGATCGACTATTATGGCGCCGGTGGGTCAAAAGTCAATGGATCTGGACGACGGGGATGGCGTCAGACGCCCACGAAGGCGTCGAAGAACTGCTCTCCCTGCGGGGCAACACGGCAAGCCCAACTGCCATCGGGGGCTACGACGCCGGAGGGTGCGGAGCTCGGCAGCGTTTCTGGCGCGCAGTTGTCGACGGTGACGATCCAGAGTTTGCCTGCCCGCGCCCGCATACGCAGATTCGCCTCGTGGTAGTGCCACGCGACCTGCGACCACTCGCTGCCATTGCGCCCACCGTTGACGGCGTGGAAGATCACGCCGGCTCCCTGCCGCGCCAGCGCCTGAGTCAGGTGCGGGTCGTCCATCGGCGTGCATTCCGGGTTAGCCCAGAGATCGTTGCAGATCAGGCCTCCGACGGTGTATGCCCCGAAGGTGAAGACGCGCAGGGGCGCGGCAGCGTAGTCATTGATCTCACCTTGGGGTACGGCATCCAGCGAGCCACAGCGCAGTTGCTTGCTGTGAAAGCCCAGGTAGGTGCCGTCGCGGTTGTAAAAGCGGATCTGGTTGTAGCACAATCCATCCGGCTCTTCGTAGCACGTCCCGAGCGCCAGGCCCACGCCTGCCGCTCGCGCCCGGCTTGTCACGTGCGCCAACCCGGTGGTGACGGCTTCGCGGTCGAACGCCGGCGTGTACCCGCTCAAGGAGCCCTCGGGCGTGAGCAGGATCTCCGCACCGGCCTGCGCCGCATTCGCGATCGCGCGCTCGATCGCCGCGATGTTGGCGTCCACATCCCCGGTCACTGGTAGCTGTGCTCCTGCAACGTGCAACGGCATCGTTAGCCTCCTGTTTCGCCGGGAACGCCTGCAGTCTCAGGGTGCCCGAGCAGCTCTGGGCAAAGTGTAGGCCGGACCACGCCTGTCTCTCAAAGGAATGGTCCGGCCTCATCCTTGCGCGTCCCGGCCCAGATTGCCTAGGCCTTGAGCCTAAGCGTCTTGATTTCGAACGGGCGCAGGCTCAGGGCAACCGTCCCATCCGCAACAGCCAGCGGTTGCGGATTCTGTTCCAGCAGGTTGACCTCTGCGACGGTCGACACAGGGAAGCCGCAGCGCAACGTGGCCTCGGTCGCGCGGCCCGCGGCCTCATAGAGCCGCACGATCACGTCAGGGCCTTCCTCCGCCTGTTTGACGGCCTCCACGACCACGCCGGGGGCGTCGAGGCTCAAGAAGGAAGTCGTTCTCGGCAGCGGCCCGTCATGGGCCTCGACCGGCGTGACCCTTAGCGGGACGTTGAGTGCGTGGCCCGCCTGGAGCACGCCGCCCGTCACGTGGTCGCCCGCGTGGGGGTAGAGGGCGTAGGTAAAGGCGTGGTCTGCCTGGTCGGTATAGCCGTGGTGGGGCTCTCCCGGCGCCACGTCGGCATCGTCTACCAGCCGCGGCCCGGGATAGGGGGCGCTGCGGAGCAGGTTGAGGTCGATGACCGGCCCGTGCCCCTCGTCTTTTACCTTGTGCCCATACTTGCAGTCGTTGAGCAGCGCTACGCCGTAGCCTGCCTCCGAGACGTCCACCCAGCGGTGTGCCGCCACCTCGTCCCGCGCCAGGTCCCACGTGGTGTTGCGGTGGGTAGGCCGGCGCAGATAGCCGAACTGGATCTCGAACGTCGCCACGTCGGTGTGGACCGCAACCGGGAAGCGCGTGCGCAGCATGGTCTCCTTCTCGCGCCATGTAAGCTGGCTCACGAAGTCGAGCCGCGGGCTATCCGCTCGCAGGATGACCTCTTGGGACAACGTGCTGTGCCCAATGCGATAGACTTGGGCCATCGTGGCGCAGGGTCCGTCGACCCGTGGCGTCTGCGAGACCAGCGTCAGTGGTTGCGGCGTCTGCTCCGCATAGTCCATCGGGAAGTCCCACGCGTCGCCGGGGTCGCGGAAGACGAGCAACTGGTTGGCGTGGTGCCCGGCTGGCAGCAGCTCGCGGCCCAGCCGCTTGTCGTAGAATGACACGATCGAGCCGTCGCTGGCAAAGGTGGCGCGCACGATGTCATTCTCCAGCGTGTTCTCCGTGGCGCTGACCTGTGGGATCTCGGGGGCGGGCGCCGCAGCATCCACCACCGTGTATCCCATCGCGGGGACGCTGACCCGGTGCCAGGTGCCGGCGACGTCGAGCCATTCATCGCGCTGCCACGACAGCGCGTTGTGAACGACGACGGGGTTTGCCATCCCGCGGGTGTCGATGTGCGCCGCCAGGTGCTTGGCGTGCTCCGTGGTTCGTGACTCGACCTCCTCGTGCATTGCGGCATAGCGTGCCAGGCTCTCGTCGTAGACCCGCTTGATGGACGAGCCCGGGAGGATATCGTGGAACTGGTAGAGCAGCACCTCGCGCCAGATGTCGCGCAGCCGCTCCTCAGGATAGGCGGCGCCGCTGAGTCGCGTGGCGAGGACTGCGGTCCACTCCAGCTCGCGCAGGCCCAACTCCAGCTTGCGGTTGTACCACTTGTTGCGCGCCTCTGTCGTCAGGGTGCCTTCGTGACGCTCTAGGTAGAGCTCGCCGATCCATGTCGCAAAGCGGTCGGCCTGGGTGCGCCAGCGCTTGAACAGCGCCGCCGCAGGTTCCTGCCGGACGGGGCTGAGCCCTGCCAGGTCGCGGATGCGGTCGAGCCGCTCCAGGTGCTCCTCGCCGGGGCCGCCGCCGCCATCGCCGATTCCGAAGACCATCAGCGCGTACGACGAAACGCCCGAGTCGCGGTAGTTGCTTTCGATGCGGCGCACCGAGCGCGGCGCGGCGGCGCTGTTGTAGGTCTCCTCGGGCAGCATGTGTGTCAACACCCGCGTGCCGTCGATGCCCTGCCAGTGGAAGGACTGGTGCGGGAAGGCGTTGATCAGGCTCCACGAGAGCTTCTGCGTAGAGAAGATGTCGACCCCCGCCAGGCGCAGGATCTGGGGGAGCGCGGCGTTGTAGCCGAAGACGTCCGGAAGCCACAGGTAGGTCACGTCGACGCCGAACTCCTCCTGCCAGAAGCGCTTGCCCTGAAGCAACTGCCGCACGAGTGCCTCGCCTCCGGTGACGTTGGTGTCGGCCTCGACCCACATCGCGCCCTGAGGTTCGATCCTGCCGGCAGCCACCTGCTCCTTGATCCGCGCGTAGAGGTGGGGGTAGTGCGCCTTCATCCAGAGCCAGTACTGCGGCTGGCTCGCGCCGAAGATGTAATCGGGGTAGCGATCGATCAGCGTCAGGGCCGTTGAGAAGGTGCGTGCGCCTTTGCGTACCGTCTCGCGGATGGGCCACAGCCACCCCAGGTCCATGTGGGCGTGACCGACCGCGCTGATCTCCAACGATGGATCGCCACCCCGTTGGGCCAGCAACGGCGCCAAGATCGCGCGCGCCTCGGCAGCAAGGGCCTCCTGCGCGTCCGCTCTGTCGGGACCCGCACCATAGATGGGCACAGCGCTGAACCACAGGTGCGCCACATCGTTGAGGGCTGTCAGGATCTGCTGGTAACGCGGAGAGTCCACCGGCAGGACGCCCAGGAGGTCGAACAGGACCTCGAAGTCGTAGTAGAGCGCACGGGTCGCGTCGTGGCAGATCGCAATCGCGGCCTCGCGGACGGTCCCGTTGCCCTGCAGGTTGCCAAAGAGGTCATTGCAGCCCGCGTCGGCCCAGACGTCGATAGGCTCACCGCCGGTGGCCTTGGGGGTCAGCTCCAGCACGCGCTTTCCAGGCGCCCCGAGGCTGAAGTCGTAGCCCGAGGTCACGGTGGTCAGGCCTTGCTGAGGGTGGCCCCCGGCGTCAAAGACGCACATCTCGCCGTTGACATCGAGCAACAGCACGACGTGCTTCCCGGCTGCGGCCTCGGGCACGGTCCCGGTGAACCGGAACCAGGCACAATCGAAGAGGTCGCCCCACTTGTCGCCGACCTCCAGGTGTAGCGCTTCGCCCGTCGTGCGCGCCTCGAATGTCAGCGGCTCAGCCGACCACCACGCGCGGATATCGAGCTGGCCGATGGGGGCATGCGCCGCCCCGCCGATCTGCTTCAGCGTCTCCTGAAGCTGGTGTTTGGTGTAGGGTTTGTAAGTTGGCACGTAACGTCCTTTCAACCTGCGACCTGGAACCTTTTGCTTGTCGTTAGGGCCTCGCCGGGCTGCCATCGGGCCAGCGCGTCTGCGTCCAGCGCTCGATGGTGTCCTGGCAGGGGTATTGGGCTGCCAACTCCTCGTTGATGTCGATGCCCAGGCCCGGCTTGTCGTTCGGGTACAGATAGCCGTTGCGAACTTCGGGCAGGCCGGGGAACATCTCGTAGACGTGCTCCGGGAAGCGACACCACTCCTGGATGCCGAAGTTCGGCGCCCAGACGTCGAGGTGCAGGTTCGCCGCGTGACCTACGGGCGAGGTGTCGCCGGGACCATGCCAGGCGGTCTTGACGCCGTAGAGATTGGCGAAGAGCGCCACCGCACGCGCGGGTGTGATGCCGCCCATCTGGCTCACGTGCATACGGACATAGTCGATCAGGTGTTCTTCGACCAGGATCTTCCACTCGTGCGGGTTGTTGAAGAGCTCGCCCATCGCCAGGCGGGTGGCGCACTGGTTGCGCATGTCGCGGAACCACGCGATGTCCTCGGGCGCCAGGGCGTCCTCTAGGAAGAAGAGGTTGTAGGGTTCGACGTCCTTGGCGAATCGGACGGCGTCGATGGGCTGCAAGCGCTCGTGGATGTCGTGCAGCAGCTCGACCTCCTCGCCCACCTCTTGCCGCACGTACGCGATCATCTTGAGCATGCGGCGGCAGTATTCGCGCGGGTCGTAGTACGCGCCGTCGGGGGCGCCCTCGGGCTTCACCATACTAGCGGCTCTGCCTCCGTAGCCGCCCATCTGCACGCGGATGTAGCGGTAGCCCTGCTCCATGAAGTTCCTGACGTTCGCAACGACCTCCTCCGGCGACCGACCATCGGCGTGGGTGTAGACCGCCGCTGCCTCGCGGCATTTTCCGCCTAGCAGATCGTACACGGGCATGTTGGCCAGCTTGCCCTTGATATCCCACAACGCCTGGTCGATGCCCGAGATGGCGTTGTTCAGCACCGGGCCGTTGCGCCAGTAGCTGTGAACCATCGCCATCTGCCAGAACTCCTCGATACGGGCAACGTCGCGCCCGATGGCGAAGGGGATGAGGTGCTTCTCGAGCGCTGCGACAACGGCATGAAAGCGCTGGGTGAAGGTGGCGCAACCGAGCCCGTAGAGCCCGGGCTCCGAGGTGATGACCTTCACAATCACCAGCCGCGAACCGGCGGGCTGGGTGAGAATGACTTTGACATCTTTGATGGTAATCGGCTTGGTCATGGGGAGGCCTCCTGAGCCTGAGGGTGAGATACTTGTTCGACGATCCTATGTGCGATCCATTGTAAGGTGGATGGAAGGCAAGTCAACGCGACGTTTGCGCAGGAGCCTGGCGATCGTATAATGGCTCGCGAGATCAACGTGACCAGACTGTATGGTCAGCGCAACTAAGGAGTAGAGAGTCGTGAATAGCGTTCTCGCACGTGACGTAGTGGTCGATGATGTCGTGAGCGATCGGGCCGTCAGTGGGGGCCCGGTTTCGGGAACCGGCGTTGTGATCAAGGCGCCGCCCAAGTTCGTACAGTCACCGCGCATCCAGAAGCTGGCACAGCGTAACCGCGAACTCGCGATCAGCGGGAAGCGGCGGCTGGGCAGCGTGGATCAGCCGACTGGAGATCATGCCTGCTGGATCCACATCGGGCCTTTTCCCTATCTGGACCAGATGCCTTCCAGGGTCGACGGTTACGAGGCGACCGGCGAGAGCTGGGGACGCGACTACGCGTTTCTGGTGGACCATTTCCCGATCGAGATTCACGAAAACGAGCGCATCGTTGGCGAGATCCACTGGGAAATGCATATGGTGCGCCAGTATGAGTGGCCCGAGAGTGTGCGAGAGGTGGGCCGGTGGGCGGATGAACTCGGCGCCAGCGGCTATAGCACCGGCCACACCTGTCCCGATCTGGACATCGGGCTCAGCCAGGGGTGGGGCGGGATCCTCGAACGCGTCAAGGCGAGCCGTCAGAAATACCTGGAGCTGGAGCATTTCGACAAGGCCTCTTACCTGCACGGCCTGCAGATGATCTGTGAGTCGGTTATCCACTTCATTCAGCGGCACGCCGAGAAGGCGCGCGAGCTGGCACAGACCGAGACCGATCCGTGGCAGAAGGCGACCTATGAGCGCATCGCCGAGTGCTGCGCGCACATCGCGCTGCACCCGCCGCGCACCTACTACGAGGGCGTGCAGTGGATCCACTTTGGCGTGATGATGGATCGCGTGGTGGGCCACGGCAACGGCTATGGCCGGCTCGATCTGTACCTGATCGACCTATATCGCAAGAGCAAAGCCGCCGGCGAGCTCTCTGACGAAGAAGCCCGTGAGTACCTCTCGGAGATGTTCCTCAAGCTCCGCGGCCACTTCTTCAGCATGGGCGGGCGCGATGCGGAGCTCAAGGACGCCACCAACGAGATGAGCTTCGTCGTCCTGGAGGCCTACGACCTGATCGGTGACTATAACAACCTGGGCGTAATGTGGCATCCCGACATCGACCGGGACTTCTACAACTACGCCTGCGATGTGCTGTCGCGTCACGGCGAGAGCATCCCGGTCCTGGTGAACTATGATCTGATGCGTGAGGCCGAATTGCGCTCCGGCGTTCCCGAGGAGGACGCCTGGACGGTCGTCTACAGCGGCTGCCAGTGGTTCTGCATCCCCGGCAAGGAGTTCTGCGACCAGGACGTCAACTCCTACAACATGCTCGCACCGATGAAGCGGGCGATCGCCCGCGGCATCGCGGAGGGCGTCACAGACTTCGAGGCGCTCTACGCGATCTTCGAGGAAGAGCTCAAAGTGACCGCCGACGCGTTGCGCACCTGGAAGAACGCCCAGTTCGACCTTCTGGGCTCGCTGTGGCCCGAAATGTACACGTCGTTGCTTAGCCACGGGCCCATCGAGCGGGGCATCGATATCGTGGACAACCGTGGCGTGGATTACCAGTTCACGTCGGTCAACATCCTGGGCATTCCCAACGTGGCGGACTCGCTCCATGCGATCAGGAAGCTGGTCTTCGAACAGAAGCGGTACACGCTTGCCGAGGTCAAAGAGGCGACCGAGACCAACTGGGAGGGGCGCGAGCCGATGCGGCAGCGCTTCCTCAACCAGGACAAGTGGGGCAACGACCGGGACGAGGTCGATGCGCTCTTCGTGCGTATCACCGAGTCGTTGGCGCGCACCCTGGACCGGACGATCAACCTGCGCGGGCAGCAGTTTCGCGCGTCGCTCTTCCACTTCCAGGGCCACGTCACACCCAAGCGCCACGGTGCGACCCCCGATGGGCGCCTGGCGACTGAGTACCTGGCCCACGGAATCAACCCCCAGGTCGGGCGTGCCACCAACGGCTTGCTCGCGACCGCCAACTCCATCGCCAAGATCGATCAGCGCAAGTTCCAGGGCGGCACGATGCAGGTGGAGCTGCAGCCCCGCTTCTTCGACGGCAAGGAGGACATCGGCAGCTACATCCGCGACTTCTCCGAGGTCTTCTTCAGAAAGGGTGGCATCCAGATCAACCTCAACATCATGGACCTGAAGAAGCTGCAGGATGCGATGGACCATCCGGAGAATCCGGAGTATCAGAATATCATCGTCCGCGTGACCGGCTACGCCAGTCGTTTCATCTGCCTCTCGCGTGCCTATCAGAAGGAATTCGTCGAGCGGATGAACTTCGAGGGCTTCTGAGCGTGGACGATCTGACCTGCCAGGTGATTGAGATCAGCCGGGGCACGACGCACGATGGTCCCGGCATTCGAACGACGGTCTTTCTGAAGGGCTGCCCGCTGCACTGCCTGTGGTGCCAGAACCCCGAAGGGATGCCTGCCACGCAGGGCGTCTGGTGGGAGGCGCGCAAGTGCATTGGGTGCCTGGAGTGCGTCGCGGCGTGTCCTAACGGCGCGTTGTCAGGGGGGCCGGATGGGATCGTGCGCGACCACGACCTCTGCACAGTCTGTGGCGCGTGTGTGGAGGCGTGCCCCGCCAATGCGATGACGTTCACAGGCCAGGAATGGACCCTGGAGGCCCTGCTGAAGGAGGTCCTCAAAGACCGCGACTACTATGAGGCCTTTGGCGGCGGCGTGACGGTCTCGGGCGGTGAGCCGTTGAGCCAGTACCGGTTCGTCACCCGTTTCTTCCAGCGGCTGCATGAAGAGGGCGTTCACACGGCGCTGGATAGCTGCGGTATGGCGCCGCAGGCTGCGCTGATGTCAGTCCTGCCGCATACCGACGCTGTGCTGTACGATATCAAGCTCGTCGATTCCGACCTGCACCGGAAGTACACCGGCCAACCGAACGACACGATCCTGCAGAACCTGCGCTACATCGCCGACACCATCCGCAGAGTCAACCGCGAGCGCTCATCGAACGGAAGCCATCCCATGCAGCTCTGGATCCGCACGCCATTGATACCCGACTCCACGGCTACGCCGGACAACATCGCTGCCATAGGTCGCTTCATCGAGACGAACCTCTCCGACGTGGTCGAGCGGTGGGAGCTGTGCGCCTTCAACAGCGCCTGCAAACAGAAGTACGATAAGCTGGGCGTGGGCTGGCATTATGCAGACTACCCTCTGATGGACCAGGCGGCGATCGATGCCCTGAAGGAGGCCGCTGTGTCAACGGGAATGCCACCCGGGAGACTGGTGGTCTCCGGGCTGGTCGCCAAGACGGGGACGTAAGACGCGGCTGCGGGGGGCACATTAGAATGTGCCCCCCGCAGACCCAGAGGAAGAAAACCGAAGCTCGAGAAGCTTCACACGTATCGTCGGGGCAGCTGCCCCCATACAGCGCTCCCGCAGATACCTAGGGATTAGCCGGACTGCGTCCTTCTAGGTCTGACCAGGTGCCGGGCACTCCAGGTTCGGCGTATGAGGAACATGGGGTGTGGTTGGTCGGGTTTCGGGTACCGTGAAGAGGATCCGAAGCGCCCGGCACCGTGATCACAGTCTAGACGGACAAGTACTCCTCCAGCAGCTTCTGGCTGCGTGCGTCCAGCACCGAGACGTCCGGGATCTCGTGCCGGGCCTCATTGACGTCGATGATGAGCCAGTGTCCTGGCCCAACGTGTCGCGTGTTGCTGATGATGCTGTTACGCATCACGAACTCCTGAGGTCCCTTGTCCGTCGAGACGGTCCAGTAGAGAAACCCCAGCTCTTCCTTGATCTTGTGAATCTGTGTGATCTTGGGCACGAAGTAGTACAACCCAAGCTCTGCGGCTATGGCCTCGCGATCATCCGGGCGCAGCACGGTCCAGTCCTGGACGATGCCGATCTCCGGCTGGCGTTCTGCGTTCGCGTCGCGCACCGAGAGATAGGCCTTGGTGTCCGAAACCGGAAAACACGGGCGCAGAATCACGCGTGGGTACTGCACGCTCACGTCATCTACGGTCACGGTAAGGCCTAACGTGTCACCGTGACGGGTGAAACGGATCTGTTCTGGCTGCAGGTAGACAACCTCGAATGCCTTTGCCATACTCCGTCTCCTACAGGGCCGCCGTGGTGCCGTCGATGCGCGCTAGCTGCGTCTGCATCTGGACCAGGTTGTAGAAGGCGCCCTGGTTCTCCAGCAACTGTTTGGGCGTGCCTTGCTCCTCCAGCCGCCCCTGGTTCAGCACCAGGATGCGGTCGGCGTTGTACAATGTCGAAAGGCGGTGCGCGACCGCGATGGTCGTGCGACCCTTCACCAGCTCGTTGAGTGCCTCTTGAATCTGGCGCTCTGTTTCGGTATCGACTGACGAGGTCGCCTCGTCCAGGATCAGAATGCGTGGATCGTGCAAGATCGCGCGCGCGATGGAAATGCGCTGCCGTTCTCCGCCCGATAGCCCCGAGCCGCCTTCGCCCACGATGGTATCGTACCCCTCGGGCATCGCGGTGATGAAATCGTGCGCATTCGCCGCCTTGGCGGCGCGGACGATCTCCGCGTACTTGGCACTCGGCTTGCCATAGGCGATGTTCTCGGCCAGGGTGCCCTGGAAGAGGTAGGGCGACTGGAGCACCATGCCGATCTGCTGGCGGATCTCGTCCATCGACAGGTCGCGGATGTCGACGCCGTCGATGCGGACCGCGCCGCGCGTGACGTCGTAGAAACGACACAGTAGGTTGACGAGCGTTGTCTTGCCTGCGCCGCTGTGACCCACGACCCCGATCATCTCGCCGGGCTCCACAGCAAAGCTCACGTCGTTGATCACCGGGAAGTATGGGTCGTACCCGAAGGTGACGTGATCAAACGTGATGCCGCCGCTGATGTTGGGCCGGCGGACCGGGCGCGAGGGTTGGTCCTGCTCGGGCTCGTCGAGCAGCTCGAACGTGCGCTGCGAAATGGTCAGAAAGCGGTTCAGCGCCTGGCTGACGTGGGTCAGGTTCGATAGCGGGGCGTAGAACATGCCCAGGTAGCCGATGAAGGCCATCAGCATGCCCAGGCTGATCCGGTCGTTCAGCACAGCCCGCCCGCCTGCATAGCGGATGATGAGCCCGCCGGCGCTGAAGGCAAACGAGATCAGCGGGAAGAACTTGCTCCAGGCCAGGTCGACCTGTAGATGCGTCTCCAGCATCTCCCGGTTGCGCTTGTGATACCGCTGCTCCTCCTCATCTTCCTGCGCAAAGGCCTTGACGACCCGCACGCCGGCGAGGAAGGTGTTCAGCATCGCGTTGAGCCGCCAGCGCGACACCCAGAAGCGGCGGAAGTGGGGCCGCATGTAGCGGTAATAGAAGTAGGCTGCTGCCATCACGAAGGGCGTCGGGATCAGCACGTACAGGCCCAGTCCCGGGTCCATCGAGAAGAGCGCGATGCCGATGCCGATCACCATCATCAAGTTGAAGGCGAAGGTCGTCATCTGGCTGAAGAGGCCCTGCAGCTCGCCCGTGTCCTGGTTGATGCGGGTCATCAGGCGACCGGTCTGGTGTTTGTCGAAGTAGTCGACCGGGAGCTTCTTCAGGTGCGCAAATAGGGCCTCGCGGATGTCGGACGTGAAGCGCCCGCTCACGTTGATCGTCAGCCAGTTGCGCCAGATCGTGAGCGCGACGTGGACGATCTGGAGGCCGAGCAGTGCCAAGACCAGCCAGATGAGAAGCTCGGCGCGGCCCCCCGGCTGCAGGACGTCGTCGATCATGATGCGTGTCACGTATGGGGGGACCAGGTCCACGAGCGCGCTGATTACCAGCCCGCCGATGATGAAGCCCAGGCTCAGCCAGTAGGGCTTGGCCAGAAGCATCAACCGCTTCATGATCTTCCCGCGCTGGATGCAGTTTGGGCAGACCTTCGACGATGGATCGGCGAGGTAGCGACCGCAGCTCAGACAAACGTGGCTGTCGGCGGCGGAGTCCGGAACCGGGGTCTCTGGGCCTTGCTTGGCGCGCTCGCTCAGGTAGTGGGCCACGCGCCCGAAGCGCTCGGTCAGGTCGTTGGAGTAGTGCAGCAGCACGTGAGGCTGCTCGTCGACGGTGACCTGGATTAGGCCGTTGCCGACGCAGCGCTCGATTCGCGAATCCTTGATGTCATCCAGCGCAAAAGCATAGCGCTGGTATGCGGTGCCGTTGGGCCGGTCGAGGACCAAGAGCTCGTGGTTGTCGATCAGGAGCCATTGTTCGCCGAACTGGCCATCCGGACCGAGGTCAGACTTCACGGCAAGCCGGATGTCGTCGAGGTTGCGCCCGCTGGCTTGGAGCTCGCGGACGACCGGGGAGGGGAGCTCAGCGCTCAGGACCGGTGCTGCGGTCCCGGCGTCCAGGTGAAACTCTGGACTGTGCGGATCCTCGCTGTTCTCCTTCGATGCCATCTCTCGCCTCCTGCGGTAGTGAGTTTCCACTCAAGTTACCCAATGAGGCGCCCCGCAAAAGCAACAAAAAAAGGGCACCTTGCGACATCAGGTGTCCCTTTCAACGCCTACGAGGTTAGCTGTCGGGCTCGGGCGGAAAAGGCTCGCCCTACGTCGATAATGATCGACCGATTCGCCCCTTGGTTGGGTCCCCCGCTGCTGCGCGCCGGCTGTGTTCAGGCGCGCGCATTAGGCGCTACGCGTATTCTCTTGTTCTAACAGCTGCCATCGTACCACGGAAAGCAGCTCACGTCAACCCTTTTGGGCACGAATTCCGGTAGAAATCCGTTGGAACCCCGTGCTTTCGGAAAAAGCCTGCCCAGGCAGGCCTCGCGTCTGTTGCGCACTTGTCACACGTGCCTATCATAGGCATGAATCCCTAGCTGATAGGAGGATGGCTATGCAAGAGCTCTACCGTTTGAACTTGGGCCTGGGCAGCCTGCCGCTGCTATCTGATGCTGAGACGCGCTCGATTTCCGCCGAAAACCCCGAGGGAGAGAAGGGGGGCGGCGCCAAGGCCGCGCCCGCCGCAGATAACGCCGCGTCGATGCTCGGTGAGGGCTGGAAGGTCCGCCCGTGTATCACGCTGGAACCGCAGTCCACGACGTGCCTGGCCGACATCCAGGGGCCGGGCGTGATTCAACACATCTGGATCACGGTGCACCCCAACGCCTACCGCGACACGATCCTGCGCTTCTTCTGGGATGGGGAGGCCGAGGCTTCGATCGAGGTGCCGCTCGGCGATTTCTTCTGCAACGGGCACGCGTTGCGCTACAACGTCAACTCGCTGCCGATGGCGGTGAATCCCTCCGGTGGCTTCAACAGCTATTGGCCGATGCCGTTCCGCAAAGGGGCCCGGATCACGATCGAGAATCAGCACCCGGAGGCGATTGGCGGGTTTTTCTACCAGATCACCTACGCACTAACCGAGGTGCCCGACAACGCAGCCTACTTCCACGCCCAGTGGCGCCGCAGCCTCACCACGCGCGAGGTGCCGGAACACGTCATCGTCGACGGCATCCAGGGGCACGGACACTACGTCGGCACCTTCCTTGCCTGGACCCAGTTGTCCAACGGCTGGTGGGGTGAAGGTGAGATCAAGTTCTTTTTGGATGGTGACACGACATATCCGACCATCTGCGGGACGGGCACGGAGGACTACTTCTGTGGCGCCTGGGGCTTCGGCGGCGAGACCTACTCCACCCCCTTCCTCGGCTATCCGCTCTACCGCAAGGAGCCTGGAGAGGTCCCGCGGCACGGGCTCTACCGCTGGCATATCTTCGACCCGATCCGGTTCAAGCAGGACCTGAAGGTCACGATGCAGGCCCTGGGTTGGTGGCCCAACCGCAAGTTCGAGCCGCTTACCGATGACATCGCCTCGGTGGCGTACTGGTACCAGACCGAGCCGCACGCCCCGTTCCCGGCCTTCCCGCCGGTGCACGAGCGCTACTCCCGGTAGGCCCGGGCGAGACCAAGAAGGGCGAGGGTCATGAAAAGCACAATCCACATCGATCTCGGTCGCACGCTGGGCGCGATCGACCGCAACCTCTTCGGGGGCTTCGCCGAGCATCTGGGACGCTGCATCTACGGCGGGCTCTACGATCCCGAGTCGCCCCGCGCGGACGCACGCGGCTTTCGCACCGATGTGCTGGCAGCCCTGCGACGCCTGCGCATGCCGGTGCTCCGCTATCCCGGCGGCAACTTCGTCTCCGGCTACCGCTGGCGCGATGGCGTTGGTCCGCGCGACGCGCGCCCGGCTCGCCTCGACCTGGCCTGGCACGACGTCGAGCCGAATGCCTTCGGTACCAATGAGTTCGTTCAGGTCTGTCGCGAGATCGGCGCGGAGCCCTACCTCGCCGTAAACTGCGGCGATGGCGATATGCGCGAGGCGCGCGACTGGGTGGAGTACTGCAACGGCACCGAGCCGACGGCGCTGGTGAAGCTACGCCAGAGCCACGGCTTCGAGGCGCCTCACCGCGTCATCTACTGGGGTATCGGGAACGAGGTCGATGGCCCGTGGCAGATCGGTGCCAAGACGCCCGAGGAGTATGCGCGCGCCTTCACCGAGTTCGGCAAGGCCATGAAATGGGTCGACGGATCGATCAAGCTGTTGGCCTCGGCGACCTCTTTCTGGGACCCGAGCTTCGTGGAGAGGGGGCAGTTGCTGCTGGAGCAGGCCTCAGACCTGGTCGACTACATGGCGATCCATTGGTACGTGGGCAACCGCGAGAACGACTTCAACCGCTACATGGCTCTGTCGGAGTTCTTTGAGCAGCGGCTGCGGGCCTACGAGGGCCTCATCTCCGCGATGCGCCTGGCGCGCAACATCCAGCGGCCCATTCCCATTGCCGTGGACGAGTGGAACGTCTGGTATCGCTCCGACAACGAGAACAAGCTCGAAGAGGTCTACAACCTGGAGGACGCGCTGGTCGTGGCGATGCAGCTCAACGCCTTCATCCGTCACGCGTCCACGGTCAAGATGGCCAACCTGGCGCAGATCGTCAACGTCATCGCGCCTGTCGTGACGAATCGTGAGGGTCTCTTCCTCCAGACGATCTATCACCCCTTCGAGCTCTACAGCCGCCTCTGTGGTAACACGTCTCTGGATCTCTACTCGGATGGGGACACCTTTGACGGTGGCTCGTCTGCCGGCGTGCCGGTGTTGGACGTCGCTGGCTCGCTGGATGCCGCGCGCAGCCAGGTCGCGCTGTTCGTGGTCAACCGCACGCAGGATGCCGAGACCGACGTAGAGCTCCGTCTGGCGTCCGGGCAGTTCACCGGGCCCGTGCAGGTGACGGAGGTCAACGGGCCGGACATCAAGGCCGCGAACTCGTTCGACGAGCCCGATCTGGTCAAGGCTCTGCCGACAAGGACGCTGCCGGTCGGGCCTGACGGTCCTGTGGTGCACCTGACGCTCGCGCCGCATTCGGTCACGGTGATAACCAGCCGGGTCGCCTGATCTGCCTCCGGCTGCAGCGCACCCGACGCCTTTACAGGCCGCCCACATGGCCTCCGGCGTCGGGTGCGTCCGCTCTCCTCAGAGCATCGGTCGCGGCTCTTCCCGGTCGGTGGCTAGGCCAGAGCGACCTTCTCTCCGGGCCGCACGATCGCCATCAAGAGCGCAGCCACCAACGCCATCGCGCCCCCAAAGTAGAAGGGGGCGGCAGGCCCGAAGCCCTGCCACGCGCCCAGGCCCTGCCACAGCACACCGGCGATCAGCGACGCCGGAAAGTCGAGAATGCCCAGAATCGCGTTATAGGTGCCGTAAGCGGTGCCGCGCAGCGTCCCGGGCACCAGGTCGGCCACCAGCGCCTTGGTCGTGCCATAGGCCAGGCCGTAATAGGCGCCGTAGACGGCGTAAAGCGCCCAGATATGCCACCCTTTGCCTGCCACCGCAAACCCCAGGTAGATGGCCGCATAGACCAGCCAGCCCCCGATGATGACCTTGCGGCGCCCGACGCGATCGGATAGATCGCCCGCCGGCGCGCTCACCAGGGTGTAGATGGCGTTGAACGTGATCAGCATCGCCAGGATACCCACCACGCTGAGGCCGCGCTCCTGTGCACGCAGCACGAGGAAGGCATCCGACGAGTTACCCAAGTCAAAGATGCCGACGATGACCATGAAGAGCAGGAAGGGCCGCCCCAGCGCTCGGAACGTGATCTTGGGACGCTCGCGCGTGGCTTTGATGGCGACATCGTGCGACCCCAAGATCAGCGACAGCACCGCCACAAGGCCGGGGACGATGCTGATCAAGACCAGGGTCCGGAACGTGCTCTGGCTCAGCAGCGCCGTATTCCGCTGGGCAAGCCAGACCACAAGCAGCGAGATGAGAAGCCCGACAACGGCCCCGCCGGTATCTGCGGCGCGGTGGAAGCCGAAGGCGATCCCTCGCTGTGACTCGTCGATGCTGTCGGCGACGAGCGCGTCACGCGGTGACGTCCGGATGCCTTTGCCCACCCTGTCGGTCCATCGCACGGCTGCCACAGCACCCCATGACTGGGCAAAGTAGAAGAATGGCTTGGCCACCGCCGAGATGCCGTACCCTAGCACCGCCATCCACTTGCGGGCCCGGAGCCTGTCCGATAGCCAGCCGGAGAAGACCTTAAGCAGGCTGGCGGTTGCCTCAGCCAGTCCCTCGATCAGGCCAATGATGCTCGTTCTAACGCCGAGGACATTGGACAGAAAGAGTGGCAAGATGGTCAGGATCATCTCGCTGGAGATGTCGGTGAAGAAACTCGTAAGGCTAACGGCCCAGACGTTGCGTGGTAGAGAGCGCACGCGGTCGCCGAAGGATCCATTGTTGTCGCTGTCCATGGTTACCTCCTCGGATTACGCCCGTTATTATCGACCTTATCCTATAGCTGTGTCAAGATACCGGCGTTGTGATTCCTCCTAATCTGCCTACACTAGACGGGGCGTTGAGCTCTTGTAGCCGGCTGCGACTGGTTCCACCGGCACAGCGACGGCAACGAGCAACGGAGGTGGTACAGAATGTCTGGCACAGCGCACGAATGCACCGGCGACATCGAGCGGTCCCCCGTTGAGGCTGACGATCCGGAGGCCTATGCCGTAGTGACCCATGCTGCCGGGCCGTCTGGCGCGCTCCCACTCGACGCCGGCACCCTGCGCACCATCTCCAGTGGCGAGCTCTTCGGCTTGACGGAAGATGTGGGGATGGGTTGGCCCCCCGAGGCGCTGCGGCGGGATGAGTTCCTGATCCTCGGCACGGTGGCCGGGGTACGTGCGCCCGATGGCCGCCCCGTGGCGCTCGGCTACCATACGGGTCATTGGGAGGTGCCGCTTCTCATGGAGGCCGCGGCGCAGCGGCTGCAGGCCCTGGGCGCGATCCCCTTCGCCGGCGTGTTGAGCGATCCGTGTGACGGAAGAACCCAGGGCACGCCGGGCATGATGGATAGCCTGCCCTATCGCAACGACGCAGCCATTGTCTTTCGGCGCTTGATCCGCTCGCTGCCGACCCGCCGCGGCGTTCTGGGCATTGCGACCTGCGACAAGGGGCTTCCGGCGCTTATGATGGCGCTCGTGGCTCAGCACACCCTGCCTTGCATCCTGGTCCCCGGCGGCGTCACGCTGCCGCCTACCGAGGGCGAGGATCTGGGGAAGGTGCAGAGCCTGAGCGCGCGCTTTGCGCAGGGCGAACTCGACCTGCGGACGGCGACGGTGTTGGGATGCCGGGCATGTGCCTCGTCCGGGGGAGGGTGCCAGTTCCTCGGTACCGCGGGCACCAGCCAAGTGGTCGGCGAGGCTCTGGGGCTGACGCTGATGCACGCGGCACTGGCGCCCTCGGGACAGGAGATCTGGCTGGACCTGGCGCGGCGCTCGGCCAATGCCCTTGTGGCGCTGGCGGCAGCAGGCGTGACGGTCGCCGACATCGTGACGCCCGATGCGATCCACAACGCGATGGTGGTCTTTGCGGCGTTTGGGGGGAGCACCAATCTGCTGTTGCACTTGCCCGCCATTGCCCACGCCGCGGGTCTACCGCGACCCACGGTAGCGGACTGGGACCACGTGAATCGCGCGGTGCCAAGGCTCGTCGACGTCCTGCCTAACGGGCCCGTGGGCCACCCCACGGTGCGTGTCTACCTGGCCGGGGGCGTGCCGGAGGTGATGCTGCATCTGCGCGAGCTCGGGCTGTTGAGGCTGGACGTCCTGACGGCGCACGGGCGCCCGCTTGGCGAGATGCTGGACGTGTGGGCGTCCAGCGAACGCCGCAAGCGGCTGCGGGAGCGACTGCTCACCGAGGACGGCGTCGACCCAGATGCCGTGATCATGGCTCCCGATGTGGCGCGGGATCGCGGTCTGACCAGCACCTTGACCTTCCCGGTGGGCAACCTGGCGCCCGAAGGCTCGGTCATCAAGAGCACGGCGATCGATCCGCAGCTTCTGGATGCCGGCGGCGTCTATCGTATGGAAGGGCCAGCGCGCGTCTTCACGAGCGAGCACGACGCGATCGCGGCGATCAAGGGGCACGCGGCGGCGCCCATACGTCCTGGTGACGTCATCGTCCTCATTGGCCGGGGGCCGTTGGGCTGCGGCATGGAGGAGACCTACCAGATCACCGCGGCGCTCAAGCACCTCTCTTGGGGCAAGGAGGTCGCGCTGATCACCGACGCACGCTTCAGCGGTGTGAGTACCGGCGCGTGCGTGGGCCACATCGGCCCCGAGGCGCTGGCGGGCGGGCCGATCGGCCGGGTACGTGAGGGCGATCTCATTCGCGTCGTTGTGGACTGTATCCGCCTGGAAGGCCGCGTCGATCTGGTGGGCGCAGGCGGGCGACGCCTGCCGGCGCACGAGGCGGAACAACTGCTGGCGACTCGCCCCCCACTTCCCGACCTGGCCCCTGACCCCGCCTTGCCCGACGATACGCGCCTGTGGGCCGCCTTGCAGCAGGCTGGCGGCGGCACGTGGGGAGGCTGTGTCTATGATGTGGATGCGATTATGGCGCAGCTAGCGAACTGAGATAGAGAGCAGCAAACAAGGAACAGGGATCTCTGAGCTTTTAGAGGAGGCTAAGATGTATCTGACCCGCCATCACACGCAGACAGGCCCGCGCTGGGCCGTGGACGGCACGCTGCTGACCCCGGCGTTCGACCTGGGGATGCTTCTGGAGCTGCCCCGGGGGGTCTACGCAGACTTCCTGCGAGCGGTCTCCACCGGTGAGCCCGTGAGTGGGCAGCCGCTTGCGCCCCTGGAGCCGCTGCACGAAGTCTGGGCGAGCGGCGTCACTTACCTGCGTAGCCGCGATGCCCGGCAGGCAGAGTCGGAGACGGGCGACATCTACGCGCGCGTCTATGTTGCCGAGCGCCCCGAGCTCTTTATGAAGGCGATCGGGTGGCGCGTGGTAGGGTCGGAGGGGCAGATCCGCGTGCGGCCCGATAGCGCCTGGAACGTGCCCGAACCAGAGTTGACCCTGGTCATCAACGGGCACCAGGAGATCGTAGGCTACACCGCCGGTAACGATGTCTCATCGCGGAGCATCGAGGGTTCGAACCCGCTCTACCTGCCTCAGGCCAAGGTCTACGCGGGTTCCTGTGCCCTGGGCCCCGGCATCGTGCTGGCCCATCCCGATGCAATGCGCGCGCTGCCGGTCGAGCTGCAGATCCTGCGCCCGCGCCCCGGCGGCGGAGGCGACGAACAGGTCTTCCTCGGCCGAACCGACACCGCCCAGATGAAGCGCACCTTCGAGGAGCTGGTCGACTACCTATACCGCGAACTGCCCTTCCCGCGCGGGGCCTTCCTTATGACCGGCACCGGCATCGTTCCCCCCGACGACTTCACGCTCGCCCCCGGCGATCTGGTACGGGTGGTTGTGGGCGAGGTGGTGTTGGACAATCGGGTAGCGTAGGGGTAGGCGCCGAGCCGCCAGCGCGCACGGTCTTGGCTTTTTGGCTGCTGGTGGTTACACTGACCATGCGGGCAAGGTCGTGGAGGTGCAGCGAATGCTCGCTGCGCTGATTTGCCGGCGCAGAACTGAACGCTGATCCCATCAGCACGAGTCCAGGAGGTTTGAGACGATGTCCTACCAACCCGTCCTCGTCGCCGGCCAATGGCGACAGCCGCTCGAGCCGGCAGAGTCGTTCACGGCAGTGAACCCGATGACCAAGACACCGCTGCCTGAGGTCTATCCCGTCTCCGGATGGGGTGAAGTGGAGGAGGCGCTGATCGCGGGGGCTGAGGCTGCTGCGGCGTTGCGCGAGATGCCCCGTGCGTCGATCGCCGCGTTCCTCGAGGGCTTCGCCGCTGGCATCGAGGAACGCGCACAAGCCATTGTCGACCTGGCCTTTACCGAAACCGCGCTGCCCATCGAACCCCGGCTGCGCTCCGTGGAGCTGCCGCGCACGACCGACCAGCTCCGTCAGGCCGCGGCGGCAGCGCGCGAGCGCTCGTGGTGCCACGCGACGATCGACACGGCGCGCAACATCCGGTCGATGTACGGCCCGCTGGGCGGTCCCGTTGTCGTCTTCGGCCCCAACAACTTTCCCCTGGCCTTCAACTCGGCCTCGGGCGGCGACGCGGCAGCGGCGCTGGCTGCCGGCAATCCGGTCATCGCCAAGGCGAACACGGGCCACCCCGGTACAACGCGCCTGTTGGCCGAGGCAGCGTTCGAGGCGGTACAGGCGAACGGTCTGCCGCCCGCGACCGTGCAGCTGCTCTATCGCGTCAAGCACGACGTGGGCGCGCGGCTGGTCTCGCATCCTCTGGTGGGGGCGACCGGCTTCACGGGCAGCCGGTGGGCAGGGCTGCAGCTCAAGGCCGCGGCGGACCAGGCCGGAAAGCCCATCTACCTGGAAATGTCGGCGATCAACCCGGTCTTTGTGCTGCCGGGGGCGCTCCAGGAGCGGATGGAGGAGATCGCGGATGCGCTCTTCAGCTCGTGCTCGCTGGGTGTAGGCCAGTTCTGCACGAAGCCGGGGCTCGTCGTCCTGTTGGCAACGCCCGAAGCCGAGGCGTTCCTCGAAGCAGTTGCTGATCGTTTTGAGACACCGCCCGGGGTGCTGCTGGGCGAGGGCGGTGTCCGTACGATTGCGGAGGCGGTCGAGCGACTGCGTGAGCACGGCGCCAGCCTCGTGGTTGGCGGCACCGACGTGCCCGGCCCTAGCTATCGCTACGCCAACACGCTGCTGCGGGTGTCGGGCGACGCCTTCCTCGAGCATCCGCACGCGCTGCAGACCGAGGCGTTCGGCGTCGTCGCACTCGTGGTCGTCGCCCGTGACGTCGCCCAGATGCAGGCGATTGCGCACGCGTTGGAGGGCAGCCTCACCGGCAGCTTCTACACGCACACCGCCCGGGTCGATGATGCGCTCTACGATGCGGTCGCACCGATAGTGCGCGAGAAGGTGGGCCGGCTGCTCAACGACAAGATGCCGACGGGGGTCGCGGTCTCTCCGGCGATGAACCACGGCGGCCCCTACCCGGCGACGGGGCACCCCGGCTTCACGGCGGTGGGGATTCCCGCAGCAATGTTGCGCTTTGGTGCCCTTCATTGTTACGACAATGTCCGCCACCACCGGCTCCCCGCCGAGCTACAGAACCGCAACCCGACCGGGACGATGTGGCGCTACATCGACGGTGCTTGGACGCAAGGAGATGTCGCCCGGTGAAGCTGAACCTCAACCCCTTCAAAGCCGATTTCCCGGAGCTGACGCCGCTGTGGATCTCGGTATTCGTCGACATCCTCGGCTTCTCGATACTGATCCCCTTCCTGCCCTTCTTCGGCCAGCAGTTTGGCGCGCCGGCGTGGCAGATTGGGCTCTTGCTCTCCACAAACGCGCTCTTCGGCTTCTTCTTCGGACCGATCTGGGGTTCGTTGAGCGACCGGTACGGGCGCAAGCCCACGCTTCTGATCTCGCAACTGGGGACGCTGGCGGGCTTCGTGATGATGGCCTTCTCGGGGAGCCTGACGATGATGTTCATCTCTCGTATCATCGACGGCATCTTCGGCGGCAACTACCCCATCGCCAAAGCCATCGTCGGCGACGTTGTGCCCCCTGACAAGCGCAGTGAGCAGATGAGCAATATCGGCGTGGCGCACGTGCTCTCTTCCCTTATCGGGCCGGGCTTGGGCGGGCTGCTCTCGCCGTGGGGCATTCTCGCGCCAGGGCTGATGGCCGCCTCGATGACCACGGTCGCTGTTTTGATGACCTTCTTTTTGCTCAAGGAGTCGAACCCGCTGCTGGTGGCATCGACGGCACCCGCTGGCCACCCGGCGGGCCTCGAGCCGGTCGGGGCGCAGGTGGCGCCGTCTCGGCGCCGGGATATCTGGCAGAACCCGTTGGCGCGTTTCCTGCTTGTCCAGTGGGGCTTGCACACCCTATCCTTCACGGTCTATATGTCGAGCATCTCGCTCTTCGCGAACCTCAAGCTGGGGCTCGATGCGGCGCAGATGGGCAAGCTGCTGATGATGGCGGGTATTGTGCGGGTCTTCATCCGCTACGTCATCTTTGTGCCTATGCGCCGCCGCTGGGGTGATCGCAAGACGTCATTGATCGGGCTGGGGCTCTTCGTGCCGACGTACTTGCTGCTGGGGTTCGTGACGAACCAGCTGCAATTCGCCGGGATTCTCTGCCTGGTGAGCTTTGGTGCAGCGTGCTCGCGAGGTATCCTCAATAGCTTCCTCAGCCGGTCGGTAGCGCCGTCGCAGCAGGGCGCGGCGATGGGGCTCTCTGCCTCGCTTGATAGCTTCGCGCAGATTGCTGGGCCGCTCATCGGCGGCGTGGTCCTCGACCGCACGCCGCTCTGGGTGTACGGAGGGATCACGGCGTTCTTTGCATTGGGCGCATTTGCGATGGCCCTGCGGCCACTCGACCTGGGTGACCAACGGGCCGCGGTTCCGACAGGTGCCGTTTCATGAGCTTGGACTTCATCAGAAAGGACTGTACACATGACAACGCCCATCAGGCTGGCATTGGTTGGTTGCGGCATCATCTCGAAGTCGCACGTGCAGGGCTACAGGAATCTTCTCGACGGTGGGTGCCGCGAGTTCGAGGTTACGGCGTGCGTTGACCCGAGAGAGAACGCGGCGACGGAGCGTGCGCAAGAGATCGCCGCCTTTCAAGGCACGGTCCCCGCGGTCTTCCCCAGTGTAGAAGCATTACTGGCGGCCAACGTGGCCGAGGCTGCGGATGTCTGCCTTCCGCACTGCTTCCATCACACGGTCGGGGTTCAGATCCTCGAGGGTGGGCTGCACGCGATGATCGAAAAGCCTGTCGGCCTTACGATCCGGGCCTCCAAGAAGATCATTGCTGCCGCGGAGGCCAGCGGGCGTATCCTGGCGACCGGCGAGCAGGTCCGTCGCGGTCTCTCGTCTCGCGCCTGTGCGTGGGCCATCCGGGAGCAGCGCTTGATTGGGGACGTGCGGATGGCTACGGTGCAGTCGATCGGGATGGGGCCGTTCGACTACAACGTGTATGGGATGAAGTGGCGCGGCCTCAAGCTGCTCACCGGCGGCGGAATGATCATGGACAGCGGCGCGCATTTCAGCGACATGGTGCAGGTGATGTTTGGCGTGCCCGAGAAGGTCTGGTGCACGATGGCCACCTACGATCGACGCATCATCAAGGATGCGCCGGTTCTGGGCGATGCCCCCGCCGACGTTGAGGACACCTGGCACGTTGTGCTCCAATTCCCCGCGGACGTCACGGTCACCTGGACCTACTCCCGCTCTCTTCACGGCGAGCCATCGCGCCACGTGGCCTACTATGGCAGCCAGGGGACCCTCTATGACTTGGGCTTTCCCTTCCATCCTTTCCAGGATGGTGGGCGGGCCGTTCTCGCCGGCGGGACACAGGTATCCCGCGACGAGATCGAGGCCGCCTATTTGGGCACGTTGTCCAAGACCGAGAAAGATCGGCTGTTTCCCTACGGCACCACCGATGGCTTCTCGATCGAGGTGTGGGACTTTGTCAACGCGATCGCCGAGGGCCGCAGGCCCGAGATGGACGGTACCGACGGCCTGAAGGCCAAGGCACTCTGCATGGCGTGCTACGAGTCGGCCATGCTCGGCGGGCCTGTCACCATCGATGCGGTGCTCTCAGGCGAGCTCGACGCCTATCAGCGGCCTATCGACACGTTCTGGAAGTTGGCGTAGGTGCGAAGGCTGGCAGCTTTTCGGAAGGGAGATCGATATGCTTGACGCACAGCAGACCGTGCTGCCCCGCTGGCGGGGCTTCAATTTACTGGAGCTGTTCACGATACAGGACGATGGCGAGTTCCAGGAGGATGACTTCCGCTGGATGGCCGATTGGGGCTTCAACTTCGCTCGCATCCCTGCCTGTTACACCCTGTGGATCGAGGGCGATGATGTCTACGCGCTCCACGAGCCGATGCTGGAGAAGATCGACCGCGTGATCCGGCTCGGGCAGCAGTATGACATCCACATTTGCTTCAACTTCCATCGCGGCCCAGGTTACTCGGTGAACCGTGAGCGGACAGAACCCTTCAACCTGTGGAAGGACCAGGAGGCCCTGGATGCCTTTGTGTTCCACTGGACGGCGCTCGCGCGCCGGTACAAGGGCATTGCCTCCACAGATCTCAGCTTCAACCTGATCAACGAGCCTCCCGCGCCGAGTGCCGAGGGGATGACCCGCGCCGACCACGAGCGTGTTGTGCGCACCACGGTCGCCGCGATTCGCGATGTGGATCCTGACCGCCTGATCATCGCCGATGGCTTGGGCCATGGGCGCCTGCCGCTGCCCGAGCTGGCGGATCTGGGGATCGCCCAGAGCTGCCGGGCCTATGAGCCGATGGGCGTGAGCCACTATCGGGCATCGTGGGTCGATAGCCGGGGCTGGCCCGAGCCGCAGTGGCCCGGCGGTTACCATTACGGAGCTTCTTGGGGGCGCGAGCATCTGGAGCAGCTCTACGAGCCCTGGGTGGCGCTGGCCGCGCAGGGAATCGGGGTGCATTGTGGCGAGGGCGGCGCCTTCCGCTACACGCCGCACGCCGTGCTGCTGGCCTGGCTCCGTGACGTGCTGGAGATCCTGGCCGCGCACAACATCGGCTTCGCGCTCTGGAACTTCCGGGGATCCTTTGGCGTTCTGGACTCGGAACGGGCGGACGTGGACTACGTGCCGTGGCACGGTCACCAACTCGACCGCGCGCTGCTCGAGCTGCTGCGGGAGCTCTAGCGCGCCTCTACATCCCCCATCATCATCGTGCGGAGGGCACGCTGGAGCCGGAGCGTCACCGGACCCGGCTTGCCCTCCGCGATCGGGTGGTCGTCGATCTGGATGACCGGCATCACACCCGTCGTCGTCCCCAGGACCATCACTTCGTCTGAAGTCGTCAGTTCTTCCTTGTGGATGGGGCGTTCCTCGTAGGGAATACCCAGGTCGCAACACAACGCCAGAATCACGTCACGGGTCACGCCCCCCAGAATCTGGTGCGTCAGGGGGTGGGTCACGAGCACCCCGTCGCGCACCGCGCAGACGCTGGTGTGCGCGCCCTCGGTGATGACGCCCTCGCGCACCAGGATGGCCTCATAGGCGCCGGCCTCCTTGGCCTGTTGGCTCGCCAGCACGTTGGGCAACAGCGCCAATGACTTGATGTCGCAGCGCGCCCAGCGCAGGTCGGGGACGCGGATGGCGCGGACGCCCGTGGCCCACCTGGCTTCCGGCGGGGCGTAAGGCTCCGCTGTGGCGTAGCGGGTTGGCGCCGGTGGTTCGTCGGGAAAGCTGTGCCCGCGCGGGGCGATGCCGCGGGTGATCTGGATGTAGAGCTTGGCGCCGCCCTGTTGCAGATCGTTGCGGGCGAGCAGTTCTGTCATCGCCGCTCTTAGCGATGCGAGGTCCGGTGAGGGGATCCGCAGGCCGGCAAGGCTATGAGCCAGCCGCGCGAAGTGTGCGTCGGGCTGGAACATCCGCCCGTCGAACGCGCATAGCACCTCGTAGACGCCGTCGGCGAAGAGGAATCCCCGATCGTCGGGTGAGATGCAGACCTCGTCTTTGGGCACAAACTTGCCGTTGAAGTAGGTGATCATGGCCCCTATGATAGGAGGCCACGCTGGCGCTGTCAACCACGCCGGCGCTTTGGCTGCCCGCGAATCCTGACTACAATGGAGGGCGTGTAGCCCATCACGAAGCGAGCGACCCGCCTCACGATCGGCTCGCCGGCTTCGGCGCCCGTTCGGGTGCCGCTGCTGAGAGCAGACTGGTTGCCGGCTGAACACATTCTGTTGGAGGTGGTTATGGCCTACAGGCTCATCCAGGTCGGTACCGGTGGCTTTGGGGCTCACTGGTGTCGCCATTTTCTTCCGCCTAACGTCCGCGATGGCTTGATCGAGGTCGTCGCCGCCGTCGACATCAACCCCCTGGCGCTGGAAAACGCCCGTGAGGGACTGGGCCTCAGCCCCGATCGGTGCTACACGGACCTTCGGCAGGCCTTCGACGCGCACCCTGCCGACATCTGCACGATCGTCGTTCCGCCGGCCCATCACGAGGCCGTTGTCGACGTGGCGCTCGCGCACGGCTGTCACATCCTCTCCGAGAAGCCCATCGCCGACACGCTGGAAGCCGCCGTACGCATCGCCAACAAGGTCGCCCGCGCCGGGGTCAAGATGGGCGTCACGATGAGCCACCGGTTCCGCCAGGACATCACGACGCTGCGCACGCTCATTCGTTCGGGCGACTACGGGCCACTGGACTACCTGGTGAGCCGGTTCACTTGCGAGAACCGCACATACGGCACCTGGGGGGCGTTCCGGTATGAGATCGCCGACCCGCTCATGGTGGAGGGCGCCGTTCACCATCTCGACCTGCTCGCCGATATGGCCGGGGGGCGCTGTGCAACGCTCTATGCCCAGACCTGGCAGCCGCCCTGGGGCCAGTTCCGGGGCGATGCCCAAGCCCTCGTGACCCTGCAGACGGAGGCGGGCGCACGCGTGCTCTACGAGGGCGCCAAGACCAACGCTGTCGGCTTGAACGGCTGGGGGGCGGAGTATATCCGTGCGGAGTGCGAGCGGGCGACGTTGATCCTGAGCCACGGGCGCATCGAGCGCTTTGACTACGATCCGGCGCGACGGCAGCCCGATCGCGCGGAGGGAACGGGGGTCCCGGTCCCGCTGCTCGAGCAGCCCAAGTGGGCCAACACCTGGCTGATCGAGCAGTTCGTGCGTTGGTTGGATGGCGGACCGGCCATGGAGACCGAAGTCGAGGCCAACCTGCAGTCGATGGCGTTGGTCTTCGCGGCGATCGAGAGCAGCCGCACCGGACAGCCCGTCGATGTCCAGGCGTTCTTGAACGCGGCTCGAGCCCAGGCCTAGCACGCCCTGTTCGGGCCTCGCGCGCACCCGAAACTGAGAGGAGAGGACCATGACTGACCTGCAGATCAAGACCGCAGTGGTAACAGGCCAACATCCCTTTGACGTCCCATCGTTTACGCGGCTCTTCCGTGTTCTGCCCAACGTCGATGCGTTTATCCAGACGCTCGATGACTTCGCTGCCGATGATGGCAAGGTTCGCGACTGGTACGATGTCGTGCTCTTCTACAACTTCCACCAGGTTGCGCCGGGCGAAGGCGGCGGCGAGCCGCCCCTGGACCCGGCGGTGAAGGCGACGCTCGAGCGGCTGGGACAGACCGAGCAGGGCGTTGTCGTGCTGCACCATGGCCTGTTGGCCTTCCGAAACTGGCCCTTCTGGTCGGATCTGGTGGGGATTCCCAACCGCGGCTTCGGCTACTACCACGATCAGGAGATCAACATCACTGTCGCTGATGCGGAGCACCCGATCACGCGCGGCGTACGCGACTGGACGATGGTCGATGAGACCTATACGCTGGACGAACCGATCGATGATGTGCACATCTTGCTGACGACCGACCACCCGCAGAGCATGCACGCCCTCGCATGGACCCATGCTTTCGGCAAGGCGCGCGTTTTCTGTTGTGAGCTAGGGCACGACGCACAGGCCTTCGATCACCCGAGATTCCGCACGGTGCTGGGACGGGGCATTGCCTGGGCGGCGAAGCAGCTATAGGAGCGGTCAGATCTTGATGAAGGTGATTGGTCGGCGGCTGGCTCATGTCTAGGGCCGAGCACGATGTACCTGCGGGGCGCTGGGCCTGGTTGACACCCCAGCGCTTGGTCGTCGTGGCCCTGATGCTGGGGCTGCTCTTGCGTTTCCTGTGCCTTGGAAGCAAGAGCATCTGGTTGGACGAGGTCCTGAGTGTTCGCGCAGCCCGCGCCGAGCTGGGGGCCTTTGCCTCCGGGAGTGTGGAGCGATACCACCCCCCGCTCTTCTTCCTGATCCTCAAGGGGTTTATGCGGTTGGGCACGGACGAGGCCCTGCTGCGATTGCCGGCGGCGATCGGGGGCAGCGCGGCTGTGCTTCTCATCTACGTGCTGAGTCGGTCGCTCTTCGACATGGCCACAGCCGTTTCCGCGACGTGGTTTGCGGCCCTGGCACCTCTCCTCGTGTGGTATTCACAGGAGGTCAGGGGTTACAGCCTGCTCGTGATGTGGGCGCTTCTGGCGCTTGTCGCGCTGGCGCACCTGGCGCTGCAGCGAGGGGCAGGGTGGTGGCTGGTATACGTCGCCGCCACAACCGCTGGTCTGTATACGCACTACACCTTTGTGCTGGTGCTTCTGGTCCAGCTCCTGATGGTCGTGGGCTTGCTCGCGGCGGGGCGTGGGACGCGTGCTGCGCCGCTCTACCTGGCTGCGGGATGGCTGGCTGCGGCGGTGCTCTACGTGCCCTGGCTCCGCACGCCTGCTGCCGGCGCTTTCATCGATCGGCTCACATCAGCCAGCCTCTACTACAACGCGCTGACCGCCGGACGCCCCGAGTTGCTTCAGAACGTGAGCGGTGCGGCGCTGGCCTGGTTCCTGATCGGCGGGGGGCTCATGGCCCTTGGGCTGGGTACGTGGCTCTACCACCGGCTCCTGCGCCGCCGCCGGGCGTGGCTCGTTCAGGTTCGCAGCAGCCCCATCGTCCGCGGGCTCTTCATCGGGCTGTTTGTGCTCGTGTTGGTGGTGTCCGTCCTTCCACGGGGCTACACCATGAAGCGTTACGTCCACGTCCTCTGGTTCCTCGTTCCGCTGGGGTTCGGCTGGCTCTGGCCCTGGCAGCCCGGCAACGAGCGGCTTCTGAGGGTGCTGTTCGTGCTCTCCCTGGCGGCCTCGCTGGTCAATGTGCTTGTCATACCCAAAGAGCAATGGAGAGAGGCGGTGGACCTCATCCTGGCGCAACGAGGTCACGCCGATGTGGTGGTCCTCGAGCCCGCGTATATGAGCATGCCTTTTGACTTCTACAGCCAGGGGCGCCTCGATGCCGTGGGATTAGCGTCGCACGAGGACGTCGGCGCGAAGATGGCGGAGGTCGAGCAGGGACGCGAGCGGATCTGGCTCGTCCACCACCTCGCCGACGTCAACCCGGCCCATGTCGCCGGCATTCAGCAGTGGCTGGCGGAAAACGCAATCCTGATTCAGAGCAGCAGACTCTATCGACTGCAACTCGACCTATATACGATTGACTAGGAGGCACGATGGACAAGGAAACGTATCAGGCACAGACGGCGGAGACCCGCCCGCAGCGCATCCGCTGGTGGCAAGAAGCGCGGTTCGGGATGTTTGTCCACTGGGGGCTCTATGCCCAGCTCGGACGGCATGAGTGGGTGATGAACCGCGAGCGCATCCCTGTCGCCGAATATGAGAAGCTGGCCGACACCTGGCATCCCACGGAGCGCCCGGCGCGCGAGTGGGCCGCGTTGGCCAAGCAGGCGGGGATGAAGTATATGGTGTTGACCACGAAGCATCATGAGGGCTTCTGCCTCTGGGACACCCAGCAGACCGACTACAACGCCGTCAAGCGCGGCCCCGGGCGTGATTTGGTGCGCGAGTATGTGGAGGCGTGTCGCGAGTTCGATCTGAAGATCGGGTTCTACTACTCGCTCATGGACTGGCATCATCCCGACGGTGCGCTCTGCGCCACCGACGAGGCCGCGCGGCGCCGTTTCCTCGACTTCACCCAGGGCTGTGTGCGCGAGTTGATGAGCAACTACGGCAAGATCGACATCCTGTGGTACGACGTCTCGTGGCCGTTGCGGAGCCCCGAGGCCTGGGAAAGCGCCGAGATGAGCGCCATGGCGCGCGAATTGCAGCCGCACATCCTCATCAACAACCGGGCGCAGTTGCCCGAGGACTTTGGCACGCCGGAGGAGCACGTCACAGCCGAGGCCGCGGGGCGCGCCTGGGAGGCCTGTATGACCTTCAACGGTTCATGGGGCTATATGCCGATCTCGCCCGACTGGCGCCCCGTGCGCGAGGTCGTGACCATGCTGCGCACCGCAGCCGGTGGGCAGGGCAACTTGCTGCTCAATATCGGGCCGGCGCCGGATGGGTCGGTGCCGCCGGAGGCCACCGAACGGCTGACCGCGGTTGGGCAGTGGGTCGCGGAGAACGGCGAGGCGCTCTACGGGCAGGTCGAGCGCGTCGATGGGCGGATGGAGTGGCTGCCCACAGGGATGTGGACCGTCAAGGGCAACACCGCTTACTTCTGGTGCAATCGTTGGCCCGGGCGCGAACTGGTGATCGCCGGGCTGTGCACCCACGTCAACCGGGCTTCCTTCCTGGCCGACGGCACGCCGATTACCTTCGAGCAGACAGACAACCGCCTGGTCCTCAAGAACCTGCCTTACCATGATCCCGACCCCATCGCAGGCGTGACCGTGATCAAGCTGGAGTGCGCCGGCCCGCCCGAGCAGAGGCTGGGCGCGGGATACGTGCTTCTGCCCTAGCGATAGGGACACATCGAAGCTCTTGGGCTGAAGGCCGAGGGGAGACATCCATGGAGATCGACCTGTCGAGGTTGGGCTACACGTTCCGGTCGAAGCCGCTGCTGATCGGCGGTAAGGCAATGGAGTATTACGGCCTTCGTCAGGCTGGCGCCGACATTGACTTCGTCGTCACCCGCGAGGACTACGCTGCGCTGGCACAGCGCTTCCCGGACACGCTGAGAGATCTCTGGGGTGACCTCGGCGTCTGTCCCTATGAGTTCGAGATATGGACGACGATCTGCCTGTTCGATTACGCGGATCTGTCGCCCGGCGCGATCGACCTGGGTGACTACCTCGTCATCTCACTCGAGAAGCTTCTCCTCCTCAAGGCGTTGGCGATGGAAGTGGGGAAATACCGCAGGGATCTCGAGCTGATCGTGCAGAAGATCCGGGGCGACAAATACACGCCATGGTGGGATGCGCTGCCCGAGGAGCGTCGCGCCGCCTACCGGGCCACTCAAAAGTAGAACCGTGGTTCAAGGAGATATCCCATGATCCGTCTCACCGAGAAAGGCCTCATCG
>Ga0123332_1000425_pt1 | contig 42052 bp, 37 predicted proteins | sample BioC12SIPDNA_4_FD_89958 | JGI IMG/M metagenome (GOLD analysis project Ga0123332, IMG submission 89958) | Anaerobic biogas reactor microbial communites from Washington, USA - Biogas_R2_A C12 SIP DNA | ecosystem: Engineered > Bioreactor > Anaerobic > Unclassified | place: Washington, USA... | reverse complement strand
GGCGTCGCAGATGTCGGTGCTCGCCGTGCAGAGCCGGGCCGACCTCACCACGGTCGGCGGCCAGGACGCCATCGGTGCCCTCGCCGAGCGCCTCGACGCCCTGGAGGCCGCGCGCCACGAGGTGGCGCGCGTCGAGGAGGCCGGCGGCGTCCGCCGGGCGAGCCCCTACGCAGCGGGCGGCTGAGCCCCGCCGGGATCGGTCATCCCCGACGGTCCGGACGGTCGGGGGTCCGGACTACAGGCCGTCGGTGCGCGCCTCGACCGAGACCGCGACCAGGCGGTCGAGCGCGGCGGCCGCCGCTCCCGAGTCGAGCGACTCGCGGGCCGCGGCGATGCCCTCGTCGTAGTCGACGGCGCGGCCGGCGGCGACGAGGCCCGCCGCCGCGTTGAGCACGACGATGTCGCGGTGCGGTCCGGCCTCGCCCGCGAGCACCGCCCGGGCCAGACGGGCGTTGGTGGGTGGATCGCCGCCGCGCAGGTCGTCGAGCGAGGCGGGGCCCAGCCCGAACGCGGCGGGGTCGACGGTGAGCGGCCGCACGTCGCCGTCGACGACCTCGACCACGTTCGACGTCGTGGTGATCGTGATCTCGTCGAGTCCGTCGCCACCGTGCACCACGAACGCCCGCACCGCGCCTCGGGCCAGCAGCACCTCGGCCATGCGCCGGGCCATGGTGGCATCGCCGACGCCGACGACGTAGCGGCGCACCCGCGCCGGGTTGGCGAGCGGGCCGAGGCTGTTGAACACCGTCGGCACGCCCAGCTCGCGGCGCACCGGACCCGCGTGGCGCATGCCGGGGTGGAACCGGGGCGCGAAGCAGAAGCCGATGCCGGCCCGCTCGACGCACCGGGCGACGCCCTCGGGGCCCAGGTCGATCACCACCCCGAGCGCCTCGAGCACGTCGGCGGTGCCGCACGACGACGACGCGGCCCGGTTCCCGTGCTTGCACACCCGGCCGCCGGCGCCCGCGACCACCAGGGCGGCGAGCGTCGACACGTTGATCGAGTGGCTGCGGTCGCCGCCGGTGCCGACGATGTCGACCACGTCGTCGAGCCGGTCGAGGTGGACGTCCTCACCCGCCGCCAGCATGGCGTCGAGCAGGCCGCCCATCTCCTCGATGGTCTCGCCCTTCATGCGCAGGGCGACGATGAACCCGGCGATCTGGGCGGGCGTCGCCTCGCCGGCGAGCACCTCGGCCATCGCGGCCCGCGCCGCGGCGGCATCGAGGTCGCGGCCCGCGGTCAGCTCGCCGAGCACCGCCGCCCACCCCCCGCGTGCGGCGAGGGCGGAGTCGGATCGGGACGCGGCTTCGGCCATGCGGCGGGACGCTACGCCGTCGGCTCGCTCCCGGTCGCCGCATCGGCCAGGGGCAGCCGGAGCTCCACCTCGCGCAGCTCGGGGGCGGGCTCGTAGCGGCGCTCGGCCCCGGTCGGGACGAACCCCTGGCGGGCGTGGAAGTCGCGGGCGTGGGCGTTGCGCTCGACCAGCCACTGGCGGATCTCCCGGGCCTGCCGCGATTCGGCCCAGCTCCGCACCGCCCCGACCAGCTCCTCGGCGACGCCGATCTGACGGAACCCCGGGGCGGACCACAGCGAGGTCATCGTCACCGCGCCGTCGTCGGTGCGGAAGGCGCTGACCATGCCCGCGGTGGCGCCCTCCTTCTCGGCGAACCACGTGGCCTGCTCGTCGGCCTCGGCGTGGACGCCCGCGACCCGCACCCACGCGTCGTCGGGGCGCGAGCGGGCGGTCTCGAGATCGGTCGCGAAGGTGCCGGGGCTGTCGGCGATGGCCGCCAGGCGGACGTCGCGCAGGCGGGGGCCTTCGTCGGGGCGGATCAGCCGGACGGTCACGGGACCGTCGCCGTCAGGCCGATCGCCGCCGCTGCCGGATGATGCGGCGCCGCTCACGCTCGGTGCAGCCACCCCAGACGCCCTCCTTCTCCCTCAGGCCGAGTGCGTGCTCGAGGCACAGATCGACCACGGGACACTGCTCGCACACCGACTTGGCGTCGAGGCACTCGTCATCGTCGTCGGACGGGAAGAAGATCGAGGGGTCGAGGCCCTTGCAGGCGGCCTGACGGCGCCAGTGGAGGACCGGGTTGGCGTTGCTCAATGGTGTGCTCTCGATTCGACCTGGGTGCAGGGTCCCCACGGGGACGGCGGGCCGGAAGGGGCCGAGTATCGCCCCGTTCCGCGCGGGATGTCCAACGATCTCGGCGATCGGCATGATCCCACGATGGGTGGGCTCACCGCCACGGACCGAACGGCCCATCCCGCGGTCCGGCCGCGCCCACCGGGAGCGTCGGCCCCGACCCCCAGCGTGGCGAGGGTCACCCGGCCTGGGCCGCATCGCCGGTCACCCGTAGGATCGGCGGCGCCATGGACCCCATCGTCTCCGCCGCCGACGCCCCCACCCGCGCCCGATGATCGGGCCCGGCTGGTTCGACCGGGCCGACGCCCTCCGCCGCATGGAGGCCGACGGCGTCGACGTCCTGGTCGTCGGGGGCGGCATCACCGGTGCCGGCTGCGCGCTCGACGCCGCGTCGCGCGGGCTTCGCGTCGGGCTCGTCGAGCGCGACGACTTCGCCTCGGGCACTTCGTCGAAGTCGTCCAAGCTGGTACACGGCGGCCTGCGCTACCTCCAGCAGGGCGAGGTCCGGCTCGTCTACGAGGCGCTGCACGAGCGTCAGCGGCTCCTCCGCAACGCCCCCCACCTGGTGTCGGTCCTGCCGTTCCTGATCCCGATGTTCACCGGCAAGGGCGGCGTCCTCAACCCGAAGCTGTCCCGGGCGCTGGGCTCCGCCATGTGGATGTACGACCTCACCGGCGGGCTCCGCATCGGGCGGCGGCACCAGCGCATCTCGGTCGACGAGACGCTCGCCCACGTTCCCACCCTCGACCGCGACCGGCTGGCGCCGTCGTACCTCTACTACGACGCCCAGGCCGACGACGCGCGCCTCACGCTCACCATCGCCCGCACCGCCGCGATCGACCACGGTGCCGCCGTCGCCAACGGCACCGCCCTGGTCGGCCTGGACAAGGACGCCTCGGGCCGGGTCGTCGCCGCCCGGCTCGCCGCCGACGGGCGTGAGTTCGCCGTCGCCTGCGACGCGGTCGTCAACGCCGGTGGGGTGTGGAGCGACGGCGTGCGCGCCCTCGACGAGGGCCACGACCCCGACTCGATCCGTCCCGCCAAGGGCGTGCACATCACCGTCCCGTGGCGGCTGGTGCAGAACGACATCGCCGCGGTCATCCCGGTGCCGGGCGACAAGCGGTCGGTGTTCGTCGTGCCGTGGGGCGACCTGACCTACATCGGCACCACCGACACCGACTACGACGGCCCCGTCGACGACCCGCCCTGCACCGCCGAGGACATCGCCTACCTGCTGAAGGCGATCAACGGGGCCACCACCGCCGAGATCACCGAGGCCGACGTGGTGGGCACCTGGGCGGGGCTCCGGCCGCTCGTGAAGTCGGCCACCTCCGGCCGCACCGCCGACCTGTCCCGCCGCCACAAGGTCGCGCCGTCGGCCTCCGGCGTGGTCACCATCACCGGCGGGAAGCTGACCACCTACCGCGAGATGGCGGCCGACACGATCGACGCCGTGGTCGACCTCCTCCCCGGCGACCAGCCCCGGCGGGTCCGACGCACCCGCACCCAGAAGCTCCGCCTCCGCGGGGCCGACGGCTTCGAGGCGCTGCTCGACGGCGCCGACGAGCGCACCTCGCACCTCGCCCACCGCTACGGCGGCGAGGCCCGCACCGTGCTGGCCCTGATCGAGGGCGACCCGTCGCTCGGCGAGCCGCTGGTCGAGGGGCTCCCCTACCTGCGGGCCGAGGCCGTCTACGCCGCCCGCCACGAGATGGCCCGCTCCGTCGACGACGTGCTCAGCCGCCGCACCCGGGCCCGCCTCCTCGCCCGCGACGCGTCCGGCGACGCCGCCCCCGACGTCGGCGCCCTCATCGCGCCGGAGCTCGGTCTCGACGCCGACGCCGTCGCCGCCCAGGTCGACGCCTACCGCGGCCTCCTCGACCGCGAGCGCGCGGGCAACGCGGCCCCCTCCGACGCCGCCGCCCCCGCCTGAACCAGCCGGCCCGCCCGACCCGGCCGTCCACCTCAGCCGTTCGGCGCACTGACCGGGACACCCACGTCCCGCCCAGCGCGCCGAACCGAGCCCCGCCCGAACCACGCGCCCAGCGGGACACCCACGTCCCCCTCAGCGCGCAGAAGCGGGGTCACGCGTACAGTCCGGCCGATGGCCTCGAAGCCCACGCCCCGACCCTCCGACGCCGACCGACGCCCCGGATCCACCCCGGTCACGCCGGGGCCGGGGACGCCGACGCCGGCGATCGCGCTGGCGGGGCCGCCGGCCGAGGCGACCGTCCGCCTGACGGCCCGGCCGGTCGATCTGGACGATGCCGTGCTGGACGAGCTGCGGGCGACCGGGGCCGAGGTCGCGACCGACGCGGCCGCCACCGCCGAGGCGAGCCGGGACTGGTGGCCGCTGGCGATGATCTGGGCCACCGAGAACCAGGTGGCCGCCCGGGCGGGAGCGGTCGTGCGCCCCGCGGACGCCGATCAGGTCGCCGCGGTCGTGGCGACCTGCCACCGCCACGGCGTGCCGGTCACCACCGCGGGCGGTCGAAGCGGCGTGTCCGGCGCGTCGGTCCCGGTGTTCGGCGGCGTCGTCCTCGACACGACGGCGATGTCGGGGATCGTGGCGGTCGACGACGCCTCGCTGATCGTCGACGTCCTGCCCGGCACGTTCGGCGACGCGTTCGAGGACGAGCTGCGGTCGTCGTTCGGCCTGACCGTGGGCCACTGGCCGCAGTCGATGGCGCTCGCGACCGTCGGCGGGTGGGTGGCGTGCCGGGGCGCGGGGCAGTACTCGACGCGCTACGGGAAGATCGAGGACATCGTCGTCGGCCTCGACGTCGTGCTGGCCGACGGCACCACGGTCACGACCGGTGGCCAGCCTCGCCAGGCCGCGGGACCGGACCTCAACCAGGTGTTCGTCGGGTCCGAGGGCACGCTCGGCGTGATCACCAAGGTGCGGCTCCGGGCCCACCCGGTGCCTGACCACGAGGCCAGGGCGGCCTACGGGTTCCCGACCTTCGAGGCCGGTCTCGACGCGCAGCGCCGGATCCTGCGCCGGGGCGCCACGCCGGCGGTGCTGCGCCTCTACGACGACATCGAGTCGAACCGGAACCACTCGACCGAGGGCACCCACGACCTGCTCGTGCTCGACGAGGGCGACCCGGCGATCGTCGACGCCACCATGGCGATCGTCGCCGAGGAGTGCGCCGACGCCGCCCCGCTCGACGTGGGCCTGGTCGACCACTGGCTGACCAAGCGCAACGACGTCGCCGCCCTCGAGGCCCTGATCACGCGGGGATTCGTGGTCGACACGATGGAGGTCACCGGGCCGTGGGGGGCGCTGCCGGCGATCTACGCGGCGGCCACCGAGGCGATCCGCGGGGTCGAGGGGACGATCGTCGCGTCGGCCCACCAGTCGCACAGCTACACGACCGGTGGCTGCCTGTACTTCACCTTCGCCGCCCAGGTCGACCCCGACCGGCGCTCCGAGCACTACCGCACGGCGTGGGAGCGGGGCACCCGGGCGGTGCTCGCCCACGGCGGGTCGCTCAGCCACCACCACGGCGTCGGCCTCAACCGCTCGCCGTTCGTCGCCGAGGCACTCGGCCCCGCGTTCGGCGTGCTGCAGGCGCTGAAGGCGGCGCTGGACCCGACCGGCATCCTCAACCCCGGCAAGCTCGGGCTGCCGTCGCCGTTCGGGGAGACCGGGTGGCCGTAGCCGACGACGGGTCCGGCCGCCGTCCGGACCGCACGGCCCGCGCCCGCCCCTCCGCCGACCCTGCCCCGGCCGGGCCGCCGCCCGCGTTCGACCTGCGCCTCGCGGTGCGGGCGGGGCTGAACGGCCTGGTGTTCGTCGCGCCCGCGGCGGTGATCGGCCTGCTGATCGCCGACGACGACGGCGAGGTGTCGGCCGGTCCGGCGCTCGCCATCGCCGCGGTGCAGATCCTCGGCTTCTGCTTCTCCGGCTGGGTCGTGCGACGGCTCCGCCCCGGCTCGTCGGTCGCGACATGCGCGGCGGCCGGGGTGGCGTGCTGGGCGATCCTCCAGGCGGTCGGCGTGGCGACGACCCTCGCCCGGGGGGACGAGGTCCAGCCGCTGCGGTGGATCGCCACCCTGCTCGTCGCCGCCCTGGCCGCCGCGGCCGGAGGCCTGCTCGCCCGCTTCGAACCCGCGACCGTCGTCAGGGAGGACCCGTGACCGACCCGTCCACCGACCGCATCCTCGTCATCGACGTCGGGACCAGCAGCCTCCGCGCCGCCGTCGTCGGGCGCGACGCCCGGGTCGGCGCGGTCCACCACCGGCCGCTCCTCCCCGACTCCCCCGCCCCCGGCCTGGTCGAGTTCGACGGGACGGCGATGGCGGCCGCGGTGCTCGAGGTCGCCCGCGGCGCCCTGGCCGAGGGTGGCCCGGTCGCGGCGGTCGGCGTGACGAACCAGCGCGCCTCGACGCTCGTCTGGGACCGGGCGACGGGTGAGCCGGTCGCCCCCGGCCTCGGCTGGCAGGACCTGCGCACGATCGGCACGTGCCTGGAGCTGGCGGCGGAGGGCATCCGCGTCGCGCCCAACCTGTCGGCCACCAAGGCCCACGCACTGCTCGACGCCGTCGACCCGGACCGGTCCCGCGACCTCTGCGTCGGCACGGTCGACTCGTGGATCGTGTGGACGCTGTCGCAGGGGGCCCTCCACGTCACCGATCCGACCAACGCCGCCCTCACCGGCCTGCTGGTCCCCGAGGCGACGGGGTGGGACGACGCCGTGCTCGACCGGCTGCGGATCCCCCGATCGGCGCTCCCGGAGGTCGTCGACTCGGTCGGCGTCGTCGGCCCGGCCACCGCGCTCGACGGGGCGCCGCCGATCGCCGGGATCGCCGGTGACCAGCAGGCGTCGCTCGCCGGCCAGGGCTGCTTCTCGCCCGGCGACGCCAAGGCCACGTTCGGCACCGGCGGGATGCTCGACGTCTGCATCGGACCCGACCGCCCGAGGTTCGCCACCCGCGGGTCGGCCGGGGCGTTCCCGATCGTCACCCTGGGCCGGAACGGTGCGCTGACCTGGGGCGTCGAGGCGGCGATGCTCTCGGCGGGCACCAACGTCGAGTGGCTCCGCGACGACATGGGCCTGATCGCGGACGCCGCCGAGTCCCACGCCGTCGCCGCGACGGTGGCCGACACCGAGGGGGTCGCGTACGTGCCCGCCCTGCTCGGCCTCGGCGCACCGTACTGGGACTACGGGGCGCGCGGCACGCTGCTGGGCATCACGCGCGGGAGTGGCCGGGCCCACGTGGTGCGCGCCGTGCTGGAGGGGGTCGCCCAGCGCGGCGCCGACCTGGTCGAGGCGGCCGAGGCCGACGGCGGGTTGTCGATCGCGGCCCTCCGGGTCGACGGCGGCATGAGCGACAACCCGACGTTCGTGCAGGCGCTCGCCGACGCGGTCCAGCGACCGATCGAGGTGTCGCCCGAGCGGGAGGCGACGACGGTCGGCGCCGGGTTCCTCGCCGGGCTCGCGGTCGGCACCTGGTCCGGCCCCGACGAGCTGGCGGCCCTGTGGTCCCCCCGTGAGGTGGTCGAGCCCGAGCGGGTGCTCGACCGCGACCGGTGGCGCGAGGCGGTGCGGCGGGCCGAACGCTGGTTCGGCGACCTGTCCGACCTCGACTTCTGAGGCGACGGAGTCGGCCTCGGAGGGGTCGGCGCCGCCACGGCTTCGGCCCGACCGGCACCGCGCACTAGACATGGACCCCGTGCCAGAGGAGAACAGCGTGACCGACGTCGACCTGGCCGCGTCCGGTCCCGGAGGGTCGTCGCGTCGACGGTTCCTCGCGGGCGTGGCCGCGGGTTCCGCCGCCCTCGCCGTGGGCTCTCAGCTCCCGCTCGGCGGGATGCTGCCCGCGGCCGGGCAGGACGAGTTCGAGCCGACCGCCGACGAGGCGCTCGCCTCGTTCCTCGCCGGCCTGGCGCTCGCCGCCAACCAGGCCTACGGGATCGCCGCCGCGACCCCGGGTCTGACCGAGTCGACCCTGAACGTCGTGCGGTCGTTCGGTACCCACTACACGTCGCACGCCGCCACGCTGAACGCCCTGCTGTCCGACGTGGTCTCCCCGGTGAACGATCCCAACCAGACCCTGCTCGCCGAGGTCACGGGAGCGTTGACGGGACAGACCGACGTCGCCACGGTGCTCGGATCGCTCGCCGACCTCGAGGACCGCATGTCCGCCACCTACTTCGAGGCGATGGGCGGCTTCGAGGAGATCACCGACGCGGGCCGCATGGCCACCCTCGCCGGGGTGCCCGGTCGCCACGCCACCGTCCTGCGCCACCTGATCGCCCCGGACGGGCCCCGCGCCGACCTCGTGCCCGAGACCCAGGACGGCGAGGGCGCCTTCACCGTCGCCGACTACCCGCCCGGCCCGGCCGAGGTCGCCGACACCGCCGACACCGCCGAGGCCGACACCGCCGAGGCCGACACCGAGTCCGCCAGCACCGAGACGGAGGGTTGAGCGCCGTGGACGACCTGACCCCCCACGACCCCGCCGCGACCTCCGACCGTCGGCGCTTCCTGCGCATCGGTGGCGGTGGCCTGCTCGCCGCGGCCGTGCTCGCCGCGTGCAGCGACGACGAGCCCGAGGCGTCCGCCGGCGAGACCGGCGAGACCGTGCCGCCGGTCGACACGACCGCCGGTCCACCCCAGACCACCACCCCCGAGCAGGGCGCCACCCAGAACGCGCTCGTCACGCGCACCGTCCGCTCGATGGAGCTGGCGCTGATCGAGACCTACGACGCGCTCCTCGGCGGACACGACGAACTGTCGCTGCCGGGTGAGGTCACGCTGTCGGAATCGGTCACCGAGTCCCTCGAGCTGCTGCGCACCCGCCACGAGACCCACGCCGAGGAGCTGGTGTCGCTCGTGTCCGCCGCCGGCGGCGATCCGGTGTCGGAGCCCAACGCGGGCGTGCTCGGCGCCATCGTCGAGCCCCGCGTCCCGGATCTCACCACCGAGCACCTGATCCTCGACTTCGCCCGCTCGCTCGAGGACCTGGCCGCCTCCACCTACTCGTGGGGGGCCGGCACCCTCTCGACGCCGGAGCTCCGTCAGGACCTGATGGGCGTCGCCATGGTGACCGCCCGCCACCGGGTGCTGCTGTCCCTGGTCGCCGACCCGAGCGGCGCGTCCGCGGTACCCAGCCCGCGGGTCGACACCTCGGGCCCCGCCCGGGTGCCGGACTACATGCTCGTCCCGGTCGACGGTGACGGCGGCGATGCCCTCACCGAGGCGGCGGTCGCCGGCTCCGACGAGGAGGCCGACGCGGGCGAGGGCGACGGCACCGGCGAGGACGACGCCGAGGGCTGACCCGGTCACCCCGCTGACACCGCTGACCCGGCTGGCCCGCTGACCCCGTCGCCCCGCTGACCCGGTTGGCCCGGCGGTCGATCCGGGCCAGACTGTCCGACGGTGGTGAGCTGCCCGGGTGACCGCGGCGGCGCCGGCTCCGGTCGGCGGCGCTGAGGAAGGTCGGGACTCCCCAGGGCAACGGTGCTGGCGAGAGCCAGGACGGGGCGACCTGTCGGTACAGGGCAACAGAGAGCAGACCGCCGATGGCCTCCGGGCACAGGCAAGGCTGAAACGGTGCGGTAAGAGCGCACCAGCGTCACGGGCGACCGTGGCGGCTAGGCAACCCCCACCGGGAGCAAGGCCGAACAGGGACAGGGCGGCCCGCCCGCTACGTCCCAGGTGGGCCGCACAGATGGATGGTCACCCATCGGGACCCCCGCGAGGGACCCGAGGACAGGATCCCGCCTACAGGGCAGCTCACCACCACGTAACACTTGGGGTCGGAGGAAAACCGTTACCCAATCCCCGGATCCGACCGAGGAGCCCGGCGCGCCGGACCTCGCCGTAACCGCGCGACCTCCTGGCACCTCGTGTGGTTCGACGGGGCCCGGCGGCGGGACGGCCCACCTGCGACACTCCGGCGCATGGGGACGAGACAGGTGCGGATCGTGCTGGTCGTGGGACTCCTGCTGGTCTCCGCGGTCGGCTGCCGGCCGTGGTGGATCGAGGAGTGCCGGCGGCGGGACTGCTCCCTGCACCAGGCGTCGAAGCGGTCGCAGGTGCTGTTCGGCCTGCACCCGCAGGACATGGACGCCGACACGCGCGGGATCATCGCCCGGGAGGCCGGGCTGCTGGTCAACCCGGGGTTCGCCTGGAACGTCATGGAGCCGGAGCGGAACCGGATCGACTGGTACTGGGCGGACCTCCACGCCGACTTCGCCGAGGAGGAGCGCCTGGTGCAGTTCGCCGGCAGCTTCGCCTGGGACGGGGCCCTGCTCGACGACCTGCCCGCCTGGGTCGAGGACATCACCGACCCCGACGAGCTGAGGGCGGTCCTGCACACCCGTGCCCGCCGGATCTTCACCCGCTACCCCGACCTGTACGCGATCAACGTCGTGAACGAACCGCTCGAGACGTTCGGGTCGGTCCCCTACGACAACCACTTCCGCCGGGTGCTCGGGCCCGACTACGTGGCCGAGCTGTTCGAGATCGTCGCCGCGGAGGCGCCGCCGTGGACCGAGCTGGTGCTCAACGAGATCTTCGTCGAGGCCATCCCGGCGAAGGCCGACGCGCTGGTGGCGCTGGTCACCGATCTCGTCACCCGGGGCGTCCCGATCGACTCGGTCGGCCTCCAGACGCACCTGATCTTCGGCGAGCCGGACTGGGACGGGTTCCGGGCGACGATGGACGAGCTGGCCGCGCTGGGAGTGGGGCTAGTGATCAGCGAGCTCGACGTGCCGGTGGCGCCGAACCTGCCCGACCGGCTGACGGTGCAGGCCGACCGCTACCGCCGGGTCGTCGAGACCTGCCTGGCCGTCGCCGCGTGCGACGTGATCAACGTGTGGGGGGTCGACGACGGCAACACGTGGATCGACTGGTTCCTGGGACCGGGGTGGGATCCGCTGCTCTTCGACTCCGAGCTGGCCCGCAAGCCCGCCTACGACGCGGTGCGGGACGCCCTCGCGGGTGGCCGCGAGCCCTGACCGGAGCGCGGCCGCGGACCCGCCCCGCGACCCACGCCGCGGGGCGGGATCGACCGGCTACCAGTCGGCGCTGGTGTAGTAGTCGGTGACGGTGTCGGTGGCGGCCCAGCTCGACCCGTAGTCGTAGCCCGACCCGGTGTCGACGCTCGACCAGTCGCTTCCGGCCGAGTAGTCGGTGCCGTAGCTCGACGAGTAGTCGGTGCCGTAGTCCGAGTAGCCGGCGTCCCAGGCGGCGGACTCGTCGGCGTAGGCGTCGTAGCTGGCGCTCCAGGCCGAGGCGCTCGCCGAGTCGGCCGCCAGGGAGTCCGCCTGGTAGCTGTCGCCCAGGCTCTCGTAGTACGCCGACGCCTCGTAGTCGCCGGCGTACCACGCCTCGGTGGCGGCGCTGTCGGCGTCGAGCGACGCCCCCCAGGCGTCCCAGGAGGCGTCCGTGGCGTCGTAGGACGCCGCCGACCAGTCGGCGGACGAGCCGTAGTCGGTGGTGGTGCCGCTGCTGATGGCGGCGTCGGTGGCGCTCTGGAAGGAGCCGTCGTAGTAGCTGGTGTCCTCGAAGTCGCTCATCGTGAACCTTCCTTCGTGCTCGGGCCGGGGCGGCCGGGTCGGTGTCGGTATCGGTGAGAGGGATCGAACCGCGAGGGTGTTCCCCCCATGGTGGTGGGAGGGCTCCCCGGAGGGAAGGGCCCTTCGGCCCTGGTCCGTCCGCCCGAGCGCCGCCAAGCTCCGCCACGACCGAACCGACCCGACGGCACAGGAGAGGTAAGACATGAGCGATCGTTGGCAGTACGTCGCGGTGCGACGCGACCCGAGCGCCGGGACCTGGGTGGTCCGGGGACCGGTGCCGGTCGAGGTCCCCGACGAGGACGACGTGCTCATCCTCGCGAACGTCGTCGGCGCCCAGGGATGGCGGCTCGTCGACCGCCAGCCGCTGAAGGACTTCCGCGGCGGCCCGTCGATCGAGCTGCTCTTCACCCGACCGCTGCCGCCGGGACCGCCCGCCGCCCCGGCCGAGGCGGCCGTCCCGGCCGACGAGGAGGCCGGGGCCGACGCCGAGGTGACCGACGGCGACGCCCCCTTCGGCCTCACCCCCTGAGAGGCAGACGGCGGTACCCTCCGGGGATGGACGAGCGCCCCACCCTCGAGCAGATCCGCCGGGCTCCGAAGGTGCTCCTGCACGATCACCTCGACGGCGGGCTCCGGCCCCAGACCGTCATCGACCTGGCCTCGGAGTACGGCTACGAGGGGCTGCCGACCACCGACGTCGACGACCTGGCCCGCTGGTTCACCGAGGGCGCCAACCGGCGGGACCTCGTCCTCTACCTGGAGACCTTCGACCACACGTTCGGCGTGATGCAGGAGCACGACGCCATCGCCCGGGTGGCCGCCGAGTGCGCCCAGGACCTCGCCGACGACGGGGTCGTCTACGCCGAGGTCCGCATGGCCCCCGAGCTGTGCCTCGAGCGGGGGCTCACCCTCGACGAGGCGATCGTCGCCATGCTCGAGGGGTTCCGGGCCGGCAGCGCCGACGGGCGCATCGAGATCGGCCTGCTGGTGACCGCGATGCGCCACGCCGCCAACTCGAAGGAGGTCGCCGAGGCCGCCCTGCGCCACCGCGACGAGGGCGTCGTCGGCTTCGACATCGCCGGCAGCGAGGCGGGCAACCCGCCGACGCGCCACCTCGACGCGTTCCGCACGGTCGCCGAGGAGAACTTCCACATCACGATCCACGCCGGCGAGGCGTTCGGGTTGCCGTCGATCTGGGAGGCGGTGCAGATCTGCGGCGCCGAGCGGCTCGGCCACGGCGTGCGCATCGTCGACGACATCACCGTCGCCGACGGCCAGGCGAGCCTCGGGCGCCTGGCGGCGTTCGTGCGCGACCGGCGGGTGCCGCTGGAGATGTGCCCGACGTCGAACGTCAACACCGGCGTGTGCGACACGATCGCCGAGCACCCGATCGGCCTCCTGCGCCGGCTGCGGTTCCGGGTCACGGTCAACACCGACAACCGGCTGATGAGCGACACGTCGATGTCGAAGGAGATGCACCAGCTCGTCGAGGCGTTCGGCTACGGCTGGGACGACCTCGAGTGGCTGACGCTGAACGCCATGAAGTCGGCGTTCTGGCCGTTCGACAAGCGCCTCCGGATCATCAACGAGCGCATCAAGCCCGGCTACGCCGCCCTGCGCGCGTCGGGCCTCGGGGTGAGCCTCGCCGGCTGACGCCGCGGTGCCGTCCGACTCCGTGCCGACCCGGTCGTTCACCGGCCGGGGTCGCTCAGCTATCGGCTACCCCTCGACCGGTCGGCCCCCTCAACGAACGCGGTCGCGGTACTCGGCGGAGAGGAACACCGAGTTGGTGAGGCCGGCGAGCGTCGATCCGGAACCGAGCGCCCCGGACCAGTACGCCAGGGCCGACGCCTCGGGCGCCCGCTCGAGCATCGTCAGGTAGACCGCGGCGGTGGTGACCCGGTGGTGGAGGAACCACCGGCTCACGTTCGACTCGGTGTAGCTGAGCAGCACGTCGCCCCGATGCGCCCAGCCGAGCGCGATCCGCTCGGCCCAGGCGGTGCGCTCGTGGTCGGTGGCCGACCGTCCGAGCACCCGGCGCGCGGCCTCGTCGACGAACGCCTCGTCGTCGAGGCCGGTGAGCCCCAGCTCGGCCGATTCGGCGACGAAGCGGGCGATCGAGCGGAGGTCGGTGCGCCCGGCGCGGAGCTGCCACTCGCGCAGGGCGTAGGAGGAGCCGTCGGGCGGACGGCCGAGGGCGGCGAGGTACAGGCGGATCACCGGCGGTCCGACCGTCGTGTGCTCGGACCGGGAGTACAGCGGGGCGAGCACCGACCCGGCGCGGCGGCGGTCCCACGCCGTGGTGCCGACCGCGGCCATCAGCTCGGAGTACGTCGGCGTCCGGCCGAGCACGTCGGCCCACGCCCGGTCGACGAACGCGCCCTGGGTCGCGAACGGCGGGTACGGCCCGGCGAGGCGCGCCGCGATCACCCGCGAGACGAAGTTCACCCCCGCGATGCCGGACGCCTCGTTCGGCCACTGATCCGACAGGATCGTGACCACGTAGCCGCCGCCGGTGGTCTCGACCGCGCCGGACGAGTTGAGCCGCCACCGGCAGCAGCGGGAGGAGAAGAAGCCGTTCTTCATCGGGACCCTCGTGCCCGGCGGTACCCCCGCCGTGATGCCCCACCGCTGGGAGGCGACGACGTCCAGCAGGTAGCCGCGGGCGATCGCCCGGTAGCTGGCGGTCAACGGGCCGCCGCCGTAGAGGAGCTGCTCCATCAGCCGGGTGCGGTCCCGGGCGGAGGTCGAGGTGAGGCCCCACGGGCTGGCGGGGGTGGTCTGGGTCAGCCCGAAGTCGGCGTCGACGCGCCGCATCCCGGCCACGCCGCCGAGCGACAGCCAGAGCGCGCTGGCCTCCGGATCGGCCGAGCGGGAGATCATCGGCCCGACGCGGGCGTGCTCCCAGGCGGTGAGGCCACGGCCCTCGCGCTGGGCCCGCAGCAGCAGCCCGGCGAGGATCTCCGCCTTCAGGACGCTGGCGGTCGTGATGCGCCGGTCGGGGCGGTACTCGTACCAGCAGCCGGTGCGCCGGTCGTGCACCGACGCGGTGAAGCGCTGGTTGGGCCAGCGGCGGCGCAGCTCGGCGTCGAACGCGGCGGTGAACGGAGTCGGCTCGCACGCCGCCCGACCGGTGGTCGCGGCGGCCGCCGGAGCGACGTCGGACGCGGACTCGGCGGTCGCCGCGGCGGGACCGCCACCGACCGAGCCCAGGCCGACGACCACCGCCAAGACGACGGCGGCCACCCGCCGGACGGGACGCGGCGAGTGCCTCACCGGTCGGTGAACGCCTCGCCCTGGCGGGCGGTCAGGGTCACGAGGTCGTCCAGCGCCACGTTCATGTCGACCAGGTGCAGCCCCCACGTCTCGCCCAGGGACTCCTCCAGGAAGCCGTCCCGGGGACGGATGTCGTCACCCGGGGCGAGGCCGATCGCCAGGTAGTCGTGGGTGTCGGTCGCCTGGCACGAGACGTCGAGCGCGTCGGGTACCGACACGAACCGGGTCTCGAGGTCGCCGAGTGCGTCGAGCGCCCCCGCGTTGCCGACGAGCGGCGCCTCGACGGGGACGATCGCGTCGGCGTGGTCCTCGCCGAGCAGGCCGACGGCGTCGACGCACAGGACCCGGCGCCCCTCGGTCTGCCGGCCGAAGAAGGCGCCGGCGACCGGCGGCCGATCGGCGGGGTAGCTCGACCAGGTGACGACGCAGCCGACCTCGTCGGCGCTGGTGCACGCGGGCACCTGGTCGAACGATCCGCCGACCACCTCTCCCGGCGGCGCGAGCACGGACGCCCCGAACAGGTGGGCGGCGACGAGCCGGTCAAGGAGCAGGGGCTCGTCGTCGATCTCCTCGGCGACCAGCCGGGTGAGGATGCCGGCGCCCTGCGAGTGGCCGATCAGGACGACACCGCGGCCCTCGTTCCACGTCGACACGTAGGTGCGCCACGCGTCGAGCACGTCCTCGTAGGCCGTGTCGCGCGCCGAGCCGCCGGTCTCGGGCTCGTCGCCGAAGAGGCCGGCGAGCGTCACCTGCCGGTACACGGGTGCGTACATCCGGCACGACCGGGCGTACTGGGCGGCCTGGGCGACGACCGTGAGGGCCTCGCCGTCGTCGGGCGTCCACTCCAGGTCGCTGTTGACACCCGGGTCGGCCGACACCGTCGGGTAGACGTAGAAGCAGTCGATCGGCGCGTCAAGGTCGGCCTCGCGCTCCTCGACGGTGACCGTGCCCGTGGCGTCGACGACGGTGACGTCGAGGTCGCGGCACTGGTCGTCGTCGAGGTCGGGGCGGCAGATCCACCGCTCGTCGAGCCCGTAGATCGTGCTGGTGTGCCCGTGGTACGGGTCGGGCACCGCCTCGGTGGTGGTCGACCCCGCCTCGGTGGTCGTGGAACCGGCGGCGTCGTCGCCTCCCCCGTCGTCGCCGCTGCACGCGACGACCCCGACGAGCAGCACCGCCACCGCCACACCGCGGATCAGCACCCGGCGGAGGGACGGCGGGGCGGAGGCCGGGTCGGTACTGGTCGAGATCACGACGGGTCCTCCAGGATCCGGGCGGTGGCGCTGCAACCGAGGCGGGTCGCGCCGGCGTCGAGCATGGCCCACGCGGTCACCGCGTCGCGGATGCCGCCCGACGCCTTGACGCCGAGCCGGTCGCCGACGGCGGCTCGCATGCGCCGCACCGCCTCGACCGACGCACCGCCGGCCGGGTGGAACCCGGTGGACGTCTTGACCATGTCGGCCCCCGCCGCCTCGGCGGCCGCGCAGGCCCGCTCGAGCGCATCGGGCGCGGCACCGGCGAGGAGCCAGGCCGACTCGACGATCACCTTGAGCAGACCGGGCACCGACGCGCGCACCGCCGCCAGTTCATCGTGCACACCGTCCCAGTCGCCCGCCGCCGCCCGCCCGAGGTCGATCACCACGTCGATCTCGCTCGCTCCCGCCGCGACGGCCGCCGCCGCCTCGGCCGCCTTCACCGCCGGGACGTGGGCACCCGACGGGAAGCCGACGACCGCTGCGGTGGCGATGGCGTCGGGTAGGGCGACCGGCAGCGGCAGGCGCGACGGCGACACGCACACGGCGGCGACCCCCAACCTGGCCGCTTCCCGGCACAGCGCGGCGACGTCGTCGTCGGTCGCCGCGGGGGTGAGCAGGGTGTGGTCGATCGCCCGGGCGAGGGTGGCGCGGGACCGGTCGGCCGGGGCGTCCATCGCGGCCAGACTGTCACAGTGCGCACGACCGTCGTCGACCATCCGCTCGCCGCCCAGGCCCTCGGCCGCCTCCGCGACGTCACCACCGACCGAGCCGCGTTCCGCCAGGCGATGGACGACCTCGCCGGTCTGCTGGTCGTCGAGGCCACCCGACGGCTCCCGACCGTCGCGGTCGACGTCGAGACGCCGCTCGCCGCGACGTCGGTGGTGCGCGTCGACCCCCAGCCGCTGACCGTCCCGGTGCTGCGTGCCGGCCTGGGCCTGCTGCCGGGCGTGCTCCGGCTCCTGCCCGACGCGCCGACCGGCTTCATCGGCGTCGCCCGCGACGAGACCACCCTCGAACCGGTGCCGTACATGGACTCCGTGCCCGCCGACCTCGACGGGCGGCCGGTGCTGGTGCTCGACCCGATGCTGGCCACCGGCGGCTCGCTCGCCTTCGCGTGCGATCGGCTCGCCGCCCGCAACCCCGGCCCGGTCACCGCGGTGTGCGTGCTCGCCGCGCCCGAGGGCGTAGCCCGCATCGAGGCCTCGGGCCTGGTCGACGACCTCGTCGTCGCCGCGATCGACGAGCGGCTGAACGACGTCGCCTACATCGTCCCCGGCCTCGGCGACGCCGGCGACCGCCTGTTCGGCACCGCCTGACCCCGAGGGCGGTCAGAGGCCGAGGGCGGCGGGGAGGGCGGCGACCACCGCGTCGGCCCGCTCGGCGGCGCGGGCTCGCGCCGCGGGCAGGTCGCCGTCGGCGCCGACGGGCTCGACGACCTCGACGTAGGCCTTCAGCTTCGGTTCGGTGCCGCTCGGCCGGACGACGACCCGGCCACCGTCGGTCGTGAGGATCACCACGTCGGACGGGGGCAGCATCCGCTCGGGCGAGCCGAAGGCGAGGTCCTCCACGCGGGTGACCGCGGCGTCGGCGAGGCGGTCGGGCCCCCCGGCGCGCAGGGCGGCCATCGCCGCCGCGATGCGGGCTGCGCCCGCGCCCCCCTCGAGTCGCACGGACCACTGCCGGGTGTGGTGCACGCCGAACCGCCGGGCCAGGTCGTCGAGCCGCCCGGGGATGCTCTCCCCCGCGGCGAGCACGTCGCTCACCATCTCGGCCGCGACGAGCAGGGCGCCGATGCCGTCCTTGTCGTGCACGACGTCGCCGACGCAGTAGCCGAGGGCCTCCTCGTAGCCGAACGCGAGCCGCTGGTGCGCCCCGGGCGCCCGTGCCACCCACTTGAAGCCGGTGAGGGTCTCGGCGTAGGCGACGCCTGCGTCCGCGGCGAGAGCCCGCAGGAGCGAGGACGACACGATCGTGGTCGCCATCACCCCGTCGGCGGGCAGGTCTCCTCGCCGGACGAGGTGGTCGGCGAGCAGCCAGCCCAGCTCGTCGCCGCTGAGCGGCCGCCACGACGCGGGGTCGTGGGGATCGCGGCCGGGCGGGTCGACGACGGCCATCGCCAGGCGATCGGCGTCGGGGTCGTTGGCCAGGGCCACGTCGGCGCGGGACCACGCCGCCTGCTCCAGCAGGCGGTCGAGCGCGCCGGGCTCCTCGGGGTTCGGGAAGGCGACGGTCGGGAAGTCCGGATCGGGGACGGCCTGGTCGTCGACCTCGTGCAGGTCGACGAAGCCGACCCGCCACGCGGCGGCGCGCACGGTGGCGGCGCCGACCCCGTGCAGCGCGGTGTGGGCGACCGCGACCCGCGGCTGGGTGCGGGGCGCACCGAGCAGCCCGACGAGCGACGCGAGGTACGCGTCGACGATCTCCTCGCCGGCGCGGGTCACGCGCGCCGCGCCCGGCCCGGCGAGGGGCAGATCGGTGACCCGCTCGACGAGGTCCATGGCCCCCAGCACGGCGGCGGCCTGCTCGGCGTCGAGCTGACGGCCCTCCGCGTCGTACACCTTGTAGCCGTTGTCGGAGGCCGGGTTGTGGCTGGCGGTGACCATGATCCCGGCGGCGGCGCCGAGGTGGCGGACCGCGAACGCGAGGACGGGCGTCGGGCACGGTTCGGGCAGCACGACGACGTCGAGACCGGCCCCGGCGAGCACCGCCACCGAATCGCCGAGGAACGCCGCTGAGCCGTGGCCGGCGTCGCGGCCGATCGCGACCAGGCGACGGCCGCCGCCGTGGCCGTTCACCCAGGCGGCTACCCCGGCCGCCGCCCGGCGCACGACCACCCGGTTCATGCGGTTCGGCCCGGGGCCGAGTGCGCCGCGCAGGCCGGCGGTGCCGAACTCCAGCCGGGCGCGGAACAGCTCGGCCAGCTCGTCGGTGATCGCCTCGTCGGCCGTGCCGGCACGGATCCGCCGCAGCAGGTCCTCGACCGCGGCGGCCGTAAGCGGGTCGGGGTCGTCCGCGACCCACGCCTCCGCCCGCGCCAGAAGGTCGCCGACCCGTCGGTCGCCGCCCGGGGCCGAGCCGTCCGCCACCGGTTTCCCCGCTACGCGTCCAGCACCCGGACGAGCTGCGCCAGCGAAAGGCCCGGCCGGGCGCCGGTGTGGCCGAGCACGGCGGCGGCGGCGATCGAGCCGAGGCGCCCGCACCGGTCGAGCGGCATCCCCTGCGTGTAGCCGTGGAGGAAGCCCGCCGCGTACAGGTCGCCGGCCCCGGTCGTGTCGACCAGCTCCGCGACCGGATGCGCCGGGACGTCGTGGGTCTCGTCCGCGGTGACGACCATCGAGCCCTTGGCCCCCTGGGTGAGGCATGCGATCCGGGCCCGGCCCCGCACCTTGGCCACCGCGTCGTCGAAGTCGTCGACCTGGTAGAGCCGGGTGATCTCGTCGGTGTTGGCGAAGAGGATGTCGACCTCGTCGTCGATCAGGGCGAGGAAGTCGTCGCGGTGGCGCTCGACGCAGAAGCCGTCGGACAGCGTGAGGGCGACCTCCCGCCCGGCTTCGTGGGCGGCGTCGGCGGCGACGCGGTAGGCCGCCTTGGCGTCGTCGCGGTCGAACAGGTAGCCCTCGAGGAAGGTCACCTTGGCGGCGCGGACTGCGTCGAGGTCGAGGTGCTCGGGGCCGAGCAGCGACGAGGCGCCGAGGTAGGTGTTCATCGTGCGCTGGGCGTCGGGCGTCACCATGATCAGGCAGCGGCCGGTGGCCGGGCCGTCGGTGGCGCGGGGCGAGTCGAAGTGGACGTCGAGAGAGGCGAGGTCGTGCCCGAACACGACGCCGAGGTCGTCGTCGTGGACCCGGCCGATGTAGGCCGCCCGCCCGCCGAACGACGCCACCCCGACCAGGGTGTTCGCCGCCGAGCCGCCGGACATCTCGGTGCGGTGGCCCATCGCCGCGTACAGCTCCTCGACGCGGTCCTCCTCGATCAGGGCCATCGAACCCTTCACCAGCTCGTGGGCGTCGAGGAAGGCGTCGGCCTCGTGGCTCAGGACGTCGACCAGGGCGTTGCCGATGCCGACGACGTCGAACGTAGGGGTGGGTGACACGGGCGACGACGCTACTCGCGTGGCTAGGGTCCCGGTCACGACGGGTCGCGGGGGCGGCCCCAGGGAGGCAGTTGCGCATGAGGTCGTTCAGGGGTTGGGCCGCCGCCGCGGTCGCCACGGTGACGCTGGGAGCGGTGGCGGTCGCCGCTCCCCCGGTCGCGGGCGCGCCGCCCGCCGCCCGGCCCGCCCAGGGCGCGCCGGCCCCGGGCTTCGACGACCCGGGCATCCCCGTGCGGCCCGCCTCCGAGCGCTACGTGCGCGAGGTGTTCCTCGGCGCGCTGGGACGCGGCGTCGACGAGCCCAGCCTCGCCTACTGGGGCGAGCGGATCGACGACGGCATGGCGAGGGGCACCTTCGCCGCCCACGTCGTCCGCTCCCAGGAGTCGGTGCGCCGCCGGGTCGTAGCCACCTGGGCCGCCGCCGGCCTGACCCCGGGCGCCGGCGCGGTCGACGCCGACGTCGCCGCCGCCCGCTCCGGTCGGCTGACGATCGAGGCGCTGCTGCTCCGCCTGGTGTCGTCGCAGGAGTTCTACGAGACCGAGGGCGGCGACAGCCCCGCCGGCTTCGTGCAGGCGCTGTACGACGTCGTGCTCGATCGGGCTCCCGATCGCGCCGGCGCCGACTACTGGCTGGCCCGCCTCCAGGGCGGAGACAGCCTCCGTACGATCGCCAAGGGCTTCGTGTACTCCGCCGACCACCTCCGTGCGGTCGTCGACGACGCCCACGACCGCCTGCTCGCCCGCGCCGCCGACGACGCGGAGCGCACCGACTGGGCGGCCCGCATGCGGCGGGGCGAGGGCGTCCTGCACGTCGACGTGGCGCTCGCGGCGGGCGAGGAGGCGTGGACCACCGGGTGCAGCGCGCTCGACCCGAACCGCTGCCTGCTGCCGTTCCCGAACGACGTCCTGACCCTGCCCGACGCGACCACCGACACCGGGCGGCGGGTCGTGCTCAAGCCGTCGTGGCTACCCGCCAACGCCGCCGGCGCGCCGTTCGACCCGACCGAGTGGAACCGCCAGGACGGCTTCAGCCCGGGGTCGGCGATGCTGATCCACTCCGCCGGCATCGACCCCACCGAGTCGGGGCTCCCCCACCTGAGCGACATCGACGCCTCCCTCGACGGCGACTCCCCGATCGTGGTCGTCGACACCACCGACGGGAGCCGCTGGCCGTTCTGGGCGGAGCTCGACAGCAACGCGTCCGACGATTCGGAGCGGGCGTTGATCATCCGGCCCGCCGTGAACTTCGTCGAGGGCCACACCTACGCGGTCGGCATCGGCGACGTCGTCGACGCCGCCGGCGACCCGGTCGAGGCCTCGGCCGGGTTCCGGGTCTTCCGCGACAACCTCCCGTCCGCCGACCGGCGGGTCGAGGAGGAGCGCGTGCGCGCCGAGTTCGCCATCGACAACGTGGTGTCCGCCGGCCTCGATCGCGACACCCTGTTCGCGGCGTGGACGTTCACCGTCGCCAGCACCCGCAACCTGGCCGAGCGCATCGTCCACATGCGCGACGAGGTGCTCGTCTCCGGTGTCGGCGGCGACACGCCGTTCACGGTCACGAGCGACGAGCCCCGGGCCGACGGTACCCGTCGCATCGGGGGCACCTACACGGTGCCGTCGTACCTGACCGGTGACGGCGCGCCCGGTTCGCGCCTCAACCTCGGCGACGACTGGCTGCCGGAGCAGAACGGCACGATCACCGTCCCGTTCGTGTGCACGATCCCCGACACCGCGCTGACCACGCCGGCGCGCGCCGGGCTCTACGGCCACGGGCTGCTCGGCACCGGCGGCCAGGCCAACTCCGGCTACGTCCGCGACCTCGCCCGCGAGCACAACATGGTGTTCTGCGGCACCGACTACCTCGGCATGTCGGACTCGGACCTCGGCAACACGATCGGGATCATCGCCGACCTGAGCCGGTTCGCCGAGCTGCCCGACCGCAACCAGCAGGGCCTCCTGAACTTCATGGTGCTCGGCCGCCTCCTCACCGACCCCGAGGGGCTGTCGAGCGATCCCGCCTTCCAGGACGGCGACGGCGACCCCGTCGTCGACGGCTCCGACCTCGTGTACTACGGCCTCAGCCAGGGCGGGATCATGGGCGGGGCGCTGGTGGCGGTCAGCCCCGACATCACCCGCGGCGTGCTCGGCGTGCCGGGCATGAACTACTCGACCCTGCTCGAGCGCAGCGTCGACTTCGACCCGTTCTTCCTCATCATGGCGGGCAGCTACCCCAGCGCCCTCGACCGGATGATGATGATCTCGGTCATCCAGATGCTGTGGGACCGCGGCGAGGGCAACGGCTACGCCAACCACATGACGCGCGACCCCCTGCCGGGCACGCCGGTGCACGAGGTGCTGCTCCAGGTGGCCTTCGGAGACCACCAGGTCGCCATCGCCGCCGCCGACGTGCAGGCCCGCACCTACGGTGCCGCCACGAACGACCCACCCCTGGCGGACGGCCGCAGCGGCGACGTCACCCCGCTCTGGGACATCGACCGCATCTCGTCCTGGCCCCACGACGGGTCGGCGACGATCTACTGGGACAGTGGCACCCCGGCCCCGCCGTACGAGAACGTGCCGCCCCGCCCGCCCGACTACGGCGAGGACCCCCACAGCGACCCGCGCGCCGACCCCGACGCCCGGGACCAGATCAGCGAGTTCCTGAAGCCCGGCGGCGTCGTCGTCGACGTGTGCGACGGCGCTCCCTGCCTGGTCGACTTCGCCTGACCGTTACATCTGGGGTCAGACCCCAGATGTAACGGTCAGGCCCGGGCCACCACCGCCAGCAACTCGGCCACGCGCGTCGCGCGCGCCGCGGTGCGCACGATCTCGGCCACCTCGCCGTCGGCCGCCAGCGGGGACTCGCCCACCACGACCGTGCTCGCGTCGAGCAGCTCGTCGTGGAACGTGCTCGCCTTCAGCGAGGCGAGCAGCTCGGGCGAGTGGGCTCCGGAGTCGCGCCGGTCGCGGCCGACGTCGCCCAGGACCGAGCGCACCTCGAACGGCCCGAGCAGCGTCGAGAAGACGAGGACCGGCTGATCGCGGTCGCCGAGGCGCACCACGTCGTCGTCGATCACGGTGACGTCGGGTCCGCCCAGCTCGATCGAGCGCACGGCCGACAGCCACGTGAAGGGGTTGCTGCCCCGCCGCTCGTCGGCGACCAGACGCCGGAGCTGGCAGGCGGACAGGTCCGGATGGCACCGCGGGTCGGACCCCACGACCACGTCGCGCCCGTGGTCGGGCGTCAACAGGGCGGTGACGGAGGGGACGGTGTGGACCAGGGCGGCGGTGAGGCGCAGCGCTTCGATGCCGGGCAACGGAGGACCTCCGGGTCGGTTGTTAGGTGTACCTATCACATCCGTTCAGGTGGTGTTCAACCGGGACGGGTCGGACGGTGCCGGGCGGGGACCGCCCCGGGGTCACCGGCTAGGTTGGGCGACCTGACGACCCGTCAGATCCGCCCGACCACCAGGAGCCCCGATGCCCGCTCCCGCACCGGCCCTCGGGGCCGAGGGCTGGTTCACCACCGAGCCCGAGCCCGCCCTCCTCGGCCACCGCTGCCCCGCGTGCGGCACGGTCGCCTTCCCCCGCCCCGCGCTCGGGTGCCCCAACCCGGGCTGCGCGTCCGACGAGCTGGAGCCGACCCCGCTGTCGCGGCGCGGCCGCATCTGGTCCTACACCGACGCCTGCTACCAGCCGCCGTCGCCGTACGTGCCTCCCACCGACGAGCACCTTCCGTTCTGCATCGCGGCGGTCGAGCTGCCCGGGGAGAGGCTGATCGTCCTCGGCCAGGTCGTGGCGGGCGTGACCGTCGACGAGCTCACCGTCGGCCAGGAGGTCGAGCTGGTCGTCGACGTGCTCTTCACCGACGACGAGGCCGAGCACCAGGTCTGGAAGTGGCAGCCGGTGGAGGCGGCGTCGTGAGCACGCCCGCACCGGTCGCCGTGCTCGGGGTCGGCATGCACCCCTGGGGCAAGTGGGGCCGCAACTTCGTCGAGTACGGCCGCGTCGCCGCCCAGGCCGCCCTCGCCGACGCCGGCGTCGACTGGGCCGACGTCGACTTCGTCGCCGGCGCCGACACCATGCGCAACGGCTACCCCGGCTACGTGTCGGGGGCGACATTCGCCCAGGCGCTCGGCTGGAACGGCGCCCGCGTCGCCTCCTGCTACGCCGCCTGCGCCTCGGGGTCGACCGCGCTGGAGGCGGCCCGCACCCGGATCCTCGCCGGATTGTCCGACATCGCCCTCGTCGTCGGGGCCGACACCACGCCCAAGGGCTTCCTCGCCCCCAACGCGGGCGACCGCCCCGACGATCCCGACTGGTTGCGGTTCCGGCTGATCGGCGCCACCAACCCGACCTACTTCGCCCTCTACGCCCGGCGCCGCATGGACCTCTGGGGTGCGACCGACGAGGACTTCGCCCGCATCAAGGTCAAGAACGCGCGGAACGGCCTCGCCAACCCCAACGCCCGCTACCGCAAGGCGGTCACCGTCGACGAGGTGCTGGCCAGCCCGATGGTCGCGTCACCGCTGCGCCTGCTGGAGATCTGCGCCACCTCCGACGGCGCCGCGGCGGTGGTGCTCGCGTCGGAGGCCGCGGCCCGGCGGCTCACCACCGATCCGGTCACCGTTCGGGCGGTGTCGACGGTGACGCCGTCGTACCCCAACGTCGTGCCCGACCTGCCCGACATCGCCGCCGACTCGGCCATCGCCGTGCCCGCCCCCGACGTCACGTTCAAGGCGTCGATCGCGGCCGCCGCCTACGAGGAGGCCGGCATCGGCCCCGAGGACCTCTCCCTCGCCGAGGTCTACGACCTGTCGACCGCCATGGAGCTCGACTGGTACGAGGACATCGGCCTCTGCGGGCCCGGCGAGGCCGAGAAGCTGCTCCGCGACGGCGCCACCGAGATCGGCGGGCGGATCCCGGTCAACGCGTCGGGCGGGCTGGCCTGCTTCGGCGAGGCGGTCCCCGCCCAGGCGCTGGCGCAGGTGTGCGAGCTGACCTGGCAGCTCCGCGGCCAGGCCGGCGACCGCCAGGTCGAGGGCGCCCGCGTCGGCATCACCGCCAACCAGGGCCTCTTCGGCCACGGCTCGTCGGTGCTCCTCGCCCGCTAGCTCGCCCCGCGGGTTCGCCCCCCAGGCCAGATCGTCCGCCCCGCGAGCCAGCTGAGACCCGCCAGGCATGGGGTCTCCACGATCTCTCGGATTCGGGGAGCTCCGGGCCGCGGCCTCAGGCGAGCCAGCGGCTGAGGCTCTCGATCACGCAGACCGGCTTGTCGCCGCCCTCGCGCTCGATGGTGATGGTGATCGTCGTGTCGACCCCGCCGGCGACGTCGGTGGCATCGTCCAGCCGGGCCGAGGCGCGCAGGCGCGATCCCACCGGCACCGGGGCCGGGAAGCGGACCTTCCCGGTGCCGCGGTTCAGGCCGGCCGACACCCCGCGGACCTCGACGATCTGCGGCAGGAACCGGTTCGACAGCGCCAGCGTCAGGTAGCCGTGGGCGATCGGCCCGCCGAAAGGCGACTCGGCCCGGGCCCGCTCGACGTCGACGTGGATCCACTGGTGGTCGCCGGTGGCGTCGGCGAACAGGCCGACCTGCTCCTGGGTGACGGTGACCCAGTCGCTGGTGCCGAGGTCGGTGCCGACCGCGGCGCGCACCGCGTCGAGACCGTCGAGGATCGTGGCGGCCATCAGGGGTGCTGGCTCGAGACGGACACGACCTCGCCGGTCATGTACGACGAGTACGGGCTGGCGAGGAACACGATCACGTTGGCGACCTCCCACGGTTCGGCGGCGCGGCCGAGGGCCTCGCGCTCGGTCAGCTCGGCGAGCAGCTCGTCGCTGGTCACCTTGGCGAGGAACGGATGCATGGCGAGGCTCGGGGCCACCGCGTTCACCCGCACGCCGAAGTCGGCCGCCTCGACCGCCGCGCAGCGGGTGAGGGCCATGACGCCCGCCTTGGCCGCCGCGTAGTGCGCCTGGCCGCGCTGGGCCCGCCAGCCGAGCACCGACGCGTTGTTGACGATCACGCCGCCGGCGCCCCGATCGCGCATGTGGCGGAGGACGGCCCGGGTGGCGCGGAACGTGCCGTTGAGGGTGACGTCGATGACGACCGACCACTGCTCGTCGGTCATGTCGACCAGGTCGGCGGTGCCGCCGAGGCCGGCGTTGTTGACCATGACGTCGATGCCGCCGAGCCGCTCGGCGGCGACGTCGACGAGGGCGTCGACGTCGGCCTGCACGGTGACGTTGCACAGCGCGGTGTCGGGGCGGACGCCGGTCTCCCCGGCGAGGCGGTCGGCGGTCTCGCCGAGGCGCCGCTCGTGGAGGTCGCTGATCAGCACCCGCGCGCCCTCCTCCAGCGCTCGCCGGGCGACGGCGGAACCGATGCCGGTGCCCGCGGCCGCGGTGACCACGACGGCGCGGTCGGCGAGCAGCCCGTGGCCGGGGACGTACTCGGGGGGTGGGTTCGCCATCGGCGTGCCTCCGGTCAGCGGGTCGGGTTCGGTTCGCGGGGCAGACCGAGGCCGCGCTCGCCGATGATGTTGCGCTGGATCTGGTTCGACCCGCCGTAGATCGTGTCGGAGCGGGTGAACAGGAACAGCCGTTGGGCGTCGGTGAGCTCGTCACCCGGCTCGGGGCCGGCGTCGTCGCGCCCGGTGAGGGCGTGGGCGCCGGCGGCGTCGACCGCCAGCTCGCCGAGCGCCCGGTGCCAGGACGCCCAGTAGAGCTTGGTGATGAGCGCCTCCCTAGGCGTGTCGGCGGTGGTCGACAGCACCCGCAGGGTGTTCCACCGCATGATCTCCAGCTCGGCGTGGAGGCGCACGACCCGCTGGCGGATCGCCGGTTCGGTCAGGCGACCGTTCGCCCGGAGGCCGGCGACCACTGCGTCGAGCTCGTTGCGGAACGCGAGCTGCTGGCCGAGCGTCGACGCGCCGCGCTCGAAGGCGAGCAGGCCCATCGCCACCTTCCAGCCCTCGTTCACGCCGCCGATGACGTCGGCGTCGGTCGCCCGGGCGCCCTCGAAGAACACCTCGTTGAACTCGGCGGTGCCGGTGACCTGGCGGATCGGGCGGATCTCGATGCCGGGCTGGTCCATCGGCACCATGAAGAACGTGATGCCCCGGTGCTTCGGTGCGTCGCGGTCGGTGCGGGCGAGCACGAAGCACCAGTGCGACCACTGGGCGAGCGACGTCCACACCTTCTGGCCGTGGAGCGTCCAGCCGTCGCCGTCGCGCTCGGCCCGGGTCGACAGGTTGGCCAGGTCACTGCCGGCGTCGGGCTCGGAGTAGCCCTGGCACCACAGCTCGGTGCCCGCCTTGATGCCGGGGAGGAACCGGGCCCGCTGCTCGTCGGTGCCGAAGTGGATCACCGTCGGGGCGACCAGGCCCTCGCCGATGTGACCGAGGCGGCCCGGACCCTGCGCCCGGGCGTACTCCTCGTACCAGATCACCTGCCGGTGGAGGCCGAGGCCCCGCCCGCCGTGCTCCGCGGGCCAGCCGACGCCGGTCCAGCCGTGGGTCCCGAGGTGCCGCTCCCACGCCCAGCGCTCCTCGAACAGCGAGTGCTCGTCGCCGGGCCCGCCCCGGCCGCGCACGACGGCGAACTCGCCGTCCAGCGCGTCGGTGAGCCACTCCCGCGCCTCGGCGCGGAACGCCTCGTCGTCGGCGCTGAAGTGCAGGTCCATCGGCGGGCGACGATATCTGACGCCCCGTCAGATCCAGGAACCGCGTAACACTTGGGGTCGGAGGAAAACCGTTACCCGCCCGCCAGCCCGGCCAGCCCGCCAGCCCGTAACACTTGACACTTGGGGTCGGAGGAAAACCGTTACCCCGCCAGCCAGCCCGCCAGCAAGACCATCCGTCAGTCCTGGCGGGTGACGAGGGGATCGCCGGCCTCGACGACCCAGGTCGCCTCGGTGGTGACCGCGCTGTTCTCGTCCTCGACGTCGGCGACGACCTGGAAGCGCCCGGTGAGACGGTCCGGGGTCAGCTCGACGGCGAGGTATCCGTGGGCGTTGATCTGCTGGCGGAGGTGCGGGGTGCGGGCACTGACGTCCTGCGGGAAGAGCACCGACGAGATCGGCGGCGCCATCAGCTCGGCGCACACGACGTCGGAACCCTCGTCGAACGGCTCGGCGTGGACGTCGAGCACCATCCCGGCGTGGTAGTCGCCGGTGAGCACGACCGGGTTGTCGAGCCCGGCGAGCTGCCCGATCAGGCGGCGGCGAGCGTCGGGGTAGCCGTCCCAGACGTCGAGGTAGTAGGCGGACTCGTCGACGCCGGAGTCGATCCCGGCCAGCACGACCGGGTTGCCGATCAGGTTCCACGTCGCCGTGCTCTCCGCCGTCGCGTCGGCGAACCACGCCTCCTGGTCGGCCCCGAGCCGGGTGCGGTCCTCGGCGGTGCGGGCGTCGCAGTCGCCGAAGTCGGCGTCGCCCAGCTCGTCGCGGCACGGCGGCACGGCCGCGTCCTGCCGCTCGTCGAGGACGTACACACGGGCCAGGTCGCCGACGTCGAAGTGGTGGAAGATCGCCAGGTCGGAGTCGGTCGGCGGGTCGAACCGGGTCGGCAGGTTCTCCCACCAGCCCCGGTAGGCGGCCGCCTTGACCTCGCGCACCCGGTCGGGGTCGGTGCTGCCCGGCGTGGTGTCGTCCATGTAGTTGTTGCGCACCTCGTGGTCGTCCCAGGTGCACACGAACGGGAACCGGGCATGGGCGGCGCGCAGCATCGCGTCGGAGCGGTAGGCGGCGTAGCGGAGGCGGTAGTCGTCGACCGTCTCGGGCAGCCGGTTCGGCAACGACCGCTCGCTGCCGTACTCGTAGACGTAGTCGCCGAGGTGGAGGACGAGGTCGAGGTCCTCCTCGACCATCTGGCGGTAGGCGGCGTAGCGGCCCGAGTCGAGCCACTGGCAGTTGGCGACGGCGAGGGCGAGGCGGGCGGTCGGGTCGCCGGGGGCGGGCAGGGTGCGGGTGCGGCCGACCTCGCTGGTCCAGTCGCCGACGGTGAAGCGGTAGCGGTAGTCGGTGGCGGGGTCGAGGCCCGCCGCCTCGACGTGGAGCGAGTGGCCGAGGTCGGGCTCGGCGGTGGCGACGCCGCGGCCGACGATCCGGGTGAAGCGGTCGTCGGCGGCGATCTCCCAGATCACGTCGACCGGATCGTCGGGCATGCCGCTGCGGTCACCCTCCGACAGCGGGGTCGGGGCGAGGCGGGTCCAGAGGATCACGCTGTCGGCACGCGGGTCGCCCGACGCCACGCCCAGTCCGAACGGGTCGCCGGACAGCCGGGCGGTGTGCACCGTCGTGGTCGGCCCGAGCGCGGCGGTGGTGCTCGTCGTGGTCGAACGCGCCGCGCCGTCGTCACCGCCGCCGCCGCACGCCGCGAGGGCGGCCAGCGAGGCCGCCCCGACGATCAGCTCGCGACGACCGAGCCCCGGCCGGCCACCGGGCGTTCCCCCTGCGTTCATGTCCGGAGTCTGTCACCCGTGCCGCCGGTAGGGTCGCAGGCGATCGCCCGCCGCCGGCCGAGGGGTCCCCATGCAGTACGCCGAGTCCGTCGTCGACCTGATCGGAGGGACGCCGCTCGTGCGGCTCCGCGCCGTCACCGACGGCATCGCCGCGACGGTGCTGGCCAAGGTCGAGTACCTCAACCCGGGCGGGTCGGTGAAGGACCGCATCGCCCTGCGGATGATCGACGCCGCCGAGGCCGACGGGTCGCTGCGGCCGGGCGGGACCATCGTCGAGCCGACGAGCGGCAACACCGGCATCGGTCTGGCGATCGTCGCCCAGCAGCGCGGCTACCGGTGCACGTTCGTGTGCCCCGACAAGGTGTCGGCCGACAAGATCGCCGTACTGCGGGCCTACGGGGCCGAGGTGGTGGTCTGCCCCACCGCGGTCGACCCCGACCACCCCGACTCGTACTACTCGGTGTCCGACCGCCTCGTCCGCGACATCCCCGGCGCGTGGAAGCCCGACCAGTACTCGAACCCGAACAACCCCGCCTCCCACGAGGCGTCGACCGGGCCCGAGATCTGGGCCCAGACCGAGGGTCGCATCACCCACTTCGTCGCCGGCATCGGCACCGGCGGCACGATCAGCGGCACCGGCCGCCACCTGAAGGAGGTCAGCGGCGGCCGGGTGCAGGTCGTCGGGGCCGACCCGGTCGGGTCGGTGTACTCCGGCGGCACCGGCCGGCCGTACCTGGTCGAGGGCGTGGGCGAGGACTTCTGGCCGACCGCCTACGACGCCTCGGTGCCCGACCGGGTGATCGCCGTGTCCGACAAGGACAGCTTCGTGATGACCCGTCGGCTCGCCCGGGAGGAGGGCTTGCTCGTCGGCGGGTCGTGCGGCATGGCGGTCGTCGCCGCCCTCGAGGTCGCCGCCGGGGCGGGCCCCGACGACGTGGTGGTCGTGCTCCTCCCCGACGGTGGCCGGGGGTACCTGTCGAAGATCTTCGACGACGGGTGGATGGCCGACTACGGCTTCCTCGACACCGCGGCGGGCGAACCGACCGTCGCCGAGATCTTCCGGGCCAAGGCCGGCGACCGCCCCCAGCTCGTGCACGTCCACCCCCACGAGACCATCCAGTCCGCCATCGCCTACCTGCGGGAGTTCGACGTGTCCCAGATGCCGGTCGTAAGGGCCGAACCGCCGGTGATGGCGGCCGAGGTGGCGGGGACGATCGACGAGCGCGACCTCCTCGACGTGATCGTGTCGGGGACGGCGAGCCTCGACGACACGATCGAGGACCACATGTCGCCGGTGCTCCCGCTGATCGGCTCGGGTGAGCCGCTGTCGGAGCTGCTGTCGGAGCTGGAGCGGGCCGACGCCGTCCTCGTCGTCCACGACGGCCGCCCCCAGGGGATCCTGTCGCGGCCCGACGTGCTCGGCTTCCTCGCCGCACGGAGCGCCCGATGACCGCCGACGGGTGGGGGTTCGAGACCAGGGCGATCCACGCCGGGCAGGCGCCCGACCCCGCCACCGGCGACGTGGTCGTGCCGATCCACCAGACGTCGACCTTCGCCCAGGACGGCGTGGGCGGTCTGCGCGGGGGCTACGAGTACTCGCGCTCGGCCAACCCGACGCGCACCGCGCTCGAGGAGTGCCTCGCCGCCCTCGAGGGCGGGTCGACCGGGCTGGCCTTCGCGTCGGGCCTGGCTGCCGAGGACACCCTGCTGCGATCGGTCTGCCGTCCCGGCGACCACGTCGTCGTCCCCGACGACGCCTACGGCGGCACGTACCGCCTGATCGCCCGGGTGCTCGACCGCTGGGGCGTCACCCACACCGCCGTCCCGCTCGGCGACCTCGACGCGGTCGCCGCGGCCACGACCGACCGCACCCGCCTGGTCTGGTGTGAGACGCCGACCAACCCGCTGCTCGGCGTGGCCGACGTAGCCGCCCTCGCCGCCATCGCCCACGACGCGGGCGCGCGGCTCGCGGTCGACAACACGTTCGCGTCGCCCTACCTCCAGCAGCCCCTCGCCCTCGGCGCCGACGTCGTCGTCCACTCGACCACCAAGTACCTGGGTGGCCACTCCGACGTGGTCGGCGGGGCGCTCGTGGTCGTGGACGACGGGCTCGCCGACGAGCTGCGCTTCCACCAGAACGCGATGGGCTCGATCCCCGGCCCGTTCGACTCGTGGCTGGTGCTGCGGGGCGCCAAGACGCTCGCCGTGCGCATGGAGCGCCACTGCGACAACGCCGAGGCGATCGTCGCGTTCCTCGACGAGCACCCCGCGGTCGCGGAGGTGCTCTACCCCGGTCGTCCGGATCATCCCGGCCACGCGGTGGCGGCGAGGCAGATGCGCCGCTTCGGCGGCATGGTGAGCTTCCGCCTCGTCGGCGGCGAGGAAGCAGCGGTGCGGGCGTGCGGGCTGACGCAGGTGTTCACCCTGGCCGAGTCCCTCGGCGGCGTCGAGAGCCTGATCGAGCACCCGGCCCGGATGACCCACGCGTCGGTGGCCGGCTCGGCCCTGGAGGTGCCGGCCGACCTGGTGCGGCTGTCGGTCGGCATCGAGACGCTCGACGACCTGCGCGCCGACCTCGACCGGGCCCTCAGCCCCTAGCGCAGCGCTCCAGCGTGAAGCGGACGGAGGCAGGCGGGCCGGACTGGGACACCGTCGCCCCGTCGAGCGACGCCGCCCAGGAGCTCGCGATCTCGGAGATCTCGACCGAGCCACGCTCGGAGTCGGCCTCGACCACGATCCGGACGCAGCGCCGGCCGTCGTCCTCCCAGCTCACGTAGCGGCCGCCGCCGAAGCCCTCGAACGGCTCGAACCGGCCGTCGAAGGAGCCGCCGTAGGGGTCGGCGACGACCTCCAGCAGGCGGAGGTCGGCCGCACCGAACGCACCCTGCTCGACCGGAACGCCGTCGGCCGCCGGGCCGGGCACCTCGGTGGCGGGCTCGCTCCGGGCGAAGGCGTCGGGGTCGAGGATCTGCTCGCTCGTCGTCGGCGGATCGCGGTACGCGGCGTCGACCGCCGCGGTGCCGCCCCCGTCGGCCAGGGCGGCGACGAACGCCGATCCCGATCCGTAGGGGACCTGCTGCTGGACGAGGAAGGGGACCGGGACGCTCGCGAGGGCGGCGGACTGGGCGAGGCCGATCTCGGTCTCCTCGATGATGACGGCGGTCTGCTCGTCGATGTCGAGGGAGTTGCGGAACTGCTCCTCGACCCACCGGGCGGTGCCCTCGACGAGGGCGATGAAGCCGAAGGCGGTCTCGTCGTCGCGCGCGGCGAGCACGTCGAGGCGTCCGAGGTCGAACACCTGGTCGTCGAGCGCGTGGACCAGCTCGTGGACGATCACCGTCTGGACCAACGGGGTGACGACGTCGCCCTTGACGTACAGCTCCTCGGTCGCCGGGTCGTAGAAGCCCAGGACGCCGACCGCGCCGGCCCGCTCGTTCAGATCGACCAGGTCGGTGCCGGGGTCGATCACACCGGTCGCCGTCGACGCGACCTGCGCCCGGCGCAGCTCGTCGTCCTCGCCCTCGCTCGCCTGCCGGAGCGCGTCGACGAACTCGTCGTCGGGCACCGCCTGGACGTCGGGTTCGGTGACGAACTCCTGGCCCCGGACGCGCTCGACGAAGTCGATCAGCTCCGGGAGGACCTCGGCCAGCGGCCGGGCGAGGGCGTCGGGATCGAGCTCGTCGGGGATCGGGAAGGGGTCCGACGGGATCGGGACGATCGGCTCCTCCGACGGCGGAGCCGTGATCTCGGGGTCGCTGAGGTCGATCGTGCTCGGCGGCGCCACCGTCTCGTCGCCGTCGGCCCGGTCGACGATCGCGGCGACGAGGGCCACGACCAGGAGGCCGAGCACGACCAGCCCGGCGACGACGAGCGGCCGGGGCCGGGGCGACGCGTCACCCGGCGGCCTGCCGGGCGTCCATCCCTGCGCCGGTGCGGGCGGCACCGGCGGTGGCGGGGACCACGCGGGCCACTGGTGGGGCGGGCCCGGCGGGTACTGGGCGCCGCCGACGGACAGGCCCTCGCCGGGCCGCGGCGCGCTCACCCGCCGTTCTCGGATCCGGCCGGGGCCTCCTCGGCGGGGCCGCTCGGCGGGGTGACGGGCGCCGCCGGGCCGGTGCCACCGCGGAACACGGCGATCGGCTCGCCGTCGACGACGAGGTCCTGGAAGTACGCGGAGACGTGCATCGGGATGCGGACGCAACCGTGCGACGCCGGGTGGGCGGGGACCGACGGCGCGCCGTGCACCGCGATGCCCCCGACGAAGTAGACGGGGTCGTAGAGGACGCCGAGCGGGGCGTGGCGCTCGCCGACGATGCGCCGCTGGTAGCGGTAGTCACCGACCGGCGTGACGGCGTCGCCGCAGTGCCCGTCCTCGCAGTAGGCGACGCCCGACCCGGTCGAGACGTGGGTGACCAGCTCGAGCTGACCGTCGCCCCACACGAGGAGCACCTGCCGGTCGAGGTCGACCTCGGTGTGGGTCGGCCCGAGGTCCGGACGCAGCATCGCGATCGCGGGGGCCTCGGCGATCCGGGCCTCCACCTCCTCGGTGACGACGCCGTCCTTGGGCAGGCCGTTCAGGGCCTGGAACGCCCACACCGCCATCGTGGTCTTGGCGCCGAAGCGCCCGTCGGGCTCGCCGGGGTCGAAGCCGAGGCGCGCGAGGTTCGCCTGGAGCGCCTCGGTGCGGGGTCCGTGGCTGCCCGAGGCGAGCGGGCCGACCTCGACGGTCGGGGGCGGCTCGGTCGTGGTGGTCGTGGTCGTCGCCTCGGTCGTGGGGGGCGACGTCGTCGTGGTGGCCTCGGTGGTGGTCGCCCGTTCGAGGACCTCCTCGGAGGCGGCCAGGCCCCCGCCGGGCTCGTCGGCGCAGGCGGACAGCGGGACCAGCAGGAGCCCCGACGCGGCCGCGGCGTGGAGGAGTCGGCGCCGTGGGATCATCGCCCCCGCAGTCTGGCCGACCGGGGCCGCGGATCGCCGTCACATCGCCGGGTACGCGTCCCCCATGTGCGATCCTCGGGACCGTCCCCCGGACGCCGAACCGGCCGTTCCGAGCCCATCCGAACCGCCGCATCCAACCCGCCGTGTCCTCGCCCTCCACCCCGCCCCCCACCCCCGTCGTCGACGACGAGGCGCCCGACCCCGACGCGGACCGGATGCTGGCGGCGGCCCGGCGGGGCAGCAACCGGGCGTGGGCGGCGCTGGTCGACCGGCTCGACCCGGCGTGCCGCGACTTCGCCCACCTGGTGCTCGGGGGCCACGGCGTCGACTCGGCGCTGCTGGCGGCGTACGTCCGCGCCTACCGGGCTCGGCGCACCGCCGAACCACCGGCGACGGTGTTCCTCCTCCACCACACCTGGATCGCGTGCGGCCACGAGATCCGCCGCCACCAGCGTCGCCGCAACCCCGCCCCGGGGCGCCGGCCGATCCGCGACGACCGCACCCCGCGGCTCGGCGACGACCCGCGGGGCCGGTCGCTCGCGCTCCTGCGCCCCGAGGAGCGGGCGGTGTGGGCGCTCGTCGAGCGGGCGGGGTTGCCGGTCGCCACCGTCGCCGCCGCCCTCGGAGTGGAGGAGCGGGTCGTCGCCACCGTGGCGACCCGCGTCGTCGAGCACGTCGACACCGGTCCCCCGCCGAGCCCCTACGACGGCCTGCCGACCGATCCCCGCGAGCGGGCCGTCGAGGTCGAACCCGAACCGGGGCCGGAACCGCGGCCGGACGAGGAGCCGGAGGCGGAGCCCGAGCCGGACGAGGCCGCGGTGGCCGACCCCGATGCCACCGCGGTGCACGACACCCTGGGCGACGAGTTCGGGGCCGAGGAGATCGACCCCGGCTCGCTCGACCCCGAGCCCGCGTCGCCCGCGTTCTGGCGCGAGCTGGGCCGCCGGCTGCGGGCCGAGAGCGAGGCGACGCCCGCCGCCCCGCGCCCGAAGCTCCCGGAGCCGGGCGACCCGTCCCCGTCGCTGACGCCGGCCAAGGCGCCACCGGTCGCCATGCAGAAGCGGGCGCCGCGCCGCGCCCGTCGGCGCAAGCCCGACGAGATCGACCAGCTCGTCGACGAGGCCGGACGCCAGCGGCCCCGGCGGCGTTGGGGCGCCTGGGCGATCCGCACCCTCGCCGTGGTCATCGTGGCAGCGGTCTTCGGCGTGGCGGTGGTCGGGCTGTACCGGGTCGCGTCGAACTCCCGCGAGCCGGTGCGGGGCGAGACGGTCGCCGATGTGGTCCGGCGCAGCATGCTGGTGCTCGACGACGCCGGCACGTGGTCGGCCTCGGTCGAGGTCACGTCGCTGGGCGAGCGGCACCCGATGACCGTGGTCGCCGCCAACGACGGCTCGTACCGCGTCCAGGACTCCGGCCTCGGTCGTCTCACCACCTACGACGCCCGCTTCGCCGTCGTCATGGACAGCGTCACCGGCCTGCCGCCCCGGCACGACACCGGCGTGGCCCCCGGCGCCCCCGACGTCACCGCGCCCCGCCACGGCTACCCCCAGGAGGACCTCGCCATCGCGGCCCGAACGCTGTCGGTCGTCGACGACGAGCGGCCCGCCACCGACCGGCTCAACGGTCGCGACGTGCTGACGATGACCGCCCCGCTCACCGGCGACATCGACCTGACCTACGTCGTCGACGCGTCGAGCCTTGCCCCGGTGCGCATCACGTGGTCGGTCGAGGGCGCGACGGTCCGCGAGCTGCGCTTTGCCGACGTCGAGCTCGGCGCTGCGGCCCCGGACTACACCCAGGACCTCGGCGACGTCGCCGCGACCGACCAGGGCTTCGCCCAGGTCCGCCTCACCGAGATCGCCACCCGCACGCAGATGCAGCCGGTCACGCCCGACTACCTGCCCGACGGGTTCACGTTCACCGGCGCGGCGGTCGACGAGGCCGGCCGGGTGTCGTCGATCCGCTACGCCCGGGGCCCGCAGGAGCTGATCGTCACGCTGCGGCCCTCGCCGGTCGAGGCGGGTGCGGTGTGGGACGACCCGTTCGACCGCGGCGACGACGAGGCCACCCCGTCTGAGCTGGAGATCGACTCGGGGCCGTTCCGGGGCGTGACCGCCCTCCAGGTGAGCGGCGGCCGGGCGCTGCCGTCGGTGTGGGGCGCCGACGGCGAGATCGCCTTCACCGTCGCCGGCGACCTGAACCCCGACGAGCTGGCCCGCGTCGCCCGGTCGCTGCGCCGGTCCTGACCGACACCGCGACCGGGCCCGACGGTCAGGCCGACGCGGCGGCCTCGGTCAGGCGGTTCAGTCGCTCGACGGCCTCGATGTACTCCTCGACGAGGCGGGCCATCACGGCGCTCGTCTTCTCGACCCGGTTGAGCTGGCCGACGACCTGGCCGACCGGGTTGAACATCACGGTCTGGGCCTTGTCGGCGTAGCGGTGGCTGCGCGCCACGCAGTCGCCCGACACCATGTACTGGAGCGGCATCGGCAGCGGGTCCGGGGTGTCGGCCTGCTCCCAGGCGTCGGTCCACTCGGTGCGGATCATGCGGCACGGCTTGCCGGTGAAGCTGCGGCTGCGCACCGTGTCGCGGCTGGTGGCGTCGAGGAGCTGCTGCTGCTGGGCGGGCGGGAGGTCGGCCTCCTCGACGGTCAGCCACAGGGACCCGGCCCACACGCCCTGGGCGCCGAGCGCGAGGGCGGACGCGATCTGCTGGCCCGAACCGATGCCGCCGGCGGCGAGCAGCGGGGTCGGCGCGATCGCCGCCGCGATCTGGGGCCACAGCACGATCGAGCCGACCTCGCCGGTGTGGCCACCACCCTCGCCGCCCTGGCCGATGACGATGTCGACGCCGGCCTCCTTGTGCTTGAGCGCCTGGTACGGCGAACCGCACAGGGCGGCGACCTTGCGGCCCGAGTCGTGGATCAGCTCGATGATCTCCGGCGGCGGCGTGCCGAGCGCGTTGGCGATCAACCGGACCTTCGGGTGCTCGAGCGCCACCTGGACCTGCGGCGTGGCGGTCGCCTCGGTCCAGCCGATGAGCTGGAGCGAGTTCGACTCGCCGTCGGGCAGCTCGGGCACGCCGCGGTCGGCGAGGAGCTTCTGGGCGAAGTCGAGGTGCTGCTGGGGCACCATGTCGCGCAGCGTCTCGGCCAGGTGCTCGGGGTCGAGGTCGTCCATGCCCTCGTACTTGCCGGGGATCACGATGTCGACGCCGTAGGGGCGGTCGCCGATGTGCCCGTCGATCCACTGGAGCTCGACCTCGAGCTGCTCGGGCGTGAACCCGACGGCGCCGAGGACGCCGAATCCGCCCGCCTTGGAGACGGCGACGACGACGTCGCGGCAGTGGGTGAAGGCGAAGATCGGGAACTCGATGCCGAGGTCGTCGCAGATCGGGGTGCGCATGGCGGGTGCTCCAGTGGGTCGGAAGTCGGGTGGTGGGTCGGGTGGAGGTCGGGTGACGGGTCGGCGGGTCAGTCAGGAGGTCAGGTGGTCGGTACGGCGGTGCCGGCGAGGACGCCGCGCAGGGCGGCGACCGCGAGCTGGTCGGTGACGACGTCGGGGTCGACGCGGCGCATCATCTCCAGGCCGAAGAGCAGGGCGATCACGGCGGGGCCGACGCGGGTGGCCTCGGCGGGGTGCTCGACCCACGGACCGGTGACGGCGTCGATGGCGTCCCAGGCCGCCGCGTACCGCCGGGCGAGGTACCGACGGGCCTCGTCGCTCTGGTTGGCGTAGCTCCACAGCTCGTGCTCGAGGGCGATCCAGCGGCCGTCGCCGTCAGGCGGATCCGACACGGCGCGCCACATCGCCGCCACCCACTCGTCGAGGCTGGTCGCGGCGGCCTGCTCGGCGGCGACCGCCGCGGTGGCGGCGTCGACCCAGCTCTCCAGCAGGGCGAAGAGCAGACCCTCCTTGCTGCCGAAGTGGTCGTACAGCGCACCCGACGTGCGTCCCGCCGCCTCGGCGATGGCGTCGACCGACGCCCCGGCGATGCCGCGGGTGGCGAAGAGGGCGGCCCCGGCGTCGAGGAGGGCGGCGCGGGTCTGGGCTCGGCGCTCCTCCTGGCGGGTCACCCGGTCAACATAGGGCTCGTTATGTAACGACGTCAATGTTCCTGGCCGGAGCCGGTCCCGGCCCTCCGTGGGATGATGCGGGCCGGTCCACGGACCGATCGATGGCCCAGGACGAGATGGTGAGGACGTGGCGATGAGGACGAGGCGATGAGGACGAGGACGCGACGGGTCGTCGGGATCGTGGCGGTCGCGCTGACCCTCGCCACCGCATCGGCGTGCGAGGTGCCCGACCACCTGGTCGAGAACTGGGTGCAGCGCTGGCCCGCGGTGACCTCGTCGGAGGGCCGCTGGTTCGTCGACCACGTCGGCCGGGTGGTGCTGCTGCGCGGCGTCAACGAGGTCTACAAGTCGCCCCCCTACCACCCCGCCGCCGAGGGCTTCGGCGACGACGACGCCGCGTTCCTCGCCGAGCGCGGGTTCAACGTGGTGCGCCTCGGCGTGTCGTTCATGGCGCTGATGCCCGAGCCGGGCGTGGTCGACGCCGGGTACGTCACCGCGATCGAGGGTTCGGTGCAGGCGCTGTCGCGCCACCGGATCCACGCGATCCTCGACTTCCACCAGGACGGCTACGGCCCGCTCACCCACGGCAACGGGATGCCGGCCTGGGCGACCCTCACCGACGGCCTGCCCAACCCCGACGTTCCGTTCCCCGCGTACTACGTGCAGAACCCGGCGCTGCAGCGGGCGTTCGACAACTTCTGGGCCAACCGGGAGGTCGAGGGCGTCGGGCTCCAGGACCACTACGCCCACGCCGCCGGCGAGCTGGCCCGCCGCCTGGCCCGGTACCGCTGGGTGCTCGGCTACGAGGCGATGAACGAGCCGTGGCCGGGCACCGACTGGACCGCCTGCGCCACCGGCTGTCCCGACCTCGAGGCCGAGCTGCTCGTGCCGTTCTACGAGCGCTTCGACACCGCGGTGCGGGCGTGGGACGCGGACGCGATCGTCATGTACGAGCCGTTCGTGCTGTTCAACTTCGGCCACACCGACACGACGCTCCCCCGCATCGGGCCCAACGGCGCGCTGGCGCCGCACGTGTACGCGCTGAGTCCGGAGGAGGACGCGTCGGTGATCGCCCGATCCGTCGCCGCCGGCGACGCGTCGGGCCAGGCGGTCGTCATCGGCGAGTTCGGCGCCACCAACGACCGGGCCACGCTCGAGCGCCAGGCCGGCCAGCTCGACGACGGCCTCCTGTCCTGGGCGTTCTGGGCGTACAACGAGAACATGGTGTGGAACCAGCACCAGCCGCCGGGGCCCGGGAACATGGTCGAGTCGACCATGGCCGCGCTCACCCGGCCGTACCCGCGCCTCACCGACGGCACCCCGCTCGAGCTCGCCTTCGATCCCGTCACGCGGACGATGACCAACCGCTACTCGACCACCCGGCCCGACGGCAGCCAGGGCGACCGGGGCCTCAGCGCCTACGAGGTGCCGGCCACGGTGTTCCCCGACGGCTACTCGGTGGATGTCGTCGGCGGGCGAGTGCGCTCGGCGCCGTGCGCGCCGGTGCTGATCGTCGAGGCGGCGAAGGGCGGCGCCGAGGTTTCGGTGACCGTCACGCCCGGCGGCGACTGCGCAGCCTGAGCCGCGCCGCCGACGCCGCCCGCCTCGGCCTCATGCGGCCCAGTGCCGCCAGGCGGCGTCGGCCGTGGCGAGGTCCCACTCGCCGTCGTGGATCACGACCCGATAGCGCAGCTCCAGCGGCTCCCCCGCTTCGAGCGTGATCGGTCCGTGCCACAGGAACGCCGGGTAGACGGTGTTGGCCCAGCCCTCGCCGTACCCGGCGCCGGCGCGGCACGTCGCGTAGAAGTCCACGGGATGGGACGGGTTCGAGGGATGGTCGAGCACGCAGGCGCCGACGCCCGACCCGGAGATGTCGCACCATCGGGACCGGTGCGGCGCCACCCGGTCGGCGGTGGTGCCGTCGTCGAGGAGCAGGCGGGTGCCGGTCCAGTCGGCCCGACCGCGGAACGCGAGGCCCGAGTAGCCGCCCCAGGTGCCGTCGTGCGGGGTGCGGTCGAGTTCGACGGGCGTCCCGGCGGTGAGCGTGACGTGCCAGTCGATCGCGTAGGCGTCGTCGCCGAGATCGACGTGGGTCAGGCGCCGCCGCTCGGTCACCGCAACGGTCTCGCGGTCGGGGCGGACCCACTCGATCGAACCGGTCACGGTGTCGCCGTCGACCGTCGGCGGCCCGACGTGTCGCTGCACGCCGTAGCCCTCGGGCACGAGCGACCGCGGCCACTCCTCCCAGAAGTTGTCCCCGTCGACCAGCTTCACCACGAACCAGATCCCACGCTGCCACGGGTGGTCGGCCGGCTCGACCTGGGTGAGCACCGTGCCACCCGGCGTCGCCGCCGGATGCACGTGCGGCTTGCGGGGGTGATCCCACGCGTAGGTCCAGCCCCCGGCTCCCGCGGGGACCACGATCGGCTCGCCCATCGGTCCCGACCGTACCGGCCGACGCCGCACGAGTCGCCGGGAACGAAACGGGCCGGTCGCGTCTCGTTGGGGATGTGGAGACGCAGGCCCCGCCCCGCCCGATGACCCGCCCCGAACCACCGACCGCGTCCGACGTCCGCACGTTCGACGACCTCTTCGCCGAGGAGCGCACGCCGATGACGCGGCTCGCCTACCTGGTCACCGGGTCCGAACCGATCGCCGAGGAGGTGGTCCAGGACGCCTTCGCCCAGGTGTACGAGCGTTGGGAGCGCCTCGACCGGCCCGGCGCCTACCTGCGGAGCTGCGTCGTCAACGGCGCCCGCCGGGCCGGGGCACGCCACCGCCGGGAGCTGCGCCTGGTGACCGCCCCGCCGATGTCGGCCGGACTCGAGGCGCGGGAGCTGATGGACGCGCTGGGGCGGCTGCGCCCGGCGTGGCGGGCGGTCGTGGTGCTGCGGTTCCACGCGGACATGACCCAGGACGAGATCGCCGAGACGCTCGGGGTGCGGGCGGGGACCGTGAAGTCCTCCCTGCACCGGGCGCTGGCCCAACTGCGGGAGGAGCTCGCACCGTGAACGACCACCTGGACCTCATCGACCGGCTGGAGGAGGCCGCCGCCCCGGTGACCGGCACCGGCGTGACCCGCGAGGGCGTCGCCGACCGGGTCGCCGCCCGCCGGCGGGCCCGCACGCGACACAACGGGGTGCTGGCCGCCGCGGCCGCCGTCCTCGTCGCCGTGGTCGCCGTCGGCGTGCTGGCGGCCCGGCCCGACGAGGCGCCCACCACCTACGCCGGGCCCGGCGACCCGACCGACCCGAACGGGTCCACCCTCGAG
>Ga0123332_1000421_pt1 | contig 42239 bp, 39 predicted proteins | sample BioC12SIPDNA_4_FD_89958 | JGI IMG/M metagenome (GOLD analysis project Ga0123332, IMG submission 89958) | Anaerobic biogas reactor microbial communites from Washington, USA - Biogas_R2_A C12 SIP DNA | ecosystem: Engineered > Bioreactor > Anaerobic > Unclassified | place: Washington, USA... | reverse complement strand
GCGCCGGCAAGAGCACCGTCGTGAAGCTGCTGATGCGCTTCTACGACCCGAGCGCCGGGCGCATCACCGTGAACGGCGTCGACCTGCGCGAGCTCGACAGCCGCGAGTGGCGCGCGCGGCTGGGCGCGGTGCTGCAGGAGTTCGGGCGCTACGCCTACACGGTCCACGAGAACGTGGCGCTGGCGGGCAGCGAGGGCGCCGAGCGCTCGCGCGTCGAAGGCGCCCTCGCCGCCGCCGGGCTGGAGGCCACGCTCGCGCGGCTCGAGGGCGGGGTGGAGCAGGCGCTCGGCAAGGAGTTCGGCGGCACCGAGCTCTCGGGCGGGCAGTGGCAGAAGCTGGCCATCGCCCGCGCGCTCTACCGCGACGCCGACCTGCTGGTGCTCGACGAGCCCACCGCCGCCCTCGACCCGCGCAGCGAGCACGAGCTGTTCGAGCGCTTCGCAGGCCTGGCGCACGGCCGCAGCGTGGTGCTCATCACCCACCGCCTGGCCTCGGTGCGCATGGCCGACCGCGTGCTGGTCCTCGCCCACGGGCGCCTGGTCGAGGCGGGCGCCCACCAGGAGCTGCTCGAGAGCGGCGGGGAGTACGCCGAGCTGTGGCGGCTGCAGGCCGAGCGGTACGGCGCGGTTGCGTGAGCGGGCGCGACGCCTCGAGACGGGCTTGACCCTGCCCCAGGGGCCTGCCCCAAGCTGAGCCCATGCCGGTAGACCCGACCGCCACCGAACTGATGAGCATCGGCCGCTTCTCGCGCGCGAGCCGCCTGAGCCTCAAGGCCCTGCGGCTCTACGCCGAGCTCGGGCTGCTCACGCCCGCGCACGTCGACGAGCGGAGCGGCTACCGCTACTACGCACCCGCGCAGCTGGAGCACGCGCGGCTGGTGTCGGCGCTGCGGCAGCTCGAGATGCCGCTGGCGCGCATCACCGAGCTGCTCGCGCTGCCGGAAGGGGAGCGGGCCCGAGCGGTCGAGGAGTACTGGCGAGGCGTGGAGGACGAGGTGGGCGTCAAGCGCCAGCTGCTCACCGGCGTTCTGAGGCGCCTCAGGAACGAGGTGGAGATCATGCACGAGGTCAAGACGAGGGTCGTACCCGAACGCAAGCTCCTGAGCATCGAGGAGCGCACGCTCGCCGACGAGCTACCGAACGTCATCCAGCGCAGCATGGACGCGCTGATCGCGCACGCCCGCGAGGCCGGCGTCGAGCAGGCGGGGCCGATGCTCGTCGTGTTCCACGGCATCGTGTCGCTCGACGCCGACGGCCCGGTCGAGGTGTGCATGCCCGTGGCGGGCGCCGTCGAGCCGTTCGGTAACGCGCGCGTGCGGCTCGAGCCCGCCTACGAGGAAGCGTACGCCCGCATCACCGTTCGGGAGGTCGAGTACCCCGCCATCCTGCGCGCCTACGAGTCGGTCGAGGCGTGGCTCGAGAGGAACGGCAAGCGTTGCATCGCCCCGCCGCGCGAGGTCTACTTCACGGACTGGGACGGTCTCGGGCCCGACGACCAGGCGTGCGACGTGGCGTTCCCGTTCGCGAACGCCTGAGGACGCGACCGGCCAGCAGCGACCCACGGCGCTTCGCCGCGCCGCGCCTGGGCCAGCCAGCGCCCGGGCGCGGCGCCCACGTGCGCGGCGCGGCGCCCCGACCTACGCGCCGCGCGTGCCCCACGTGCTAACTTGTCGCCGGCCCGGTCGGGCCTCGGACGAGCGCGGCGTACCCGGTCAAGACAAGACGTTGCTTCAGGAGGATGCCGATGGCATGGTTCGTTCTCATCGCTTCGGGCATGTTCGAGGCCGTGTGGGCCGTGGCGCTGGGCAAGTCCGAGGGCTTCACCAAGCTCGTCCCGTCGCTCGTGTTCGTGGTCGGGCTGATCATCAGCATGGGCGGCCTGGCTTACGCCATGAAGACGCTGCCCACCGGCACCTCGTACGCCATCTGGGTAGCGGTCGGGGCCAGCCTCGCGGTCGTATACGGCATGCTCACCGGCGACGAGTCGGTCTCGCTGCCGAAGGTGCTGCTGCTCATGGGGATCATCGGCTGCGTGATCGGGCTCAAGCTAACGAGCTGAGCCGCGCGCCGCACCTGCTGCGCATCAGCGAGAGCACCCTCTACCGCCGGCGCGTCGCCGGGCGCTTCGAACCCACCGAGAGCGACCGCCTGTGGCGCTACCTGCTGCTGTACGCGCGCGCCGTGGAGGTGCACGAGCAACCCGAGGCGGCCGTCGAGTGGCTCCACGCCCCCGCCGCCGCGCTAGGCGGCGCTACCCCGCTCGCGGTGTCGCGCGACGGGCCCGGCCTGCAGCGCGCCCTCGCGCTCCTGGGGCGCATCGAGCAGGGCGTCTTCGGTTGATCTCCGGCTGGCTCATCGTCAAGCGCGCCTTCGCCTCGCAGGCCTTCGACGGGGAAGGGGCGCGCCTCTACGGCGGGCGCTGGAGCTCGCCGGGCAAGCCCGTGGTCTACCTGGGCGGTACGCCCGCGATCGCGGCCCTCGAGGTGCTGGCGCACAACGCCCGCCCCGGCCTGCTGAGCGCCAGCTTCGCGATCGTCGAGGCGCGCCTGCCCGAGGACGTCGTCCTCGACCTCGACCCGCGCGCTCTGCCGGAGGGGTGGAACGACCCGGCCGCCCCCTCACGCGCCGCCGCCGTGGGCGACGCCTGGCTCGACAGCCAGGCCAGCCTGGCCCTGCGCGTGCCGAGCGCCGTGCTGCCGCTCGAACGCGACCTCATCGTCGACGTGCGCCACCCGCGCTTCGGCGAGCTGCAGACAGGGGAGGCGAGGCCGTTCGCCTTCGACCCGCGCCTGGCGGGCTGAGGGCGAACGGCCTCGCCTCCTTGGGGCTCAGGCGCTCAGCGCCCGGTCGAGTCGTAGAGGGCGCCGTCGTCCACCGGCTGCCCGTCGCGCCCCTGGTTCAGCGGCACGCCCACCGTGACCACGCTCGAGCAGCTGCTGAAGCCGTCGGAGAGCGTGAACGCCACGTGGTAGACGCGCCCGTTGCCGCCGCCGTCGCGCTCGGCGCGCAGCTCGAAGGTGCCGTCGGCGTTGATCACGGCGTCGGGGGCGGTGTTGCCCGAACCGCCGCCCAGCACCGGCTCGTCCTGGTGGACGGCGTCGATCGTCACCGCGACCCCGCTCTCGACGTCGAGGTAGAGCGGCACCAGGCGACCGTTGGCCGGCCACAGGCTGCCCGTGCTCGGGCGCACCTCGCAGCTGACCGGCGGCACCGGCCGCGTCAGGTCGAGGCCCACGATCACCGGGTCGTGGTCCGACGAGCGGTACGGGTCGGGGCTGTAGAGCGCCGCCTGCTCGGCCGACTTGAAGGAGGTGTCGTAGTCGAGCACGTCGGGCTCGTCGGCGTTGATGTGCCAGGCGGTCGCGCCCGTGACCTGTTCGAGGAGCGAGGCGCTGGCGAAGGCGTAGTCGAGGTAGCCCAGCTGGCCGTCGAACACGTAGGTGTAGGCGTGCTCGCCCTCGAACTCCTCGAGCAGGTCGACGAAGTCGTCGTCGCTGCCCTCGGCACCGTCGTAGCCGGCGCGCAGCACCTGGATCGGCTCCTCGTGGTCGTAGGCGTTGAAGTCGCCGAGCAGCAGGAAGTCGGGGTCGCCCGCGCCCGTGGGGTCGGTGGCGAGCCACGCCAGGAGCGCCTCCGCCGTCGCCACGCGCGTCAGATGGCAGTTGCCCACCAGCCCGCCCTCGCCCGGCTCGCCGCACGCGGAGCCCTTGCTCTTGAAGTGGTTGACCACGACGGTGAAGCGCGCGCCGGTGGCCACCTCCTCGAAGGTCTGCGCCAGCGCCGCGCGGTTGCGGTCCTGCCCGCTGTTCAGGGGGTCGAGGAACTCGGGCGTGTCGAGGATCGCCGGCGCGCCCACCGGCTGCAGCACCGCCGGCTGGTAGACGAGCCCGACCATGATCTCGTCGCTGCCGACGCGGCGACCGGTGTCGACGAACGCGTAGGTGCCGGCGCCGACCGCGTCGTTCAGGCCCTCGGTGAGGTCGGCGAGGGCGGCCTGGTCGGCGCGGTTCTCGATCTCGATGAGGCCCACCACGTGCGCGTCCATGGCGGCGATGGCGGCCACGATCTTGGCGCGCTGGCGCTCGAACTCCTCCGCGGTGTCGGCGCCGCGGCTACCCAGGGTCACGAAGTAGTTGAGGACGTTGAAGGCCGCCGCGCGCACCGAGCCGCCCACGTCGGCGGGCGCGGCGGGACGCGGGTTCGCTTCGACGTGCTCGGCGCCGAGCACCGGCTGCACGCGGTACTGCCCGAAGGCGAAGTCGAGCACCCCGGTGAGGCCGCGCAGCACGTCGCCGCCGCGGAAGGCGCGCTCGGCCGTGACGAGGCCGCCGTCGGGGTGACGCACCACGCTCGGGTTCTGGTCGCCGATGCCGTCGTCGAGGGTGATGCGCGACCGCGCCATCAGCTCGAGGTAGGCGTCGACCTCGGCGTCGTCCAGCCCGTACAGCGCCGTGGGCTGCTGCCAGCGCTCCATGCCGTCGGGCACCCAGGTCAGCACGATCTCGCCGAAGCGGTCGAAGTCGAAGTACTCGGCGATCACGAGGTCCTGCGGGAAGGTGACGAGCATGCCCTCGTACGCCTCCAGCGCCTCCGGGCTCTCGAGCGGGAAGACGATCTCGGCCGGTGTGGGCAGCGCCACGTCGGTGTCGCACACCACCAGCGCCGTCACGGCCGACAGCTGCGTGAGGCCGTTGAACTCGCCGACCGTGCCGGTGACGCGCACGCGGTCGCCGAGGCTCACGTCGTCCGCGGAGTGGAAGACGTAGATGCCCTCCGAGGTGGCGGGGTCAGCGTCGGCGTCGGCGTCCTCCTCTTGCAGCATGAAGCCGCCGAGGTTGGTGCCGTAAGCGTCGCCGTCGTTGCGCTGGAAGTCGCCCACCACCACGCCCTCGACGGTGACGACCTGGCCGGCCAGCGGGCTCACCGCGCCGCTGCCCTGCACCTCGTGGATGAAGGTCGCCTCCGCCGCGCACTGCCGCGGGTCGTGCGGGTCGCCGCCGTCGCCGCCGTCCCCACCGTCCCCACCGTCCCCACCGTCGCCGCCCTCGCAGTCCACGGTGTGGCTGCCGAGGCCGTCGAAGGTGTTGGTGGCGTAGCCGATCCACTCCTCGGCGGGGTCGAAGGCGTCGCTGCCGTCGGCGTCGCCCACGCAGATCGTGGGCTTGCGGCGCAGGGTGTTGTCGGCGGTGCTGGTGAGGCCCGAGCCCCACTCGGTGCCCGGGTCGAAGCCGATCTGGCCGATGACGTCCAGGATCACGTCGCCGCGCTTGAGCACCACCGCGTCGTCGCCGTTGAAAAGCCCCGCGCCGGTGGTCTGGTCCGCGACGGCCAGGACCTCCGCCGCCGCCGAGGCGTGCGCCAGCACGAAGACGCCTCCCGGCGCGATGGTGCCATGCAGGGTCACGCGCGGGTTGGGCGTCGTGGCGCCGTTGGAGTACTGCTCGACGACGTAGCCCTCGCCTCCCAGGTCGACGGTCGCGCCGGTCGCGTTGTAGATCTCGAGCGCCTTGTTGTTCGAGCTGCCCTCGACGTACTCGCTGAAGAAGACGCCGCCGGCCGTGGTCGCCTGGACCGACAGCGGCGGCGCGGCGGCGCTCGCCTCGAGCTGGGTGGCCGACGGTTCTGGCTGGGAACAGGCCCCCAGGAACAGGAGCACGCCTAGAAGGAGGAGGAGAACCGGTCTGCCCATGTGTACCTCTTCCGGAGAACCAGGGACTGTGTGATGGTTCAGTTAGAACCTACTACGGCTCGGCTGCGGCCGCGCCGGCACGGGCACCTACCTGGACGACACACGCGCCGAAGGCGGCCCATGTCACCGCCCCGCGCCGTCGAGGAAGAGGGCGACCGTGCGCTCCACCTGCTCCGGGACCTCGCCTGCGCGCGCCGTCAGCAGCGGCTGCGACAGGGCGAGCAGCGCCCGCGCCAGCCACGCGGCGTCGACGTCCGAGCGCAGCGCGCCGCTCGTACGCCCCTCCTCGAGCAGCGCCTCGATGGGACCCACGAAGCTCGCCTGGTAGGCGGCCAGCATCTGCGCGCGCGCCTCGGCGGAGAGGTTCGCGGCCTCGCGCTCCGCCAGGCGCATCACGCTGCGCTGGCGGTCGCGGTGCCGCGCGATACCGGCCAGGAGCTCGCGCACCTGGGCGCGCGTGCCCCCCTGCGCCGCCGTGGCGCGCGCGACGATGACGCCAGCCTGCTCGACGCCGGCCAGCAGCACGGCTAGCAGGAGCGCCTGCTTGTCGCGGAAGTGGTGGTACAGGCCGGCCTTCGAGAGCTGGCAGCGCTCGGCGATCTCGCGCATCGAGGCGCCGTGGAACCCGCGTTCGACGAACAGCGCGGTGGCGGCGTCCACGATCCGCGCGTGCGTGTCGGGCTGCCGGTCCGTCTCAGGCTCCCTGGCCGGCCACGTAGCTCTGGCCGATCCCGAACGCCATCAACGCGAACAGGAACGCCGAGCCGGTCACGATCAGCGGCGTCCAGCGCGCGTCGCGCAGCCGGCTCGGGAGCCAGTACCAGACGAAGAAGAAGAGCAGCGGCCCGAGCCCGCCCAGGTAGTGCACGAACAGCTGCAGCGGCCCCAAGCCCTGGTCGAGCAGCTTGATGCCGATGACGGCCTGCGCCATCAGCGCGACCTGGGCGGCGATGAGCACGGCGTGCGCGCCCGCGCCCAGCGGCCGGCGGCGCACGGCCAAGACCGCCGTCACGACCGTGGCGAGCAAGGTGGTGACGAGGACCAGCATGCCGGTGGTCACGTGCACGCTGGAGGGTACCCAGATGGAATCGATCATCGCTGCTCCTAGGACCGGTCGCGTCTCGGGCCGCCTGCGGCCGCCCGACCGACCGGTCGGTAGGTAAGCCTACGACACCGCGACCGGCTCGGCAACGGGCCGGCGCTGAGCGGACGCACGGGAGGAGCGGACGGGCTCCGTCAGGGGCGGCCGCTTCGGTCCTCGGGCTGCGCCCACGCCTCCGCGCCGCTGGCGATGTCGGCGGTCATCTCCTCCAGGAAGCGGATCACCACCTCGCGCTCCTCGCGCGTGAGGCGCGCGGCGGCGTGGAAGCGCTTGGCGTGCTGCCGGCCCACCGTGGCGACGGCGGCCTCGTGCGTCTCGGGGGTGATGGCGATGGCGAGCGCGCGCCGGTCGGTGGGGTGCGGCTCGCGCGTCACGTGGCCGCCGCGCTCGAGGCGGTCGAGCAGCTTGGTGGTGGAGGCGGTGGAGATGCCCAGGTGCTCGGCGATGGCGCCGGGCGTGGCGATCACGCCGCGGTTCTTGGCGGCGATGAGGTAGTGCAGGGCGCGCATGTCGTTGCGGTTCAGCTTCATGTAGCGCTGCGAGGCCTCGGCCAGGCGCTGCTCGGCCTCGCGCAGCGCGGCCAGGGCCGCCATCACGCGCCCCACCTGGCGCACGTCGGCCTCGGCCATGCCGGCGCGGACCACCAGGCGGCTCAGGGGGTCGCTGGCATCCACGTCGTAGACGTCGAGGGGCCTCACGTCCACGCTGCTGGGAGGGTCCGCCACAGGCACACTTTACACCAAGGGTTCTTCGTGCTAGGTTCTTATCTTGCTTAGCTAGTAATCAGCTAGGCTTAGCAACGAACCCGGAGGTCCCACCGTGGCTCAAGCCCGAACCGGCCGCCCGACGGCGGTCACCGTCGACGCGGCGCCCCGCACGACCCCGAGCCGCAGGTGGCTCCGCGCCCTCGTCCCCAGCGTCATCGTCCTCGTCTGGCTGGCGCTCGCCGGCGTGGGCGGCCCCTACTTCGGCCGCGTGAGCGAGGTGGCCTCCAACGACGCCACCGCCTACCTGCCCTCGTCCGCCGACGCCACCCAGGTCCAGGCCCTCCTCGGCGAGTTCAGCGGCGCCAGCGCCGCGCCCGCCATCGTCCTGTTCGAGAGCGACGACCCCCTGACCCCGGAGCAGCTGCAGGGCATCGGCGCCAGCCTCGCCGCGCTGGCCGAGCTGCCCGGCGTGGGGCAGGGCGTGTCGCCGGCCATCCCCTCCGCCGACGGCCGCGCGGCGCAAGCGTTCGCGCTGGTCGGCGGCGATGCCACGGCCGAGACCGTCGCCGACGTGCGCGAGGCCCTGCGGGGCTCCGTGCCCGCCGGCGTGACCGCCTACGTCACCGGGCCGGCGGGCTTCATCAGCGACCTCACCGGCGCCTTCGCCGGCATCGACGGCCTGCTGCTGGTGGTCACGCTCGTGACCGTGCTGGTGATCCTGGTGCTGGTCTACCGCTCGCTGCTGCTGCCGGTGGCGGTCCTCACCACCAGCATGGCCGCCCTCACCGTGGCGCTCCTGAGCGTCTGGTGGCTGGCCAAGGCCGGCGTGCTGCTCCTCAGCGGCCAGACGCAGGGCATCCTGTTCATCCTCGTGATCGGCGCCGCCACCGACTACTCGCTGCTGTACGTGGCGCGCTACCGCGAGGCGCTGCGCGTCGAGCAGGACCGCTGGGCGGCCACCCGGCGCGCGCTCAGGGGCGCCTTCGAGCCCATCCTCGCCTCCGGCAGCACCGTCATCGCCGGCCTGCTGACGCTGCTCCTCAGCGACCTGAAGTCGAACAGCACCCTCGGCCCCGTGGCCTCCATCGGCATCGTCTTCGCCATGCTGGCGGCCCTCACGCTCCTGCCGGCCATCCTCGGCCTGCTCGGGCGCGCCGCCTTCTGGCCCCGCCGCCCCCGCTACGAGCCGGAGGTGGTGAAGGCCGAGCAGGTCACCCCCAGGCGCGGCGTCTGGTCGTGGATCGCGCGGCGCGTGCAGCAGCGCCCCCGCGCCGTCTGGCTGGCCGTCACCGCCCTGCTGGTGGTAGGCGCCCTCGGCGTCACGCGCCTCGACGCCAACGGCGTGGCCCAGTCCGAGCTGGTGCTCGGCGCCTCGGAGGCGCGCGACGGGCAGGTCGCCCTTGGCCAGCACTTCCCCGGCGGCTCCGGCAGCCCCATGCTGGTGGTGGTCGACCAGGCCGGCCTCCAGACCGCCGCCGACCTGCTGCTCGACCACCCGAGCGTGGCCGGCGTCTCGGTGGTCACGGCCGGCAGCGCCAGCGGCACCGCCACCGTGACGCGCGACGGCGTGCGCAACCCCCGCCCCGGCGCCGCGCCGCCCGAGCCCACCGTGGTGAACGGCGACGTGATGCTGCAGGCCACCCTCAACGTCGCCGCCGACTCCGAGGCGGCCGAGGCGGCCGTGCGCGAGCTCCGCCCCGCGCTCGCCGCCGCCGTGCCCGGCGCCCTGGTGGGCGGCGTGACCGCCACCGCCGTCGACACCAACGACGCCTCCGTGCACGACCGCAACCTGATCATCCCCGTGGTGCTGGCGGTGATCCTGGTGATCCTCATGCTGCTGCTGCGCGCGGTGCTGGCGCCGGTGCTGCTGGTCGCCACCACCGTGCTCTCCTTCGGCACCGCGCTCGGCGTGGCCGCCTGGGTGTTCGACGGCCTCTTCGCCTTCCCCGGCGCCGACCCCGCCGTGCCCCTCTACGGCTTCGTGTTCCTGGTGGCGCTCGGCATCGACTACAACATCTTCCTGATGACGCGCGTGCGCGAGGAGGCCCTCGCCCACGGCACCCGCGCCGGGGTGCTGCGCGGCCTCATCATCACCGGCGGGGTCATCACCTCGGCCGGCGTGGTTCTCGCCGCCACCTTCGCCGCGCTGGGGGTGATCCCCATCCTGTTCCTGGCGCAGATCGCCTTCATCGTGGCGTTCGGCGTGCTGCTCGACACCTTCGTGGTGCGCTCGCTGCTCGTGCCCGCCCTCGTCTACGACCTCGGCAGCGTCGTGTGGTGGCCTTCCAAGCTGTGGCGCCGGCAGGGTTAGGCTGGCTCGAGCAGCTCGAGCATGACCGACCCCGACACCCACGCCCGGAACCCACGCCTCACGCCCCCCTCCCCGAGGAGCCCCGCCTCGCGGAGGCGACCCGCCCCTCGGAGCAGCGCGTGAGGCGCGACCTCCTCACCTCGCCCGCCGCCACGCGCGTGGCGTTCGTGGTGATCATCCTCTTCGTCACCGCCCAGATGACGTGGTGGATCTACTTCCAGGTGGGCTACGTCGGCGAGGTCAACGCCGCCACCATCGCCAGCCTGGAGCGCGAGAGCCGCGTCATCGACGCGCTCCTGGCGGCCGGCGCCACCGACCAGGCGCTGACGCTGCTCGAGGACCAGCCGAACCTGCGCCTCGACGCCAGCGGCCGCGCCACCGAGGTGGACCAGGCGGCGCTCGACGCGTTCCTGGCGTCGCAGCGCAGCGTGGTGCGCATGCTCGCCTTCGAGGGCCCGTTCTTCGTGCTGGTGGTGATGACCGGCCTGCTGATCATCGCGCGCAACCTGCGCCTCGAGCGCGAGCTCAAGCAGCGGCAGCGCAACTTCCTCGACGCCGTGGGCCACGAGTACAAGACGCCCATCAGCACCCTGCGGCTGCTCATCGAGACGCTGCAGCTGCGCAGCGTGCCGCCCGAGAAGCTGCAGGAGTACCTCCGCAGCATGAGCCTCGAGGTCGACCGCCTCGAGCGCACCGGCCAGCAGGTGCTCGCCACCGCCCGCCTCGAGGCCGGCGCGCAGCAGTACGCCCCGCCGCCTACCGACCTCACGCGACTGGTCCGCACCGTGATCGACCGCTCCCGGCTCGTGCTGGCTGAGCGCGGCGCGGTCGTCGAGCTCGACGTCCCCGACGCCCCCTTGCCCGTGAGGGCCGGCCTCGACGACGTGGCCACCATCCTCGAGAACCTCGTCGACAACGCCGTCAAGTACACCCCCGAGCGCGAGAAGCGCGTGCGGGTGCGCCTGGAGGGCGACGACAGCTGGGCGCGGCTGCGCGTGCAGGACGCGGGCAGCGGCATCCCCGCCGCGGCGCGCGCCAAGGTGTTCGATCGCTTCTACCGAGCGGGCGACGAGCTCACCCGTACCACCGCCGGCCTCGGGCTCGGCCTCTACCTGGTGCAGCGCACCGCCGAGGCCCTCGGCGGCCACGTGAGCATCACCACCCCAGCCGAAGGCGGCACGCTCGTGACCGTCACGCTGCGCCTGGCGCGCGGGAGCGCCAGCGAGCCGGAAGGCGAGGCGGCGGCGTGACCGGCGCGAGGGTCCTGATCGTCGAGGACGAGGCTTCGCTGGCGGCGGTGCTCGCCGACAACCTCGAGGCCGAGGGCCACGAGGTGCGCCACGCCGCCGACGGGCGCGAGGGCGCCTTCGCCTGGCGCGACGCGCGCCCCGACCTGGTGGTGCTCGACGTGATGCTCCCCCACAAGGACGGCTACACGCTCTGCCGCGAGCGGCGCCAGGCCGGCGACGACACGCCCGTGCTGTTCCTGTCGGCCAAGGGCCGGCCCGAGGAGCGCGTGGAGGGGCTCGCCGCCGGGGGCGACGACTACCTCGCCAAGCCGTTCCACCTGCCGGAGTTCCTGCTCCGGGTCGAGCGCCTGCTGGCGCGCAGCGGGGCGTTGCGCGCGGCCGGCGCGCGCCTCGCCTTCGGCGGCAACGAGGTCGACCTGCGCTCGTTCGCCGCGCGCACGGCCGACGGCCGCGAGCTAACGCTGGGCGCGCGCGAGGTCGGCGTCCTGCGCCTGCTGGCGCGCCGCGCCGGCGAGGCCGTGAGCCGCGACGACATCCTCGACGCCGTGTGGGGCGACGACCGCTTCCCCTCCAGCCGCACGGTCGACAACTTCGTGATGCGCCTGCGGCGCTACTTCGAGCCCGACCCCAGCGAGCCCGTCCACTTCCACACCGTGTGGGGCGTGGGGTACCGCTTCACGCCCGAGCCCGAGAGACAGGCGCGCGGCGCCGAGGAGGCGGAGCGCGCCGAGCGCTGAGCGCGTGCGCGCCCGTGGCGGCGCGGGCGCGCCCGCCTCACCAGCGCCCGACCGTCCGCCCGCGCCCCACCAGCCAGAAGAACAGCGGCCCACCGACCACCGTCAGCAGCACCCCCAACGGGATCTCCATGGGGGAGAACAGGTTGCGCGCCAGCGCGTCGGCCAGCGTCACCAGCACCGCGCCGGCCAGCAGCGCCGCCGGCACCAGCACGCGGTGGTCGTCACCCAGCAGGCGCCTGAGCAGGAACGGCACCACCAGGCCCACGAACGCGACGCTGCCGCCGTACGCCACCACCGTGCCGGTCGCCACCGCCGCCAGGCCCGCCAGCAACGCCCGCTGCCGGGCCACGTCCACGCCGAGCGTGCGCGCCGTGCCGTCGTCGAGCAGCAGGATGTTCATCACCGGCGCCCGCCGCACGAGCAGCGCTGCCACCAGCGCCACCACGACCGCCGCCAGCCCCACGTCGCGCCAGAACACGACCGTGAGGCCGCCCAGCGTGAGGAAGCTCGCGTCGGGCATGCCGGGCCGGCGCACGGCGTTCACCAGCAGGGTGGCGACGCCGCCCAGGAACAGCTGCAACGCCACGCCCGCCAGGATCAGGGTCAGGCGGTCGGAGCCCGCGTGCCGCGCCGCGTACCGCAGCAGCCAGAGGGCGCCGACCAGCGCCGCCAGGCAGGCGGCCGCGGGCAGCGCCCAGCGGCCGAGCGTCGTCACCAGGCCGAAGGCGTACGCCAGCACCACCCCGAGGGTGGCCGCGCCGCTCACGCCCAGGAGCGCCGGGTCGGCCAGCTGGTTGCGGAACGCGGCCTGCAACGCCACGCCCGCCGCCGCCAACGCCGCGCCCACCAGCGCGCTCAGCAAGGCGCGCGGCAGGCGGATGTTCCACAGCACGGCGCGCTGCTGGGCCGTGAACTCGATGCCGGCGTCCACCCCGGCGCGCTCCAGCACGACGCCGAGGATCTGGTCGGGCCGCACGCTCACGGCGCCCCACCCCAAGGACGCGAGCAGCGCGGCCAGGGCGAGCGCCGACAGCAGAAGGACCGGCGCGCGCGAGCGGCGCGCACCGGTCCCAGGCGTCCGGGTCACTGCAGGGAGTGGAGGTACTCGACCAGCTCCATGAGGGCGTCGCCGGTGCGCAGACCGAGGTTGAGGAAGTAGCCGTCCTCGAACACGATCACGTTGCCGGCCCGCGCGGCGGGGGTCTCGCTCACGCCGGGCAGCTCGCGCACCGCGTCGACGCTGCCCACGACGTTGATGCCGCGCTCGGTCACGATGATGACCTCGGGGGCGCCCGTGACGATGGCCTCGGGGGTGTACGGCACGTTGCCCACGAAGCCGAGCTCCGCGCCGACGTCGATGCCGCCGGCGGCCTCGATCATCACGTTGGAGGAGGTCTCGGCGCCGCCCGCGAACTGCATGGTGCGCGAGCCGAGGTAGAGGAAGACCACGCGCGGCTGCGAGGCGAGCTCGGCGGCGCGCTCCTTGGCGGCGGTCAGGCTGGCGGTGTACTCGGCCACCAGCGCCTCGCCGCGCTCTTCCTCGCCCAGCAGGCCGGCGATCAGGCGCACGTTGTCGACCGGCGTGTCGAGCGACAGGGCCGAGCCGAGGCGCACGATCTCCACGCCGGCGGCGGCGAGCTGGTCGAGGACCTCGGCAGGGCCGGCCTGGTCGTTGGCGATGACGTGGGTGGGCTCGAACGCCATCAGCGCTTCGGCCGAGAGGCGGCCGGGGTAGCCCACGTTCGGCAGCTCGGCGGCGGCGGCCGGGTGGTTCGAGGTGGCGTCGACGGCCACGAGCTTGTCCTCGGCCCCCAGCGCGAAGACGATCTCGGTGGCGTCGCCGGCGAGCGACAGGACGCGTTGGGCGGAGGCGAACGGCGCCAGCAGCAGCGCGGCGGCCGCTAGGGCGAGAGCGAGGGTGCGGTTCATGGGGTTCTCCTTCCGGGCGGGAGAGGGGGAGTCGGGTCCTGGCGCGAGGGCGCGAGCCCCGGCCAGCCTGCGGGCGGCAGGAGCGTCCCGCCCGTGCCGGCGGCATTATCCGTTCGCTCGCGCCGGTGTTTGTCACGGAACTGTCGCACGCGCCCGGCGCCGGCGTTCCCACGGCGCCGGGCCCCGGGCGGGCACGCGAACGGGCGGCCCTCCACCCGCGGAGGGCCGCCCGTTCCAACCAGCTAGGGCGCTCGGGGCGCGGCTAGCCGCTCACATCCCCGGCTTGCGCGTGGGGTCCTGCCCCATCCGGGTCTGGTTCGACTCCTGGCCGCGGTGCTGCTCCTGGCCTTGGTGCTGGCCCTGGTCCTGCGCCTGGACGCGCAGGCGGTTGTGCACGTCACGCACGCCCCGCACGCGCTCCACGGCCTCCTCGGCGGCGCGCTTGGCGCGGCGGCTGTCGACGGTGCCCTCGAGGATCACCTCGTCGCCCTCGACCTTCACCTGGATCTGGCTGGCGTCCACCTCGGGGTCCCAGGTGAGCGCCTCGTTGGCGTCCTCCGTGATGCGCTCGGCCGAGCGGCGGTAGCCCGAGGGGCCGCGCCCCGTGTAACGCCCCATGTCGTGGCGTGCCGACCGCTCGCTCCAGTCAGAGGCGCCCCAGCGCTCGGCGCCGCCGTAGCGGCCGCCGCCGTGGTCGCGCCCGTACCAGCCGCTGCCGTACGAACCGCCGTAGGTGCCGCCGAAGTCGTCGACGGCGTAACGGTCGCGCGCGCCGGGCCCGAACGCGCTGCCGCCTCGACGGCGGAAGCCGTCCTCGAAGCCGGGGCCGTGCGGGCCGGCCCAACCGCTACCGCGATGAGCCATCTCGCCGCGGGCATGCTGGCGCGGGCCGTAGCCGTGCCGCTCGTAGTCGTCGCGATCGCGGGCGTAGCGCCGGCTGCGGTCCATGTCCTCGAACGAGCGTCCCCGGTCGAAGCCGGGGTCCTCGCGCTCGCGCTCCATGGCGTCCATGCGCCGCCGGTACTCTGCCTCCTCGTCGCCGAACCAGGAGCGCATCTCGTCCATGGCGCGCTCGCCGAAGCCGCGGTCGTCCTCGTCGTAGGGGTAGTCGCGGTAACCTCTGCCGTAGTCGCGGTACCTGTTCATCCTGCGCTCCCTTCGAGACCGGGGGTGGCTGCTCGGGCGGTCGCTGAGCGACGAGGCGACGACCTGGGGTGCCCGCGTGACACGCCTTCCACCCCGCTCTTCGGTGCCTCGGCCACGAAGATAGGGGCCGCCCGCGTGAGAAGGGTCATCCTCCGGGGAGAAGCCTGAAAGCCGCCTGAGACCGCTACGGTCGACGCCGCGCCCCGCCTACGCCTAACATCGGGCCATGGACCCTGGAGCCCCCGCCGCCGCGCGCGAGCCGCGCACCGTCTACTACACGGCCTCGAGCCTCGACGGCTTCCTGGCCACCCCCGAGCACTCGCTCGACTGGCTGCTGCAGCTCGGCGACGTGCCCGGCGGCGACTACCCCGAGTTCATCGCGAACGTCGGCGCCATCGCCATGGGCGCCAACACCTACCGCTGGCTGCTCGACCACGAGCTCTTCCGCCCGGGCCGCGAGCCGCGCCCCTGGCCGTACCAGCAGCCCAGTTGGGTGTTCACCAGCCGCCAGACACGCGAGGTGCCCGGCGCCGACGTGCGCTTCGTGTCCGGCGACGTAGCGCCCGTGCACCGCGAGATGCTGGCCGCCGCGGCCGGCAAGGACGTGTGGATCGTGGGCGGGGGCGAGCTGGCGGCGCGCTTCCACGACGCGGGGCTGCTCGACGAGCTGAACGTCACCTTCGCGCCCGCCACGCTGGGGGCCGGCACGCCGCTATTCCCGCGCGCGCTCGCGTACCCGCGGCTCCAGCTGATCGGCGCGCGCGAGTACGGCGGGGTGTTCGTGCAGGCGCGCTACGCGGTGGTGCGCGGCGTCTGACGCGCCCCGTAGCGCGTCAGACGTGCCCGAAGCGCTCGAGCATCTCCTGCGCGGTCATGCCCTCCTCGCTGAGCTTGCGCGCCTCCGCCTCCTGGCGCACGATCGCCTCGGCGCGCTCCAGCACCTCGCGCACGCGCTCGGCCTGGACCACCACCACGCCGTCCTCGTCGCCGAGCACGAAGTCGTCGGGCGACACGGTCACCAGCCCCCCTAGCGCGCCGCGCACCACGATCGGCTCGGCGTGCCGCGTGACGCGCCAGCGGCCCACCGACTGCACCGGGCTCACGTAGCGCGCGAACACGGGGAAGCCGGTCTCGGAGATCGCCTCGAGGTCGCGGAAGCCGCCGTCCACGACCGCGCCGTGGCAGCCGCGCTTGGCCATGGTGGCCGCGATCAGGTCGCCGAACAGGCAGATGCCGCTGGCGTTGGCGCCACCCCACACCGTCACGCAGCCGGCGGGCAGCGCGTCGGCCACCTCGAGCTTCAGGCGGTCGGGCCCCGTGGCGGGGGAGAGCTGCCCCTCGATCGGGTAAGCCCAGCCCGCCACGCGGGCGCGCTCGAAGGTGCGGCGGCGGATGTCGGTGTGCAGGGCGGTGACGGGCCAGCCGAGCTCGTCGTAGACGTCGCACACGATGGCGGTGTTGAGCTGCAGGAAGCGTTGGCGGATCTGCTCGCGGTCGGTGGTCACGGTGGTCGTCTCCCGGGGTGGCGCTACCGTCTTCATACCAGGCCGCCCCTGGCCGCCTCCACCGCCGGCCTGGCTACAGGCGGTTCGCGGCGAACGTGCCCCCGGTGGTGAACGTGCCGCCCTGCGCGTTGGTGGCGCGGAACTCGTACGTCCCGGTCATGCTGTCGCCGCTGACGGTGGCCTCGACGTCCAGCGTGAGGCTCAGCTCGGGGGTGGTGGCGGTCGCGGTCAAGGTGAAGCGGTCGCCGCGGACGCTGCTGCTCACCTCGTAGAGGAGGTCCTCGTCCTGGTAGGTGGCGTAGAAGTCGAACGGGTCCACCTCGTTCGTCTCGTCGACGGTGAAGGCGATGGTGTCGGCGTCGCCGAGCTGGCCGCTCCACTGGCCCGAGACGTCGACGGGCTCCGGCTGCGAGCAGGCGGCGAACAGGAACAGGAGCGCGAGTAGCGCGAACGGCGGTCGTCTCATGCGGCATCCTCCGGTCCGGGTGCGGCGGCGAGGCCCCGCCCGCCCCACGCGGGCGCGCCCGCCGCGCGCTGGCGGGTCGCTCGGCCGGCCGCAGGGCGGCCGCCGATGCCGGAGTCTAGGGCGGCATCGCCCCGCCCTGGGGCGCAGCGCTCATACCGCGAGCCGGCGCCAGGCGCATGCGTACCTCACACGCGACCGGGAGACGTCTAGCCTACGGAGCATCAGCTAGGAGCCGGGGTCAGCCCCTGCAGTGGAAGCGCCCACGGAACGACCCCCGGTAGGAGGCCGCAGTGAGCGACTTGAACCGACGAGACGTGCTCACGGACGCGATGAGCGTCAGCGACGAGGTCGCGGCGTCGTCGCTCGACCCCGGCCGGATGGTACGCCTCCCCGGCGGGCCGTTCCTGATGGGAAGCGACGACTTCTACCCCGAGGAGCGCCCCGCGCACCGCGTGACGGTGCCCCCCTTCAGCATCGACGCCTACCCCGTCACCAACGCGAGCTTCCGGCGCTTCGTCGACGCCACCGGCTACGTCACGGTCGCGGAGCGCACGCGGGACGCCGCCGAGAGGGGGCCGAGCGACGGGGCCCCGGGCGGCTCGCTGGTGTTCCGCTTCCCGCACCTCACCGGCGGCCCGCTCGATCAGGCCTGCTGGTGGAGCTTGGTGCCGGGCGCCTGCTGGCGTCACCCCGAGGGACCCGGCAGCGACCTCGCGGGGCGCGACGACCACCCCGTGGTGCACGTGGCGTTCGAGGACGCCCAGGCGTACGCGCGCTGGGCGGGCAAGGCGCTCCCCACGGAGGCCGAGTGGGAGTACGCCGCCCGCGGCGGCCTCGAAGGCGCGACCTTCGCCTGGGGCAACGACTTCGCGCCCGGCGGCCGCCTGATGGCGAACGTGTGGGTCGGCGAGTTCCCCTGGCAACGCATCGTGAACGGCGAGCACCTCACCACCTCCCCCGTGGGCGCCTACCTCCCGAACGGCTACGGGCTCTTCGACATGATGGGCAACGTGTGGGAGTGGACCGTCGACCGCTTCCGCTTCCACCCCTGGACGGGCCGGCACCGCGCCACCGACGCGCGAGCGGACGAGACCGCACCCGGTCCGGTGCTCGACGACGTCGACCCCGAGCCCTTGGGCGAGCCGCATCACGTGGTGAAGGGCGGTTCGTACCTCAGCGCTGCGAACTACAGCTTCCGTTACCGCCCCGCCGCGCGCCGCGCCCAGCAACCCCAGGTGTCCGCCGCGCACCTCGGCTTCCGCTGCGTCGTGCGCGAGACCGATGGCTGACGCCGTCTCATCCAGGAACGGACCGACGGACCCATGACCGAGCCCACCCGCAGGAAGTTCATCAACGCCCGCGTCTACCGCCAGCACGACCGGCTCAGCGAGATCCTCGTCGAGGGCGGCGTCATCCAGCAGGTCGGCACGGGCCTGCCCGACGCCGCCGAGGTCGTCGACCTCCGCGGCCGCCTGGTGGTCCCGCCCTACGTCGACCCGCACCTCCACCTCGACTACGTGTTCACCGGCAGCGGCCCCGGCGCCACCAACGCGAGCGGCACGCTGTTCGAGGGCATCGCTCGCTGGCACGACGTCAAGAAGACGCAGACCCTCGAGAGCGCCAAGGAGCGCGCGCTCAGGGGCATCCGCGAGGAGGTCCTGAAGGGCGTCCAGTTCGTAAGGACCCACATCGACGTCACCGACCCCGAGCTCACCGGCCTGAAGGCCATGCTCGAGCTGCGCGAGGAGCTCGCGGACCTGGTCACCATCCAGATCGTGGCGTTCCCGCAGGAGGGGATGTACGCCTACCCCGGCGGCGACGAGCTGGTCGAGGAGGCGCTGCGCATGGGCGCCGACTGCGTGGGCGCCATCCCGCACTTCGAGTGGGCGCGCGAGATCGGCGAGCGCTCGGTCCACCGCACCGTCGAGCTGGCCACCAAGCACGACAAGCTGATCGACGTGCACTGCGACGAGACCGACGACCCCATGAGCCGCTTCGTCGAGCTGCTCAACGCGCTGGTGATGACCGAGGGCATCGGCCCCCGCACGGCCGCCAGCCACACCTGCTCCTTAGGCTCGGCCGACGACGCCTACGCCTTCCGCATGCTGGGGCTGTTCCAGCGTTCGGGCATGAACTTCATCTCGCTGCCCACCGAGAACGCCTACCTGCAGGGGCGCCAGGACAGCTACCCCAAGCGCCGCGGCCTCACGCGCGTCAAGGAGCTGTGGGAGGCCGGCGTCAACGTCTGCTTCGGCCAGGACTCCATCAACGACCCCTGGTACCCGGTCGGCAACGGCGACCTCATGAACGTGCTCGACAACGGCATCCACCTGGCGCAGACCATGTCGTTCGACGAGCTCGACCGCTGCCTCGACCTCATCACCTACAACGGCGCCAGGACGCTGATGGTCGAGGAGCGCTACGGCCTCGAGGCCGGCAAGCCCGCCAGCTTCCTGGTGCTGGACGCCGACTCCCCGTTCGAGGCCGTCAGGCAGCGCGCCGACGTGCTGGCCTCCGTGCGCGACGGCGACTACCTGTTCAAGCGGCCCGAGCCGAGCTACGAGGTGGAGCTCGACCTGCGCCCGAGGCCCCGCTGAGCGGAGCGCGCCGCCGGCCGGTGCTCACTCGCCCGGCGGCGCCACGTCCAGCGTCTCGCGTAGGGGCAGCACGGGCAGGAACAGCGTCACCAGCCAGGCGAGAGCCACGACGTAGAGCACGTAGGTGAACACGCGCGTCACGGCCTCCGTGAACGACGCTCGCACGCCGGCGTCTACCTGCGCGACCACCTCCACCACCTGCTGCTCGAACCGCTCGTGCAGGCCGCTGACGAGCCGCTCGCGCGCCTCGGGCGAACCGGCGGACGCCTCGTAGCCCTGCAGGATGCCGACCTGCGCCGCCTCGGGGACGCCCGCCTCGTCCAGCGTGGCGCGGATCGACGCGGCGTCGCCGGTGTCGAAGGCCGCCTCGAGCCGAGCCAGCTGCGCGCCCATCGCCTCCCGCACCGCGCGCTCCACGTCGGCGGCGCTGGCCGGCGCCTGCGCGCCCGCCTGGCCGGCGGGCGGCCCCAGCGGACCGCCCGCCAGGTTCCCGGCGAACGCGGCGGCGAGGGTGACGCTCAGGACGGTGCCGAGCACCGCCGCGCCGATGGCGCCGCCGATCTGGCGGAAGAACTGGCTGGCGCTGGTGGCCTGCCCGAGCTGGCGCGGGTCGACGGCGTTCTGGATGGCGAGGGTGTAGAGCGGCAGGCTGGGGCCGATGCCGAGGCCGGCGATCGCCATGTAGAGCGTCACGCGCCCGAGGGTCTCGTCAGGCGTCATGCGAGACAGCAGGTAGGTGCCCACGAACAGCACGACGCTGCCCACGAGGATCAACAGCCGGTACCGCCCGAAGCGCGACACGAGCTGCCCGGCGACCACGGAGCCGGCCACCACCCCCAGCGACAGGGGGACCAGCGTGAGGCCCGCGCCGGTGGCCGAGACCTGCACCACGTTCACCATGAAGAGCGGCAGGAACGCCACCGTGCACAGGAAGGCCGCGCCCTGGAAGAAGAGGGCCAGGAGAACGCCGACGAGGGTGAAGTTGCGGTCGCGCACCGAGAGCGTCATGGGACCTCCTAACCGACCGGAGGATGGTACGCCCGCGTGGGCGCCCGCCCCTGAGCCACCATCACGTCGCACGCGGCTCCATGGGCGCCCGCGGTCGCTGTGACCCCCCGGTGAGGGCCGTGGCTCCACGGTTGCTACCGTTCCACCAGGTAGCAGGACGGAGGCAGCCCTTGCGCGCTCATCACGACCCCGAAGCTCAGGAAGCGGCACGTCCGGCGCGTCCGGAGGGGCGGGCTGCCGGCGTCCCAGGTCTGGGATGACGCGAGAGGTCGACGAGCGCGTTCAGGAGCGGCACAGCAAGGTCGTACAGGGCTTCCTCTGGGCGCTGCTGGCGGTGGTGGTGGCCGTCTCGCTGCTCAACGTGCTGCTGCTCGGGGAGGCGTCGCTGCCCGGCCTGGCGCCGAACCTGCTGTTCGCGGCGCTGATCGGCAGCTCGCTGTTCCTGAACCGCCGCGGTCGCTTCCGGCTCGCGGTCGGCCTCCTCACGGCCATCATCACGCTCATCGCCTCGCTGGCGCCGCTCGCCACGGGCCTCACGGGCTCGGGCGTGAGCCTCTACATCTTCTTCGTCCCCCTGGGGCTCGCGGGCTTCCTGCTCGACCGCAAGGCGCTCTACCTGACCGCCGGCTGGAGCGTGCTGGTGGCGCTCGCCGCCCCGCTGCTCCACGGCGTGCCGCTGTTCACCGACGAGGGCTTCTCGCCCGCGTGGCAGGCGGCGCTCCAGTTCGGCGCCGTCTTCGTGGTCATGACGCTCTTCCTCGACCGCTTCAGCGTCGCGTTCCGGAGCACGCTGGGCCACGCCATCCAGCACGAGATGGCGCTCAAGGAGGAGGCGCAGGAGCGGCTCCGCACCTACGAGCAGCTCCTCGAGGAGCGCCGCGTCAACGAGACGATCATGGAGCACCTGCCCGGCATCTTCTTCGTGCTCGACGCCACGGGCCGCTACCTGAGGTGGAACCGCAACTTCTCCGAGTGGTTGGGGTACGGCGAGCGGGAGATCAAGAGCATGACGCCCCAGGCGTTCTTCGACGCGCGCGACCACGCGCGCCCCGAGAGCGCCATCGCCCAGGTGTTCGAGGAGGGCGCCACCACCCTCGAGGCCGAGGTCGTCGCCAGGGACGGGACGCGCCACCCGTACTTCCTCACCGGCGCCCGCGTCAGCATGGGCGGTGAGAAGCTCCTGGCCGGGATCGGCATCGACCGCACCGACATCGACCGGGCGCGCTCGCACATCGATCGCCTCGACCGCGACCTGCGCGAGCGCCTCGAGCGCATCACCGCGCTCCACGAGATCGACAAGGCCATCACCGGCAGCTACGACCTGGAGCGCACGCTCGACGTGGTGCTCGAGCAGGTCACGAGCCGCCTGCAGGTCGACGCGGCCGCCATCCTGCTTGAGCGCTCGGGCACCGGGCTCCTGCGCTTCGGCGCCGCGCGCGGCTTCAAGGACCCGCTGGCGCTCAAGGGCGTGCAGCTACGCGTGGGCGAGGGGCTCGCCGGCAGGGTCGCGTTGGAGCGGGAGCGGCTGCTCATCGACGACCCGGCCGCGGTGGAGCGCGCGTTCGCCGGAGCCGACCGGCTCAGCCGCGAGGGCTTCCGCAGCTACGTGGCCGTGCCGCTCGTGTCGAAAGGCGTCCTCCAAGGCGTGCTCGAGGTCTTCCACCACCAGCCGCTGGACGTGGACGACGACTGGCTCGACTTCCTCACCGCCTTGTCGCTGCAGGCCGCCATGGCGATCGACGACGCGCGGCTGTTCACGGACCTGCAGCGCTCGAACACCGAGCTGCGCCTGGCGTACGACACCACCATCGAAGGCTGGGCGCGCGCCCTGGACCTCAGGGACCAGGAGACCGAGGGGCACAGCCGCCGCGTGACCGACCTGACCGTCGACCTGGCCACGAGCATGGGCGTGAACGGCGCGCGCCTCGTGCACGTGCGGCGCGGCGCGCTGCTGCACGACATCGGCAAGATGGGCGTGCCCGACGCCATCCTCCGCAAGCCCGGCAAGCTCACCCCCGAGGAGCGCCGCGTCATGCAGCGGCACACCGTCTACGCGCTCGACCTGCTGATGCCGATCGGGTTCTTGAGGCCCGCGCTCGACATCCCCTACTGCCACCACGAGAAGTGGGACGGCAGCGGCTACCCGCGGGGCCTGCGCGGCGAGGAGATCCCGCAGGCGGCGCGCATCTTCGCCGTGGTGGACGTGTACGACGCCCTCACCTCCGACCGGCCTTACCGCCGCGCCTGGGCGCCGGGCAGGGCGCTGGAGCACATCCGCTCCGAGGCCGGCAAGCACTTCGAGCCGCAGGTGGTGGAGGCGTTCCTGGACCTGGTGGAGGGCGGCGACCAGGCGTCGCGGCACCCGTACCGGGCGTACGACTGAGGGCGCGGCCCGATGGGGGAGGCGCGAGGCGTCCTGGCGGCAGCGCGCGCCGCCGCCAGGACGCCGGTCAGGTCACTGACCCACGTTGATGAACGGCACCGTGCCGCCCGGCGGCATGGTGGTCGGCAGCTGGCCGTTCCACGCCTCGGCGGTGACCAGGGCGATCAGCTCGGGGCTGTCGCGCAGCGCCTCGCCCTTGGCGCGGATGGCCTGCGCCTCGGCCTCGCCGGCCAGGATGGTCGCCTCGGCCTGCGCGCGGGCCTCGGCGATGCGCGCCTCGGCGGCGCCCTCGGCCTGCGTGACCACGATCTGCGCCTGGATGCGCTGCTGCTCGAGCTCCTGGCTGCGGCGCTGCACCTCGACCTCGGCCATCATGCGCGCCTCGACCGACTGCTCGTAGGCGGTGCTGAAGGCCACGTCCTCGACCTGCACCGACTCGATGACGACGATCGGCGTGTCGATGGCCTCGAGGACCTGCTCGTAGATCTGGCGGTTGAGGTTGCTGCGCTGCTGGATCGCCTCGACGGCGTTGAACTGCCCGAACACGGTGCGTGCCAGCTCGTTCACGCGGCGGTCGATGAGGCGCGTGACCAGGCCCTCCTCGCTGCCGAACTGGGCGTAGACCTGGTCGACGGCGTCGGGCACCAGGCGGTAGGTGACGGACATCCGCAGCTCGGCCAGCTGCTGGTCGCGCGAGTAGGTCTCCATGTTGTCGTAGACCTTCGAGTTGGTCTGGGTGCGGATCATCACCACGCGGTCGAGGAAGGGGATCTTGAAGCCGAGGCCCGGCTGCGCGATGCCCACCACGGCGCCGAGGCGCAGGTGCACGCCGCGGTAGCCCTGGTCGACGGTGAAGAAGCCGTTGAACAGCACGATCACGGCCGCCACGGCGACCACGGCCGCGACCACGAGGCCCCCGGAGGCGCGCGCCACGCGGCCCCGGTTGCGGGAGGTAAGCACTTCGAACTCGTCCATCTGAATGTTCTCCTGTCGTTCGTGGTCGTCGGCTCACGCGAGCCCGCGCGAGGCGGTCCGGTGACGTGATGCGCTGGCTGGACGCTGGCGCACCGGATCACCGTGGCCTTGCGCGGGGAACGGGATGGAGCCTGTCGCGACCCTTCGGCCGATGCTAACGCGCCGGGCGGTGGCGCGCCCAGGGGCGCGGCCGGCGGCGAGCGTCAGGTGCGCGCCACCACGCTGGTCCGCGCCGGCGGCCGCTCGAGGAGCAGGAACGCCATCGCGCCGGTGAGGCCCACCACCACGAGCACCCCGAAGCCCCAGGCGTACCCGCCGGCGCCGTCGGCGAGCAGCCCGACCAGCAGCGGCCCCAGGACCGAGCCCACCGTGACGATCAGCGAGGAGAAGCCCATCACCATCGCGAACGCGGCGCGCCCGAAGTAGTCCGCGCGCAGCGCCGACATCAACGGGCCGCGCAGGCCCCAGGCGAGCCCGTGCATCACCACCGCCGCCACCGCGCCGAGCAGGTTCGGCAGGAAGGTGAGCGTCGCCATGGCCGCCGCGTGCAGCAGCATCCCACCGGCCGCCAGGTGGCGCTTGTCGAGCCGGTCGCCGAGCAGCCCGCCGACCGTCTGACCCACCATCGAGCAGACGGTCATGAGGGTGAGCAGCGCGGCCGCCGTGGTGACGCTCAGCCCGATAACCTCCTGGGCGTAGATGACGTAGTGCACGCCGACGGCGGACACGATCGCCAGGGCGTTCGAGTGCCCGATCGAGATGAGCCAGAACGCCCGCGAGCGCGCGGCGCGCCACGCCACCGCGCTCGCGGGCCGCTCCTCCCGGCCCGCCCCTGCGCCCGGAGGGTCGGCGGGCGTGGCGGGCTCCGCCGCGCGCGCCTCGCCGTCGGGTCGTAGCCCCACGTCCTCGGGCGCGGTGATCAGCAGGCGCCCCAGCGGCAGCATCAGCGCGAGGAACACCAGGCCGGAGCCGATCGACACCCCGCGCCAGCCGTAGGCGAGGATGAACCAGGCCAGCAGCGGCGCCGTCAGGCCGCCCACGCTCATGCCCAGGCCCGTCAGCGCCAGGGCGGTGGCGCGCTGGCGTTCGAACCAGTTCACGACGATCGTCGACAACGACAGGAAGCCGCAGAAGCTGGCACCCACGGCCATCACCAGGAACGCCGCGAGGAAGGTGCCGAAGCCCGTGGCGAAGCCGAGCGCGATCATCGCGGCGCCCATCAGGCCCAGGCCGAGGACGGTCATGCGCTGCGGCCCGAAGCGGTGGACGAGCCAACCGTTCACGGGCCCCAGCAGGCCGCTCTCGGTGCGCTGCAGGGAGTGGACGAGCGAGATGGTCGTGCGGCTCCAGCCGAACTCGGCCATCCAGAACGGCGCGTAGACCCCGAACGCCCCGTGGAAGAGGGCCGACTGCAGCGCCTGCACGCCCATCGCCCCCGCCACGACCCACCAGCCGCGGAACATCGCACGGCTGGTCTCCAGGAGTCGAGTCACGAGCCCAACCTTACCTGCTGCGGCGCGCGGCAGCGCGATGCGCTAGCGTGAGCGCATGCCGAAACGTGCCGTACCCCTCCTGCTGGCCGTCGTGGCGCTGGCGCTCCCCGCGTTCGCGGCGGCTCAGCGGCCCCTCACGGCCCTGCTGCCCGACACCACCGTGCTCGCCGTGGAGGTGACGCCCGCCGCCTTCGAGCCGGGGGCGTTGCGTTCGCTCCTGGCTGGGCTCGACACCGCCGAGGCTGCGGCGGTGTGGGACGACGTGCAGGCGCTGCTCGTCGCCCTGCTCGACGAGGGGGCGGCGGGCCACGAGGCCGAAGACCTGGACGCCTGGCGCGACCAGCTGGCTCAGGGGTGCCCCGCGCTGGCCACCGCGGTCGAAGACGTCGAGGCGGGCGGGTGGACGGCCGCGCTGGGCGTGAGCGTGTCGCGCTTCGCCCCACGGCCCGGCGCCCTCGTGGTGGCCCGCGCCGGCTCGCGCGCCGCCGGCGCGCGGCTCCTGGCCGGCGCCGTGGCGTGTTTCGACGGGCGCCGCTTCGGCGCCGAGGGCCCCTCGACCATCTTCCTGCTCGGCGACGAGAGCGGGACGCCGCTCCTGGTCGCCGAGCGCGACGGCGCCCTCGTGGTCGCCACCGACCCCGACCTGCTGCGGGGCGCCCTGCGGCGCGCCGGCGGCTCCGGAGAGCCGAGCCACGCCGACGCGCGCATCAGCGGCTACGCCGCTCAGCTCGAGCCGGCCGGGGTCCGGGTGACCCTCGACCTGAACGCCGTGGCCGACGCCATGGGGCTGTTCCGCGGGGCGGTCGTGCCCGAGGCCGCTGAGCTGTTCGACCGCCTCGTCACCACCCTGCGCGTCGTGAACGGCTACGCCTGGGGCGTGGCGCTCGACGAGCGCGGCCTCACGGTGGCCACGGTGGGAGCCTGGGACGCGAGGCTCGCGGCGGCGGAGGGCGAGGACGCCCTGCTGGCCATGCTCGCCTGCGAGGGGTGCGCCTTGGCCGACCCGGCGCCGGTGCCCGCGGGCGCGGTCGCCGTGAGCGGCGACGCCTTCCCCGTCCACGCGGCCGTGAAGTGGGTCGACAGCTGGTTCGCCGAGCTCGGCGCCACGGGCGCGTTCGGCGGCGAGACCGTCACGCTGCGGAGCCTCCTCGCCGGGGAGCTAGGCTTCGACCTGGACGCGGCGCTGCTCGACTGGTTCGGCGGCTCGTGGCACGCCACCGTGCTCGGCGCGTACGGCACCGACCTGCGCGATTGGCTCCAGGGGCCGCCGACGCTCACCGTGCTCCCCGTGACCTCCGAGGCGGCGGCGTGGGAGGGCGTGCGCCGCTGGCTCGCGGCCGCCGAGGACCTCGACTGGCTGGCGCAGGGGCTCGCCCGCGAGGCCGGCCAGGCGCGGCCGCCCAGCTTCGAGGAGGCGGTGTCGGTGCGCGAGCTCACGCACGCGGGCGTCGACTACCTGCGCCTGCGGGCGGGGCCGTCGCTCGACGTGGGCGTGGCCGTCTTCGACGACCAGCTGGTGATCGGCACGCCGGTCGCGAGCCTGCTCGCCGCCATCGACCGCCGCGGCGGCAGCGGCGCGGGGGCGGGGGCGGAGCGGCTCGGGCTCGACGCCGGCGCGCTGCCGGCCGGGCGCCTGGTCGGCTACTCGGTCACCGACGTCGGCGCCTTCCTGCGCGGCCTCGCGGACGTCGCCGAGCTGGCCGCCGGCACGGTGGCTACCACGCTGTGGCTGGGTGGGTACGGCCTGAGCGAGGCGGAGCTCGACCTCCTCCCGGAAGGCGCGGCGCTGCCGACCTACGACGACCTGCTCGTGCTGACGGACGTGGCGGTCGCGGCCCTCGAGCTGCTGGCCGAGCGCACCGGCCCCGCCGTGGGCACCACCGCGTTCCGCGACGACGCCCGCTGGAGCACCTGGAGCCTCCCGCTGAGGACGCCCGGCCGCTAGGCGCCGTTCGCCCCCGGCGGGAGGGGCGGCCGGGGCGCGCGCTGAAGGTTAAGCGAGGGCTTGACCAACCGGCCGCGGCCCGCTATGCTTCAGTGGATGCTTAACCATCGGTCCGCCCCCAGAGCCCCCGCCGCGCTCGACGCGCTCGGGGACGCCACGCGCCGCGCCATCGTCGAGCGGCTGAGCGGCGGCCCCGCCACCGTCACGGAGCTGGCCGAGCCGTTGAGCATCAGCCGCTCGGCCGTGCTGCAGCACCTGACGGTGCTGGAGGGGGCCGCTCTGGTGCGGACCGAGAAGGTGGGGCGCACGCGCGTGTGCCGCCTCGACCCCGCGGGGCTCGAGGCCGTGCAGGCGTGGGCGGCCGACCACCGGCAGCGCTGGGAACGCCGCCTCGACCGCCTCGGCGAGCTGCTCGCTGAGGAAGAGGGTTAGAGAGCGAGAGCCAAGGGAGGCAGACATGCAGGACCTGACGCACGACAGCTTCACCCTCACCCGCGACTACCCGGTGAGCCCCGAGCGCGTGTTCCGCGCCTTCTCCGACCCCGGGCGGAAGCGCCGCTGGTTCGCCGAGGGCGAGGGCTTCATCGTCGACAGCTACGCGCTCGACTTCCGCGTCGGCGGCAGCGAGAGCGCCGCCTTCCGCGTCGACACGCCCGAGTTCCAGAGCGAGGAGATCCGCAACCAGACCTACTACCTCGACATCGTGCCCGAGCGACGCATCGTGCTCGCGTACAGCATGTCGAACGCCGGCGTACCGTTCTCGGCCTCGCTGCAGACGGTCACGCTCGAGGCGCGTGGCGACGGCACACGCCTCACCCTCACCGAGCACGTGACGTTCATGGAGGGCGCCGACGGCACCGAACGCCGCCGCGAGGGCACCGAGCAGCTGCTCGACAGCCTGGCGCGCGAGCTCGCGGCCGAGGCGGTCAGCTGAGCGACCCCGACACGCCTGGAAGACGGGAGGCCGCTCGCGTCAGCCGAGGCCGGTCGCGGCCAGGATCTCGGCCTCGTCGAGCGTCTCCCGCTCGAGGAGGGTGGCCGCCAGGCGGTCGAGCTCGGCGCGGTGCTCGCGCAGCAGCTGGAGGGCGAGCCGGTAGCACTCGTCGACGAGCTCGCGGACCTCGCGGTCGACGAGCTCGGCGGTGGCTTGGCTGTGGCCGGCGAGGCCGCCGCCTGCCTGGTTGGCGCTGGCGAGGTAGGGGTCCTGTCGGGGGGTGAGGGAGAGGGGGCCGACGCGTTCGTTCATGCCCCAGCGGGTGACCATCTGGGTGGCGAGGCGCGTGACCTGCTCGAGGTCGTTCTCGGCGCCGGTGGTGCGGTCGCCGTAGACGAGCTCTTCGGCGGCGCGGCCGCCGAGGGCGCCGATGATGCGGGCGCGGAGGTAGGCCTCGGGGTAGTTGTAGCGGTCGTCGTCGGGGCGTTGGTAGGTGACGCCCAGGGACTGGCCGCGGGGGGTGATGGTGACGCGGGAGACGGGGTCGGCTTCGGGGACGACGAGGCCCAACAGGGCGTGGCCGGCCTCGTGGTAGGCGATGCGTTCGCGGTCTTGGGGGGTGAGCGCGAGGGGGCGCTTCGGGCCCAGGACCATCTTCTCGAGGGCTTGGGCGAAGTCGCTGTGCGTGACGGTGTCGCCGCCACGGCGGGCGGCTTGCAGGGCGGCCTCGTTGACCAGGTTGCGGAGGTCGGCGCCGACGAGGCCGGGGGTGATGCCGGCGATGCCGGCGAGGCTCACGTCGGGGTCGAGGGGCACGTCGCGGGTGTGGACCTCGAGGATCTTCTCGCGCCCGTTGCGGTCGGGGGGGTTGACGGTGACGCGACGGTCGAAGCGGCCGGAGCGGAGGAGGGCGGAGTCGAGGACGTCTGGGCGGTTGGTGGCGGCCAGCACGATGACGCCTTCGCGCGAGCTGAAGCCGTCCATCTCGGTGAGGATCTGGTTGAGGGTCTGTTCCTGCTCGCTGTTGCCGCTGAAGACGGCGGCGCCGCGGGAGCGGCCGATGGCGTCGAGCTCGTCGATGAAGATGATGGCGGGGGCGGCCTTGCGGGCTTGCTCGAAGAGGTCGCGGACGCGGCTGGCGCCGACGCCGACGACCATCTCGACGAACTCGGAGGCGTTCATGCTGAAGAAGGGCACGCCGGCCTCGCCGGCGACGGCTTTGGCGAGGAGGGTCTTGCCGGTGCCGGGAGCGCCGACGAGGAGGACGCCCTTCGGGGCGGTGCCGCCGAGGCGGGTGTACTTCTCGGGGTTCTTGAGGAAGTCGACGATCTCGGCGAGCTCGGCTTCGGCTTCGTCGATGCCGGCGACGTCGTCGAAGGTGACCTTGACGTCGGCCTGGTCGTAGCGCCTGGCGCGGCTCTGGCCGAGGCCGAAGAGGCCGGAGCCGGGGGCGTTCAGGCCGGCGGCCATGCGGCGGCTGAGCCAGACGAAGATGCCGATGAGGAGGAGGGTGGGCCCGAACGTCAGCAGCAGGGTCAGGAGGGGGCTGCGGGGCGTCTCGAGGGGCTCGGCGTTGATGACGACGCCGTGGTCGAGGAGGAGGGCCTCGAGGCCGGGGTCGACGAAGGCGGGGAGGGTGGTGGAGAAGGCGCCGACCTCGACGTGGGTGCCGTTGGGTAGCTCGATCTCGAGGGGTTCGGCGAAGGTGCCTTGCACCATGTCGGCGCGGGTGGCGATGGCTTCGACGTTGCCGGCTCGGACCTGCTCGCGGAAGGTGGTGTAGGGCACCTGGACGGGCCTGCGGGGGCCGGGGAAGATGAGGTTGACGAGCAGGAAGTTGATCGCGAAGACGGCCAGGAGGACGAGCCAGAAGGGGCGGCGCGGCGGTGGGGCGGTGTCGGGGGTGGGGCCGGTGACACCGGCGGGATCGCGTTGGGTGGCGCTCGGGTCCGCCATGGGTGCATTATCCCCGTTCCTGGCGGCCGCGTGCGTGCTCGGACACGGCGGGGCCGCGCGTTCGAGCGGGCCCTGGGGCCCGGGGTAGCGGGCCGGCTGGTGGTTCAGCCTGGCTGGTTGCGGAGCTCGAGCAGCGGGTCGCCGTCGTAGTTGGTGCCGACGCGTTGGAAGCCGAGGCTCTCGTAGAGCCGCCTGGCGGGCTCGTTGGCCGGGTTGTAGGCGATGAGCACGCGCTCGTAGCGCGGGCGGAGCCGGGCGATGGCCTCCAGGGTGGCCCGCTTGCCGTAGCCGCGGCGCTGGTAGGCCACGTCGATCACGGTGTGGATCACCTCGCCGGCGCCGGGCACGGGGCGGGTGAGGGCCTCGCCCTGGTAGTGCTGGCCGTAGGCGATGACGCCGACGGGCCGGTCGACCTCGTCGACCTCGATGAGCCGGAAGGCGATGTCGGGGTGGGTGCGGGCGTTCTGGACCCAGTACCGGTTGTAGTGGACCCAGTACTGGGCTTCGTCGCCGGCGAACACCTCGTCGACCCAGCGGCGGTTGTCGTCGTCGACCTCGACCAACCTCATGCTGCGAGGGTAACCCGGGCGGCGTCCTGCTGCGGGACGGTGGTGGACGCTAGCGTGGTCGACGTGGTGGGGTGCTCTCGCGCGCTACCCACGGCGCTCCGTTCTTCTTGTACGCTCCGGGTCCCGAGGACGCTTCCTCGGGCGCTCGAGCTAGCCAACGCCTGGCGTGGCTCGTTTCTCCGTGGGGGCAGGCGGGAGGCCGTCTGGGCCCCCTGTTCTCCCGGGCGCTTCGCAGGGTAGGTGGGCGTGCGCGTCAGCGCCGCCTAGGGGTGCCCGCTGATCAGAGGGATCGCCAGCACGGTCGCCGCCAGCCCCCACGCTTGGCTCTTCCGCAACCGCTCACGCAGGATGGTCGCCGCCAGCACGGCGGTGAAGGCGGGCGCGACGTTCGACAGCACGCTCGCTTCCGCCAGGTGACCGCTCTGGGCGGCCAGCAGGAACAGCAGGTTGCCGGTGGCGTCCAGCACCGAGGAGAGGGCGATGAGCCCGCCGCGGCGGGGCCTGAGGCCCGGGCCGCGCAGGGCCAGCGCCAGCATGCACGCGCTGGAGGCGAGCCTGGCCATCACGAGGGGCCAGAACACGGCGCCCGGTTCGGTCTGGCCCAGGAACACGAAGAACGCGCCGAAGCCGAGGCCGGCGACCACAGCGTGGCCGAGCCCGCCGCGTCCGCCCGTCGGCTGGCGGCTCAGGAGCACGACGCCCGCGAGCGCCAGGCCGGTGCCGGCGAACTGGGTGGGGGAGAGGCGGCCGCCGAGGAGCAGGCCGAACGTGACGGGCACGGCGGTGGCGAGGACCGCGGTGACGGCGGCGACGGTGCCCATGGGGCCGAGCGCCAGCCCGCGGTAGAGGGCCACGAGGCCGATCGCGCCGGCGAGGCCGGCGAGCGCGCCCCAGGCGAGGTCGGCCGCGCGCGGGAGGCCCTCGCCCGTGCCCAGGGCCAGGGCGAGGTAGAGCGCGAGGGAGAGCAGGTGGGCGAGGGCGACGACGCGGACCACGGGGTCGCGTTTCGAGGCGAGGCCGCCGCTGAAGTCGCCGGCTCCGAAGGCGATCGCGGAGCCGATGCCGGTGAGGAGCAGCAAGCCGAGGTCGGTCACGCTGCCGCCGAGGATAACCGGCAGGGAGCGGGGCCAGGAACGGCGTGGCGCTCGCGCGTCGGCCTGGCGCTGGGCGGAGCGGGAGCGGCACGCGGGGCGTCGTCGGGCGCGTGGTATCGTCCGGGCGCGACCGATGATGGTAGCTAGGGTTCCGCCGGGGAGCCGGGCCTGGACCGAGCGCTACGTAACCCCGTGATGGGCAGCATCTGAAGGGATAGAAGCCTCGAGGAGACAGGTCGGCACGCCGTACTGGTGTGCCGTCATGCCACCGGAGGTAGCCCTTGTCGTCCCACACCCGCGCCGTCCTGCAGGCCCTGTTCGTCACGTTCCTCTGTTCCACCTCGTGGGTCTTCATCAAGCTCGGCCTCGACGAGATCCCCGCGTTGACCTTCGCCGGCCTGCGCTACGGCCTGGCGTTCCTGCTGCTCCTGCCGCTCCTGTTCCGCGCCGAGGTGCGCCGCGCCATCGCGCGCCTGTCGGGGCGCCAGTGGGCGCTGCTCGTCGCGCTAGGGGTGGTGATGTACGCCGTCACGCAGGGCGCGCAGTTCCTCGCCCTCGAGCGCCTGCCGGCGCAGACCACCAGCCTCCTGCTCAGCTTCTCGCCCGTGATGGTGGCGCTGCTGGGGGTCGCCCTGCTGGGCGAGCGGCCCGCGCCGCTGCAGGGGGTCGGGGTGCTGCTCTTCCTGGTGGGCGCGCTGGTCTTCCTCTACCCGGCGTCGTTCCCGGCCGGGCAGGTGGTGGGCATGGTGATCGCCGCGTTGGGGCTGCTGGCGAACGCGTTCGCGGCGGTGCTGGGGCGTTACGTGAACCGCAGCGCCGCCATCCCCGCTACCGCGGTCACCCTGATCAGCATGGGGGTCGGCGCGGTCCTGCTCCTCGCGGCGGGCGTCGGCACCCAGGGCCTGCCGGTCCTGTCGCTGCGCGGCTGGGGCATCGTGGCGTGGTTGGCGGTGGTGAACACCGCCTTCGCGTTCACGCTGTGGAACGTGACCTTGCGGCGCCTGACGGCGATGGAGTCGAGCATCGTCAACAACACCATGCTGATCCAGATCGCCATGCTGGCCTGGGTGTTCCTCGGCGAGAGCCTGGGCGTGCGCCAGGTCGTGGGGCTGGCGCTGGCGACGGTCGGGACGCTCGTGGTGCAGCTGGCGGCGCGGCCCCCTAGGGCGTGAGCCCGCGGGTGGGTCAGGGCGCCTAGCGGTGCTCCGCCACCGCCTCGGGCGTGGTCGGGCCGAACCCGTTCCCGAACGAGTTCCGCACGTAGGTGATCACGCTGGCGATCTGCTCGTCGTCGAGCTTGCCCGCGAACGCCGGCATGTAGAGGCTGCCGCGCAGGACCTGGCGGATGACGTCGGCCTCCACCCGGACGCGCTCGGGGTCGGCGAGCGCCGGGCCCACGGCGCCGGTGCCGTCGATGGCGTGGCATGCGGCGCAGTTGGCCTCGAAGAGCTCCTGCCCCTGGGCCATCACCTCCTCCGGCACGGCCGCTGGAGCGCCCGCCGCGGGCGCTTCCGCCTCGCTCGGCGCGGGGGCGGCCGCGCCCGGGCCCTGCGCCGGCGCCACGCCGAGGACCGCCACCACCACCAGGGTCGCCAAGAGCCTTCGCTCGCGCATGTCTGCTCCCCTCGTGACGCGTGAACGCCGCCCACCGCCGGCGGCCATCAGCCAGCAGCGGTGGGCGGCCACTGGGGCTCAGTCGCCTTGGGTGTCGCCTTCCGTGCCGCCGTCGGCGCCGTCGCCCTGGTAGGTGAACTCCAGGATGGCGCCGGGGTTGGCGAGCTCGTCCGTCAGGCCGCCTTCGTCGGCGGCGGTGAAGCTGCGCGAGTCGGTGATGACGTAGACGGTGGTGCCGTCGGGCGAGAACGCCAGGTCGCGGTAGCGGTTGACGCTCTCGAAGTAGTAGACCGGGTCGCCGTCTACCGACCGGCCGTCGTCGCTAAGCTGCAGCTGGTAGACGCGCCCGTGCTTGAGGCTCACGACCAGCAGCGAGCCCTGCCACCCGGGGATGGCGTCGGCGTCGTAGTACGCGAGGTTCGAGGGCGCGATCGTGGGCCAGCAGATGAAGCCGATGTCGCCGCAGGGGGTGTTCTCGAACTCGTAGTCGTCGGGGACCGTGAAGAACGTCTGGATGGGCTCGACGTGGTCGGTGACCTCCCACTCGCTCTCGGCCTGCACCGGCACGCCCTCGGGGATCACGAAGTCGCTGTACTCGACGCCTTCGGGCGCCTCGCTCCAGTTGGCGTACACGTACGCCATGTCGTCCTGGTAGCCGGCGATGTGCGGCCAGCCGTAGTTCCCGCCGGGCTGCAGGACGTTCACCTCGTCGTCGCTCTTGGGCCCGTGCTCCGCCTGGTAGAGGGTGCCGTCGGGGCCGAACGCCAGGCCCTGCGGGTTGCGGTGCCCGTAGGTGTAGACGTGGCTGCGCACGCCGTCGATCTCGGGGTTGTCGTCGGGGATGCTGCCGTCGAGGTTCACGCGCAGGACCTTGCCCACGTAGGCGCTCCAGTCCTCGGCCGCCACCTCGTCGGCCGTCGGCAGGCGCTGCGCCTCGATGGGGTTGCGGAAGTTGGCGAACTGGTTCCCGCCGAGCTCGCCGATCGTGTAGTAGAGCTTCATGTCAGGGCCGATGGCGAGGCGCCCACCGTTGTGGTCGTCGCCCGCGGGCACGCCTTCGAGGAGCACCTGCGGCTCGCCGAGCTGCTCGGTGGCCTCGTCGTACGTGTAGCGCACCAGGCGGGCGCGCCGCATGACCGCCTCGCCCGGGTCGTCGTCGTAGGTGTAGACCAGGTAGACGAAGTCGTTGCCCGTGCCCTGCAGCAGCTCGGGGTGCAGCGCCATGCCCAGCAACCCCTCGTGCTGGGGGCCCACCAGCACGTCGTCGATCACGAGCGCCTCGGTGATGGTGCCGTCCTGCGGGTCCACGCGGATCACGCGCCCCGCCTCCCGCTCCGTCACCCAGAGGCGATCGTCAGGGCCCCAGGCGATCTCCCAAGGCATCTCGAGGCCGCTCACGACCTCGCGGGTAGCGAACTCCCCCTCGCCTTCCTCCAGCGGGAAGGGGAGGTTCTGCGCGAACGTAAGTCCGACCGTCAGCAGTGCGGCTAGGGCTGCGACCACCGCCCGAAGGCGGGGTCTAGGCACGATGCGTTCCATGATGCCTCCTCGAAGACACGAGAACGGGCGGCGCCTACCGTCACCCAAGTCCACGATGGGCATCCGAACGTGTGGAGGGTGAGGAGGAACGGAGAAACCCCCTCCAGCACGTGAGGAGGACGCTTCATCGTCGCCGGTCGGGCGCGCCTGGTGCGCCCAGGAGGGGTCTCATCTACGCTCGGGGCCCCGAAACCCCGTGACCCACGAACGATTTTGCCGTTATGCTCTGCGTGGAGGCCAAGATGAACAAGTCTCAGCTTATCGACCAAGTCGCCACCGAGTCCGGCCTGAGCAAGAAGCAGGCTGGAGCCGCTGTCAACGCCGTGTTCGACGCCATCCAGGCGCAGCTCGCGAGCGGCGGCACCGTCAGCATCACGGGCTTCGGCACCTTCGAGGTGCGCGAGCGCGCCGCCCGCGACGGCGTCAAGCCGGGCACCACCGAGAAGATCCGCATCCCCGCCAGCAAGGCCCCCGCCTTCAAGGCCGGCAAGACCCTCAAGGACGCCGTCAAGGGCTCCTGAGCCGAGAGAAGCGACCCCAAGAGCGCGCCGCGCCCTCCCGGGGGCGCGGCGCGCTCGCGTATGCGACGGCGACGGGCGAGCACATATACTCGCCGAGCGGCGCCGGGCGCGGGAGCGCTACCGGCTCGCGGTCACGGGAGAGGTGCAGGTAGATGAACAGGGCAGGCAACGTCATGGACGCGCTCGCGGTGTTGGTCCTGGTCGTGGTCGGGATCTGGGGCGCGGTGCTCTACCCGCAGCTGCCCGAGACCATCGTCACGCACTGGGACGCCAGCGGCGAGGCCGACAGCTTCAGCCGCAAGAGCTTCTGGAGCGTCTTCGGGACGCTAATGGTCGGCGCCGGGATGGTGAGCGTGTTCCTGGTGATGCGCCTCGTGCTGGCGCGCAGGTCGAACCTCGTGCCGAGCGAGCGCCGCACCTACGCGCTGATCTTCGGTTACCTGAACCTGTCGATGGCCGTGATGTTCGGGTCCATCGGCCTGGCGTCGTGGTACGGCGCGCAGCTGGGCCCGTGGTTCATGGTGTTCGCGCTGCTGGCCGGCGTGCCGGTCCTCCTGATCCTGGGGCTCAACATGCACACCATGACCGAGGAGCGCAAGAAGCTCATCGGGCCGAGCGAGCCGAGCCACGACCCCCAGTACTGGGTGCTGGGCGGGGCGTTCTACAGCAACCCCGACGACCCGCGCGTGTTCGTGCCGCGGCCGCCCCACACCGGCATGGGCTGGACCACCAACCTCGCCACCACCGGCGGCCGCATGTTCCTGATCGGCGTCGGGCTGGTCGTCGTGCTCGTGTTCGCGCTGCCGTTCCTGCTCTAGGGCGCGCTCCGGGTAGCCGGTGGTTCTGGCCTCGCGCGGCGCGCAGGCATAAACTCGCCTGGTGCCGCAGGTCGAACCTTCCCCCACGCAAGCTCGTCTGACGACCACCGACCCGGTGGAACGCTTCTTCGGCTACTACCCTGGCGTCGTCTCGGTGGTCACCGCCCAGCACGCCAGCGAACGCAACGTCATGGCCGCCGGCTGGCACGCCGCCCTCTCGGTCGCCCCGCCGCTCTACGGCGTGGCCGTCGCGCCCGAGCGCTACACCTACGACCTGATCGTGAGCTCGGGCGCGTTCGCCGTGCACTTCCTGCCGTTCGAGCACGCTCGCGCCATCGCCGCCAGCGGCACGCTCAGCCGCCGGACGGGCGTCGACAAGTTCCAGGAGCTCGGCCTCGAGTGGGCGCCCGGCGAGGCCACGGGCGCGCCCATCCTCCAGGCCGCCTACGTGGCGTACGAGTGCCGCGTCACGAACCGCGTGCCCGTCGGCGACCACGACTGGTTCGTGGGCGAGGTGCTGGCCGTGCACCACGACCCGCGTGCGTTCGACGAGCGCATGCTCCAGCGCGCCGACGTGAGCCCCGGCGCCGTCTACTACGGCCGCTCGACCTACGAGCGCCTGGGCGACGGGCCGCGCGTGGCGTTCGACCCGCGCGAGATCAGGGGCGAGAACGGCTGACGCGCCCGGCGCTCACGCGCTCCCGGGCAGGTGCGCGAGCGCCCGCGGGACGCGCGTGAGCGCCACGGGCCCCTCGCTCGTCATGACCACGGTGTCCTCGAGCCGCACGCCGTGCAGGCCCGGCAGGTAGGCGCCCGGCTCGATCGTGAAGGCGGCGCCGACCTCCAGGACGTCGCGCGAGCCTGGCGCCAGGTAGGGCGCCTCGTGCACCGAGAGGCCGATGCCGTGGCCCGTGCGGTGCACGAAGCGCTCGCCCAGGCCCGCCGCGACCAGGGCGGCGCGCGCCGCCGCGTCGACCTCCCCGCCGGTGGCGCCGGGGCGCGCCGCCGCGTACGCCGCCGTCACGGCCGCCTCCACGTGCGCCACGAGCTCGCCGACGGCGCGCGGCGGTGGGGTGGGGCCGAACCACGCCATGCGGGTGACGTCGCCCTGGTAGCCGTGCAGGCGCGAGCCCGTGTCCAGCAAGATCAGCGTGCCGGGAGCCAGGCGCGCGTCGCCCGGCGTGTGGTGGGGGAGGGCGCTGTTCGCGCCGAACGACACGCCTGCGAAGGCCTGCGTGGCGCCGTGCCGCTCGTGGAAGGCGCGCACCAGCGCCGAGAGCTCGCGCTCGCGCATGCCGGCCCGCGCCGCTTCCCAGGCGTAGGCGACGGCGGCGTCGGCCAGCTCGGCGGCGGCGGTGAGGCGCTCGAGCTCGGACGCGTCCTTGACGGCGCGCGCCTGCGCGACGAGCGCCGGCTGCAGGCGCGTGCGTCCGGACGGGAGGGCGGCCTGCAGGAGCAGCAGGGCGTCGGCGCGCAGGGTGGGGTCGACGATCAGGTCGGCGCCTGCGGGCGCGTGGGTCTCGGCCAGGAGCGCGCGCAGGGCAGCGAGCACGTCGTCGCCGTCGTCCCAGGCGCGCACGCGCACGTCAGCGCAGAGGGGGCGGAGCTCCTCCTCGGCGAGGCGCGGCACCAGCAGGGCGTCGCCGCTGGTCGTGGTGAGGAGCAGGCAGGGGCGCTCGTCGGCGACCGAGTGCCCGCCCAGCAGGTAGGCCATGTCGTCGCCGGGGCCGCTGACGACCGCGTGCGCGCCGGCGGCGGCGAGGGCGCGGCGCACGCGGTCGCGGCGCGCGGCGAACGTCGCCGCGTCGGGCGCTTGCCCGGCGGGCGGTTCGGTGCTAACGTTGCTAGACATGCCACGAGATATATCACGTGATGTGGGACAGGGCCCACGTCACCAGGCGGCGCAGATCGCCTACGACGGCCTCCTCGAGCGCATCCTCACGCTCGAGCTGAAGCCCGGCGAGGCGATCGACGAGAAGCGCGCCACCGAGCTCCTCGACCTGGGCCGCACCCCCATCCGCGAGGCGCTCATCCGCCTCTCCCAGGAGGACCTGGTGGTGATCCGCCCGCGCCGCGGCACCTTCGTGGCGCCCCTCGACCCCACCGAGCTGCGCGCGCTCGAGGAGATGCGCTTCCCGCTCGAGGAGCTCTCCGCCGAGCTCGCCGCCAAGCGCGCCGCCCCGACCGACATCGACGCCCTGAGCGCGCTGGTCGAGGAGGCCGAGGGGACGCGCGGGCAGGAGCCCAGCCGCGACCTCGACCGCCGCTTCCACCGCGCGGTCGCCAACGCCGCGCACAACGTCCCCCTGGCCCGGACCCTGCGGCGCCTCTACAACCAGGTGACCCGCTACCACAGCGCGCTCGGCGCCGGCGACCACGACGCCCGCGACGAGCGCGAGGACTACCAGCAACTGCTCGACGCCATCCGCGAGCGGGACGCCGGCCGCGCCCGTGAGGTCATGCGGCGCCACCTGCGCGACTCGCTCACCCGGATGGCTCTCTCCTTAGGGGACCTCGGCACCGATGCCTAGGCACGCGGTCGCTCCCCTGGGCGCCCGTCGCGCCCACCCCTCCCCCTCGTCAGGTTCCCCCGAACCCAGCCACCGTCTCGCTACCCAGGGGGTGAAGCAGATGTAGCCGCAGCGCGTCGGCCGTCGCGCCCCGCTGGCAGCCGCCGCGGGCGTCGTGGCCGTTACCCTCCCCGTCCCCCCGACCCCGAAGTCCTTGAGCACCGTTCCCCCGGAGGACCTCCCTTGCGACGTCTCGTTATCGCCCTCACCGCGCTCCTGGCCCTCAGCCTGGCTGCCGCGCAGACCCAACTGAACATCGCCCTCCAGGCCGAGGCCGGCACCCTCGACCCGCGCATCGCCCTGAGCGTCTACGACAACCAGCTGATCGACACCATGATGGAGCCGCTCGTCATGTTCGGCTACGACCTCGCCCTCGAGCCGCGCCTCGCGACCTCCTGGACGGTCTCCGACGACGGCCTCACCTACACCTTCGAGCTGCGCGAAGGCGTGCTGTTCCACGACGGCACCACCTTCGGCAGCGAGGACGTGAAGGCGACGTTCGACTGGATGCTCGACCGCAACAACCCCGCCACCTACATCGACCTGTACGCCGACATCGTCGAGGTGACGGCGGTCGACGAGCGCACCGTCAGCTTCACGCTCGGTGAGCAGAACGCCTTCTTCCTCAACTCGATCGCTCGCCTGCAGATCATCCCCTCCGAGCGCGTCGACGACCCCAGCTTCGCCACGAACCCGGTCGGCACCGGCCCCTTCCGCTTCGTGGAGCGCGTCAGCGACGACCGCACCGTCGTCGAAGCGTTCGACGACTACTGGGGCGGCCGCGCCAAGGTCGACCGCGTGGTCTTCCGCCCCATCACCGAGGACGCCACGCGCCTGCTCGCCCTCGAGGCCGGCGAGATCGACCTGTTCCAGGGCCAGATCAACGGCATCGACCTGGCACGCCTCGAGCAGGACGACCGCTTCGTGGTCAGCCGCACCGCCGGCACCGGCAACATCTACCTCGGCTTCCAGCACGCCTCCGAGGGCCTGAAGGACGTGCGCGTGCGCCAGGCGTTCGCCCACCTGCTCAACCGCGAGGCGATCGTCGACCGCGTGCTGCTCGGCGTCGGCCTCCCCGGCGTGAGCATGATCAGCCCCAACACCGAGTGGTTCAACGAGAACGTGCAGCGCTTCCCCTACGACCCCGAGCGCGCCCGCGAGCTCCTCGCCGAGGCCGGCTACGCCCCGGGCGAGCTCAGCCTGCGCCTCTACACCGACGAGAACCCGGTGCGCGCGCAGATCGCCGAGATCGTGCAGTTCGAGGCGGCGCAGATCGGCGTGAACGTCGACGTCACCGTCGAGGAGTTCGGCGCGTTCTGGGACCGCATCATCCAGACCGACGACTTCGACCTGTACCTGGCGGGCTGGACCGGCAACGTCGACCCCAACTACGCCATGTACAACCTCTACAAGAGCGACGGCGCCAACAACTTCAACAACTACAGCAACCCGCGCGTCGACGAGCTGCTCGTCAAGGGCCTGCGCGTCGAGCCGTTCAGCGACGAGCAGTTCGCCATCTACGACGAAGCGCAGGAGCTGATCGTGGCCGACCTGCCGGGCAGCTACATCTACTACATCGAGGAGACCGGCGTCTTCCGCGCCAACGTCGAAGGCTGGCGCACCCACCCGTACGCCTCGTCGACCTTCAAGAACCTCCACCTGGTCGAGAAGAAGTAACCCCCACCGAACGGAGGAACTCCCGAGCGGCGCGCGTCAGGCGCCGCTCGGGTCCAACACTGCCATGCTGATCTTCATCGCCAAGCGGGTGCTGGGGCTGGGCATGATCCTGCTCGCGTTGTCGGTGCTGGTCTTCCTGCTGGTGAAGACCGCCCCCGGCGACCCGATCCGGATCATGCTGGGGGAGACGGCCTCCGCCGAGCAGGTCGCGCACCTCACCCGCCTCTACGGCCTCGACCGGCCGCTACCCGAACAGTATCTACTCTGGCTCAAGCAGGCCCTGCAGGGCGACCTGGGCGTCTCCGTCAGGCGGCAGCTGCCCGTCGCCGACCTCATCGCAGAGCGCATGGGCGCCACCATCGAGCTCGGGCTCGCCTCGCTGCTCCTATCCATCCTCCTGGGCGTCCCGTTAGGCGTCATCGCGGCCGTGAAGCGCAACACCTGGCTCGACGCCGGCACCATGGTGCTGGCCCTCATCGGCGTCGCCGCGCCCAGCTTCTGGGTCGGCCTGCTGCTCCTGTCCACCATCGGCCTCAGCGTCGACTGGGTGCCGATCTTCGGGCGCGGGCCCGCCTTCGGCCCGGCGCTTCTCGAGCTCGTGAGGGGCGACGCGCGGCCGCTGATCGACAGCCTCCGCTACCTGCTGCTGCCCGCCCTGGCGCTCGGTACCAGCATGATCGCGGTCATCACGCGCATCACGCGCTCGAGCATGCTCGAGGTGCTCGGCGCCGACTTCGTGCGCACCGCGCGCGCCAAGGGCGTCAGGCCCACCATGGTCGTGGTGGGGCACGCCCTGCGCAACTCGCTGATGCCGGTCGTCACCGTGATCGGCGTGCAGTTCGGCGCCCTGCTGGGCGGCGCCATCGTCATCGAGAACGTGTTCGCCTGGCCGGGCGTGGGGCGCCTGATCGTGCAGGCCATCACCCAACGCGACTTCCCCCTCGTGCAGGGCTCCGTGCTCATGCTCGGGGCCGTGTTCGTGATCGCCAACCTGCTCGTCGACCTCAGCTACGGCCTGCTCGACCCGAGGATCCGCCATGAGTGACACCGCCACGGTCGCCACCAGCGCGCGCTCGCGCGGCCCGAGCGCGCGCCTGCGCAAGCGCCTGCTCGGCAACCGCGGGGTGCTGGTGGGCAGCGTCATCGTCGCCGCCCTCGTGCTCACCGCCCTCTTCGCGCCCTGGATCGCGCCCATGGACCCGGTGGCGCAGAGCATCTGGGACAAGTACGAGGCGCCCCGCGGCCTGTGGGTCGACGGCAAGCTCAACACGACGTTCGTGCTCGGCGCCGACGAGCTCGGGCGCGACGTGCTGTCGCGCATCATCGCCGGCGCGCGCGTGTCGCTGCTCGTGGGCCTCGTCGCCACCGGCCTCTCGCTCGTGGCGGGGCTGGTGCTCGGCGCGCTCGCCGGCTACGTGGGCGGTTGGGCCGACACCCTCATCATGCGCGTGATGGACCTGCTGCTGGCGCTGCCCTCGATCCTGCTGGCGCTCGCCATCATCGCCGCCACCGGGCCCAGCATCGTGAACGCCATGGTGGCCATCGCCATCGCGCGCGTGCCGCTGATGGCGCGCGTGGTGCGCGGCGAGATCCTGCGCGTGAAGCAGGAGCAGTTCGTGGAGGCGGCCATCGCCCTGGGCAGCCGTCACGCGCGCGTCCTCCTGCTGCACGTGCTGCGCAACGCCTGGGCGCCGGTGCTGGTGCT
>Ga0123332_1000406_pt1 | contig 42941 bp, 32 predicted proteins | sample BioC12SIPDNA_4_FD_89958 | JGI IMG/M metagenome (GOLD analysis project Ga0123332, IMG submission 89958) | Anaerobic biogas reactor microbial communites from Washington, USA - Biogas_R2_A C12 SIP DNA | ecosystem: Engineered > Bioreactor > Anaerobic > Unclassified | place: Washington, USA... | reverse complement strand
CCGCGAGATCGAGGACCTCTTCCGGCTGCACGAGGCCAGCGGGATCCTCCCGCCCGGCCCGGTGGGGCGCGGCCTCCTCGGCGAGCTCGCGGCCGACGTGACCCGATTGCTCGAGTGGGGTGACCGGCTGGGCGTGAGGCGCATCGAGGAGGTCGTCCACCCCGTCGACGTCCTGCTCGACGACGGAACCCGCCTGCTCGGCCAGGTCGGTGGTTGCGTCGCGACCGGCGACCACCCGGGGCCGGTCCGGCTCCGGTACGCCCGGCACCGACCGAACCACGAGCTCCGAGCCACCATCGCGCTGCTCGCGGCGGCGGCCGCCGAGCCCGCCTCGGCGTCGGCCTTCGTCCTCGTCACCAGGGGCGACTCGGGATCGAAGCCGCCGGTGGTGAAGCGAGGGATCGTCGCCGCCGGCACCGACGACGATCGACGCCGGGTGGCGCGGGGTGCCCTGACCGACCTGGTCGCCCAGCGCCGCGACGGGCTGCGTGCCCCCCTCCCGTTGTTCGACCGCACCTCGAAGGCGGTGATCGACGGCAGGTCGACACCCGACCGTCAGTGGGGCGATCCCGACGACGCCGGCCCGGCGTTCGCCAAGGAGGCCCTCGACGCGCACCACCGGATGGCGTTCGGCACCGTCACCTACCCCGACCTGGTCGCCGCCGACCTCGCCGGTCACCGGCTCGAGCACGAGGCGCGACGCCTCTGGCTCGGCCTCCAGGCGGCCGTGCCCACCGAGGACCTCGCCGGGTCCGGCAGCACCCGGAGGAAGCGCGGATGAGCGCCCGTCCCTTCGACCTGCACGACCCGCTCCCCGAAGCGCGCACCACCCTCGTCGAGGCCAGCGCCGGCACCGGCAAGACCTACACGATCACCGGGCTCGCCGTCCGGCGCGTCGCCGAGCACGCCGACCCGTTGTCGTCCCTGCTGCTCGTCACGTTCACCCGGGCCGCCACTGCGGAACTGCGCGCCCGGGTCCGGAGTTCGCTCGTCGCGGCGGAGGCGCACCTGGCTCGGCCGCGTTCCGACCTCCCGGTCGAGGACCCGGTACTCGCCGCACTCGACGACGCCGACGATCGGGAGCGGGCGGTGCGTCGCGGTCGGCTGGCCACCGCGATCGCCGAGTTCGACACCGCCGGCATCAGCACGATCCACGGCTTCTGCTCCCAGGTGCGCGTGGCCATGGGGGTGCTGTCGGCCGAGGGGGTCGACGCCGCCCCCACCGAGAACGAGGCGGCGCTGATCCGCCAGGTGTGCGCCGACCGGTACTTCCAGGTGCTCTCGTCGTGCGACGGCGAGTCGCCGCTGGGAAGTCGGAAGCTCGACCAGCTCGTCGAGTACGTGACCCGGGCGCGCACGCTCGTCGACTGCGAGATCCGGGCGGCCTCCGAGGGCCCCGGCCTCGCCGTCGCCGACTTCGTACGGCAGGCGACGGCCGAGGTGGACGATCGCCTCCAGAGCGAGGGTCGGGTGTCGTTCGACTCCGTCCTGCGCAGCGTCCGCGACGGCCTCCGGGCGCGTCCCGGTCTCGTCGGCGAGCTCCGGCAGCGCTACCGCGTCGCCATGGTCGACGAGTTCCAGGACACGGACCCGGTGCAGTGGGAGATCTTCCGCACCGTCTTCCACGAGCCCGCCGCCGACGGCAGCCGCCCCACCCTCGTGCTGGTGGGCGACCCCAAGCAGGCGATCTTCTCCTTCCGGGGCGGCGACGTCTACACGTACCTGGCCGCCGCCGAGGTGGCCGAGCCGCGCTCGCTCGCGACCAACCACCGCTCCGATCGCGCGGTCGTCGAGGCCATGAACGCGCTCGCTGCCGGCCAGCGGTACGGAGAGTCCGGCATCGACTACCTGCCCGTCGACGTGGCATCGCGCAACGAGCGTCGCATGGCCACGACCGGCGGGCAGCCCGCGGCGGGCATCGAGGTCCGGGTCCGACCCGACGACGGCGCCGGCTCGGCCGATGCCCGGCGCCACATCGCCGCCGACCTCGCGGCGGTGGTCGCCGACCGCCTGCACCGGACGCGGATCGTCGACCCCGATACCGGTGGTGAGCGCCGCGTCGCCGCCCGCGACTTCGCGGTGCTCGTCGGCAGCGCCTCGCACGGCCATGGGGTCGTCACCGCCCTGCGACGCGCGCGGATCCCGGCGGTGCTCCGCCTCCGGGACGATGTCGGTGACTCCCCGGCCCGCGACCAGTGGCGCACGCTGCTGTACGCGCTCGACCGCCCCGCCGTCACCTCCCGCGCCGCCGCGGCCGCCCTCACCTGGTTCATCGGGTGGTCTCCCTCCCGGCTCGCCGAGGCGCTCGAGGCCGAGGGGGGAGAAGCGGCCGATGACCTGGTCGCGCTCCAGCTCGATCTCGCGGCGTGGAGCGACCGCCTCACCGAGCGCGGCCTGGCCGCCGTACTGGGCGAACTCCGTCGCGCGGGGCTCGTGGAGCGGTTGCTCCGCGAGCCCGATGGCGAGCGGAACCTCACCGACCTGGAGCACCTCGCCGACCTGATCCAGGCCGAGGCCGGCGCCCGGGGACGCGGTCTCACCGCCGGCTCCGCGCTCGCCGTGCTCGACTCGCTCGGCGGCACGCCCGACGACGAGCTGGCCGCCGACGCCGCCCAGCGCCGCATCGACTCCGACGCCGACGCCGTCCAGGTGATGACGATCCACGCCGCCAAGGGCCTGGAGTTCCCGTTCGTCCTGCTCCCGACCCTGTGGGCCGGCGGTAGGCGCACCCAGGCGGTCATCCCGTACTCGTTCCACGAATCCGGGACCCGGGTGCTCGACCTGACGATGGAGAAGCCCGCCAACCCCGCCACCGGCCCGAGGCGGTCACCCGCCGACCTCGCTCCCAAGTCGCGGGAGGCCACCCTCCGCCAGAACTGCGGTGACCAGCACCGCCTCACCTACGTGGCGCTCACGCGCGCGGTGCACCAGACGGTGGTGTGGTGGACCCGCCCCAAGGGCTCCGGTGGCGAGCTGACGGGGCTGGCCCGGCTCCTGTTCGGCGGCGGTGACGAGGCGGCCGACCAGAAGGTGACCATCCCGGGCGACTGGGTCTCGGGCATCCGAGACCGCGTCGACGCCGTCGGGGCGGCCCCGTGGGTCGACGTCGTCGAGATGGGCCCGCGGCCCGACCTCGACCGCATCGAGGTGCCGCCCACCGGGCCCGCCGCCGACGGGCCGCCCGAGGCGCACGTCGCCGCCACACTCGACCGGTCGCTGCCCCGCGACGGGCGGGTGTGGTCGTTCACCGCCCTCGCACCCGAGCACGCCGCCGCCGGGGTCACCGCCGACCCGACCGTCGACGCGGCGGCCGACGTCGCCGCCGCCGACGAGGCGCCCGACGAGATCCCGGTCACCCCCGAGCCGCTCGTGCCCGGCGGGTCCGCCGCGGCGCCGTCGGCGGCGTCGCGCTTCGCCGGGCTCGGCGGCGGGGCCGAGCTGGGCAACGTCGTGCACCACGTGTTCGAGCACCTCGACTTCACCGCCGGCGACCCCGAGGCGGCGGCCGCCGAGGTGCTCGCCGCGCCGATGCCCTACGCGGTCAGCGCCGACCAGCGGGCCGGCCTGCCCGCCGCCATCGCCGCCGCGATCCGCACCCCGCTGCCCGACGCGCTCGGCGGATCCCCGCTCGCCTCGGTCGCGCGGTCCGACCGGCTCGACGAGATGCGCTTCGACCTCCCGCTCGCCCCGGGGTCGGGCTTCCCGGCCGCCGCGATCGGTGAGCTGGTGCGCGGCCACCTGCCCGACGGTGACCCGCTCCGGCCGTGGGCGGACCAGCTCGCCCGAGGCCTCGGCACCGAGCCGCTCCGGGGCCTGCTCACCGGCAGCATCGACCTCGTCCTGCGCCACGGCCGCGGGTACTCGGTGGTCGACTACAAGACCAACCAGCTCGCCGCCGGGGGCGACACCGGGCTCGACGCCTACCGGCCCGACCGGCTCGTCGCCGCCATGGCCAGCCACCACTACCCGCTCCAGGCGCTCCTCTACTCCGTCGCCCTCCACCGGTACCTGCGCTGGCGCCTCCCCGGCTACGACCCCGCCGTCCACCTCGGGGCCGTCGGCTACCTGTTCGTCCGGGGCATGGTCGGCCCCGACACGCCCGTGCACGACGGAGAGGTGGCCGGCGTGTTCACCTGGGACGTGCCGACGAAGCTGGTGATCGAGCTCAGCGCGCTGATCGCCGGGGAGCGCCCGTGAGCCGCGCCGCCCCGCCGACCGCGGGCGTGGCCTCGGTCGGCCCGGCCGTTCCCGAGTCGGTCGACCACCTCGGCCCGTTCGTCGCCGCCGGGGTGCTCGACGGGGCCGACGTGCACTTCGCGGCCACCCTCGCCACCCTCGACGGGCCCGGCCTGCCGGCACCACCGCCCGAGGTCGTGCTCGCCGCCGCCCTCGCCGTGCGCGCCCCGCGACACGGGTCCGTGTGCGTCGATCTCGACGACGTCGCCGGTGCGGCCCGGGCCTCGGTCGAGGAGGCGCACCCTGATCCCCACGACGACCGGCCCGCGGTGGCCGACCTGGCCTGGCCCCGGCCCGATCGGTGGGTCGCGGCCCTGGCCGCCAGCCCCCTCGTCCGCGACGTGGGCCGGGCCTCGCTCGACCTCGACGGTCGGCGGCCGCTGGTGCTCGACGGGCGCTCGCTGTACCTGGCCCGTCACCACGCGCTCGAGCAGCTCCTGGCCCGCGAGGTCCGGCGACGGGCGACCGGCGCCCCCGCCGTCGATTCCGGGACGCCGACGCTCGACCTCGATGGTGCCGACGTCGTGTCCGAACTGTTCGCCGCCGCCCACGACGCCGGCGGGGTCGACCGCGACCAGCTCGCCGCCGCGCGCGCCGGGGTCGACGGACGGTTCGTCGTGATCGTCGGTGGACCCGGCACCGGCAAGACCACCACCGTCGCCCGGCTGCTGGCCGCGGTCGCGGTCACCGACCCGACGCGCACCGTCGCTCTCGCGGCCCCGACCGGCAAGGCGGCCGCGCGCCTGACCGAGGCCCTGCGCGGCGCGGTCGCCGCGCTCGCCGATGGCCTGCCCCCCGAGACGTCGGCCGCGCTCGACGCCCTGGAGGCCACCACGATCCACCGGCTGCTCGGCCGCGCCGGCACGCCGTGGGGCCACGGCCCCGACCGGCGCCTGCCCCACGACCTGGTCGTCGTCGACGAGGCGTCGATGGTGTCGCTCGCCCTGATGGCCCAGCTCATGGCGGCGGTGCGCGACGACGCCCGCATCGTGCTCGTCGGCGACCCCGACCAGCTCGCCAGCGTCGAGGCCGGCACCGTGCTCGCCGACCTGGTCGCCCCCGAGGCCACCGCCGTCGCCGGGGCCGTCCGGCCGTTGCGCAACGTCCACCGCCAGGACGAGGGCTCGGCCATCCTCGACCTGGCGGCCGCGGTGCGCGACGGCGCGACCGACGAGGTGCTCGCCGTGCTCCGCGCCGGCGGCGACGTGACCTGGATCAATCCCTCGGTCGAGCCCGGCGCGGTCGAGTCGGTCGCCGACGACGTCGTCGCCGTGGCGCGCGCGGTGGTGACGGCGGCGCGCGCCGGTGACGTCGACACCGCGTTGAGCGAGCTGGGCTCGACCCGCGTGCTCTGCGCCCACCGGCGCGGCCCGGCGGGCGTCGAGGGGTGGAACCGGCGCGTCGAGGACGCCCTGCGCGCCCTCGGCCTGGTCGGTTGGAGCGAGTGGTACGCCGGGCGGCCGGTGATGGTCACCGAGAACGATCCGCTCAACGGCGTCCACAACGGCGACGTCGGGGTGGCGGTCCGCGAGGACGACGGCTACGCCGCCTGGTTCCCGCGCGGCGGGGACGCCCTGCGGATCGACTCCGTGCGCCTCGACCGGGTCGTCACCCAGTGGTCGATGTCGATCCACAAGAGCCAGGGCTCGGAGTTCGATCACGTCGTCGTCGTGTTGCCGCCGGCCCCGGCCCGGATCCTCACCCGGGAGCTCCTCTACACCGCGGTCACCCGCGCCCGCCGTCGCCTCACCGTCGTCGCGTCGGAGGCGGCGGTCCGCGCCGCGGTCGATCGTCCGGTCGCCCGCTCCTCGGGGCTCGTCCGGCGCCTCGCCGACAACTTGTCTGGGGGGTGGCGACTACGCGATGTTAGGGCTCCCTAATAGCCGTTGACTCCGAGGAGCCCGCCCATGTCCGCATCCGCAATCGGTGGCCGCCGCCGCCACACCGTCCGCGTGCTCGCGGTGGCACTGCTCGCCCTCGTGGTGTCGGCGTGCGACACCACGTGGGGCATCCGTACCTCCTACCGCAGCTACGTCGCCGGCTTCATCGGCCAGGGCGAGATCATCCCGGTCGACGGCGCCGGCTGGCAGGACGGCCCCGGCGCGGGCAAGGGGCCCTTCACCTGGACCGTCGACTCCGCCAGCATCGACGAGGCCGCCGGTACCGGCTGGGTCCAGCTCCGTGGTGGCGTGATCACCCGGGCCCACCAGAACGACGACGGCGTCTGGCTCCTCGACACGACGTTCCGCAACCCGCGCCTCGAGATCGACGGCGACACCGGCACCCTCTACGTCGACCTCAACTTCCGGCCCTTCGAGGGCACCGACCCCGAGCCGATCCCGAATCGCCAGGCCGTCCTCAACGCCCCGTTCGCGACCGTCGACCTGTCCGGCCAGGACCTCACCGCCAACGACCAGGGCTGGTACTCGATCGAGGACGCCCCGATGGTCGGCATCGACGAGACGATGGAGCTGATCAGCTGGGACGACTTCTACGGCTCCGAGCCGGAGCTCGACCCGCTGAGCACCATGTTCAAGGCGAACGGCCCGGGTCTCCTGCCGTGGGCCGGCCTGACCGTGTCGGACACCGAGGACCTCCAGCCCGGTGACCAGATCACCGTCTGGGGCTACGGCTTCGACCCGACCGCCCACACCGGTACGCGACCGCCGCTCGGCGGCGAGCCCTCGGGTGCGTACGTGATCTTCGGGCGCTTCGCCGACGTCTGGCGGCCCTCGGAGAGCGCCCCCTCCTCCGCCCGCCGGGTCATCGACCAGAGGTGGGCCCTCCCCGCGTCGAGCCGTGCCCTCGTCGATCCCACGGGTACCAACGCCTCCTACGTGACGATCGACGACGCCGGTCGCTTCGAGGCCATCCTCACCGTCGGCACCGACGACACCGTCACCGGCAACTACGGCGTCTACACCTACGCCGGCTCCGGTGCGGTCAACGCCGACCAGGAGCTCGCCCAGCTCGTCACCCTGGGCTGACACCGCGGTCGCGGCGCGACCATCCACCGACGAAGAAGGGCCCCGCCCACCGGATCCGCTCCGGGCGGCGGGGCCCCGTCGCGTGTCGGGGCCCGGAACTTGTCCCGCGCCTTGTGGCCGTGCGATGTTAGGGGGGCCTAATACCGCCTTCCGCCCGCGCCTCCAGGAGCCCGCCCATGCCCCGCCCGACCCTCCGCCGCCCCCTGGTGGTCCGCACCCTCGCCGTCGCCTGCCTGGCGATCGTCCTCAGCGCCTGCCAGAACACCTGGGGGATCCGCGAGTCGTACCGCAACTACATCGCCGGACCGATCGCCCACGGCGAGATCATCGCCTCCAACGGCGCCGGTCACCCCGACGGCGGTAGCGGCCCGGGCAAGGGCGCGTTCACGTGGGGGCTCGACTCGAGCAGCTTCAACGCCGCCAACAACAGCGGCTGGGTGAAGCTCAAGGGCACCGTCGTGGTCCGCGGCCACCGGAACGCCAGCGGCGTGTGGGTGCTCGAGTCCTCCTTCACCAACCCGCTCCTCCTGTTCAACGGCACCGTCGGCTACCTCTACGTCGACCTCCAGTTCCGGCCGTTCGAGGGCACCAACCCGAACCCGGTGCCGCCGATCCAGACCGCCAACGCCGCTCCCTTCGCCGTCGTCGACCTGTCCGGCGTGAGCTGGGCCCCGGACTCCAACGGCAAGCGGACCATCAAGAACGCGCCGATGGTCGGTATCGACTCGACCATGGAGCTCATCGGCTGGGACGCCTTCTACGGCCTGCCGGTCACGCTCGATCCGCTCACCGTCACGTTCTGACCCCACCGGGGGTCGCCCGGTCCGTACGATCCGCGCCGTGGACACCGCGGCCGGACCCGGACTGATCGACACCGCGACCGAGATCACGCCCGCCTGGCTCGGGGCCGCCCTGGCCCCGAGCCTCGGCGCGATCGAGGTGGCGGGCATCGAGGTGGCGTCGGTCGGTACCGGCCAGATGGGCGACAGCGTGCGCGTCGCGGTCCGGTACGCGCCCGGTGACGACGGTCCGGCCTCCGTGGTCGTGAAGCTGCCCGCGGCCGACGCCACCAGCCGCACCACCGCTCTCGTGCTGCGCAGCTACGAGAAGGAGGTGCGCTTCTACCAGCACCTCGCGCCGGAGCTGGCCGTCACGACGCCGCGGGCGTACCACGCCGACATCGACCCGGCGACGGCGCGCTTCGTGCTGGTGATGGAGGACCTCGCCCCGGCGCGGGTCGGCGACCAGCTCGCCGGGTGTCCCGTCGACGAGGCCGTCGCCGCGCTCGACGAGCTGGTCGGCCTCCACGCGCCCCGGTGGGACGATCCGTCGCTCCGCGAGCACGACTGGCTCGCCCTCGACGACGACGGGCGGCGGGCGTTCACGCTCGGCATCCTGCCCGGCCTCTGGCAGGGGTTCACCGAGCGGTACGCGGCGGTGCTCGACCCCGACGTCCTCACCGCGGGCGGCGCCCTGTTCGGATCGCTCGAGTCGTTCCTCGACGCGCCCCGCGGTCGGGCCACGGTCGTCCACGGCGACTACCGGCTCGACAACCTCCTCTTCGCCGCCGACGGGCCGACCGTCCGGGGCGTCGTCGACTGGCAGACCTGCACGCTGGGCAGCGCCCTCGACGACGTCGCCTACTTCGTCGGCGCCGGCCTCCTGCCCGAGGTGCGCCGCGAGCACGAGGACGCGCTGGTCCGCCGCTACCACGAGCGCCTCGTCGCCCAGCCCGGTGTCGACCTGTCGTGGGACGACTGCTGGCTCGCCTACCGGCGGGGCACCTGGGCCGGCCTGATCATGGCGGTCGGTGCGTCGATGCTCGTCGAGCGCACCGACCGCGGCGACGCCATGTTCATGGCGATGGCGTCGCGCCACAGTCGCCACGCGCTCGACCTCGACGCGCCCGCGCTCCTCGGCTGACGGTGGTCAGACCACCGTGGGGTGGTCCTCGCCGGTCGGCGGCGGCCCGGCGGCGACCAGTGCAGCCGACTCGTCGTCGGTGAAGATCCGTGAGCGGATCAGGAAGCGCACGCCCTCGGGCGCCTCCAGCGAGAACCCGCTGCCGCGACCGGGCACCACGTCGACGGTGAGGTGGGTGTGGGCCCAGTACTCGAACTGGGCGGCGCCCATGTAGAACGGCTGACCGGCGACCTCGCCGAGGTAGACGTCCTGGCGGCCGACCCGGAAGTCGCCCCGCGGGTAGCACATCGGCGACGAGCCGTCGCAGCAGCCGCCCGACTGGTGGAACAGCACGGGGCCATGCCGTTCCACCAGCCGGGTCACGAGCGCTGCCGCCTCATCGGTGATGGCCACGCGCTCGATCGGTGCCGCCACCTCAGAAGAACCCGAGCTTCTGCGGGCTGTAGGAGACGAGCAGGTTCTTCGTCTGCTGGTAGTGGTCCAGCATCATGGCGTGGGTCTCGCGGCCGATCCCGGAGCCCTTGTAGCCGCCGAACGCGGCGTGGGCGGGGTAGGCGTGGTAGCAGTTCGTCCACACCCGGCCGGCCTGGATGCCGCGCCCGAGGCGGTAGGCGGCGCTGCCGTCGCGGGTCCACACGCCGGCGCCGAGGCCGTAGAGCGTGTCGTTGGCGATGCGCAGCGCCTCGGCCTCGTGCTCGAAGGTCGTCACCGCGACGACCGGACCGAAGATCTCCTCCTGGAAGATCCGCATCGAGTTCTCGCCCTTGAAGATCGTCGGCTCGACGTAGAAGCCTCCGTCGCGGCCGTCGACCGAGCGGGGCGATCCGCCGGTCAGGACCTCGGCGCCCTCCTCGCGGCCGATGCCGATGTAGGACATGATCTTCTCGTACTGGTCGTTCGACGCCTGGGCGCCGATCATCGTCTCGGTGTCGAGCGGGTCGCCGGCGACGATCGCCTCGGTGCGCTCGATGCAGCGGGCGATGAAGTCGTCGTAGATCGACGCCTGGATCAGCGCCCGGCTCGGGCAGGTGCACACCTCGCCCTGGTTCAGGGCGAACATCACGAATCCCTCGATCGCCTTGTCGAGGAAGTCGTCGTCCGCGGCCATCACGTCCTCGAGGAAGATGTTCGGGCTCTTGCCGCCGAGCTCGAGCGTCACCGGGATGATGTTCTCCGAGGCGTACTGCATGATCAGGCGGCCGGTCGTCGTCTCGCCGGTGAAGGCGACCTTGTTGACGCGGGGCGAGCTGGCGAGGGGCTTGCCCGCCTCGACGCCGAAGCCGTTGACGACGTTCAGGACGCCGTCGGGCAGGAGGTCGGCGATCAACTCGACCACCTTCAGGATCGACCACGGGGTCTGCTCGGCCGGCTTCAGGACGACGGCGTTGCCGCCGGCGAGGGCCGGGGCCAGCTTCCACGTCGCCATCAGGATCGGGAAGTTCCACGGGATGATCTGCCCGACGACGCCGAGCGGCTCGTGGAAGTGGTAGGCGATCGTGTCCTCGTCGATCTGGCTGATCGTCCCCTCCTGGGCGCGCAGCACACCGGCGAAGTACCGGAAGTGGTCGATGGCGAGGGGCAGGTCGGCGGCGAGGGTCTCGCGCACCGGCTTGCCGTTCTCCCACGTCTCGATGACGGCGAGGTCCTCGAGGTTCGCCTGGAGTCGGTCGGCGATCTGGAGGAGGACGTTCGCCCGCTCGGCGGGCGAGGTCCGGCCCCAGCCGTCCTTGGCGGCGTGGCCGGCGTCGAGGGCGAGGTCGACGTCGTCCGCGCCCGAGCGGGCGATCTCGGTGAACGGCTGACCGTCCACCGGGGAGACGTTCTCGAAGTACTCGCCCTTGACCGGCGCGACCCACTTGCCGCCGATGAAGTTGTCGTAGCGGTCCTTGACCTCGATCGGGCTCTTCGCGGAGCCGGGCTGCTCGTGGAGCACGATGGTCCCCTTTCGCGGGTGGTCGGTACGCGGTGCGAAGGTCGCCGCGTCGTGACAACATTCACCCTTCGGAGGTTGCGAAAAGGTTGGGAGGTCGGGATGACCGACCGCCGTCGACAGCGCGACGAGATCGAGCGCCGCTGGCACGAGCTGGTCGAGCGCGGCGCGGCTGGTGGCCCGACGGTGGCCGACGACCCGATCTCCGAGGGCCCGATCGCCGACGGACTGCGCGCCGAGGTGCGGGCGTCGTGGGCGCGGTCCGCGCACGCGCTCGAGCCGACGATCGACCACGCGCCGATCGTCGACGACGCGCCGTCGCGGTGGCGCACCAGCCGCATGGCCCGGGCGTTCCGGGCGGTCGAGGCCGAGCTCGACCAGGCCGCGGTCGACGGCGACCTCGTCGCCGCGGTCACCGACGCCGACGGCACGATCGTGTGGACCGGCGGCGGGCGCACGATGCGCCGCCGGGCCGAGCGGGTCGCGTTCGTCCCGGGCGGCCGGTGGGACGAGGCGTCGGTCGGCACCAACGCCCTCGCGCTGGCGCTGCGGTCGGGGCGACCGGCGACGGTGTGGTCCACCGAGCACTTCGCCCCGATCGTGCACGACTGGGTCTGCTACTCGGCGCCGATCGTCGACCCCTCGTCGGGGGCCACGCTCGGCGTGCTCGATCTGTCGACCACCTGGACCCGCGCCACGCCGCTCGCCGCGACCACCGTCAACGCCCTGGCCCGGCTGATGAGCATGGCGATCGAGGCGGGCGACGCCGACGTCGACGCCGCCGTCGAGCTGAGCCTGCTCGGTCGGGCCGAGGTGCTCGTCGGCGGCCGTCCGCTCATGCTGCCGCCGCGCCAGCTCGAGCTGCTGACGGTCCTCGCGCTCGAACCCGACGGTCTCACCCTCGAGCAGCTCCACGACCGGCTCCACGGCGAGGGGGCGGTGTCGCCGTCGACGACCAAGGCCGAGCTGTCGCACCTCCGGCGGGCCACCGGCGTCACGATCGGCAGCCGCCCGTACCGGCTCGCCGTGCCGGTGCGCACCGACCTCACCGACGTGGTCGCCCGCATCGAGCGCGGCGACCTCGACGGGGCCCTCGACCTCTACCGCGGCCCGGTGCTGCCTGCGTCGCAGGCGCCGGCGATCGAGGAGCAGCGCACGCTGGTCGACGTGGCGCTGCGCTCGGCGGTGCTCGCCGACGGCGACCCCGACCGCCTGGTGCGGCTGTCGGAGGTCATGGCCGACGACGCCTACGTCCACGAGCGCGCCCGCGACGCCCTCGCCCCCGGCGACCCGCGCCGGGCCGTCGTCGCCGCCCGCCTGGCGCGCCTCTAGCCCCGCATCCCCAGCGGACGTGACGCCGGTCACCTACATTGCGGCCGCGGACTTCCCCGGTCCGCCCCGACCCGGAGGTACCACCGTGCTCGTCCGTCGTCTGCTCGTCGCCCTGGCGGTGCTCGCCACCACCCTGGCGTTCGGCTCGTCCGCCGCCCCCGCCGGCGCCGCCGCCAAGGACCCCGTGATCGTCGTCGCCGGGTTCACCACCGGCCCGCTGATCGCCCCCGGCTACGCGCCGCTCGTCGCCCGGCTCCGGGCCGACGGCTACACCACCGAGATCCTCTACTACGAGGACTACGGAGTCGGCGACATCGCGACGCAGTCGGCGAAGCTGCGCGACCGCGTCAACGCCCTGAAGGCCCGCACCGGTGCGTCGAAGGTCGACCTCGTCGCCCATTCGATGGGCGGCCTCGTGAGCCGGTACTACGTGAAGAACCTCGGCGGGTCCGCCCACGTCGACTCACTGATCATGCTCGGCACGCCGAACTACGGCACCTCGATCGCGAACATCGCGTCGTTCCTCACGCTGGGGACCTGCATCGGGATCACCGCCTGCCAGCAGATGGCGATCGGGTCGAGCTTCCTCAACGCGCTCAACGCCGGCGACGACACGATCGGCAACGTCCGGTACACCTCGATCGCCACCTCGGTCGACCTCATCGTCACGCCGTACACGACGTCGTTCCTCGCCAACGACGGCAACATCCAGAACGTGAGGGTCCAGAGCCAGTGCTGGCTCCGGTTCCCCGGCCACCTGGCCCTGATCCTCGACGGAGCGGTCTACGACGGCGTCCGCGACGCGCTCCGCGGCCAGACGGTGAGGATGAACTGCTTCGCCCTGTGAGTCAGGGACCGGCCGGTGTCGTGTCCGATCGCACCAGCTCGATCCCGCGGTAGAGCGACCACGCCGCGTAGAGCAGCCACAGGGTGCCGAGCACCTGGCCGGCCGTAGCCAGGCCGCTCCCGTTGCGCGCCCCTCCGCTGGCGCGGATGCGGGTCTTGGCCTTGGCGCCCAGGTACAGGGGCACGATCCCGGCGCAGACCCCGAGGATCCCGGTGACCAGGGCGGCGATCGCGTAGCCGTCGACGATCGTCGCCGGCCGTCGGGGCGGTCGGAACACCGGCGTGGGCACGCTGCCCGGCGGCGGCAGCGGCTCACCGAACGAGCGCTCGGTCCAGCCCTGGCCGTCCCAGTAGCGGGTGACCCCCGGGACCTGGGGGTCGTCGAACCAGCCCGGGGTGCCCTGGGTGGGTGTCAGGAAGCTCACCGGGTTCCCATCGGCCGCGCTCCGGGCGGGCTGAGCGTCGATCCGTTCGTTAGCTTGCGGGCATGAGCGACACGATCCTCCTGTGCTCCGACGGTTCGGAGCTGGCGGCCAAGGCCGTCACCGCCGGTCTGGCCCTGCTGCGCCCCGGCGCCCCGCTCGAATTGGTGAGCGTGCTCGAGCCCCTCGATCCCACCCTGGTGACCGGCACCGGCTTCGCCGGCGGCATGGTCGCCCCCGAGGTGTTCGAGGCCAACGAGCAGGATCGCGAGGCGGCGACCACCGCCGAGCTGGAACAGCTCCGCACCGACCTCGGCGTCGCCGACGCGACGGTCACGGTCCTCCGCGGCGACGCGGGTGGCGCGCTGTGCGCCTACGCCGAGGAGATCGGGGCGGCCGCCATCGTGCTCGGCTCCCGCGGCCGGGGCGGCATCCGCCGGGCGGTGCTCGGGTCGGTGAGCGACCACGTCGTCCGCCACGCGCCCTGCCCGGTGATCGTCACCTCGCACCCGCACTGACGCGAGAGGACCCCGTGCACGGGGCACGGGGTCCTCGTCGCGCTACCACTGGTTGCGGGCCGCGCGGGCCCTCGGTTCAGGCCCGGTTGCGGGCCACCTGGACGACACCCAGGACGACCAGCACGACCATCAGGCCGGCGGCGACGAAGGCGACGGTGGCGGCGATGCCGGCGATGCGGCCGATCGTCGACCAGGCGTAGCTCGACAGCAGCAGGCCGCGGAGCGTCTCGCCCTTGAACAGGGTGTCGCGCTGCTGGGTCAGCTGCTGGGCGGTGGCCTCCAACTCGGCGATCTCGTCCTCGCTCGCCCCGGCCTCCCTCGCCGCCTCGACCTCCGCCCAGGCGCCCCGGTCGTCGATCTCGGCGTAGGTCTGGCCGTCGGCGATGTTCTGGAGGTGGCCGTCGATGAAGCTGGCGTAGGCCTCGGCCTGCTCGCCGGTCGTCACCTGCTGGCCGGCGAACTCGACCAGGTCGTCACGTCCCTCCTCCCGGAGCGCTTCCTCCGGCGGGAAGAAGATGTTCTGCGACGACAGCTCGTCGTAGACGTAGTCCTCGCTGAAGTTCGAGCCCCAGGTGAGGAGGCCGCCGGCCACGGCGAAGACCACCGCCGCGACCACCCCGAAGCCGACGAGGAGCTTGTCGATCGTGCGGCGGGGGATGGCGACGATGGCGTCGCCGATCTCGGTGACCTCGTGGGCCCCGGGCCCGTCGGTCTCGGTGATGTCGATGGTTCGGCTCATGACCTCTCCCCTCGTAGGGTCGTCGGAACGGTCATCCACCCGGGACGGTACGGACGGTGCCGGGTCGCTCCCAGGGGCCAAGGTCACCGCAGGGGTCCCCTCGGCCCGGGACCTTCGCCCTACGGTGGGGCGATGGCTGACGACGCGAACGGGGGACGGCTCCAGGACCGGGTCGCGGTGGTGGTCGGCGCCGGCCAGACCGCGGGGGAGACCGTCGGCAACGGCCGGGCGACGAGCCTCGTGTTCGCCCGCGAGGGCGCGCGGCTGCTGCTCGTCGACCGCGATCGGGCCTCGGTCGAGGAGACCGCCGACCTGGCCCGCGCCGACGGCGCCGAGGCCGCGGTGCACGTCGGCGACATCGCCACCGACGACGGCCCCGGCGCGATCCGGGAGGCGGCGATCGCCGCGTACGGGCGGGTCGACGTGCTGCACAACAACGTGGGCATCGGCCTCGGCGACGCGCCGCCGCACCGCCTCACCGACGACGCCTACGACCGGATCATGGACGTCAACCTCCGGGCCCTCTGGCGCACCTGCCGCGCCCTGGTGCCGGACCTGCGCGCCGCCGGCAACGGGGCGATCGTCAACGTGTCGTCGCTCGCCGCCGTCGCCGCGGCCGGGAACCTGACCGCCTACAAGCTGTCGAAGATCGGCGTGAACGCCCTGACCCAGAACCTCGCCCTGACCAACGCCAAGTACGGGCTGAGGGCCAACGCGATCATGCCCGGGTTCATCGACACGCCGATGGGCGTCGACGCCCCGGCCGAGGCGATGGGAGCGGACCGGGGCGAGTACGCGTCGGTCCGGGCGTCGATGGTGCCGCTCGGGCGTCAGGGCACCGCGTGGGACGTCGCCCACGCCGCGCTGTTCCTGGCGTCCGACGAGGCCGCGTTCGTGACCGGCGTCGTGCTGCCCGTCGACGGGGGCCAGGCCGCCCGCGTCGGCTGACCGACCGGCCGCCGCCCACCCGGCCGCTGCCTTCCGGCCACGCCGTCCGGCCCGCCTGCTCAGTCGGCGAGGGCGGCCTCGATGTCGGCGCGCAGCTTCTCCGGCTTGGTCGTCGACCCGTACCGGCGGATCGGGCGGCCGTCGCGTCCGACGAGGAACTTGGTGAAGTTCCACTTGATGCGATCGCCGAGCACGCCGCCCTTCTCCGAGCGCAGCCACCGGTACAGCGGGTGGGCGTCGGTGCCGTTGACGTCGATCTTGGCGAACAGCGGGAACGTCACGCCGAAGCGGACCTCGCAGAACTCGGCGATCTCGCCCTCGTCGCCGGGCTCCTGGTGGCCGAACTGGTCGCACGGGAAGCCCAGGATGACCAGCCCCCGGTCCGCGTAGTCGCGGTACAGCTCCTCGAGCCCCTCGTACTGGGGCGTGAACCCGCACTTCGACGCGGTGTTCACGACGAGGACGGCCTTCCCCTCGTACTCGGAGAGGTCGACCTCGCGGCCCTCGATCGAGGTGGCGGAGAAGTCCGACAGGGTGGTCATGGCGTGCTCCCTAGGTTCGGCGTCGACGGTCTACAGCGACCGGCCTACCAGTACTCCTCGAAGTGCACGTTGCCGCGCTGGTTGCGGCGGTCGAGGGTGAAGCCCCGCTCGGCGAGCAGCTCGACGACGCCGGTGACCTCGGGGTAGCGCTCCTCGCCGTCGTGCTCCTCGGGCAGGCCGATCATCGCCGGGTTGCCGCAGAGGAAGACGTGGGTGCGCCCGGGGTCGAGCGGTCCGGCCGCCGCCTCCAGGTCGCCGTCGCGGATGAGGTCCTGGATGTAGCGCTTGGGGACGTCGGCCTCGCGGGTCGGGATCGGCAGGTAGTGATAGTTGCCGTACCGGCGGACGAGCTCGTCGTGCTGCTCGCGGTAGCCGAGGTCGGCCCACTGGCGCACCGACACCGCCGAGACGATCGGTCCGTGGTGGCCCTTGCGCAGCAGCTCGGTGACCATCGCGTTGTGGGGCGCCTCGCCGGTGCCGGTCGACAGGAAGATCGCCGTCGACGCGGGGTCGATCACGGGGGCCAGCGTGTAGCGGCCGGCGACCTTGGGCCCGAGGTAGATGCGGTCGCCCGGGCGCTTCAGGGCGAGGCGCGGCGTGAGGCCGGGGACGTTGTCGTCGGTCGGCGGCACGAGGACGATGTAGAACTCCAGCTCCTCGACCCCGTGCTCGCCGGCGAGGTAGCCGTGGTCGTCGAAGATCCGGCTGGAGATCGAGTACGAGCGGCGGACGAGCTTGTCCCAGCGGTCGTCGAGGTTCGGGTCCTCGGCGTCGTCGATGCGCTCCTCCCAGTACCCGAGGCCGAGCGACGCGTACTGACCGGGCAGGTGCGACACCGACCCGTGGTCGGGCTTGACGCGCAGCACCCACAGGTCGGAGTGGGTCGGCTCGAAGTGGGTGATCGTGGCGTTGTAGTGCTCGGCGCGCAGCTCGTCGATGACGCCGGGGAACTCGCGGCGCTGGGCGAGCGACGACGCCGGCTCCGGCAGGGCGAGCTCGGGGAAGCAGGCGGCGATCAGCTCCCGGGCGACCCGCGAGCTCGGGGCCGACGGGACGCCCTCGGGCGTGTCGCCGTCGCCGACGAACCACACCCGACCGGTGGCGAGGGCGGCGTCGGTGGCGCCGACGTCCGCGGCCGACACCGCGTCGCGGCCCGACGCGAAGACGACGTGGTCGAACTGGAGGTCCGGGGTGCGGCGGTCGTTGAAGAACGCCATCGGGTAGCCGTCGACGTCCGTGATCTGCTCGGGCAGCGACCGGTAGAGCAGGGTGGCGCGCCGCTCGCGCTCCAGCGTGCCGAGGGCGGCCTCGGCCACCGGGGAGAGGCGGCTCGGGTCCATGCCCTTGGCGGCGAGCACGACGCCGCTGCCCATGTCGGCGAGCTGGGCGGTCAGCTCGACCGCGTGGTCGGTGTAGCCGACGACGAGCACGTCCTCGTCGGCGGGGTGCTCGGGCAGGTCGTCGACGAGCACCCGGTCGCCGCCGATGCTGCGCACGGGGGGCTCCCAGCCGGCGGCGGGGGAGCGCTGGGCGACGAGCACCGCCCGGGTGATGTAGGTCTGGCGGCTGGTCGTGACGACGAGGTCGCCGCCGTCGCCGACGTCGATCGAGGCCACCGTCTCGCCGTAGCCGACGTCGAGCCCGTTGGCGCCGATGACGCCCGGGAACGACACCGCCGAGCGGGGCTCGAGCACGTGGACGCGGGCGAGGCCGCACTGGCGGCCGAACACCGCCGCCGAGAGTCCTCCGGCGTTGCCGCCGAACACGACCAGGTCGTACCGCGTGGGCATCGTTGCTCCGTGGGTCGGGGACGTTCGCGTGGGTCCCGTACCGTCCGGGCCCGAACCGCCGAAGCTACCCCGACCTCCCCGCCCGGTCCCGATCCGCGGTCCCGCCGCGGTCCCGCCGCGGGCCGTGGCTCGGTCGGCGTACGGTTCGGTCCATGAGCCCCCAACTCAACGCCCTCGGCATCGTGACCTCCGACCTGTTCGGGTCGGTGCGCTTCTACCGGCACCTCGGCGTCGAGGTCGGCGACCCGGCGGAGGGGGAGTCCCACGTCGAGGCGACGCTGCCGGGCGGGCTGCGGATCATGTGGGACACCGTCGAGGTGGCGCAGTCGATCCACCCCGAGGCGCGGCCCGGCGGCGGTGGGGGCGCCACCTTCGCCTTCGCGTGCGACGGCGCCGCCGACGTCGACGCCACCTACGCCCGGCTGATCGACGAGGGCTATTCGGGGCGCAACGAACCGTGGGACGCCCCGTGGGGCCAGCGGTACGCCGTGGTCGAGGACCCCGACGGCAACCCGGTCGACCTCTTCGCCCCGCTCGATCCGCGATAGGCAGGGGCGATGGACTCCTTCTCCGGTCGGTTGGCGGTCGTGACGGGCGGCGGCACGGGCATGGGCCGGGAGCTGGTCGTGCAGCTCGCCGCCGAGGGGTGCTCGGTCGCCACCTGCGACGTGAACGCCGACACCCTGGCCGAGACCGCCCGTCTCGCCCTCGACGGCGCGCCCGACGGCACGCGGGTCACGACCCACCTCGCCGACGTGGCCGACGAGGCGGCGATGTTCGCCTTCCGCGACGCGGTCCTCGCCGAACACGGCACCGACCACGTGAACCTGGTGTTCAACAACGCCGGCATCGGGGGCGGGGGCAGCTTCCTCCAGGCCCCGCGCGCGGAGTGGGAGCGCACGTTCGACACCTGCTGGCGGGGCGTCTACCTCGGCTGCCGGGCGTTCCTGCCGCTGCTCGTCGCCGCGGACGAGGGCCACCTGGTCAACACGAGCAGCGTCAACGGCTTCTGGGCGTCGCTCGGACCCGGCGTGCCGCACACCGCGTACAGCGCGGCCAAGTTCGCGGTGAAGGGCTTCTCCGAGGCGCTGCTCGAGGACCTGCGGCTCAACGCCCCGCACGTCTCGGTGTCGGTCGTGATGCCGGGCCACATCGGCACCGACATCATGCTGAACAGCATGGCGATCCACGGCGACGGCACGCCGCGGGAGGAGCGGGCGGCGTCGGTGCGCGAGAACATGGCCCAGCGCGGGGTCGACGCCGCCGCGATGGACGACGACACCGTCATCGGCCTGGTCGAGGGGTTCGGCGCCGCGTTCCGCGACACCGCGCCGACCACCGCGGCCCAGGCCGCGACGGTGATCCTCGACGCGGTGAAGGCCGGCGAGTGGCGGATCCTGATCGGTGACGACGCCCGCTGGCTCGACGAGCAGGTCCGGGCCGCCCCCGAGCGGATCTACGGCGCCGACGGCATCAGCCTCGGCGGTCTCTTCAGCACCTGACGACGATCGGTTCCGGGTTCCACCTGTCGGTGGCGGTGGGCGTGACGACGATCGGTACCGGGTTCCACCTGTCGTCCTCGCGGGGCCGGTGGCGGTGGGCGGGTGGGAATGCCCGGGGGTCCCCCTAGGTTGTCACTTGCGATCTGCAAGTAACCCTCCGGACCCCGTGGAGGCCCCGTGACCAGCACCGTCGATCCCAACGCCCTGGACGCCCGAACCGTTCCCGTCCTGCCGCTGCCCCACGGGGTGGTGCTGCCGTCGATGGTCGTGACCATCGCCCTCGAGAGCGACGACGCCAAGGCGGCGGCCGAGGGGGCGGCCGACGGCGGCGAGCTGCTGCTCGTGCCCCGCACGCCCGACGGCCTGGCCCGCGTCGGGGTCCTCGCCCGCGTCGAGTCGACCGGCGAGCTGCCGGGCGACACCCGGGCGATCGTGGTCCGGGCGACCCGCCGGGCCCGGGTCGGCGCCGGGGTGGTCGGCCCCCGTCCCGGTCTGTGGGTGACCGCCGAGCCGGTGCCCGACGCCCCGCCCAGCGAGGAGGCCCTCCGCCTCGGCGCCGAGCTGCGCGCCACGCTGCGGGTCCTGGCCGAGCGCATCGGTGGCCGGGCGATCACCGCCGCCCTCGCCGGCGTCGACGTCGGCGACCCCGGCGCGCTCGCCGACCTGTTCGGCTGGTGGCCGGACCTGCCCGAGGGCCGCAAGGTCGAGCTGCTGGAGGCGGTCGACGTCGAGCACCGGGTCGGCCTGGTGATCGGCTGGGCGAAGGAGGTGCTGGCCGAGCGCGAGCTGGTCGAGAAGATCTCCGACGACGTCCGCGAGGGCATCGACTCCCAGCAGCGCGAGATGCTGCTGCGCCGCCAGATGGAGGCGATCCGCGCCGAGCTGGGCGACGACGCCGACGGGTCGGCCGCGGCCGACGACTACCGCGAGCGCATCGACGCCCTGGAGGCGGCGGGCGGGCCCGAGCCCGTCGTCGCCGCCCTCCGCAAGGAGCTGGGCCGCCTCGAGCGCCAGCCCGAGCAGTCGATGGAGCGGGGCTGGATCGAGGGCTGGATCGACACCGTCCTCGGCCTGCCCTGGACCGAGCGCACCGACGACGTCCTCGACGTCGCCCGCGCCCGTGAGGTGCTCGACGCCGACCACACCGGCCTCGACGAGGTGAAGGACCGCATCGTCGAGCTGCTCGCCGTGCGGAAGCTGCGCGCCGAGCGCGACATCGACGACCCCGGCACCGCCCGTCGACGCCCCGGCGCGATCCTCGCCCTGGTCGGCCCGCCCGGTGTGGGCAAGACGTCGCTCGGCGAGTCGGTCGCGCGCGCCCTGGGCCGCTCGTTCGTGCGGGTGGCGCTGGGCGGCATCCGGGACGAGAGCGAGATCCGCGGCCACCGGCGCACCTACGTCGGCGCCCAGCCCGGCCGCCTCGTGAAGGCGATGACCGAGGCCGGCTCGATGAACCCCGTGATCCTCCTCGACGAGGTCGACAAGGTCGGCGCCGACTGGCGGGGCGACCCGTCCGCCGCCCTGCTCGAGGTGCTCGACCCGGCGCAGAACCACACGTTCCGCGATCACTACCTGGAGGTCGACCTCGACCTGTCCGACGTCTTGTTCATCGCGACCGCCAACGTGCTCGACACGATCCCCGGGCCGCTGCTCGACCGGCTGGAGCTGATCACGCTCGATGGCTACACAGAGGCCGAGAAGGTCGAGATCGCGCGCGATCACCTGCTGCCCCGGCAGCGGGCGGCCCACGCCCTGCGCGAGGGCGAGGTCGTCGTCACCGACGAGGCGCTGGCCGCGCTGGTCTCCGGCTACACGCGGGAGGCGGGCGTCCGAGAGCTCGAACGCCAGGTCGGCAAGGTGCTGCGCAAGGTCGCCGTCCGGGTGGCCGAGCGTCGGTCCGGCGACGACCCGGTCGAGGACGGATCGGCCGAGCGTCCGGCCGAGGACGGATCGGCCGAGCGTCCGGCAGACCGGGCGGCCGACGACGAGCACAGGGTGGCCGACGACGATGCGGTCGAGCGTCGGGCCGGCGACGAGCCGGTCGTGGTCGACGCCGACGGCCTCCCCGACCTGGTCGGGCGGGCCCGCTTCCACCCCGAGGAGGTCGCCGACCGCACGGCGACGCCCGGCGTGGCGACCGGACTGGCCGTCACCGGCGCCGGGGGCGACGTCCTCTTCGTCGAGACGACGGCGATGGACGGCGAGCCCGGCCTCCAGGTCACCGGTCAGCTCGGCGACGTGATGAAGGAGTCGGCCGAGATCGCCCTGTCGTGGGTCCGCAGCCACGCGGGCGAGACCGGCGTCGACCCCGACGCCCTGGCCCGCCGCATCCACGTGCACTTCCCCGCCGGGGCGGTGCCCAAGGACGGCCCGTCCGCCGGCATCACCATGACGACCGCGCTGGTGTCGCTGCTCACCGGGCGCACCGTGCGGCCCGAGGTCGGCATGACCGGCGAGGTCACGCTGTCGGGTCGGGTGCTCCCGATCGGCGGCGTGAAGCAGAAGGTGCTGGCCGCCCATCGGGCCGGGCTCACCGAGGTGATCCTCCCGGCCCGCAACGGACCCGACCTCGACGACCTCCCCGACGAGGTCCGCGAGGCGATGACGGTCCACCTCGTCGACCGCGTCGACCAGGTCCTCGACGTCGCCCTCGTTACATCCGGGGTCAGACCCCAGATGTAACAACGGGCTTCTGTTACATCTGGGGTCTGACCCCGGATGTAACGTCGACGCGATGGCACGGGCCGTCGTGGTGGGGTCGGGGCCCAACGGGCTGGCCGGCGCCGTCGCCCTGGCCCGGGCCGGGCTCGACGTCACCGTCCTGGAGGCGCGCGACACCGTGGGCGGCGGGTCGCGCACCGAGGAGCTGACCCTCCCCGGCGTGCTCCACGACGTGTGCTCCGCCGTTCACCCGTTCGCCGCCGCGTCTCCGTTCCTCGCCTCCCTCCCGCTGGCCGAGCACGGGCTCGAGTGGTGCCTCCCCGAGGTCGACCTCGTCCACGTGCTCGACGGCGGGCGGGCGGGCGTCATGGTGCGCTCCCTCGACGAGACCGTCGCCGGCCTGGGGGAGGACGGCCGGGCCTGGCGGCGGACGTTCGGGCCGATCGCCGGGCACTTCCCGGCCCTGGCGGGCGAGATCCTCCGCCCGATCCAGCAGCGGTTCCCCCGCCATCCCCTGCGGCTGGCGTCGTTCGGGCTTAGGGGGCTGCTGCCCGCGACGACCCTGGCCCGCCGGTGGCGCACCGACGAGGCGCGGGGCCTCTTCGCCGGGGCCGCCGCCCACGCCTTCCACCCGCTGACCGCGCCGACCACCTCCGCCATCGGACTGGCGTTGATCGGGTCCGGCCACCACGTCGGCTGGCCCGTCGCGCGGGGCGGGTCTCGGGCGATCGGCGACGCGCTGGTGTCGCTGCTGGAGTCCCTCGGCGGGAAGGTCGAGACCGGCACGACCGTCACTTCGCTCGACGACCTTCCGCCCGCCGATGCCGTGCTCCTCGACCTCGCGCCCCGCGGCGTCCTGGACGTCGCGGGCGACGCCCTCCCGCCCCGGGTCGCCCGGGCGTACCGGCGCTACCGGTACGGGCCGGCGGCGTGGAAGGTCGACCTCGCGGTCGAGGGCGGGGTGCCGTGGACCGCCGAGCCGGCCCGCCGGGCGGGCACCGTCCACGTCGGCGGCACGCTCGAGGAGATCGCGGCCGCCGAGCGCGACGTCCACCGTGGGCGGATGCCCGCCGACCCGTTCCTGCTCGTCGGCCAGCAGTACCTGGCGGACCCGTCCCGCTCGGTGGGCGACGTCCACCCCGTCTGGGCCTACGCCCACGTCCCCCATGGCTACGACGGCGACGCCACCGAGGCGGTGATCGACCGCATCGAGCACTTCGCCCCGGGCCTGCGCGACCGCATCGTCGGCCGCCACGTCGCCGGGCCCGCCGCCATCGAGGCCGGCAACGCCAACTTCGTCGGCGGCGACATCGCCACCGGCGCCGCCGACCCCCGCCAGGTGCTGTTCCGACCCCGGCTCGCCTTCGACCCCTACGCCACCGGGATCCCCGGCGTGTTCATCTGCTCGGCCGCCACCCCGCCGGGCGCCGGCGTGCACGGCATGGGCGGGTTCCACGCCGCCCGCTCGGCGCTGCGCCACCTCCGCCTGGGCTGACGGTCACCGCGGGCAGCGGCGGCAGTGGCCGGTGACGCGGACGTCGACGGTGTCGACCACGAAGTCGGCGTCGTCGTCGAGCTGGCGACGCAGGGCGTCGACCGCGGTCGCCGGGTGGTGGAGCACCCGACCGCAGCGCTCGCACACCAGGTGCACGACGGCGTCGCCGTGGGCCGGCTCCCACGTGGCCTCGTCGCCGAGCCGGGACTCGCGCGCCAGGCCCAGCTCGGTGAACAGGGCGAGGGTCCGGTACACCGACGACACGTTGATGCCGGCGTCGCGCCGGTGCGCCCGTTCGGCGACCTCCGCCGCGCTCACGTGGTCGTGCGCCTCGCTGAGGACCTCCCACACGACGCGCCGGGCGGTCGTGACCCGGTGCCCACCGGCCCGCAGCGCGTCCTCGAGGTCCACGGCCCGCCAGGCTAGGGGCACCCTCGTCGCCGCCGTCGCCGGTTGTTGCGAACCGTTTGCAGGAAGGTGGGGGCGTCCGTACTGTGGCCGGGATGTTCGCGATGCACGCCCCCGACGGTTTCCTCAGCCCGGGCGTCGCGCTGGCGACCGGGCTGATCTCGATCGCGGTCGTCGGGCTGTGCCTGCGGGCGAGCCGCCACGAGCTCGGCGACGCGCAGGTTCCCCTCGCCGGCGCGGCGGCGGCGTTCATCTTCGCCGCCCAGATGTTCAACTTCCCGGTGGCGTCGGGCACCACCGGCCACCTGCTCGGCGGGGCCCTGGCCGCCGTCCTGCTCGGCCCCCGCACCGGGACCCTCGTCGTCACCGTCGTCGTGGTCGTGCAGGCCCTGCTCTTCGCCGACGGCGGCATCACCGCGCTCGGCTACAACGTGCTGAACATGGCGATCGTGCCCGCGTTCGGCGGGTGGGCGCTGTTCCGCCTGTTCCGCCGGGTGCTGCCCGCCAATGCCGGTGGCGTCGTCGGCGCGACCGGCCTGGCGGCGGGCGGCTCGGTCGTGCTGTCGGCGGCCGCCTTCTCGCTCGAGTGGCTGTTCGGGGCCACCGCGCCGGTGCCGTTCGACACCGTGTTCGGCGCCATGGTCGGCGTGCACGCCCTGATCGGCATCGGGGAGGGACTGATCAGCGGCCTGGCCGTCGCCGCCGTGCTGGCGTCGCGTCCCGACCTGGTCGCCGGGGCCGCCGACCTGCCCGCCGAGTCGCTCCGCCGGGGCGCGCCGGTCACCGCCCGCACGTTCGCCATCGGCGCCGCCCTCGTCGTGCTGGTGATGGCGGTCGTCGTCAGCCAGTTCGCCGCCGACGACCCCGACGGGCTCGAGCGCGTCGCCGAGGACCGTGGCTTCGTCGACGAGGGCCGCGACCACGCCCTCGCCGGGGGGCCCTTCGCCGACTACGCCACCCGGGGGATCGACGACGAGTCGCTCAGCCTCGCCGTCGCCGGCGCGACCGGGGCGGTGCTGACGCTGCTCGTCGGCTACGGCGTCGTCAGCGCGGTCCGCCGGGGCCGGTCCGGCGCGGTGACGTGAGCGGCGCGGTGACGTGAGCGGCGGCCACCTCGGCAACCACGCGCACCTCCACGTCCCCGGCGCCACGCCCGTCCACCGCCTCGCGCCCGAGGCCGCGCTCGTCGGGCTGGTCGCCTTCGCGGTGGCCGTCGCCCTCACCCCCCGGACGTACGTCGCCGCCTTCGCGGTCGACGCCGCGGTGCTGGCCGGGGTGATCGCGCTCGCCCGCCTGTCGCCCGCGCTCGTGCTCCGACGCCTCGTCGTGATCGTCCCGTTCCTCGCCGTCGCCGCCGTGCTTCCCTTCGTGGGCGGGGGTGACCAGGCCAGCGTCGCCGGGGTCGAGGTCTCGCGCGACGGGCTGTGGGCCGCGTGGGGGATCGTCGCCAAGGCCGTCCTCGGCGCGACCGCCAGCATCGTGTTCTCGGCGACGAACCGCCTGCCCGAGGTCCTCACCGCGCTCACCCGCCTGCGCGTGCCGCCGACCCTCGCCGCGATCGTCTCGTCGATGCTGCGCTCGCTCGACCTCGTCGCCGACCAGCTCCGCCGCATGCGCACCGCGATGGTCGCCCGCGCCCACGACCCCCGCTGGCTCTGGCAGGCCCGGCCGATCGCCACGTCGATGGGCACCGTCTTCGTCCGCTCCTACGAGCGCGGCGAGCGCACCCACGCCGCCATGGTCGCCCGCGGCTACTCCGGCACGATGCCCGACCTCGGCGACCGCGGGGCCACCGCCGCCGAGTGGGTCGCCGCCCTCGTTCCCGCGGCCGTCGCCGCGGCCGCGCTCGTCGTCCACCTGACCGGAACCGGCGGGTGAAGGCGGGCGAGACGGCCGGATCGGCCGACGAGATCGTCGTCGACGACGTCCGCTTCGGCTATCCCGGAGCGCCCCGTGCGGTGCTCGACGGGCTTTCGCTCACCGTGCCCGCGGGGGAGCGGCTGGCGGTGCTCGGCCCCAACGGCTCGGGCAAGACGACCTTCGCCCTGCACCTCAACGGGCTGCTCACCCCCGAGCGCGGGACCGTCGCGGTCGGCGGGTTGACCCTCGGCCCGGACACGCTCGACGAGGTGCGCCGCCGCGTCGGGCTGGTGTTCCAGGATCCCGACGACCAGCTCTTCCTGCACACCGTCGCCGACGACGTCGCCTTCGGTCCGGCCAACCTCGGCTGGGACCGCACCAGCCGCGATGCCGCGGTCGCCGACGCTCTCGCCGCCGTCGGGGCATCGGACCTCGCGCCCCGCACGTCGCACCACCTGAGCGGCGGTGAGAAGCGACGTGCCGCCCTGGCCACCGTGCTGTCGATGGCGCCCCGGGTCCTCGTGCTCGACGAGCCGACGTCCGGTCTCGACCCGCGAGGTCGGCGCGAGCTGGCCGAGCTGCTCGACACCCGGCCCGAGACCCAGGTGATCGTCACCCACGACCTGCCGTTCGCACTGGCGGTGTGCCCGCGCGCGGTCGTCCTCGACGAGGGTCGGATCGTGGCCGACGCGCCGACAGTCGACCTGCTTCGCGACGCCGAGCGGCTCGGCCGCCACGGCCTGGAGCTGCCGTACGGCTACGCGCCGCCGGCGGCCACCCCCGGTCAGGCCGGCGGGTAGACCCCCATGTCCTTGCCCTTGTCGGTCTGCCAGAAGATCTCGGCGATCTCGTCGATGTAGGCGATCAGCTTCTCGCCGACGGCCGGGTCGAGCGACTTCTTGACCTCGCCGGCCTGGTGGATGGCATCCCAGAAGAGCTGGTGGAGCTGCGGGAACTGCTCGAAGTGGGCGGGGGCGAAGAAGTCGGCCCAGAGGACCATCAGGTGGTGCTTGCACTCCTCGGCGCGCTGCTCCTTGATGATCACGCAGCGGGTCTTGAAGTGCTCGTCGTCGCTCTCGGCGTGCTTCTTGGCCGTCTTGACGCACGACAGGGCCTCGATCTTGGCCTGGGCCGGGTCGTACACCCCGCAGTACAGGTCGCAGTGGGCGTCGGCGGTGGGGGCGGTGGCGAAGAACTTGTCGAGCATGCGGACTCCTCGGGCGGGTTGACTCCGAGGTCGAACATACACTCCGACTCCGTGGATGCCGACCCCGGCCGCCGGGTGCCGGGCTGGCTGCGGTGGCGCCGCTTCGTCGTGGCCGACCGTTCGATGGAGCCGACGCTCGTCGCCGGGCAGGGCCTGATCGCCGTCGCGGCCCCCCGGCCGAGGGTCGGCGAGCTGCGCGTGCTGCCCCACCCGTTCCGGCCGGGATCGTGGCTGGTGAAGCGGGTGTCGGAGGTCTCCGACGACCGCCGGACGATGCGGGTGCTATCCGACAACCTCGACGTCGAGGCGCTCGACTCCCGCGACCTGGGCGCCCTGCCGGTCGCCGGCTCGTACCGCGTCGTGGTCCGCGTCCCGCTGCGCTGGATGTGAGCCGGCGTTACATCTGGGGTCAGACCCCGGATGTAACAGAAGCCCGTTGTTACATCCGGGGTCTGACCCCAGATGTAACGGTCAGTCGCGCGAGTCGCAGCGGGCGTCGAGGGAGACGGATCCGATGACCTGCCCGGGCGGCTCGCCGGACGGTTCGAGGACCTGGGCCTCGCCCTCGACCTGGATGCGGGCGCCGCGGAGGCGGGCCGAGTCGATCGACCCGGGCGGTGCGCCGCTCTCGCCGCGGCGGTTCCAGGCCTCGGCGCCGAACGCGGCGTAGTTCCCCTCGGGGTCGTCGACGGTGAAGCCGGTCGACTCCGGGACGCCGGTCTCCCCGTCGTCGTCGAGGCCGACCACCGCCTGGAGGATGATCCCGCTCTCGGTGCGGCCGACGAGGAAGACCGTCTCGCCGTCGAGCCCGCACGAGTCGAGCTCGAAGGTCGTCGTCCGCGCGCCGAGGGTCACCCGCGCCGTGCGGTCGTCGAACCCCGGCTCCCGTGCGCACGCCCCGGCGACCAGCGCGAGCACGGTGAACGCCGCGAGCACGGTGAACGCCGCGGGCACGGCGAGCCTCGCGGTGAGCGCCCGGGTGAACGCGGCGGGGACGGCGAGCCTCGCGGTGAGCGCCCGGGCGAACGCGGCGGGCACGGCGAACGACGTGGACAGGGGCCGCGGGGAGCGCCGGGGGGTCACCCCGTCAGGCTAGGAAGCTCCGCCGCGCGGTTGGGGTCGGGCACCGTCCGTGCCGGCGGGTTGGCGAAGACCATCGCGTCGGTCACCTTGCTCATCTTGATGGCCCGGTAGTCCTTCACGTAGCTCTGGTGGACCTGCCACGGGAAGCGGTTGCCGGCCTTGGGGATGCGGTCGGCGGCCCGGGTGACGTAGCCGGAGGTGAGGCCCATGAAGGGCTCCGGCTGCACGTTCGGGTCGTCGTTGGTCGGCGTCGCCTGGCGCCACCCCTCGCGCCGCATGTGGTTCAGCAGGCGGCAGACGTAGTCGCTCGACAGGTCGGCCTTGAGGGTCCACGACGCGTTGACGTAGCCGAAGATGTTGGCGAAGTTCGGCACGTCCTCGAGCATCACGCCCTTGTAGGACAGCTTCGACGGCAGGTCGACCGCCTCACCGTCGACGGCGACCGAGATCCCCCCGACGAAGAGCATGTCGAGGCCGGTCGCCGGCACGATGATGTCGGCCTCCAGCTCGGTGCCGGACTCGAGGAGGATCCCCTTCTCGGTGAAGGTGCGGATGTGGTCGGTGACGATCGACGCGGTGCCGTCGCGCAGCGCGCCGAACAGGTCGCCGTCGGCGACCGCGCACAGGCGCTGGTCCCACGGGTCGTACGACGGGGTGAAGTGGGTCTCGACGTTGAAGTCCTCGGGCAGGTCGCGCTGGAGGCGGCCGAGCAGCATCCGCCGCACGGTGTCGGGGCGGCGGCGGCTCAGCCGGTACAGCCCCTGGGTGCCGAGGGCGTTGATCCACCGCAGGGTCGTGCCCGCCGCCCGCTCGGGCAGGGCCCGCCGTACCGCCGCCGCGAGCGGGTTCCGGGTGGGGACCGACCCCATGTAGGTCGGCGACCGCTGGAGCATGGTGACGTGCCCGGCGGTGGCGGCGAGCGACGGCACGAGCGTGACCGCGGTGGCGCCGCTGCCGATCACGACGATGCGCCGCCCCGCGTAGTCGAGGTCCTCGGGCCACGCCTGCGGGTGGACGATCTCGCCGGCGAAGTCGTCCATGCCGGGGAAGTCGGGCACGTAACCGCGGTCGTAGCGGTAGTAGCCGCTGCACGAGAGCAGGAACCCGGCGGTGACGGTGACGGTGCGGCCGTCGTCGGTCTCGGCGGTGACCACCCAGTGGCCGTCGGGCGTCGACCAGTCGGCCGACACGATGCGGTGGCCGAAGCGGATGTGGCGGTCGATACCCGCCTCCTCGGCGGTCTCGACGATGTACTCCCGGATCGACTCGCCGTCGGCGATCGACTTCTCGCCCGTCCACGGCCGGAACGAGTACCCGAGCGTGTGCATGTCGGAGTCGGACCGGATGCCCGGGTAGCGGAACAGGTCCCACGTGCCGCCGATCGCCTGCCGCGCCTCGAAGATGGCGTAGGACGCCCACGGGCAGTCGGTCTGGAGGTGGTGGGCGGCGCCGACGCCGGAGAGCCCGGCGCCCACGATCAGGACGTCGAGGTGCTCGGTGGCGGCGGGATCGGAGTCGGTCACCGCGTCTCCCTGCGGTCGGGGGGTGGACGGAGGTCGCACCCCAGGTGCCCCGACTGTAGAGAGGTCGGGGTGGAGTCCACCTGGCGGGGCCACCGCGACGCGGCCCGGGGTGTGGATCCGCCGGTGCGCGTCGGTAGTGTCCGCGCCCTGTGGTCGGATCGCGGATCGTGACGTCGAGGACGAGGTGAGCGACGGCCCCGGCGACGGTCCCGCACCCGGACACGGTGGCTCGCTCGCCGCCCTCGGCCTCGGTGCGCTCGGGATCGTGTTCGGGGACATCGGCACCAGTCCGCTGTACGCCCTGCGCGAGACGTTCCACGGCCACGGCCACGTGCTGCCGGTGACCGACGCCAACGTCCACGGCTCGCTGTCGATCATCACCTGGTCGCTGGTGATCGTCATCAGCGTCAAGTACGTCGCCTTCGTGATGCGGGCCGACAACGGCGGGGAGGGCGGCATCCTCGCCCTCACCGCGCTGCTGCGGCCGAAGTCGGGCTTCTCCGGGCGCCGCCGCCACCTCCTGACGCTCGGGCTGTTCGGCACCGCGCTGCTCTACGGCGACGCGGCCATCACGCCGGCGATCTCCGTGCTCTCCGCCGTCGAGGGCCTCGAGATCGCCACCCCGCGGGTCGAGCCGCTGGTCGTGCCGATCGCGGTGGTGATCCTCGTCGGCCTGTTCGCGGTGCAGCGCCGCGGCACGACCGCGATCGCCCGCGTCTTCGGGCCGGTGATGGCGGTCTGGTTCGGGGTGCTCGCCCTGCTCGGCCTCGGTCAGATCCTCGAGACGCCCTCGGTGCTCGGCGCCGTCAACCCGATCCACGCCGTCCGCTTCTTCACCGACAACCGGGCCGACGGCTTCCTGGCCCTGGGCTCGATGTTCCTCGTCGTCACCGGCGGCGAGGCCCTCTACGCCGACATGGGGCACTTCGGGCGTCGCCCGATCCAGGCCGCCTGGTTCGCGGCCGTCCTACCGGCCCTGCTCGTCAGCTACTACGGCCAGGGCGCCCTGCTCCTCCGCGACCCCGGCGCGATCGACTCCCCGCTCTACCGGATGACCCCGAGCTGGGGCCTGTACCCGATGATCGGCCTGGCGACCGTCGCGACGGTGATCGCGTCCCAGGCGCTGATATCGGGCGTGTTCTCGATCACGATGCAGGCGATCCAGCTCGGTTACGCGCCCCGCCACCGGATCCGCCACACGTCGGAGGCCGCCTTCGGTCAGATCTACATCCCGGTCATCAACTGGGCCCTGATGGGGGCGTGCATCGCCCTCGTGGTCGGGTTCGGGTCGTCGACCCGGCTGGCCAGCGCGTACGGCGTCGCGGTCACGTCGACGATGGTGATCACGACGATCCTCTTCTACGTCGTGCTCCGCGAGCGGTTCCGGTGGCCGCTGGCCGCGGGGGTCGCCCTGTGCGGGGCGTTCCTGATCGTCGACCTCGCCTACTTCGGCGCCAACCTGTTCAAGGTCCCCCAGGGCGGGTGGTTCCCCCTGCTCGTCGCGTTCGGGATGTTCACGTTGATGACCACCTGGTCGACCGGGCGGTCGATCGTGGCCGAGGCGATGCGGTCCAACAAGCTGCCGCTCGCCGAGTACGTGCACAGCCTCCGCCGGTCGCACCACCCGCCGGCGCGCGTGCGGGGCGCGGCGGTGTACCTGTTCGCCAACGCCGGGCTGACCCCACCCGCGCTGATGGCGAACGTGCGGTACAACGACGTGCTCCACGAGCGGATCGTCGTGCTGTCGGTCGAGACCGCCCTCACCCCCCGGGTCCTGCCGGCGAAGCGGTCGTCGGTCGTCGACCTGGGCGATGGGATCTACCAGGTGACGCTCAGCTACGGGTTCATGGAGGAGCCCGACGTCATGCGCGGCCTCCAGCAGGGCGCGATGTCGCGGCTCTCGCTCGACGCGGCCACCACCGTGTACGTCCTCGGGGCCGAGGCCGTGCGCACCCGGACCCGCTCCGGGCGGAGCATGGTGATGTGGCGGGAGCGCCTGTTCGTGCTCCTCAGCCGCAACGCCACGCCCGCCGCCCAGGTGTTCAGCCTGCCCGCCGACCGGACGCTGATCATCTCCCGCCCGGTCGACGTGTGATCGGAGCGGTCACCGCCTTCGACGGAGCGACGCCGGGCTGACGAGCGCCTTCCACCGCGCCCACACCGAGGAGCCCTGGCGCATCGAGGCCCGGACCTCGTCGACGTCGCGCCAGTAGCGCTCGGCCCGCGGGCCGTCGACCCCTCCGGGCCGGAAGGCCAACCGATCGGTCGAGGCGGCCAGGGCCTCGACCCCGGGGCGGGCGAGCACGATCGCCGACTCGCGCCGCGTCGCCCGGACCGGCACGACCTCGCCGAGGTCGCGCGCCAGGTCGCACACCTCGTCCCACCCGGCGGCGACGCGCTCGGTGGGCGTCCCGCGGGAGCGCCGCCGCCGTCGGCGACCGGCCTTGATCCCGCCCAGGACGGCCGTGGCCGCGCCGACGAGCACGATCGGGGTGCCGACGACGCCACCGGCGACGGTCACCCACCGGGGGACACCGCCGAGCAGTCCCTCGGCCGCGCTCGGCGCGTCGTCCGGCGCGTCGCCCCGACCGCCGCCCGCGCCAGGGAGATCGTCGGGGGCGGGCGTCGGCGGCGCGGGGAAGAGGCGGTCCGGCGGCGGCCGCTGGCTGACCTCCTGATCGGGCGGATCGGTGTCGGTGGGGGTCGGGTCGAGTGGGATCCACCCGACGCCCGCGACAGCGACCTCGGCCCACGCCGAGACGTCGCGGCCGTGCACCTCGGTGACGCCGTCGTCGGCGACGTCGGGCACGAAGCCCATGACCACGCGGGCGGGGAGGCCGACGCGGCTGGCGACGAGGGCCATCGCCGACGCGAACTGCTCCTCGTTGCCGAGGAAGTAGCCCCGTTCCGGGTCGAGCAGGGTGCGAATCCGCTCGGCGGAGTGACCCGGTCGTGACGGCTGCTGGCCCGGTACGCACGGCGAGTCGGGGTCGGGCGACCGGTCGGTGGGGCAGCCACCGTCGCTGAAGTAGCCGCGCAGCGGGGCGTCGGCGTCGGCGCCGGAGAAGATCGCCTCGACGGCGCGCGCCCGGGCCAGCGGGGACCGCGGCGCCGACTCGGACGCCAGGAGCTGGTCCACCAGGTCGGCGACGGCGTCGACGACGGCCGGATCGGGCGCGCTGGCGGTCGGGTCGGCGTCGCCGGTCGTCAGGTCGGGGTGGGGGTCGGGCACGATCGCGTCGAGCCGGTAGCGGTCGCCCTCGGACAGGCCGCCGGTCGCCACGCCGGTGTGGGTGGCCAGGTTGTACCGGAAGTCCCCGGCCAGCCGGGTCGCCCGGTCACCGTCGAAGCGGATCCGCCCCGTCGACCCCACGGTCGGCACCCACGGCCCGTCGCCCTCGACGACCTCGACGGTGATCGACCGGCGTTCGCCCTCCTCGCCCACCGGCAGCCGCTCGCCCACCCGCTGGAACAGGCCGGACGACGCGTCGCCGCCCGTCGCGGACTGCACGTGCCACACGACGCCGTCGTAGTGGTCGAGGGTGGCCAGGCGGATCCGGTCACCGTCCTCGAGCCCCTCGATTCGGAACAGCACCTCGTCGCGCCGGTCGGGAGTCCGGTAGGAGCGGAAGCCCTCCAGGGGGCTGGCGAGCGACAGCAGCTCGACCGGCGGTTCGACCCGGTCGCGTAGCACCGAGCGGGGCCGCTCCCCGCCGACCAGCGTCGACTGGCCGAGCAGCAGGCCGACCGCGGCCGCCCCGGCCACGACGAGCGCCCCCGACAGCCAGGGCCGCCGCCCGCGCCCCTCGATGTCGCCGGTGCGCGCCCGCCGCTGGCGATAGGCGCCCCACAGCAGGGCGACGACCGCGAACGCGGTGGCCTGGAGCGTCCACGCCGGCCGGTCGACCCCGAGCAGCACGGCGACGACGAACGCGACGGCGGGCGGCAGGGCGGCGAGGAGCCACCACCGTGACGACCGGCGGGCGATCGTCAGCGAGGCCGCACCGGCGGCGATCCCGATGGCGAAGGGGACGGCGAGCAGGTTCTGGGCGGCGCCGACCGGCGGGATGGTCGTCAGCACGTTCGCCCAGCCGCGCACGGCGCCGGAGACCATGGTGGAGACCGAGCCGGGGCTCGGGAGGACCGGGTCGAGCGGGCGGTCGGCGGCGATCAACCACCGCCCGGCGATGAGGTACACGGCGATCACGGCGACGGTGAGGAGCCCGACCGACCACCGCCGGGCGGCGAAGCCCACCGCCAGGGCGATCCCGGCGGCCAGGCCGATCGCGCCGACGACCAGGTAGCGGACGCCGCCGTAGGTGGGGCCGAGGCCCGACAGGGCGACGAGGCCGAGCAGGCCGAGGCCGGCGACGTCGGCGACGAGCGGTCCGGCGCGGAGGCGTCGCCGGGGTGGGTCGTCGATCGGCAAGTCGGGCGCGGTCACGACGCGATCGTCCACATCAGGTGGGGCAGGTCGTCGAGGGCGCGCAGGGTGGCCAGCACGTGGTCGCCGAGGGGCATGAAGCCGGTGGGGGCGGTGTGGTCGACGCGGACGATCACGACCCGCACGTCGGTCGGCAGCCTCACCGCGGCGGCGCGCAGGTCGGTCACCGTCGCCTGTGAGCCCGACACCAGCACGCCGACGCTGAGGCCGGACACGCTCCGCAGGAGGTGGTCGACGCCCGCACCGAGGCGGCACCGCTCCTCCGGCCCCAGCTCGACGCCGGACAGGGCGTCGAGGAACGGGTTCGGCGTCGTCGAGGGCAGCCGGTCGGTGCCGACGACCGCCGAGAGGTCCTGCTCGTCGGCGAGCGTGCGGCGGCCGATCGATGCCGCGGCCGACACGGCCGTCTCGAACTCGTCCTCGTCGCGGTACGCGCCGCTCGCCGCGTCGACGACGACCGCGAGGTGCGTGCGCCGGGTGTCGACGAACTGGCGGACCATCAGCGTCCCGGTGCGCGCGGTCGTCAGCCAGTGGACGAAGCGACGGTCGTCGCCCGGTTCGTACTCGCGCATCGTGTGGAACGCGACGTCGGCCGGGGCGACGTCGCGGGTCGGCTGGCCCTCGAGGTCGCGGATGAAGCCGGTGCCCAGCTCGGCGAGGCGCACCGTCCGGGGGTGGACGTAGAGCGGCTGGACCTCGGTCCACGCCCGCTCGCGGCGCAGCAGGCCCAGCGGGTCGCCGCGCACCGACGTCGCCGGGCCGACCGGGATGATCGCCCGGCGCCGGGTCGGGAGGATGAAGACCTCCTCGTGGCTCTCGCCGGGCCGCAGCGACGGGACGCCGAACTCGGCGACGCCCTCACCGACGGTCAGCTCCATGGCGTGGCCGAGCGTGCGGCGCGACCCGGCCGCGGTGGCGGTGACGGCGGCCGCGGCCCGGCCCCCGGCCTGCACGCGGGCGGGACGCACGTCGACGGCCACCCGCAGGCGGGTGCGGCCGATCGTGAACGCCGCGCCGGCCGCCAGCACCACCAGCGCGGTGGCGCCCGCGACCGTCAGCTCCCGCCACCCGAGGCGACGGCCGACGAGCAGCGACGCGACGCCGCCCGCGAGCAGCGCCCACGCCAGCGGGGTGACCACGGACGCGGCCCGCTCGGCCCGATCGCGCACCGAGGGGACGGGGCGGGGCGGGGTGCGGGTCGTCCGGGCGGGCAACGGTGGCGGTCCCGGCTCAGGCGGCGGCGCCGACCGGCGGTGGCACGGCGGCGAGGACGCGGCTGATGACGTTGGCGACGGTCGCCCCTGCGAACTCGGCCTCGGGGTCGAGGAGGATCCGGTGCGACAGCACCGCGGGGACCAGCTCCTTCACGTCGTCGGGCAGCACGTAGTGGCGGCCGGCGGCGGCGGCCCACGTGCGGGCGGCCCGGGTGAGCGCGAGGCACCCGCGGAGGCTGACACCGAGGCGGACGTCGGGGTCCTGCCGGGTGGCGGTGGCGATCTGGCTGACGTACGCGAGGATCGAGTCGTCGGCGTAGACCCCACCCGCCAGGGCGATCATGTCGACGACGGCGTCGGTGGTGATCAGCGGTCCGACGGCGGTGCTGCGGTCGCGCGACGACGACTCGCGCAGCACCCGGACCGTGCTCTCCTCGTCGGGGTAGCCGAGGCTGGTGCGGATCAGGAAGCGGTCGAGCTGGGCCTCGGGGAGCCGGTACGTACCGGCCTGCTCGATCGGGTTCTGGGTGGCGATCACCATGAACGGCGGCCCGATCGGGTGGGTGGTGCCGTCGATCGTGACGTGGCCCTCCTCCATGACCTCGAGCAGCGCCGACTGGGTCTTCGGGGACGCCCGGTTGATCTCGTCGGCGAGCACGACGGTGGCGAACACCGGGCCCTTCCGCAGCTCGAACGTCCCGGTCGACTGGTCGTACACCGTGCCGCCGACGACGTCGGACGGCAGCAGGTCGGGCGTGAACTGGATGCGGTGGTTGTCGCCCTGGACGGTGTTGGCGATCGCCTTGGCCAGCATCGTCTTGCCGGTGCCGGGCACGTCCTCCAACAGGAGGTGGCCCCCGGTGAGCAGGGACGTCAACGCCAGGCGGACGGCGTGGGTCTTGCCCACGACCGCCAGCTCGACGTTGGCGACCATCTTCTGGAACGACTCGGAGAACCAGGCGACCTGTTCGGGTGACGTGGTCATCGGCGGTGCTGCTTTCTGGACGGGGAGGCGGCGCGGATCATCCGCCCCCGGGTTCGAACGGGTCGAGGGAGACCTCGACGGACGGACCGGAGAGGTCGTGGGTGACGTCGCGGATCTGGATCGTCCAGGTCCCCGCGTCGGTGCCGGCCGGGACGATGATCGTGTTGGTGCCGTCGACCGCGACGGGGAGGGGGCCTCCGGGCGCGGGGGTGACGACGACGCGGAAGTCGGTGCCGCCCGCCCCGGCCGGACGCGCCCACTGGAAGGTGATCGTGGCCTGGCCGGTCGGGTTGCCCTCGTCGTCGAGCTCCCGGGTGATCGTGGCGTCGGTGGGCTCGGGCGGGTCGGTCCACGGCACGACCGTGGCGCCGACGGGGTAGGGGAGGCTGCACACCGTGCCCCGGCACGCGGTGACGGTCAGGAGGGTCACCGGCTGACCCGGCGGCGCGGCGACCTCGTGCGGTCCGCCGGTGGCCCGCTCCTCCGTGCCGGTCGACAGGGCGAACACCCAGCGGTCGACCGCCGCCCCGCCGTCGTCGACCGACGCCTCGACGACGACCGACTCGTAGGCGGCGGCGATCGAGGCCGACAGGACCTGCGGGATCTCGTAGAAGTCGACGGTGGTGCGGGCCGGATCCGAGCGCAGGCCGGCGGCGTTGTCGATCGTGACGGTGATCGTCTTGGCCCCGCGCCCGCCGCACACGACGGTGGCCTGGCCGGCGGTCACCTCCTCGGTGGTGCAGTCACCGGTGACCGAGCGGGCCGTCACGGGACGTCCGTTGCCGGACTCGGTCCAGCGCACGACCGCCCGGTCGTCCCCGTCGGTCGCGCTGACCGAGAGGCCCGTCACCGACGGGCGGCCGTAGGGGGTGGCGCACGCGGTCGCCGACGGCGGGCTGGGCGCGTCGGCCTGGTTGTGGGCGACCACCGACGCGCAGATCTCGACGCCGTTGGGCCCGCTGACGACCGCCTCGGTCGTGGTGCCGGCGGTGGTCTGCCCGGTGCTCAGCTCGTAGCGGGTGACCGGCGACCCCGAGGTCGTGCTGGCGTTCCACGTGAACCGCACCTGGCCGGTCGTCTCGGCGCCCGAGGGGATCACGGTGGCGACGAGTGCGGTCGGGGCGTCCGGGGGCGCGTCGGCTCGGACCTCGTTCGACGGGACGCTCGGCGCCGACGCTCCGATGGCGTTGGTCGCGGTGACGGTGAAGCGGTAGCTCGTGTCGTTGCGGACGCCGTCGCCGGCGTCGAGCGTGCACGGGCTGGCGGGACAGGTGCGGCGCACCCCGCCGCCGACCGCCTCGACGACGAAGCCCTCGGGCGGGGAGCCGTTGAAGCTGCCGTTGGTCCACTCGATGCGGATCGTGGCGCTGCCGGTCGCGGTGGCCACCACTCCGGTCGGCGCGTCGGGGCGGCCGGCGACGCGCACGGTGACCACCCCGGAGGTGCGCCGCGGGTTGCCCGGCTGGTCGAGGGCGTCGACGACGAAGTACCGGACGGTCACGTCCCCGACGTGGTCGGCGGGCGACGTGTAGGTGAACGTCGTGCCGTCGACGACGACGAACCCGGGCCCCGCGTCGAGGCGGGCGTCGACCACCTCGAGCCGTCCGACCGCGTTGGCGACGAGGCCGGTGACGTCGACCACGACCGCCTCGCCCTGGCGGGCCGACACCTCCGAGCTGCCCGCGACGAGCGGCGGCGCCTGGCTGGCCGTGACCTCGACGGCGCACGTGGTCTCGTCGCTCGCGCCGTCGGGGTCGGTGACCGTCAGCGGGAACGACACCACGTCGCCGACCCGCGCCTCGTTGGCGGCGGCGACGGCGAGGCGACCCGCCCGGCCGACGGTGAGGGTGACGCCGCGGCGGGTCGCACTGCCGCCGAACGTGAGCTTGGCGTCGTCGTCGAGGTCGAGGTCGCTCGCGTAGCTCCGCAGCTCGATGGCGTCGCCTCCGCCGCCCTGCTCGACGCTGGGGCAGCGCAGGCTGCCGGTCCACTGCGGCGGACGGTTGGCGGGCGACTCGACGTCGACGACGAGCGTGATCACCTGGGCGAGGGGGTTCGGGGCGTCGTCGACGGCGGTCACGTGCACGGTCACCGGGCCGACCCGGTCGCGCGACGACGCCCGGAACACGAGGCGCCCGGCGGAGAGCCGCGACGCGAGGAGGGCGCTGTCGGCCCCCGCCGAGCTGGCCGAGAGGTACGCGACGGCGTCGCCGTCGGGATCCTCGATGTGGTCGTCGAGGTCGACGACGAGCTGCTGGTCGGCGGCGACCGAGAGCGGCGGGGCATCCGGTCGCAGCCGGGGCGGACGGTTGTCGACCGCCCCCGGCACCCGCACGAGGGCGTCGCCGGTGAGGCCGTCCTCGTCGGTGACGCGGTAGCGGACCATCCGTGGCTCGTCCTGCACCTCGACCGTGACCCGGCCGGTGTCGCGGTCGAGGCGCGCACCCCGGCCGGGGTCGACCAGCTCCACGGTGAGCGCGTCGGCGGTGCCGTCGGGATCGAAGTCGTTGGCGACGACGTCGACCTCCAGGCGGGTGTCGCGCCCGGTGAGCTGCGGGTAGTCGATCCGGGCGATCGGTCGGCGGCCGGCGAAGCCCTCGCTCACCGCGACCGCGATGCGGCCGCCCACCGGCTGGGAACGCGCCCCACCGCCGTCGTCGACGTCGACCACCTCGTAGAGGATCGTGCAGCCCTCGGTGGCGTCGGCGGCGAGCGACGTCACCACCCGGTCCTCCTCGACCGTCGCCCGGCACTGGCCCGCGGCCACCGTGACCGAGGCGCCGACGAGTTGGAGCGGGTCGCCGTCGAGGTCGAGGTCGTTGGCCGTCGGGTCGACGGCGACGCTCCGCCCGGGTCGGCCGACGACCTCGTCGGTGACCGCGACCGGTGCGTGGCCGCCGGTGCTCGCGGTGACCTGCACCCGCACCGTCGCCGGTCGGCTCTCCCGTCCGGTGCCGTCGACGATCGTGTACTGGAACGTCTCCTCGCCGCGGAACGTCGGGTCGACCGCCTGGTACACGAGGGCCTGCTCCTCGTGGTCCTCGATCACGTTGCCCCGGATGCCCGCCGTGCCCGCCCGACCCCGGAGGCGGACCCAGTCGCCGTCGGGGTCGGCGCCGTCGAGCGGCACCGGGATCACGACGCGGCCGCCGAGCCGCACCCGGGCCTCGAGGTCCACGGCGACCGGGGCCTCGTCGCCACCCGGGTCGCCGACGCGGACGGTGAACGAGAGCGACTGCGAGTCCCCCGCCGGGTCGCTGACCTCGACCGGCACGGTCACGGTCGTGCCCGGGGCGGCGTCGGCGGGCGGGAAGTAGCGCACCGAGTCGCCGTTGGCGGCCGCCTCGCCGATCGCCGGCTGCTCGGGCACCGAAACGAGCAGCGGGTCGCCGTCGGGGTCGCGGGCGAGGGCGGCGAGCGGCACGGTCGTCACGTCGCCCGCCCGCACGGCGACCGACGGGGCGGGGAGCACCGGGCGCGGCGGCCGGTTGGGGCTCGGCGCCACCACGACGATCGTCACCGACGACCGGGCGGTGAGGGCGCCGTCGGACACGACGTAGGCGACCTCGACGATCAGGCCCGGCTCCGCCGCCGGTGAGGCGTCGGCGACGAACGTGCGGAAGTCGTCGTCCACGCCGAACGCCAACGCCGTCGGCGGCCCGTCCGGATCCACGTCGTCGAGCCCGCGGGTCTCGAGGTGCTCGACGTCGGTGATCGACACGAGCGAGCCGTCGGGGTCGTAGTCGTCGTGGATCGCGTCGACGTCCGCGGTGGCGCCCGACTCGACGACCACGACGTCGGGGCGGGCGACCGGGGGTCGTCGCTCGGGGTCGACCACCCGGACCAGGATCGTGCCCCGCTCGTCGCCGCCGCCGTCCACGGCGTAGGTCAGCAGGTAGTCGCCGGGTCGCTCCGGCGTGAACGTCACCCGGTCGTCGGTGCGCTCGAGGCGGCCCAACCCGCCGACGTCGGACCCGGCCTTGGCTTCGAGCGGGCCGGCGAGGCGGAGGCCGAGGCCGGTCGGGTCGTGGTCGTTGGCCAGCGGTTCGAGCCGGGCGGGGCGGCCGGTGGCGGCCAGCAGGAAGTCGTTGCGCAGCTCGGGGCCGAGGTCGCCGCTGCCCGGCGCGGCGACGGTGACGACCACGCTCAGATCCGCCTCCTGGCCGAACGTGTCGGCGACGGTGACCGGGACGCTCACCGTTCCGGTGCGCCCCGACGCGCGGAACCGGAGTCGCCCGTCGGCGTCGACGTCGACGACGTGGCCCCCCGCGGGCGTGCCGACCGCGGCCAGGTACGTCGGGTCGCCGTCGGGATCCCAGATCGACGGGATCACGTCGTAGGCGATCTCCTGGCCTCCGGCGACGTCGGCGCGCAGCGTGACGCCCGGGTTCGCACGCGGTGGGCGGCCGTCGCCGACGACCACCTCGACCTCGACCGCCGCCCAGTCGCTGACGGCTATGCCGTCCGACGCGCGGTACCGGGCGCGCACGAGGTCCGCGTCGTCCTCGCCGGTGTCGGTGAGGTCGATGACGAGTGAGCGGCCGTCCTCGGCCACGCGGAGGCGGTCGTCGTCGGTGTCGAGATCGGCCACGAACAGCGGGTCCGCGTTCGCGTCGTAGTCGTTGTGGACGACCGGGACCTCGGTGACCCGCCCGGGCCGGGCGCCGAGGCGGTCGTCGCCGGTGTCGTCGACGGCGACGGGTGGCTGCTGGTCGGGGTCGGGTTCGGTCTCCTCGATCACCTCGGACTCCGAGCGCCGCTCCTCGTCCTCGGGCCAGGTCGTGACCCTCCGGAGCTGCCCGTCGACCACGAGGTGGGCGGTGCCGTCCTGGGTCTGGTTGAGCACGACCGCGGGGCCGCCGACGCGGAACGCCCACTGCCCCCCGGACGCCAGGTCGGTCTCGAGCGGGTCGTCGTCGTCGCAGCGGACGACCATGCGGCCCGGGCCGGCGTCGCCCCGCCAGGCGGCGTAGGTGCAGTCGTCGGTCACGACCGGGCGGACCGCGGCGCCGGTGCCCCCGTCGTCGAGGACGGCGGCGTCGCCCGACGCGGCGACCGCGAGCAGCGCGCCGGGGGTGGCCACGATCGTCCGGGCGGCGTCGGGTCCCGGGTGCTGGACGACCGCGCCGTCGCCGAGGTCGACCGGGTCGTGGCCCGCGCGCAGCAGGCGCGTGCCGTCGAGGACGACCGGCTCGTCGCCGAGCAGCGTCAGGCGCAGGTCGCGGTCGCGGGTGCGGGCCGGGCCGACGTCGACGGTGCGCGCCGCGGTGTCGTCGGGCCGGAGCACGTGGGCGGTGCCGGACTCGGGGTCGTAGGCGGCGACCTCCCCGCCGGGCCCCACGGCCAGCACCCCGTCGGGTCCGAGGCGCGCCACCGGCGGATCCTCGACCTCGAGGTGGCCGTCGCGCCCGATGATGCGGAGCGCGCCGTCGGCGAGCGCGGCGACGCGCCCGCCGGCGGCGGCGACCGTGGCCTCGCCGTCGACGAGGACGAGGTCGGGCTCCGACGCGGGGTCGGCGGCGTCGAGGCGCTGGACGCTGGTGGTCGGACCCGGGACGACGATCAGGGCGCCGGCGTCGTCCTGGAGGAGCGTGCCGGTCACGCCCTCCCGCGCGTAGTCGATCTCGGGGATCTGGGTGTTGAGCCGCCCGATGCGGTCGCCGTTGGTGAGCCACACCCCCGACCCGTGGAGGTCGTAGGTGGTGCTCAGCCAGGGCCGGGCGGTGACGATCACGGTCGCCGCCACCGCGAACGTGGCCACGCCCGCGACCACGCGGGTGCGTCGGCTCGTGAGCCGCCTCCGCCAGGCCGTCCGGTTCACCCCGGCACCTCGGCGACGACGAACGAGCGTCGTCCGAACCGCACGGTGCTGCCGGTCGTGGCGCGGGCCTCCCCGCCGGACGGGACCGGGCGGCGCTCACCGCCGTCGTCCTCGACGACGGTGCCGTTGGTCGACGCCCGGTCGGCGATCCAGAGGCCGTCGCCGTCGGCCCACACGGCCAGGTGGGTGCGCGACACCGAGTGCTCGGGGTCGGCCACCGCCACCAGGTCGGTCGGGGCGGGATCGCTCGGGCGGGTCTGCGGCTCGCGCCCGACCAGCAGCAGGCGCCCGGGTTCGAGCGGGTGCTGTTCGCCGGTGTCGAAGCAGAGCAGGACCCGCCGGGCGGTGTCGACGGCGATGGGCGGCCGCTCGACGACCGCCGTCGACGGGTCGACGAACGGGGGGGGCGGCGGGGTCGATGACGGGGGGGGAGGCGGTGTCGGAGGGGACGCCGCGGTCGCCGACGGCGCGGCGGGGGCGGCCGGCACGGCCGGTGGCGCGGCGGGGGTGGCCGGCACGGCCGGT
>Ga0123332_1000397_pt1 | contig 43280 bp, 38 predicted proteins | sample BioC12SIPDNA_4_FD_89958 | JGI IMG/M metagenome (GOLD analysis project Ga0123332, IMG submission 89958) | Anaerobic biogas reactor microbial communites from Washington, USA - Biogas_R2_A C12 SIP DNA | ecosystem: Engineered > Bioreactor > Anaerobic > Unclassified | place: Washington, USA... | reverse complement strand
TCGGGCGACGACCACTACCTGATGTTCACCGGCGGCACGACCGGGCGGCCCAAGGGCGTGCTGTGGAGGCACGAGGACGCCTTCTTCGCCTGCCTCGGTGGCGGCGACCCGATGCGCCTCCAGGGGCCGATCGCCGACCTGGCCGATCTCGCCGACCGCTTCGTCGAGCGGATCGTCTACCTGCCGATCGCGCCGATGATGCACGCCGCCGCCCAGTGGACGACGTTCATGTGGCTCTTCGCCGGCGGGACCACCGTGCTCGTCCCCGGCAGCTTCGACGCCACCGCCGCGTGGGACCTCGTCGACCGTGAGGGCGTCAACATCCTCACCATGGTCGGCGACGCCGTCACCAAGCCGATGCTCGACACGCTCGCCGCCCACCCCGGGCGCTGGGACACGTCGTCGCTGTACGCCGTGGCCAACGGGGCGGCGCCGCTGTCGCCGTCGGTGCGGCGGCGGCTGGTCGAGGCCTTCCCGACCTGCATGGTCACCGACGGCATGGGCTCGAGCGAGTCGGGAATCCAGGGCGCGGCGCGCACGATGCCGGGGGAGGAGGGCGGCGGCGCCATCGCCGCCGGGGGCATCGCCGCCTTCGCCGTCGGGCCGACGACGACGGTGCTCGACGACGACCTGCGGCCGGTCGAGCCGGGGTCGGGCACGATCGGCCGGCTGGCGACGTCGGGGCGCATCCCGCTCGGCTACGACGGCGACCCGGAGAAGACGGCGGCCACGTTCGTCACCGTCGACGCCGACGGCACGGTCCGCCTGCTGGGCCGCGGGTCGCAATGCATCAACACCGGCGGCGAGAAGGTCTTCCCCGAGGAGGTCGAGGGCGTGCTGCACGGCCACCCGGGCGTCGCCGACGTGCTGGTGGTCGGCGTGCCGCACGAGCGGTGGGGGAGCGCGGTCACCGCCGTCGTCGCCCCCACCGACCCGGCGGCCCCGCCGACGCTCGACGAGCTGCGCGCCCACGCCCGCGCCGACCTCGCCGGCTACAAGCTGCCCAAGGGCCTGGTGATCGTCGACGAGGTGCGTCGCAGCCCCGCCGGCAAGGCCGACTACCGCTGGGCCGCCGACACCGCCGCGGCCGCCACCTCCTGACGCGAATCGGGTCGGAGGAGACCGGCCCGCGCCCGGCCGAGACCACCCGGGACGGAGGGCCTGGGCTGTCGTGACGGCTCGCCCGCCCGGTCCTTCCTCCTGCGGTCGGTCGCGGCGGCCGTCCCGGGCCCGTAGCCTGGGGGGATGTCGCTGTTGGGGACGCTGCGATCGACGCCGGAGGAGGTGCCGACGCCCGACCTGCCGTTCGGGAGGCGCGTCGAGCTCCCGGGGCGGGGGACCACGTTCGTCCGGGAGGTCGAGGGGCCGCCGGGCGCGCCCACCGTCGTGCTGCTCCACGGACTGTCGGCCTCGGGCGGGCTGAACTGGTTCCAGGCGTTCCGGCCCCTCGCCGAGCACTTCCGCGTGCTGGCCCTCGACCATCGTGGCCACGCCCGGGGGCTGCGCACCCGCAAGCGGTTCCGCCTCGCCGACTGCGCCGACGACGTCGCCGCCCTGCTCGACGTCGAGGGCATCCCGAACGCCATCGCCGTCGGCTACTCGATGGGTGGACCGATCGCGCAGCTCCTCTGGCACCGCCATCCCGACAAGGTCTCGGGCCTGGTGTTCTGCGCCACGAGCGACCGCTTCATGCCCGGCCGGCGTGAGCAGCTCGTCGTCGTCACGGCGATGGGCGTCCTCGCCGGCACCACCCGCGCCGGCGATCTGTTCGCCCGGACGCCGGTCGAGTGGGTCACCCGCCGCCAGCGCCCGTCGGAGCTGCGCCCGCGGCCGGAGTCGTTCCGGAACTGGGCCCGGGCCGAGATGCGCCGCCACGACTGGCGGATGATCGCCGAGGCCACCCAGGCGATCGGCACCTACGACGCCGGGGCGTGGATACGCGACATCGACGTGCCCTCCACCGTGCTCGTCACCACCGAGGACCGCGCCGTCCCGCCGATCGACCAGGGACGCCTGGCGGTGAACCTCCCGACCGCCACGATCCACCGCTTCCCCGACGGCCACCTCGCCTGCGTCAACCGATCCTTCGGCCCGGCCGTCACCGACGCCGCCCTCGACGTCGCCCGTCGCCTCGACCCCGTCCGGGCCTGATCGCCCCCACCCGCCCCCACCCGCCCCCGCCGCCCTGGTCCGGCAGCTTCGGCGCGGGGTTCCGGGCGGGCTGGTGCGGTGCCGGACCGGGGGCCGTGGGCGGGGCGGAGCGGGGGTGGGGGCGCGGGCGTAGCCTGCGGCGGTGAGCCTGCCCGACCCCGCATCCGACCGCACCGCCCTCGTCACCGGCGCCTCGTCCGGCATCGGCGACGAGATCGCCCGTGAGCTGGCGCGCCGCGGCCACGGCGTCACGCTCGTCGCCCGGCGGGAGGACCGCCTGCGCCTCCTCGCCGACGAGCTGGCCGAGCGCCACGGCGTCCGCACCGAGGTCGTCGCCGCCGACCTGGCCGACGCCGGGTCACGGGCCGAGCTCCAGAGCGCGGTCGAGGGCCTCGGCCTGACCGTCGACGTGCTGGTCAACAACGCCGGTTTCTCCACGATGGGCGCCGTCGCCACGGCCGAGGTCGAGGCCGAGCTGCGGCTCGTGCGGGTCGACGTCGAGGCGGTGGTCGACCTGTGCGTGCGGTTCGTGCCCGGGATGGTCGAGCGGGGCCGCGGCGCGGTGCTCAACGTCGCCTCGGTGGGAGCCTTCCAGCCGCTGCCGGGCCAGGCGTCGTACGCGGCGGCCAAGGCGTTCGTGCTGTCCTACACCGACTCGCTCCACACGGAGCTGGCCGGCACCGGCGTCACCGCGACGTCGCTCTGCCCCGGCCCGGTCCGCACCGGCTTCGGCGCGGCGGCGGGCATCTCCGACCACGACGCCGAGGGCGCGCTCCCGTCGTTCATGTGGGAGCCGGTCGACGCGGTCGCCCGCGCCGCGGTCGACGGCCTCGACAAGGGCCGCCGGGTCGTGATCCCCGGCGCCGCCAACCACATCAGCGCCTACGCCGGTCGGGTCACGCCCAAGACCCTCCTGCTCCCGCTGCTGAAGCGGGGCCACCCCGCTATGCGCGACGCCTGACGCGCGAGGCCGGAGAGAACCCGACGCCCGTTCCCTGTGCGCTTGGCGGCCGTCGACGACGGGTTTCCGCACACGGAACGGCGAGGAACGACGAGGCACGGCGGAGCGGTGCAGTCGATGACGGATGGAACCCGGTTCCGGGTGTCGTGCTGGCGGGGGGTGGCCGCGTGAACTAGAACACGTTCTCGTTTTCCGGACCGGGCGAACCCGCCGGAGGAACCGTCGAGCCGCCGCCGGTGCGGAGGAGGCAACCGTGCACCTCGCCTACACACCCGAGCAGGCCGCCCTCCAGGAGGAGCTGCGGGGGTACTTCGCCGAGCTCATGACGCCGGAGGTGGCGGCCGCGGCGGCCGCTGGTGAGACGGGTGATCCGGCGTGCCTGGAGGCGGTGCGGCGGATGGGCGCCGACGGGTGGCTCGGGGTCGGCTGGCCGAAGGAGTACGGCGGGCGGGGCTTCGGTCCGGTCGAGCAGTTCATCTTCATGAACGAGTCGTGGCGGGCCGGGGCGCCGGTGCCCTTCCTGTCGGTCAACACCGTCGGGCCGACGATCATGGAGTTCGGCACCGACGAGCAGAAGGCCTTCTTCCTCCCGGCGATCCTGCGCGGCGAGCTGCACTTCTCGATCGGCTACACCGAGCCCGAGGCCGGCACCGACCTGGCGTCGCTCACCACCAAGGCCGTCCGTGACGGCGACCAGTGGGTGATCAACGGCCAGAAGATCTACACGTCGCTCGCCAGCTACGCCGACTTCGTGTGGCTCGCCGCCCGCACCAACCCCGACGCCCCCAAGCACCGCGGCATCACGATCTTCGCCGTGCCCACGACCGACCCGGGCTACTCGTTCTCGAAGATCTCGACGATGGTCAACGCCAGCACGTTCAACACGTTCTACGACGACGTGCGCGTCGGCGACGACGCGATCATCGGCGGCCTCGACCGGGGCTGGGACCTCATCGTCAACCAGCTCAACTACGAGCGGGTGTCGCTCGCGCCGCCCGGCATGGTCGAGGGCCTGTACGAGGCGGTCGTCGACCACGCCCGCACGACCCGCCTGGCCGACGGCACCCGCCTCGGCGACCAGGAGTGGGTGCGGGTCAACCTGGCCAAGGTGCGCGCCGGGCTCGACTTCCTGCGCCTGATCAACTGGAAGGTCGCCTCGCTCGACGCCGCCGGCCACTCGCCCAACCCGGCCGACGCCAGCGCCACCAAGGTGTTCGGCACCGAGTTCTTCATCGAGGCCTACCGGATGCTGATGGAGGTCGTCGGGTACCGGGGGACGCTCCGCACCGGCAGCCCCGAGGCGTTCCTCGCCGGCCGCATCGAGCGCGCCTACCAGGGGACGCTGATCCTGACCTTCGGCGGCGGCGTGAACGAGATCCAGCGCGACCTGATCGCCATGTTCGGCCTCGGCATGCCCCGCACCCCCCGCATGTAGTCGCCGCCCCGGCACCGACGACCGGCCCCCGAACCGCCGCCCCACCACGACGAGCACCACGAGCACGACGAGGAACGACCCACCGATGGACTTCACCCTGAGCGAGGAGCAGACCGAGGTCGCCGCGCTGGCCGCGCGGATCCTCTCGGACCGCTGCACCCCCGAGGCGCTCGCCGAGGCCGAGGCCGGCGGCGACCGCTTCGACGCCGACCTGTGGGCGACGCTCGCCGGCGCCGACCTGCTCGGGCTGTGCCTGCCGGAGGTCGACGGCGGCGGGGGCTTCGGGGTGCTGGAGGCGACGCTGCTCTGCCAGGAGGTCGGCCGCACCGCGGCCCCGGTGCCGCTGTGGTCGACCCTGATGCTCGGCGCGCTGCCGGTCGCCCGCCACGGCTCGCCCGCGCTGCGGGCCGACCTGCTGCCGAGGGTCGCCGCCGGTGAGCTGGTCCTGACCGCGGCGCTCGCCGAGGACGGGGGCAGCCGGCCCCCGACCGCGCCGACCACCACGGCCGAGCGGGCGGACGACGGGACCTGGCGGCTCACCGGCGCCAAGCACCAGGTTCACTCCGCCCACCTCGCCGCGGGGACCACGGGCGGAGCCGGTGCCACGGTCGGTGGGACGGGCGTCGCCGTGCGGATGCTCGTCCCCGCGACGACGGATGGCACGACGTCCGGCAACGGCGCGACGACGGGCGACCCGGCGTCCCGCGGGTCGGTGACCGTCTTCGTCGTCGACCCTTCCGCCGACGAGGTCACGGTCGAGCCCCAGGTCGGCCCGGACCTGGAACCGGTCTCGACGGTGCGCCTCGAGGGCGTGGTGGTGGGAGCGGACGCGGTCGTCGGCGAGGTCGGCGGGGGAGCGGCGGTGGTCGACACGATCGTCGCCCTCGGCGTCGCCGGGATCTGCGCCCGCCAGGCGGGGACCTGCGACGCCGCCCTGCGCATCGCCGCCGCCTTCACGTCGGAGCGCAAGCAGTTCGGCAGCCCGATCGCCACGTTCCAGGCCGTCGCCCACCGCCTCGCCGATGCCTACATCGACACCGAGGGCATCCGCCTCACCAGCCTGGCCGCCGCCTGGGCGCTCGACGAGGGCGTCCCCGCCGAGGAGGCCCTGGCCGTCGCCAAGGTGTGGGCGTGCGACGCGGGCCAGCGGGTCGTCCACGGCTGCCAGCACGTCCACGGCGGCATCGGCGTCGACACCGACTACCCGCTGCACCGCTTCTTCCGGGCGGCCAAGGCGGCCGAGCACATCCTCGGCACCGTCCACCCCCACCTCGTCGACCTGGGTTCCCGGCTGGTCGCCGAGGCACCGTCGTGACGCTCGGCCCGGAGCGGACCTGACGGCACCGCCTCCGACGCGCGAACCTGACGGCGTGTCAGATGTAGTGTGACGTCAGGCACCAGGCGGTAAATGCCTCCGTAACCGCCGGCGTCCCGCCGCCGACTCCTCCTCGACCTCTGCTTCGACGCCCCCGGACCCACCCGCCGCCCGACCGCTCCCTCCCCGACCCGCACCCTCCCCCGACCCCACCCACGAGGATCCACCGTGCGCCGCATCGTCCCGCTCCTCCTCGTCCCGCTGCTCCTCGCCGCGCTCGCGTGCGGTTCCCGGGCCGACACCGACGCGACCGACGAGGGCCTCGACGGTGGGCCGGATCCCACCGACGGGCCGACTGCCGCCGAGCCGATCGGCACCCTCGACAACCCGTGCGGCGGCGAGGCCTCCGGGGGCGCGGTGCCCGACGGCGTGCCGGGCGTCTCCGACGACACCATCCGCATCGGGGTCATCTCCGACAAGGAGAACGACATCGCCCCGGTGCCCACGATCGGTGTCGAGGACGCGGTCCGGGCGTTCGTCGAGATGTGCAACGACCTCGGCGGCATCAACGGTCGCCGCCTGGACCTGGTCACCTACGATTCCCAGATCCTGCGGACCGACGACGTCACCAAGGAGGCCTGCGCCGACGACCTGTTCGCCCTCGTCGGCAGCGGGTCGGTGCAGGACCAGCTCGGCGTCGAGACGCGCGAGGGATGCGGGTTGATCGAGGTCGCGGCCTACTCGGCGACCACGTCACGGTCGCTGTCGCAGGACTTCTTCTCGCCGCTGCCCGGACTCAACCCGACCGAGTACAACGTCGGGACCTGCCGCTTCATCGCCGAGCGCTTCCCCGACGCGGTGACCAAGGCGGCGATGGTCTGGACCGAGCTACCGGCGCCCGAGGTGCGCGGCCACCAGATCGTCGAGGCCTGCGAGGCGGAGGCGGGCTTCGACTTCGTCGTGCAGGAGGGCCTCGCCTTCGGCAACACGAACTACGGCCCCCTCGTGTCCCAGATGAAGTCGGCCGGCGTGCGCTACTTCTCGATGGTCAGCGCCTCGTCGGAGACCCTCGCGCTGCTCCGCGAGATCCGCGAGCAGGGCCTCGAGCTCGAGGTCATCGACCTCGGTCAGCAGTACTACGAGGAGGCGGTCGCGGCCGACGGCGCCGCCGAGGGGGCCTGGGTGCTCACCAACACCGTCCCCTTCGACGAGACCGACGAGTACCCGGCGATGGCCTTCTACCGCGACGCCGTCGAACAGGTCGGCGGCGTCGAGGGCACGCTCGGCGTGCAGGCGTTCAGTGCGGCCATGCTCTTCGCCACCGCAGTCCAGGAGATGGGTGACGACCTCACCCGCGAGGCGCTCGTCGAGCAGCTCTCCGGCATCCACGAGTGGGACGGCGGAGGCCTGCACATGACCGCCGACCCGGGCGCGAACACCCTGCCCGAGTGCTTCATGTTCCTGCGCATCGTCGACGGCGAGTTCGTGCGCGAACACCCCTCCGAGGGCTTCGACTGCGACCCGGCCCACATCCGTACGTCCACCGAGAGATTCGAGTCCTGACCGTGACCCACCGCTGCACCCGGGCCCTGCTCGTCCTGCTCCTGCTCGTCGCCGCCGCGTGCGGATCGCGCACCGACGACACGTCGGCCGAAGGCGACGACCTGGGCGAGGACCAGACCCAGGACGACGGTACCGACGAGGGCGTCCTCGGCCCGGATTCGGAGACGCTCGGATCGATCGACAACCCGTGCGGCGGGGAGGCGGGCGGGGAGACGCCGAGCGGCGTGCCCGGCGTCAGCGACGACACCATCCGCATCGGGGTCATCTCCGACCGGGAGAACGACCTCGCGCCCGTGCCGACGGTCGGCATCGAGGAGGCGGTCAGGGCGTTCGTCGAGTTCTGCAACGAGGCGGGGGGCATCAACGGCCGTGAGCTGGAACTGCTCACCTACGACTCGCAGGTCCTACGGACCGACGACGTCACCAAGGAGGCCTGCGCCGACGACCTGTTCGCGCTGGTGGGCAGCGGATCGGTGCAGGACCAGCTCGGCGTCGAGACGCGGATCGACTGCGGGCTGGTCGAGGTGGCGGCCTACTCGGCGACGTCGACCCGGGCCGAGTCGGACCTGTTCTTCCAGCCGATCCCGGGCACCCAGTCGCACTTCTTCAACGTCGGACCGTGCCAGCTGATCGCCGAGCGCTTCCCCGAGGCGGTCACCAAGGCGGCGATCGTCTACACGGACCTGCCCGCGGCCAGCACCCGCGGCGCCCAGATCCGTGACAACTGCGAGGCCGAGGCCGGCTTCGACTTCGTCGTCGACTACCCGCTCCCGTTCGGCTCGACGAACTTCGGGCCGCTCGTGTCGCAGATGAAGTCCGAGGGCGTCAAGTACTTCACGATGGTCAGCGCCGTGCCCGACACCCTCGCCATCCTCCGTGAGGCCCAGGACCAGGGTGTCGACCTGGAGGTCATCGACCTCGGCCAGCAGTACTACGCCTCCGCGGTCGCCGACGACGGTGCCGCCGACGGGGCGATGGTGCTCACCAACACCTATCCGTTCTCCGAGGCCGACGACATCCCCGTGCTCGGGCTCTACCTCGACTGGCTCGACGAGGTCGGCGCCACCGACGAGCAGATCACCACGCTCGGCGTGCAGGCGTTCAGCGCCGGGCTGCTGTGGGCCACCGCCACCGCCGCGCTCGGCGACGACCTCAGCCGCGAGAACCTGATCGCCGAGCTGGAGGGCATCCACGAGTGGGACGGCGGCGGCCTGCACATGACGACCGACCCGGGCGCCAACCGACACAACCAGTGCTTCCTCTACCTCGAGATCGTCGACGGCGACTTCCAGCGCAACTTCCCCGACTCGGGGTTCGAGTGCGACGCCGACAGCGTGATCGAGACGGAGGAGGCCTACGAGGGCTAGACATCCGCCGTCGTGGAAGACGTCCTCCGCTACCTGGTCATCTTCGCCCTGCAGTCGGCGGCGGTCTACGCCGTCGCGGCCAGCGGGCTGGTGGTGACCTACACGACGACCGGCGTCTTCAACTTCGCCCACGGGGCGATCGGCATGATCATCGCCTTCTCGTTCTGGCAGCTCTCGTCCTCGGCGGCGTGGGACCTGCCCGTGCTGCCGTCGTTGCTGTTCTGCCTGTTCGTGCTCGGCCCGGCGATCGGGTGGTTGCTCGACCGGGTGCTGATGAGCCGCCTCGGCGGCGCGTCCACCATCACGACGATCGTGGCGACGATCGGCCTGCTCGTCGCCCTGGTGTCGATCGCCGGCATCGTGTGGCCCCAGAGCCAGGTGCGGCGGGTGCCGGACTTCTTCGAGGGCGAGAGCATCACGCTGCTCGACGTCAACGTCTCGTACCACCGCATCATCGCCCTGGTCGCCGCCATCGCGGTGGCGATCGGCCTCCGGGCGCTGTTGTTCAACACCCGGCTCGGCACGGCGATGCGGGCGGTGGTCGACAGCCCCGACCTCACCGCCCTCAACGGCGCCAACCCCCGGCGCATCGGGTCGGTGTCGTGGATGCTCGGCTGTTCCCTCGCGGGCCTCGCCGGCATCCTGATCGCCCCTGAGCTGCCCGCCTTCACGCCGGTCGCGCTGACCCTGCTCGTGATCCAGGCCTACGCGGCGGCGATGGTCGGACGGCTCCGCAGCCTGCCGCTGACGTTCCTCGGGGCGCTGATCCTCGCCGAGATCGAGAACGGCCTCGCCCTGGCCCAGGCCAAGGAGTGGGCGGGCAGCTTCAGCCCGTCGCTCGGCGACCTGGCCGCGGCGGCGCCGGTGCTGATGTTGCTGATCGTCCTGGTCGTCATCCGCGAGGATCGCGCCGCCCTGCGTCCCGAGCGGTTCGGCTTCAAGGTGCCGCGGCCGTCGGTCGCGTCGGTCGCGGTCTCGATGGCCGCCCTCGTGTTCGTCGCCGCCGTCGTGTCGGTCACCGGCGTGTTCGCCGTCGGCACGATGAACGAGCTGGGCAAGGGCCTGGCCCTCGGCATCGTGATGCTGTCGCTGGTGCTGCTCACCGGATGGGCCGGCCAGGTGTCGCTCGCCCAACTCGGGCTGGCGGGCGTGGCCGCCCTCGCCGTGTGGAAGCTCGGGCCGGTCACCGGGCTGGTGGTGGGCGTCGTCGCCACGGCCGTCGTCGGCGCGATCGTCGCCCTGCCCGCCCTGCGGATGCGCAGCCTCTACCTCGCCCTCACCACCATGGCGTTCGCCCTCCTGCTCGAACGGGTCGTGTACGGCGAGAACGCCCTCGTCGAGTCGTTCCAGCCCTTCGCCAGCGGCAACGCCCGCGCCGATCGCATCCCCGGCCTCGAGGGCGACACCGCGTTCTTCGTGTTCCTCGCCGTCGTGTTCGGCCTGGTGGCCGTCGGTCTGACCGTGATCCGCAACGGTCACTTCGGCCGGCGTCTCGCGGCGATGAAGGACTCGCCCGCGGCGTGCGCGACGCTCGGCCTCGACCTCACGGTCACCAAGCTCCAGGTGTTCGCCCTGTCGGCGGCGATCGCCGGCCTCGGGGGCGGGCTGCTCGCGATGTGGAAGGTCACGAGCGTCGGTCGCACCGACTTCGCCCTCCTGGAGGGGACGCTCCCGGGCCTGCCGCTCGTGCTGGTGGCCGTCATCGGCGGCATCACGTCGGTCACCGGCGCGGTCGTCGGGGCGCTGTTGTTCGTCTGCATGCCGCTGATCGGGAGCCGGGTCCCGGCCCTGAAGGACCTGATGAACCTGGCGCCCGGGCTGGCCGGCATCGGCCTGTCCAAGAACCCCGATGGCGCGGTGTTGCAGGTGGCCGAGGCGATCGAGGAGGCCCGGGCGGCCCGCGCCGACGTCGATCCGCTGGCCGCGCCCGAGCGGCTCGGGACCGACGGCGACGGGACGCCCGGGCGCATCACCGCCGACGAGGCGGCCCTCCTCGACGACGAGCTGGGCCTGAGCTGGCACCGATGAACGATCCCGTGGCCCCGGACTCCCCGTCGCCCGCCGCCGTCTCGTCGTCCGCGGTGCCGCCGCTGCTCGAGCTCTCCGAGGTCGTGGTGCGCTTCGGCGGCAACGTCGCGGTCGACGGGGCGTCGCTCACGGTCGACGCCGGCACGATCGTCGGACTGATCGGCCCGAACGGCGCGGGCAAGACCACGACGTTCAACGTGATCACCGGCCTCGAGCGGCCGAGCAGCGGGCGGGTGCGGTGGGCCGGCGACGACATCAGCGGCCTGGCCGCCCACCGGCGGGCCCGGCTGGGCCTGGCCCGGACGTTCCAGCGCCTGGAGTTGTTCGGGTCGCTGTCGGTCGCCGAGAACGTCCTGTTCGCCGCCGAGCTGTGTCGACGTCAGGGCGGCACGGTCCGGCCCCCGGTCGTCGACGTCGCCCCCGACGTCGACGCCGTGCACGAGACCGCCGCCCTGCTGGAGCGGGTCGGGCTCGGCGACCTCGCGGCCACCCGGGCCGAGGAGCTGCCCACCGGGCTGGCCCGGCTCACCGAGCTGGCCCGCGCCCTCGCCACCCGGCCCCGTCTCCTGCTCCTCGACGAGCCGGCGTCGGGCCTCGACGAGCGCGAGACCGAGCGCTTCGCCGACCTCCTCGTCGAACTCGCCGCCGACGGGCTGGGCATCCTGCTGGTCGAGCACGACGTGCCCCTCGTGATGCGCATCGCGTCGCGGGTCTTCGTCCTCGACCTCGGCCGGATCCTCGCCTCCGGGACCCCCGCGGAGGTCCAGCGCGACCAGCGGGTGATCGACGCCTACCTGGGCGCGGCGCCGGTGGGGGAGGTGTGACCGTGGGCGACTCCGGCCTCCCTCCCGTGGGCGATCCCGGCCTGGCGTCCGTGGGTGATCCGGTGCCGGCGCCGGTGCTGGAGCTGCGGGGCGTGCGGGCCTCCTACGGGCGGATCGAGGTGCTGCACGGCGTCGACCTGAGCGTGGCCCGGGGCTCGGTGGTGGCCCTGCTCGGCCCGAACGGAGCCGGCAAGACCACGACGCTCGGCGTGATCAGCGGCCAGCTACCGCCCACCGCGGGCGACGTCTACCTCGCCGGGCGGCGGGTCACGGGGGCCGCATCCGACGCCCTCGCCGGGGTGGGGCTGTGCACCGTCCCCGAGGGGCGGGGTGTGTTCCGCACGCTCACCGTCCGTGAGAACCTGCGGATGGCGACCTACCGAGGGGTCCGCCTCGCCGAGGTCGAGGAGCGGGCGTACGGCCTGTTCCCCCGGCTCGGCGAGCGTCGCCATCAGCTCGCGGGCACCATGTCCGGCGGTGAGCAGCAGATGCTCTCGCTGGCCCGGGCGCTCGTCACCGACCCGGAGGTCCTGCTCCTCGACGAGCTGTCGATGGGGCTCGCCCCGATGATCGTCGACGACCTCTACCAGCGGGTCCGGGCCGTCGCCGAGCAGGGAGTCTCGGTGCTGGTCGTCGAGCAGTTCGCCCGCACCGTCCTCGGCGTCGCCGACGTCGCCGCCATCATGTCCACCGGCCGCATCACGTCGGTGGGGTCCCCGTCCGCCATCGAGTCGGAGCTGTCCGACGCCTACCTGGGAGCATCCTGATGACCGCCATGCCGACCGACGGGTCGCCCGACGACCTCGCCGCCCGGGTCCAGCGCCTGCACGTGCCCGAGCCCAAGGCCGACCGGGAGGCGCTGCTGCTCAAGGTCGGGTTCGTGCTCGTCCTCGTCGGCCTGATCCTCGTCGGCGCCGGTTACTGGGGCGCGTCGGGCACCGCCAAGGTCGCCGAGCAGATCCCCTACGCCATCTCCGGCGGGGCCGGCGGTCTCGCCCTGGTGGTGGTCGGCGCGGCGCTGATCATGCGCTACTCCCTCGCCCGGCTGTTCCGCTACTGGCTGGTGCGGACGCTCTACGAGCACCAGGTGCAGACCGACCGCACCGTCGAGGCCCTCGCCCGCGTCGAGGCCGCCCTACGCGACCGCTGACCCGAACCGTGACGGGTCGTACGCAATAGAACGCGTTCTCGTTTGACGTAGGATCCCGGGCCATGGCCGACACCGCCGAGTCCTCGCCCGACCTCCTCGTCGACGTCGACGGTCCCGTCATGACCGTCACGCTCAACCGGCCCGAGGCCCGCAACGCGTTCAGCCCGGACATGCTCGTCCGGGCCGCCGACGCGTGGGCCCGCCTCGACCGCGATCCGGCCCTGCGGGTCGGCATCCTGACCGGTGCCGAGGGGACCTTCTGCTCGGGCATGGACCTCAAGGCGCTCGCGACGGGCATGAGCGACGAGGTCGCCGCCCGCTGGGGCGAGGACCCCGACCTCCACTGGCGGGCCCTGCTGCGCCACTTCCGTCCGTCGAAGCCGATCGTCGCGGCGGTCGAGGGCTACTGCGTCGCCGGCGGCACCGAGATCCTCCAGGCCACCGAGCTGCGCGTCGCGGGCGAGTCCGCCACCTTCGCCATCGCCGAGGTGCAGCGTGGCCTGTTCCCGCTCGGCGGATCGACCGTCCGCCTCCAGCGTCAGATCGGCTTCACCAACGCGGCCGACCTGCTTCTGACGGGGCGCAGCATCTCCGCCGCGGAGGCCAAGGCGATCGGGCTGATCGGCCACGTCGTCCCCGACGGCACCGCGCTCGACAAGGCCCGTGAGCTCGCCGACCGGATCGCCCGCAACGGCCCCCTCGCCGTCGCCGCCGTGCTCCGCTCGATGCGCGAGACCGCCGCGCTGTCCGAGGCCGACGGCCTCGCCCACGAGCTGACGATCGGCGAGCCGATCATCTTCGAGACCAAGGACGCCAAGGAGGGCCCCCGCGCCTTCGCCGAGAAGCGCGAGCCCGTCTTCACCGGCGAGTAGCCGGGCGCCCGGACCGTCCGCCGGAGTGTGCCGGGTAACGGTTTTCCTCCGACCCCACCTGTTACCGGTCAGTTGTCGGTGCCGGCGGCGATCTGCTGGGCCCAGCGGTAGTCGGGCTTGCCGGCGGGGGAGCGCACGATCTCCTCGACCAGGTGAAGCTGGCGGGGCACCTTGTAGCCGGCGATCCGGGTGCGGCAGTGGCCGTCGAGCTCGTCGAGGCTCGGTGGTGACTCGTGATGCCGCGGCTGCACGACGGCGGCCACCCGCGATCCCCAACGCTCGTCGGGCACGCCCACGACGACCACGTCGTACACCTCGGGATGCGCCTTCAGCGCCGCCTCGACCTCCTCGGGGAAGATCTTCTCGCCGCCGGAGTTGATGCACACCGAGCCCCGGCCGAGGAGCGTGATCGACCCGTCGGCCTCGACGGTGGCGAAGTCGCCGGGCACGACGTAGCGCTCGCCGTCGGCGGCGACCACGAACGTCTCGGCCGTCTTCCGCTCGTCCTTGTAGTAGCCGAGGGGGATGTTGCCGCCCCGTGCGACCCGGCCGATCGTGCCCGAGCCGGGTTCGACCGGCACCAGGTCGGCGTCGAGGACCACCGCGTCGCGCGACGGCGTGACGGTGGGACCGCCGCCCTTCATCGCGGTCTCGCCCTTCTGCACGGCGATCATCCCGTTCATGCCGCCCTCGCTCGACCCGATCGAGTCGATGATCAGTGCGTTCGGGATCAGCTCGAGGTAGCGGTCCTTCACCGTCGGCGAGAACACGGCCGCGCTCGACGACACGACGAACAGGGACGACAGGTCGTAGCGGGCAGGGTCCTCCTCCAGCGCCTCGATCAGCGGCCGGGCCATGGCGTCGCCGGTGATCATCACCGTGTTCACGCCCTCCCGCTCGATCGCCGCCCACACCGCGTGGGGCGAGAAGCGGGGGACGAACACGACCGTGCCGCCCTCGAACCAGAACCGCAGCGTCGACCACTGGGCGGCGCCGTGCATCAGCGGCGGCGCCGACAGGGTGACCATCGGGTTCTCGGTGGCCAGCGCCTTCTCGGCGAGCTGGGTGTCGGAGGCGACGCGCTCCTGGGTGTAGGCGTCGATGCCGCCGCCGAGCGCGAAGAACACGTCCTCGTGGCGCCACACCACGCCCTTGGGCATCCCCGTGGTGCCGCCGGTGTAGAGGACGTAGCGGTCGTCGTCGGAGCGCTCTCCGAAGTCGCGCTCGGGCGACGCCGACGCCAGGGCGTCGGCGATGGGCACCGACCCGAGCCGACCGAGCGCGTCGACCACGTCGGGGTCGCTGGCGACCGCGCCGGACTCGTCGTCGGGCGGGCCCGGCATGGCGACGAAGTGGCGCAGGCGCCCGATGCGGGGGGCCACCGCCGCGACCCGGGGGGCGAAGGCGACGTCGTGGACGAGGGCGACCAGGTCGGCGTTGTCGAAGAGGTACGCCAGCTCGTCCTCGACGTACCGGAAGTTGATGTTGATCGGGACCGCGCGCAGCTTGAACGCGGCGATCATCGCCACCATCCACTCGGTCGAGTTCTGACCGTGGATGCCGACGTGGTCGCCGACGCCCACGCCGTGGTCGGCGAGGTGGTGCGCCAGGCGGTTCGCCCGTTCCTCGACCTCGGCGAAGCTCAGCCGGTCGTCGCCGACGACCAGGGCGAGTCGGTCGGGCACGGCGTCGACGGTGCGCTCGAAGAGGTCCGCGATGTTGTACGCCACGGCTCGTTTGTACCACGGGAACTAGAACGCGTTCTCATTTGCTCCGGTTGCGATGCGGAGCGTGGGTCGTCCCGCGCCGGGCGCCGACGGTGGGGACCGGTAGGGTCGGCGGACCATGGCGCGCTGCCTGCTCTGCACCTCGACCGTCGACGACGCCGCGGCCGTGTGCCCCCACTGCGGCGGTGCGGTCGCCCCGGACGAGGTCGCCTCGCCGTGGGACGACCCCACCCGCATCGAACCGATCCCCACCGAGACCGAGACCTATCCGTCGACCCCTCCTCCGGGTCCTCCGTCCGGCCCCGGCGGTACCGCGTTCGGCCCCGGTGCGTACGCGCCTGGTGAGTACGCACCGGGGGGTTACGGAGTCGGCGGGTACGGCGGGTACGGAGCGGGGACGCCCGCCTCCGCCGGGTACCCGTCCGGTGGGTACGGCGTCGGCGGGTACGCCCCTGGTGGACCCGTCCCCGGTGGGTACGGGTCCCCCTACGCGGCGAGCGGCTACGGATACGCGCCCTACCCCGGCTACGTGCGGCCGGTGCCGACCGACAACCTGGCGGTCGCCTCGCTGATCACGGTGATCGTCGGGGTGGTGACGGCCGGGTTCTGCGGCCTCACCGTCGTGGCCTGCCCGGTCGGCGCGGTCATGGGCCACGTCGCGCTCTCGCGCATCGGCCATTCCGGCGACCAGGGTCGCGGCTACGCCCTCGCCGCCATCATCATCGGTTGGGCGGTAACCCTGCTCGGGGTCCTCGCCGTCGCGGCCTTCATCGCCTTCGCCGCCAGCGCCTGACCCTCGCCGGTCTGGTAACAGTTTTCCTCCGACCCCACCTGTTACCGGTCAGCCGGTGCGCTTTCGCTTGGCGGAGGCCTTGGCGCGCTTCTTCGGGGTGGTGGCGGCGGTGTGGGCCTCGGCGGCGGCGACCAGTTCGTCGAGGGCCGGCTGGACCGCGGCGGTCATCGTCCAGACGTCGGGCACCAGCTCGCGGTCGACCATGAACCCGATGTCGACCGAGTCGCGGTAGCTGAACACCGTGATGTTCAGCCCGCACCCCTCCATCACCGGCCCCATCGGGTAGGCGGCGACGACCTCAGCACCGGCGAAGTACAGCGGGAAGGGCGGGCCGGGCACGTTCGACACGATCAGGTTGTGCACCGGACGGTGCACGTTGGCCAGGTTCATGCCCGAGTAGAGCCGCGACGCCAGGTTGAACACGTTGGGGCCGGCGTACTCGGCCCAGCCCTGGAGCATGGTGGCCCCGACCGCGTTGTGCTCCTCCTTGGCCCCCCGGGTGGTGGTGCGGATGGCCTCGAGCCGCTCGGCCACGTCGTCGAGCTCGATGGCGAGCGAGGTGAACATCGCCGAGACCTTGTTGCTGCCCGGGGCATGGTCGTCGCCGCTGCGCACGGAGACCGGGCACACCGCCACCAGCGACTCGTCGGGGCGGGCGTCGTGCTCGTCGAGGTAGCGGCGCAGCGTGCCCGCGCACAGGGTCAGCACCACGTCGTTGACGGTGCAGTCGAACGCGTTCTTGACCGCCTTCACCGTCTCGAGCGGGATCCGGGCGAAGCCGACGTCGCGGCGGCCCGACGTGGGACCGTTCCACGGCACCCGCGGCGCGGTGAGCGGCACCGCGCCGACCAGGTGCTTCGGGTCGCGTCGGCCCTGCACGACCCGCGACACGGCCCGGGCGGTCTGGTTGAGCAGCGGGAACAGGCCCGCCGACCGCCGTACCCGCGACGCCACCGCGTGGCCGAGCAGCTCGACGTCGTGCGGCACCCGCTCGGCCGGGAGCTCCGGCGCCGGCCCGGTGACCACCGCGTCGGCGGGGTCGAGGTCGAAGAGGTGGACCATCAGCTCGGCGCCGCTGGCCCCGTCGATCGCACAGTGGTGGACCTTCGACACGATGCCGATGCGGTCCTGCTTCAGGCCCTCGACCACCCACATCTCCCAGAGGGGCCGGCGCCGGTCGAGCGGCACGCTGGCGATCTGGGCCGCCATCTCGCCCAGCTCCCGCCGCCCGCCGGGGGCCGGCGCTCCGATGCGCCGTACGTGGTAGTCGAGGTCGAAGTGCGGGTCCTCGACCCACACCGGATGGTGCAGGTTGAGCGGCACCGACACGAGCCGCCGCCGGAACGGCTCGATGCGGTCCATCCGGGACCCGATGAACTCCTTGATCGCGTCGAACGAGTAGCCGCCCGGCATCGTCGCCGGGTCGAGCACCATCGTCATGGCGACGTGCATGTGGTGCGTCGGCGTCTCCAGGTAGAGGAACGTGGCGTCCAGCCCGCTCAGTCGCTCCATGGGGACCCTCCTCGTGGTTCTCGGTCAGCATCGCACGTCGCTCGCCCCGGGGCGCCGTGCCATCGGACCGGCGCGGCCGGCGTGTCGGCGAGGGGGACCGAAACGAGAACGTGTTCTATTCTGGCGGGCGTGGACTTCGACGACACGCCCGCCGAGGCGGCCTTCCGCGCCGAGGCCCGCGCCTGGCTCGACGCCCACGCGCCCGCCAAGGGCGGGCCCGACGACTTCAGCGAGGGCTACCTCGCCGGCGACGTCGACCCCCACGCCCACGTGGAGCGGGCCAAGGAGTGGCAGCGGCTGCTCTTCGACCACGGATGGGCCGGCATCACCTGGCCGACGGAGTACGGCGGCCGGGGCCTGAGCGCGGTCGAGTCGATGATCTGGAACCAGGAGATGGGCCGCTACGGCGTCACCGTCGGGCCCTTCGCCGTGGGCATCGGCATGGCGGGACCGACGATCCTGCGCCACGGCACGGACGCGCAGCGCAAGCGCTTCCTCCGCCCGATGCTCCGCGGCGAGGAGATGTGGTGCCAGCTCTTCAGTGAGCCCGAGGCCGGGAGTGACCTGGCCGCCCTGCGCACCCGGGCCGTCCGCGACGGCGACGAGTGGGTGGTCGACGGGCAGAAGGTCTGGACCTCGTCGGCCGCCACCGCCGACTGGGGGATCCTGCTGGCCCGCACCGATCCCGACGCCACCAAGCGCAAGGGCATCACCTACTTCCTCGTCGACATGCGGACCCCGGGCATCGACGTGCGCCCGCTCCGCCAGATCACCGGGTCGGAGCACTTCAGCGAGGTGTTCCTCGACGGCGTGCGGCTGCCGGTCGACGCGGTGCTGGGCGAGGTGGACGGGGGCTGGGCCGTGACCCAGACGACCCTCGCCAACGAGCGGGGCCTCATCGCCGGGGGCAACAAGGCGTCCGATGCCGTGGCCCTGTGCGCCCTCGCCCGGGACCTCGGCCGCGCTGAGGACCCGGTGCTGCGCCAAAAGCTGGTCGACTGCTGGATCCGGCAACGGATCCAGGCCTACCACGGCTACCGGCTCCAGACGGCGCTCAGCCAGGGACGCCAGCCCGGGCCCGAGACGTCGATCATGAAGCTCTTCGCCGCGGAGTACCTGCGTCGGCTCGGCGCCGCCGCCCTCGAGGTGCTCGGGCCGGACGGCACGCTCTCGGGCGCCGGTCCCGCCGGCGGGGCCTGGCAGCAGCGCTTCCTGCACGCGCCGGCGATCGGCATCGCCGGCGGGTCGAACGAGGTGCAGCGCAACATCGTCGGTGAGCGGGTCCTCGGGCTGCCCCGGGAGCCCGCGGTCGACGACGTGCCGTTCCGCGAGCTGATCGCCTCGCGCAGGTAGGTTCGGCCGATGTCCGCGACCGCACCCCAGGGGGCCGCAGCCGGGCCGCTCACCGCGGCCCAGGCGGCCCGGCGCGAGCGGGTGCTGCGCGCCGCGCTCGACCTGGCCGCCGAGGGTGGATACGACGCGGTGCAGATGCGAACCGTCGCCACCCGGTCCGAGGTGGCCCTCGGAACGATCTACCGGTACTTCTCGTCGAAGGACCACCTGCTCGCGGCGGCGCTCGTCACCTGGACCAACGACCTCGAACGCCGCGTCGCCCGTCGGCCCCCCAAGGGCCGTACGCCCGCCGACCGGGTGGGCGACGTGCTCGAGCGGGCCACCCAGGCGATGGAGCGCCAGCCGATGCTCACCGAGGCGGTGATCCTCGCCATCTCCTCGCCCGACCCCGGCGCGGCGTCGTGCCAGGGCGAGGTCGCCGGCTCGATGGCCCGAGTGATGGACCGGGCCATGCCCGACGACCTCGACCCGGGCGTCCGCGCGGACGTCGCCCGCGTCCTGAACTTCGTCTGGTACGGCGCCCTGCTCGGCTGGGTCAACGGCTGGTCCGGCACCGACTCGGTCGCCGACGAGATCCGCAACGCCACCCGGCTCCTCCTCGACCAGTTCGGCTGACCACCTGCCCCTCGTAGGTTGGGAGTGGCCCCAACTCCGGGTAGACCGGCTGTTCGCGCCAACGCCAGGCACGCAGGAGGCCTCAATCCCATGTCCGCTCGAGACCGCGTCGACTTCTGGTTCGACCCGCTCTGCCCCTGGTGCTGGATCACCTCCCGCTGGATCCTCGAGGCGGAGAGGGTGCGCGACATCGACGTCACGTTCCACGTGATGAGCCTGTCGGTGCTGAACGAGGGCCGCGACGAGCTGCCTCAGGACTACCGCGACCTGCTCAACCAGGGGTGGGGTCCGGTGCGGGTGGCGATCGCGGTCGAGGCGGAGCACGGGCAGGCCGGCCTGGCCGCGTACTACGCCGCCCTCGGCGGTCGTATCCACACCGAGGGGCGCGGCCACGACGACCTGCCGACCCTCGTGAAGGAGACCCTCGACGAGCTGGGCTTCGACCCGGCCCTGCAGGACGTCTACGACTCGGACCGCCTCGACGCGGAGCTGCGCGCCAGCCACCACGCCGGGATGGACGCGGTCGGCGACGACGTGGGCACCCCGACGATCCACGTCAACGGCATCGCCTTCTTCGGGCCGGTGCTCAGCCGGATCCCCCGTGGCGAGGAGGCCGGTCGGGTGTGGGACGGCGCCGTGCTGCTCGCGGGCTTCCCGCACTTCTTCGAGCTGAAGCGCACCCGTCACGAGGACCCCGCCTTCGACTGAACCCCCCGGCGCATCGGGCGCGCGGGGCGGAGGATGGTCTCGTCGCACCGCGCCGAGTCCGGCCAGGGGCCGGATCGCCGGGCGGCTCAGCTTCCGACCGGGCGCCGGGCGAGCGCGGCGAGGACCGTCTCGGCCTCGGCGGTCACGACGCCGTAGCCGTGGGCGGTCGCGTCCTCGAGGGCGGCCCGGCTGAGCACCTCGGCGCGGGCGCGGTCGCCCGGGGCGTCGCGGCGAAGGAGCATCGCCGCCCAGCCCGCCCGGGTCCGGGCGGTGAAGTGCCGGGCGCCCATGGCCAGGTGCACCCGCTCGGCCTCGGCGAAGTGGCGCTCGGCTTCGTCGTAGCGGCCGATCGTCGTCGCGAGGCGTCCGAGGCTGGCGTGGCTCAGCTCGAAGGCGGTGGCGCCGGTGGTGGGGAGCAGGTCGGCGGAGGGGAGGAGCAGCCGGTAAAGGTCGGTGGCCTCGTCGGGCAGGTCGAGCCGGACCGCGATCTGGGTGGCGAGCGCCAGGGCCGAGGTCCAGGTGCGGTCGCGGGGCAGGCGGCGGATCAGGGACGGCCCGATCCCCTCCCGGGCGGCGTCGAGGTCGCCGGCCTCCATGCGGGCGACGCTGCGGACCACGTCGAGTACGACGAGGCGCGGGCGCTCGTCGGCGACGACGTCGACCAGGTCGACCAGCTCGGCGAGGCGGCCCTGGTAGAAGCGGATGGCGATGAGCTGGGCCCCGTAGAAGAGCACGGCGTCGGGCTGCTCGCAGGCCTCGCCGCGCTGGAGGGCCAGCTCGGACGCGGCCTCGGCCCGTTCGAGGTCGCCGGTGACCATCACCCGCATCGCCCGGTGGAAGGAGGTGGTCCACCAGTAGTACGGGAGCCCCATCTGGTCGCGGAGCGCCTCGGCTCGCGGGAGGAGCCGGTCGAAGGTCTCGACGTCGGCGTCGACGAGGCTGCTGACCAGGGCCTGGTTGACCGCCTCGATGCGCACGAGCGGTTCGGTCACCTCGTCGAGGCGCGCCATCGCCTCGGCGGACCACCGCCGGGCCTCGTCCTGGTGGGCGGGCCCCCACGCGGCGAAGGCGGCGCGGCCGCACACCGAGGTGATGGTGGTCGGGTCGCCGGTGCCGCGTGCGATCTCGACGCTTCTGGCGGCCACCTCGAAGGCCTGCTCGACGTCGACGCCGGCGTGCTCGATGGCGAGGCAGACGAGGAGCCTGGCCTCCCGGATCGACCCCTCCCCTTCGACCGCCCGGGCGGCGGTGGCGATGAGGTCGATCACGTCGTCGGCCACGTTGCCCATCGAGGTGGTCAGCGCGCCCCGGTTGGTGGCCAGCGCGGCGTGGATCAACGCCTCGTCGTCCCCGACCGCCCGGGCCCTCGCCCCGGCGCGGACGAGCGTCGCCCGGTACTCGGACAGGCCGAGCTGGCGCTGCGCCTCGCCCAGCCCGGCCAGCGCCCGACCCTCCTCGACCTCGTGGCCCTCGCCGGCGTCGCGGACTTCGGCCAGGCAGCGTCGGTACCAGCGCAGGGCCTCCTCGGGAGCGAGGCGGGTCATCGCGTGGTCGCCGGCGCGCCGGGCGGCCGCGATCGCGGGCGCGGGGTCGGGCAGGGCGGCGGCCTCCCAGTGGAGGGCGAGGCTCGCGCTGTGGGGGCCGGTCCCGGTGCCCGCCAGCGCGGTCAGGGCCTCGCCCGCGGCCCGGTGGGTGCGGGCGCGCCGCACCGGGGAGAGCGCCTCGTAGAGGGCCCGGGCGATCAGGGCGTGGGCGAAGGTGAAGGTGTCGGGTCCGGTGGCGACGATCAGGCCTCGCTCCTCGGCCGGTTCGAGGACGTCGAGGAGCCGGTCGGGCCGCTGGTCGAGGATCCGGGCCAGGACCTCCAGGTCGAAGCTCTGGCCGAGCACGGCCGCGGTGCGGAGCGCGGTCTGGGCGTCCTCGGGGACGCTGGCGATGCGTTGGGCGAGGACCTCACGGACCCGCTCGGGCATGCCGTGGTCGACGATCGATGCGGCCCGGCCGTCGGTGTCGAGCGCGGACTCGATGGCGCCGGTCTCGTCCAGGTGGCGGAGCAGCTCGATGGCGAAGAACGGGTTGCCGCGGGTCTCGGCCCGGAGGGCGCCGCTCACGGTGCGCCCGGCGTCGTCGGCCCGACGGCCGACGATCGCCTCGAACAGGTCGACCACGTCGGAGTCGTCGAGGCCGTCCAGGTCGAGGCGGTGGACCTCGATCTCGCGGTGCAGGGCACCGATCGCCGCGGTGAGGGGGTGATCGGCCGGGGTCTCGCGGTCGCGGAACGTGCCCATCACCATCAGTCGGCTGGGCGTGGGCGCGCTCACGACCTCGCGCAGCAGGCGGATCGACGGGGCGTCGGCCCAGTGGAGGTCGTCGAGCACGACGATGATCGGCGCCTCGCGAGCCGCCCGGTCGAGCTCGGCGGTGACCGCGCGGTACAGGGCGTGGCGCGCCGCCTCGCCGTCGCCGGCCGCCGGGCCGCCGATGTCGAGCAGGGCGGCCACCGCGTCCGGGTCGACGGCGCCGTGCTCGGCCAGCTCGCCCAGGGCCTCCCGCCAGGGCCCGAACGGTGCGGTGCCGGCCAGGTCGCAGCGGCCGAACGCCACGATCGCCCCGCCGTCGTGGGCCGTGGCGGCGGCCCGGCCGACGAGGGTCGTCTTGCCGATCCCGGGCTCGCCGGCGACGACGGCGAGGCACCGCTGCGACGCCGTGTCGCTGCGGTCGCAGAGGTCGGCGAGCCGGGCGGTCTCCTCGCGCCGGCCGACGAACGGAGCGGACGCGTGGCGAGCGAGGCGCGCCGGGAACGGGACGCCGGTGACCGACTCGCCGCGCAGCGGGGCCCACGCGACCGAGCACGCGTCGACGGGCGACTCGAGGCCCTTCAGTCGCAGGGCGCCGACCGGTTCGAGGGGGTGGTCGAGATGGGCCCCGGCGACGAGGCGCACGATCGCCGCCAGGAGGATGCCGTCGGGGTCGGCCCGGTCGCACAGGCGGCTCGCCTCGACGACGGGCGTACCGAACACGTCGTCGCCGTCGGTCTCCACCTCGCCGGTCGAGATGCCGATCCGGATGCGGATCGGGTGCTCGGCGCGCCGGTTGCGGGCGTCGATCCGCTGTTGGGCGGCGACCGCGGCCTCGACGGCCTCGGCGGCGCTCGTGAAGGTGGCGAGCATGCCGTCGCCCATCGTCTTGACCTCGGTGCCGCCGTGCTGGGAGACCGCGGCCCGCTGGAGGTCGAACAGCTCGCCTCGGATCGACTCGGCCACCGACGGGTCGACGCGCGTGAGGAGACCGGTCGAGCCGACCATGTCGGTGAACACCACCGTGACGGTCGCCGTGGTCACGCAGGGGACCCCCTTCTCTCCACCGACGGATCGGTGCGGGTGCGGACTCCTCGGTGGGGTGCATCCCCACCGAGGAGTCAACGTCCGAGCAGCCTGCGATCCGTCGCGGTCGGGCGTCAGATGTTGGCGTCGTGGTCGGCCCAGTACGGGTCGCGGAGCTTGCGCTTGATCAACTTGCCGTTGGGTTCGCGGGGGAGGGCGTCGACGAAGTCGATCGAGCGCGGCAGCTTGAACTTCGCCATGCGGTCCTTGGCCCAGGTGAGGATCTCGGCCTCCAGATCGGGGCCGGGCGCGACGCCGTCGTGCGGCTCGACCACGGCCTTGATCTCCTCGCCCCAGTCGGGGTGGGGGATGCCGAACACGGCGACGTCGGCCACGGCCGGGTGGTTGATCAGCTCGCCCTCGATCTCGGCCGGGTAGATGTTGACGCCACCGGAGATGATCATGTCGCTCTTGCGGTCGCGGAGGAACAGGTAGCCGTCGTCGTCCATCTCGCCGACGTCGCCGACCGTGAAGAAGTTGTCGATCCGGTTGGCCCTGGTCTTGGCGTCGTCGCCCTTGTACTCGAAGTCGGCCATCAGCGACATGTAGACGGTGCCGATCCGGCCGGGGCCGAGCTGGTTGCCGTCGTCGTCGTAGATGCGCACCTCGCCGCCGGTCCACGCCCGGCCGACCGAACCCGGTCGCTCCATCCACTCGGCGGCGGAGATCACGGTGCCGCCGCCCTCGGTCGCCGCGTAGTACTCCTGGATCGTGTCGCCCCACCACTCGATCATCCGGCGCTTGATCTCCTGCGGGCATGGGGCGGCGCCGTGGATCATGTTCCGCAGCGACGACACGTCGTAGGAGGTGCGGACGTCCTCGGGCAGGTCGAGCAGGCGGACGAACTGCGTCGGCACCATGTGGCTGTAGGTGACCCGGTGCTCCTGGATGAGGCGGAGCGTCTCCTCGGGGCTCCAGCGGTCCATGAGGACGACGGTGTGGCCGAGCGCGAGGGCGTTGCCGGTCCACATGAGGACGGCCGTGTGGTACAGCGGCGACACGGTCAGGTGGACGTGACCGTCGTGGGCGCCGACGCCGAACAGGTTCGGCAGGTAGGCCATCAGCTCGGCCATGTCGCTCGGGTCGATCTCGGCCAGCGGGCGGCGCACGCCCTTGGGCCGCCCGGTCGTGCCCGACGTGTAGTGCATGGCGGCGCCGGTGGTGCGGCCCTCTGGCGCGGTGGTCGGCCGGCCCTCGTAGAGCTCGGCGTACGGACGGAAGCCGTCGACCGAACCGACGGCGAACCGGGCCCCGGCGGGGAAGCCGGCCTCGTCGACGGCGCGGATCGCCTCCTCCCCGAAGCGCTCGTGGGCGACGAACGCCTTGGCCTCGCTGTCGTCGAGGATGTAGGCGATCTCGGGGCCGACGAGGTGCCAGTTGACCGGCGTGATGCGCACCCCGACCTGGAGGGCGCCGAGGAACAGCTCGATCAGCTCGATCCCGTTCGGGAGGAGCACCGCGAGCGTGTCGCCGGTGCCGAGGCCCAGGTCGCGCAGCGCGTGGGCGATCTGGTTGGACCGGTCGAGCAGGTCGCCGGCGCGGTGCTCGACGCCCTCGGGGTCGACGACGGCGAGCCAGTCGCGATCCGCCTCGGCCAGCCTCCAGAAGCCCAGTTGTGCCATCCGTCGACCCTACGTCAGGACGAGAACGCGTTCTAGTTCGCGCTCCGCTACGGTTCGTCCGTCCGATCGCCCGATCGCCCCCATCGTCCCCAGGAGGAACCCCGAATGCGTGCCGCCGTGCTGAACAACCTCGGAGACGACAAGCTCGAAGTCGTCGACGACGTCGAGGTCGCGCCCCCGGGGCCGGGCGAGGTGACGATCAACGTCAAGGCCACCGGCGTGTGCCACTCCGACCTGCACGCCATCGAGGGGAGCCTCCCGCAGCCGGCCCCGTTCGTGCCCGGTCACGAGGGCGCCGGCGTCATCAGCGCCGTCGGCGAGGGCGTGACCGGCCTGGCGGTGGGCGACCACGTGATCGTCGCCTGGTCGCCGCCGTGCGGGAAGTGCGTCTCGTGCGTCGAGCGCAAGGAGCCGCACCTCTGCGTGATGATCCAGTTCACGATCGCCGCCCAGTCGCGCTTCAAGCGGGGTGACACCGACGTGTTCGGCATGGCCGGCACGGGCACGTTCGCCGAATACCTGACCGTGCCCCAGGAGGCGGCGATCAAGATCGACGACGACGTGCCGTTCGAGATCGCGTCGCTGATCGGGTGCGGCGTGAGCACCGGCGTCGGGGCCGCGATCAACACCGCCAAGGTCGAGCCGGGGTCGTCGGTGGTCGTGTTCGGGTGCGGCGGCGTCGGCATCTCCGCCATCCAGGGCGCCCGCGTCGCCGGGGCGGCGACCATCGTGGCGGTCGACCTGGTCGACGACAAGCTCGAGCAGGCCAAGCACTTCGGGGCCACCCACGCGTGCAAGCCCGACGATCTGGCGGCGCTCCAGGCCGAGCTCACCGGCGACGGCTTCGACTACGCCTTCGAGGCGATCGGCCTGCCCGTCACCATGCGCGCCGCGTTCGACGCGGTGCGCCGGGGTGGGACCGCGGTGATCATCGGCGTGGGCGCGGCCGACAAGGAGGTCAGCTTCAACGGCTTCGAGCTGTTCTTCTCCGAGAAGACGTTCATGGGCAGCTACTACGGGTCGGTCGACGTGCGCTCCGACTTCCACAAGCTGCTCAAGCTCTGGAAGGCCGGCCAGCTCGACCTCGAGGGCATGATCAGCCGCCGCATGGGCCTCGACGAGATCAACGACGCCTTCGACGCCCTGAAGAAGGGCGAGGTCATCCGCCAGGTCATCACGTTCGACTGACACCATCCGGTCGGCCGCCGCGGCTCCCGTCTCGGGGCGGGTAGCCGTCCCCTCCCGCGCGAGCGCCGCTGGCGCCGGGTCGCTCCTACGCTGCGCGCCATGACACGGTCACGCGCGGTCCTCGTCGGTCTGGTGCTCGCCCTCGCGGCGGTCGGCTGCGGCGGTGACGACGACGCCGCGGACGGGAGGACCACGACCACCGAGGCGCCGACGACCGAGGCGTCCTCGACCGAGCCGTCGTCGACCTCGGAACCCGACGACCCGACCACCAGCGAGACACCGACCGACACGATCCCCGAGTCGGAGCTGCCCGGCGAGCGGCTCGACATCTACCCCTACGCGGACGCGCCGCTGGCGGTGGTGGGCGTGGAGGCCGACGACGAGCTGAACGCCCGGTCAGGACCAGGAACCTCCTACGGCGTGCTGTTCACCCTGGGGCCCACCGACGACGGCTTCGCCGCCCTCGGCCACAACCGCACCGTCGGCGAGTCGTTCTGGGTGCTGGTCGAGGCCGACGGCCGGGCCGGGTGGGTGCACGGCGGATACGTCGCCATCCCCGGGGCCACGAACGACGTGACGTCCGCGCTCCCCGCCGACCTCGGCGGTGAGACGATGCTCGACGTGGCCGAGGCGGTCGCCGCGGCCCGCGTCGGCGACGCGCCGGCCCCGCGCACCGCGGTGGTGGCGGGTCCGACGGTCGGGGACCTGGGCGAGGTCACCGTCGACGTGATCGGCTTCGCCGACGACTCGCTGAAGGGCGAGCGCCTCCACGTGTTCGCGTCCGAACTCGACTCCGGCGAGGGCTTCGTGGTGCGCACCGTCGAGGCCACCGCGCTCTGCGCCAGGGGTGTCACCGCCGACGGCCTGTGCACCTGAGGTCAGCACCCGCGGATCGGGGGCTCGGTCGGACCCTCCGTTGCCGACGGAATTGGAACGTGTTCTAGTCTCGGCGCCATGCCGGAACCGCAGGACGAAGTGCTCAGCGCACCGCTCGTCATCGAGTACCCGTTCACCCGGACGACCGGGCCGGTCATCGGGGCGTTCCTGACCGGGCTGCGCGAGGGCGTCCTCGTCGGCAGCCGGGCCCGGGACGGTCGGGTGATCGTGCCGCCCGCCGAGTTCGACCCCGTCACGGGCGAGGACCTCGACGAGATCGTCGAGGTCGGACCGGCCGGCACGGTCGAGAGCTGGGCGTGGGTGACCGAGCCCCACGAGAAGCACCCGCTCGACCGTCCGTTCGCCTGGGCCCAGATCCGCCTCGACGGCGCCGGCACCACGCTGGTGCACGTCGTCGACGCCGGTTCGATCGACGCGATGAGCACCGGGATGCGCGTCACGCCGGTGTGGGCCGACGAGCGCGAGGGCCACATCGCCGACCTCGCCCGATTCGTCCCCGAGGAGGGCTGATGGTCGACGTGCAGCTCCCCGAGTCGCTCCGCGACGTCGAGCCGGTCCGCAGCGTCCGGACGCCCGCCCAGCTCGACTACACGTTCACCGCCGGTGACGCCACGACACGGTTCCTGACCGGCATCACGCAGAAGCGGATCATCGGCCAGCAGGCGCCCGGCGGTCGGGTGTACGTGCCGCCCCGCGGTGCCGATCCGGAGCTGGGCCAGCCGACGCCGATCGAGGTCGAGGTGGCCCAGGTCGGCACCGTCACCTCGTTCTGCGTCGTGAACCTCCAGTTCTACGGCTCGGTGATGGAGATCCCGTACGTCAGCGCCCTGATCCTCCTCGACGGCGCCGACCTCTCGATCATGCACCTCATCCAGGAGGTCCCCGCCGACGAGGTTCGCATCGGCATGCGGGTCGAGGCGGTGTGGCGCGACGACGCCGACATCGAGCCGACCCTCGAGTCGATCAAGTGGTTCCGGCCGAACGGCGAGCCCGACGACCCCGACGTGCGGATCCCCGGCGAGGGGCGCGGCACCGGCCTCGGCTCGTGGATCGGCGGGGTCGCCCCGACCGAGGCGGTCGTCCGCAACCCGCGCACCGGAGAGGGAGGGGAGGCCTGATGCGCGACGTCGCCATCATCAGCGTCGCCCAGACGCCGTCGCGCCGGGCGGTCACCGAGCTCAACGAGGTCGAGATGCTCATGCCCGCCGTGCACCGGGCGCTCGACCAGGTCGACATGACGATCGACGACATCGGCTTCACCTGCTCGGGGTCGACCGACTACCTCGCCGGCATGGCGTTCAGCTTCGTGTCGACGCTCGACGGCGTAGGCCCGTGGCCGCCGATCCAGGAGAGCCACGTCGAGATGGACGGCGCCTGGGCGCTGTACGAGGCGTGGGTGAAGCTCCAGCTCGGCGAGATCGACACCGCCCTGGTCTACGCCTACGCCAAGTCCTCGCCCGGCGACCTGCCGATGGTCCTGTCGCGGCAGCTCGACCCGATCACGCTCGGCCCGCTGTGGCCCGACTCGGTGAGCCTCGCCGCCCTCCAGGCCCGGGCCCTGCTCGACGCCGGCAGGGCGACCGAGGCCGACCTGGCCGAGGTCGCCGCCCGCAGCCGCCGCGCGGCGCTCGACAACCCCAACGCCCAGCTCGCGTGGGATCGGCCCGCCGCCGACGTCCTCGCTGAGGACTACCACGTCGCCCCGCTGCGCCGGAGCGACTGCCCGCCGATCACCGACGCCGCCTGCGCGGTGGTGCTCGCCGCCGACGGCGCCGCCCGCGAGCGGGTCGAGCGTCCCGCCTGGATCCGCGGCATCGACCACCGCGTCGAGCCGATCCACCTCGGCCTGCGCGACCTCACCGTCAGCGAGTCGACCCGCATCGCGGCCGGGAAGGCCGGCGTCGCCGACGGCAGGGTCGACGTCGCCGAGCTGCACGCGCCGTTCACGCACCAGGAGCTGATCCTGCGGGAGGCGATCGGACTCGGCGACGACGTCGTGGTCAACCCGTCGGGCGGCGCGCTGTGCGCCAACCCGATGATGACCGCGGGCCTGATCCGCCTCGGCGAGGTCGCCACGCGGATCTCCGCCGGTGCCGCCGACCGGGGGGTCGCGCACGCCACGAGCGGACCGTGCCTGCAGCAGAACCTGGTGTGCGTACTGGAAGGAGAGGGCTGATGGGCAAGGAACGGGTCGCCGTCGTCGGCGTCGGCCAGACGAAGCACCAGGCCACCCGCGGCGACGTCTCGATGGCCGGGCTGGTCCGCGAGGCCGCCGTCCGCGCCCTGGAGGACGCCCACATGACGTGGGCCGACGTCGACGCGGTCGTGATCGGCAAGGCGCCCGACTTCTTCGAGGGCGTGATGATGCCGGAGCTGTTCCTCGCCGACGCGCTCGGCTGCACCGGCAAGCCGATGTTCCGGGTGCACACCGCGGGGTCGGTCGGCGGCTCGACCGCGATCGTCGCCAGCCAGCTCGTCCAGGCCGGCATCCACGAGCGGGTGCTGACCGTCGCCTTCGAGAAGCAGTCCGAGAGCGAGGCGATGTGGGCGCTGTCGCTGCCGATCCCGTTCACCCCGCCGCTCCACGCGGGCGCCGGCGGCTACTTCGCCCCGCACATCCGCAGCTACATCCGGCGGGCGAAGGCCCCCGACCACGTCGGGATGCTCGTCGCCCTCAAGGACCGTCGGAACGGGCTGAAGAACCCCTACGCCCACCTCCACGAGCCCGACATCACGTTCGACTCGATCAAGGACTCGCTGATGCTGTGGGACCCGATCCGCTACGCGGAGACCTGCCCGTCGAGCGACGGTGCGTGCGCCCTAGTGCTCGGCAGCGAGGCGGTGGCCGACGCGGCGGCGGCCGACGGTCGCCCCCCGGCGTGGATCAAGGGCACCGCCATGCGCTCGGAGCCGACCCTCTCGGCCGAGCGAGACACGGTCATCCCGCTCGGCGGCGCCCTGTGCGCGGCCGACGTGTACCGGCAGGCGGGCATCACCGACCCGCGCAAGGACGTCGACTGCGTCGAGATGTACGTGCCGTTCAGCTGGTTCGAGCCGATGTGGCTGGAGAACCTGGGCTTCGCCGAGCCGGGCGAGGGCTGGAAGCTCACCGAGGACGGCGTCACCGCCCTCGACGGCGACCTGCCGGTCAACATGTCCGGCGGGGTGCTGTGCACCAACCCGATCGGCGCGTCGGGGATGCTCCGCTTCGCCGAGGCGGCGATGCAGGTGCGGGGCCAGGCCGGCGAGCACCAGGTCGACGGGGCCCGCACGGCGGTCGGCCACGCCTACGGGGGCGGCTCGCAGTTCTTCGCCATGTGGGTCGTCGGCTCCGACAAGCCCTGAGCCCCGAGATCCGCCGTTCCGGCAACCCTGGTCCCCCGTGACGGGGGATGAGGGTTGCCGGAACGGGAACTTCGACACGAGGAGGAGCCCGATCGTGGGACGACTCGACGGCAAGATCGCCATCATCACCGGCGCCGCGCGCGGCCAGGGGGAGGCCGAGGCGCGGCTGTTCGCGTCCGAGGGGGCGCGGGTCGTGGTCGCCGACGTGCTGGCCGACGAGGCCGAGGCGGTCGCCGCGTCGATCGGCGACGCCGCGCGCTCCGCCGCGCTCGACGTCACCGACGAGGCGGCGTGGCAGCGGGTCGTCGCCGACACCGAGGCCGCCTGGGGACCGGTGACGACGCTGGTCAACAACGCCGGGATCCTCGACTTCAACGCGCTGGAGGCCTACGACGCCGAGCGCTTCCGCCGGGTGCTCGACATCAACGTCGTCGGTGCCTTCCTCGGCATCAAGAGCGTGGTGCCGTCGATGGCGCAGACCGGCAACGGCGCGATCGTCAACATCTCGTCGAACGCCGGGATGGAGGGTCTGCCGTTCGTGGCCGCCTACTCGGCGAGCAAGTGGGCGATCCGCGGGTTGAGCCGCTCGGCCGCGATCGAGCTGGGCCGGAAGCGGATCCGGGTCAACACCGTCCACCCCGGCATGGTCGACACCCCGATGACCCGCATGGGCGGGGAGGTGGCCGAGAGCGACTCCGCCTTCGTGCGCAACCTGCCGATCCGCCGGGTCGGCACCGTCGACGACATCGCCCCGGTCGTGCTGTTCCTCTGCTCCGACGAGGCCGGCTACGTCACCGGCGCCGAGTACGTCGTCGACGGCGGCCACCTCGCCGGCGACGCCACCGTCCTCCAGCAGTAGCCCAGGACCGGTTTGTGACCAGGTTCAGGCGGTGCCGCCGTGGCGGGCGGAGGCGGTGGCCTTGGCGGGGGACTCGTCCATCTTGTCGGGCCAGTAGGGCGGGGGGAACACGCCGTCGTGGCCGACCGGGGGCGTCTCGTCGAGCCCGGGGACGCCGTCGTAGAACTGGTGGTACCACTTGCGGTACGCCATGAACGGGCCGTCGGTGTCGGCGAGGGCGGGGCGGGCGATGTGCGCCTTGTGCTCCCAGATCGGCATGTCCTCGAGGAACTGCCGGTCGACCTCGGCGACGAACGCCTTGGCCACGTTCGAGTTGGTCTCGGCGTCGCCCAGCGACCGGGTGTAGAAGTCGAACCGGGTCTGGCAGCTGCCCCCGTCGATCGGCGTGGTCGAGCTGACCAGCAGGGTGTCGACGATGCCGGCGAAGCGCACCACCGAGTAGCCGGGGCCGTAGCCGGTCGACTCGATGCGTCCCTCGACGACCCCGCGGGGAGTCGGGAACTTCTGGATCGACTTCATCTCGGCGACCGGTCCCTCGGTGACGTACGACGTGATCTCGGGGACCTCGGCCACGCTGTGGACGTAGCGGAAGTGGGCGGAGTCGACCGCGTTCTCGCCGAGCTCCTGGGCGTGGGCCTGCACCGTGTGGTCGGTGTACACGGGGCCGAAGAACTCGCCGCTGGTCAGGTCGTCGAGCGCGGGGATGTCCCAGCGGGGGGCGACGTCGGGGTCGGGGTGGTACCAGACCATCGACTTCCCGTTGACCTCGTGCACCGGGAAGGTGCGCAGGCGGGCCCGCTTGTTGGTGCGGGTCGAGTACGGGATGTCGACGTTGGTGCCCTCGGCGTCGAAGCGCCACCCGTGGAACGGGCACTGGAGCTCGCAGCCCTCGACCGAGCCGCCGTGGCCGAGGTGGGCGCCGAGGTGGGGGCAGAAGGCGTCCTGCACGTGGAGGACGCCCTCCTCGTCGCGCCAGGCCACCAGGTGGCGGTCGAAGTAGAAGAGCGCCCTCGATGTCCCGACGGCCACCTCGTCGGGCCGGCACACCTGGAACCAGCCGCAGGGGATCGGGAACGGGTAGCGCTGGCTCATGGCGACGGCTCCGGCCGAGAAACTAGAACGTGTTTCAGTATAGGAGCGGCCGCCCGGGCCGGTCAGGGCCGAAGGGCCCGGAGAGGTGAGCATGGCGCAGGACCTGAAGCTCGGACTGGTGCTCGGCTACTGGTTCGCCCAGCCGCCGGTCGGGATCGCCGAGCAGATCGCGGCGGCCGAGGACCTCGGGTTCGACTCCGTGTGGAGCGCCGAGGCCTACGGGTCGGACTGCTTCACCCCGCTGGCCTGGTACGGGTCGCGGACGTCGCGGCTCCAGCTCGGCACCGCGGTGTGCCAGATGTCGGCCCGTACGCCGGTCGCCACCGCGATGACCGCCCTCACGCTCGATCACCTCACCGAGGGCCGCTTCGTGCTCGGCCTCGGCGCGTCGGGTCCGCAGGTCGTCGAGGGCTGGTACGGCCAGCCCTACCCCCGCCCCCTGGAGCGCACGCGCGAGTACGTCGACGTCGTCCGCCAGGTGCTCGCACGCGAGGAGCCGGTGTCCATCGACGGGCGCCACTACCAGCTCCCGCGCACCGGCGAGGGCACCACCGGCCTGGGCAAGGCGCTCAAGTCGATCACCCACCCCCGCCGGGCCGACCTGCCGATCTACCTCGGCGCGGAGGGACCGAAGAACGTCGCCCTCGCCGCCGAGATCGCCGACGGCTGGCTGCCGATGTTCATGTCGCCGGGACTCGACGCGCACTACCGCGGCTGCCTGGAGGAGGGGTGGGCCCGGCCCGGCGCCCGGCGGGGCGCCGCCGACTTCGAGGTCGCCAACCTGGTGCAGATCGTGATCGACGACGACGTCGAGAAGGCCGCCGACGTGATCCGCATGTCCCTCGGCTTCTACATCGGCGGCATGGGCGCCCGGGAGGTCAACTTCCACGCCGACCTGTTCAGCCGCATGGGCTACGAGGAGGACGTCGAGCGCATCCAGGACCTCTTCCTCGGCGGCCGCAAGGAGGAGGCGATCGCGTCGGTCCCACTGGCGCTCGTCGAGGACGTGGCGCTGGTCGGACCGGAGGCCAAGATCCGCGACGACCTGGAGCGCTGGCGCGACACGTGCATCACGACCCTGCTGGTCGCCGGCGCCCCCGACCAGATGCGTCGGATCGCCGACCTCGTCCGCGGCTGACCGGCCGCCGGGACCGGACGGACGGCCCCTACGGCCCTCCGGGCTCGGTCGGTTCCGGTTCGGGGCCGGTCGGATCGAGGCGGGCCGCGCACTCGTCCGCCGCCTCGCGGACGAGCTGCCGGTAGGCCGCCCGGCCGGCCTCGGTGTGGTGTACCTGGTCGTGGGCGAACCACTCGGGGTGGGAGGACGAACGGGTGGCCCAGTCGGCCACCACGAGGTCGTCGCGGGTCGCACCCAGGTCGGCGAGGGCGGCGTTGTAGGGAGGGGCGGTCACGTCGAGGCCCCAGTCCGGGGCGTCGACGACGACGGTCACGACGGCGGCACAACGGGGGGACAGCCGGTCGAGGAAGTCGACGATGTTGGCGATGGCTCGCTCGACCGTGACGCCCCGGTCCAGGTCGTTGGTGCCGAGCGCGACGATCACCACGTCGGCCGGCTCGGCGGGGGCCTCGAGCCGGGCGAGGTCCGCCGTGTCGGCTCCGATCCTCGCCGACACCGTCGAGCGGTAGCCCCCGGCCGCCAGTTCGTCGTCTAGGAACCGGTCCGGGTCGTCAGGATCGTTTCCGCCATCGAACTGGGCCGCGTGGACGAGCGAGTCGCCGACCACGGCGACGAGTGGGCCGTCGCCGTCGCCGGACCAGGGCCCGAACGGCGGTAGGCATGCCGTCACGAACATCGTCATCACCGCGGCGGCGATGGCGACCCGCGCGCGAGAGTTGGTCGGCATCGATTCCTCCCCCCCGGGCGAACGCCCGGCCACTCGGCGGCCCCTCTGCCGCTCGCGGCCCCCTCTGGCCGCTCACGGGCCACGCTAGACCGCTCGGCTGCCGAGTGCTGCCAGCTTCGGCCCCTGGTTCGTCGCGCCGTAACCTCGGCGCCATGACCGACACGATCCAGCCGGTGAGCATCGGGCGGAAGCAGGCGGCGACGGCGTGGTCGCGCCCGCACCTCTCGGCCGAGGAGGCCCGCACCGCGATCCGGGCCGCGGGGGTCGCGCTCCTCGACGAGCGCCGCCCGCTCACCTCCGACGAGCTGGCCGATCTCGCCCACGTGCCCGATGCGTCGGTGCCGTCCCTCGCCGCCCTGGCCCACGAGGTGCGCCTCGCGTGGTGCGGCGACACCGTCGAGGTCGAGGGGATCCTCTCGGCCAAGACCGGTGGCTGCCCCGAGGACTGCCACTTCTGCAGCCAGTCGTCCGCGTTCGACACTCCGGTCAAGGCCACGCCCTTCCTCGACACCGACGAGGTCGTAGCCGCCGCGGAGGAGACCGCCGCGCTCGGGGCGTCGGAGTTCTGCATCGTCCTCGCCGTGCGCGGCCCCGACGAGCGCATCATGCGGCGGATCCTGGACCTGGTACCGATCATCGGCGATCGCACCGGGCTCAACGTCGCCGTGTCGGCCGGGATCCTCGACCCCGACCAGGCCCGCCGCCTCGCCGAGGGCGGGGTGCACCGCTACAACCACAACCTCGAGACGGCGCGGTCCTACTTCCCCGAGGTGGTGACCACGCACGAGTACGACGAGCGGGTCGACACGTGCCGCCTCGTCGTCGACAACGGCATGGAGCTGTGCTGCGGTGTGCTGCTCGGCATGGGCGAGACGGTCGACCAGCGGCTGGAGCTCCTCGACGAGCTGCGCGAGGTGGGGCCCGCCGAGGTGCCGATGAACTTCCTGAAGCCGATGGTCGGCACCCCGTTCGCCGGACGCCCCGCGGTCGAGGCGCTCGAGGCGATCCGGTGGATCGCGGTGTTCCGGCTCGGCCTGCCCTCGGTGATCCTCCGCTACGCCGGAGGTCGTGAGTTCACCCTCGGAGACCTACAGGCCATGGGCATGACCTCGGGCATCAACGCGCTGATCATCGGGAACTACCTGACCTACCTCGGACGCAGCCCGGCCGACGACCTCAAGATGCTCGACGACCTGCGGATGCCGATCGGGGCCCTCAGTCCGGTGATCTGATGCCGGCCCACTGCGACGGCTGCGGGCGGCCGAGCGCCGAGTGCGGCGGTTGCCGGTGGGAGTACGACCCACCGCGGTTCTGTCCCGAGTGCGGCCTTCGCCTGGCCGTCGTGGTGACGCCGGTCGGTCACCGCGAACGGTGCAAGGTGCACGGTCCGCTGCCGGTCGACCCCCGCTGAACGTCGGCCGGATCGCCCGCGGACCGGGTCACGGACCGTCGGCGATCGGACGGTTCGGGTGGTGCGGTACCGTCCGGCCGCGCCACGACCCCGGAGGCACGATGGACCTGGACGCGTTCGACAACCCGATCGAGAAGGCGATCGCCCGTCAGCTCCGCGGCTACGACGAGTTCTTCTTCGACGCGTGGGTCAACCTCGCGATCAACCAGATCACCGGTGACTACGCCGAGTTCGGATCGTGGGGCGGCAACACCTTGAACCGCGCCTACCGCCAGCAGGCCGGGTTCGGTCCGCCGCGCCACCACTGGTGCTACGACTCCTTCGAGGGGCTCCCCGAGACCGACGACCCCCGCGACGAACACCCGGGCTGGGCGTCGCGTTCGCTCGGCCAGGGCGGCGTCGAGGCGTTCCACGCCGACTGCGACGCCCACGGCATCCCGCGCGACGTCTACACCGCCGTGCCCGGCTACTACTCCGAGACCCTCGCGCCGGCCGCTCCGGACGCCGCTCCGGCCGACATCGCCCTGGCCTACGTCGACTGCAACCTGTACACGAGCGCGGTGACGGTGCTCGAGTTCCTGCGGCCGCGGCTCAAGCACGGGATGATCCTCGCCTTCGACGACTGGTACTGCTGGACCTCCGAGCGGGTGTCGGGTGAGCGCGAGGCGCTCGAGGAGTTCAAGGCGACCGCGCCCGAGTGGCACTTCGAGTGGTACCGCAACGTGCAGCGGGCCGGGATCGCCTTCGTGGTGGAGCACGCGCGCTGAGGCCGTCGCGCCCCCCGGTCGAGGGGGGCGTAGTGTTCGCGGCCGTGCAGGTCGTGGTCGGTCCCGTTGCCGCCGAGAGCGTGGGCGCCTTCAGCGAGTTCGGGCGGGCGGTCCTGCACGGCCAGGGTCCCGGCGCCGAGGTCCCGTCCGACGCGGCGGCCGCCTTCGAGGGCTACCTCGACGAATGGGACGAGTTGGGCGGCGCGACGGGCGACGTCACCTGGGCGACCGAGGTCGACGGCGAGGTCGTCGAGTACCTCGCCTACGCCTTCTTCCGGGTCGCGACCGAGATCAACGAGGAGGCCGGCCTGGCCCAGGTCGTGCCGACGCCGGCGGCACCCTTCTACTGGATGCTGGTGCGGTCGCTCCTGGGCGCCCTGGAGGGCGAGGGCGGGTCACGGGCTGAGTTCGCCGCGCACCTGCGCGAGTTCTGGCCCGGGGAGACCGACGTCTCGGAGTGAGCGGGCGTCCCGCCGCGCGCCGGTCTGAGGCGCGACGGGAGCGCGGCGGAGCGTCAGCCCGCGTTGCGGAGGCGGCCCAGGCCGTCGCGGCCGCGGGCCATCGAGGCCCCCTGCGGCGTGCCGCGGAGCACCTCGGTGGCGTGGGCGACGCGCTGGACGACCGCCGGCTGGCGCAGCCAGCGGTCGAGCTGGCCGACGACGCCGCGGCGGGCGAGCGGGAACGCCCGGTTGAGTCGCCGCCAGCGGTCCTCGGCGAAGGGACCGAGGAGGTCGGCGAGCTGGAGCACGGCGTGGAGGCGGGCGGTCGGGTCGCCGGGGGCCTCGAGGCGGTCCTCCCAGATGTCGAGGTAGGCGTCGATGTCGTGCTCTGCGCTCATGATCAGGCCGAGGCGGTTGACGACGGGTACGCCGGTGCCGGGCGGCGCGGCGAGCACGGTGAGCCAGGCGGCCTGGAGGGTGCGGTGGACCGCGGGCGTCTCGGCCGCCGGCCAGTCGAGCCAACCGCCGCGGCGGAGGCGGGCGCCGATCAGCGGCTCGGGCACCACCGACCGGCCATCGAAGGCCCGGGTGAGGATCTCGGGCAGGAGGCGCTTCAGATCATCGACGGTGCCCCAGGTCGTGAGGCACTTGCCGACGAACCGGGCGAGCACCGCGTCGGGGATCGTCGCCGGCGTCGAGCCGAGCATCCGGACGTCGTCGTCGGCGACGCAGTGGGCGCACGCCGGCATTCCGGCCCGGTACGGGTAGACGGCGAGGACCTCGGCGAGGTCGTGGAGCGCGGCGTCGAGCCGGGCCCGGGGCTCGGCGACCGCGGGGGCGACGGCGGTCGCCGCACCGGCGGGCATGGTCGGGGCGGTGTCGCCGGCGAGGACGCGGCGCATGGGGGCCGGGCGACGGGTCCCGGGGCGCCTCGTCGCGGAGGCGAACCCGGGCGGACGGGTCAGCGGCGCGGTCATCCCCGGAAGGCTACCGACGCCCCCGCGGCCGGTCGGGGATGCGCCGGACCGGTTGGTGCCTGGGCGGCTCGCCCTCCTAATCGGCGTCGAGGACGGCGGCACCGGTGAGCGACTCGACCCATCGGGCGAGGGATCCGTCGTCGTGCCAGTCGACCGCGTCCGGGTCGACGAGGTCGACGAGGTCGGCGTGCGCCTGGCGGGCGTCGGGATCGTCGTGGTCGCCCGGCGCGGCGAGCCAGGCGCGCAGCGCCCCCCAGGCCTCGGGCTCGGCGGCGTCGGCGTGCGGGAGGAGGTCGGACAGGCACGGCAGGTGGGGCTCGTCGGCCGCCCACAGCGACCACGCCAGGAGCGGTCCACGACGGGGCGGGGGCGTCGGCAGGCCGAGCACGCGGTGCAGCACGTCGACGATCGTGCCCTCGATGACGGCGTCGGGGGCGAGGCCGCCGAGGGCGACACCCGACATCTCGAAGTGCAGGCCGCCGGCCCGGTCGGCGAGGGCGACGAACTGACCCGGCTCGTCGGTTCCGGACCCGTGGACGACGGCGGGCGCGCTGACGCCGACCACCTGCCACTCCGGCGGCGCCACCTGGCCCAGCAGCACCCGACCGGGGTGGATGTGGGTGGGGACGGGCAGGACGCCCAGCTCGACCTGGTCGCCGTCGCGGGCGGCGCGGATGACGGCGTTGGCGAGCTCGTCGTCCGGGGCGGGCGGATCGTCGACGATCGACCGGGCGAGCGGACCGAGGTCGGCCGCCCGCAGCGGATCGGTGGCGCCGTGGCGCCGGGGGCGGGAGCGGTGGGGACGGGGCACGACGGACCTCCGGGAGCGGGGCTTCCGGCGGTCGGTGACGCCCCGGGGGCGGAGGTCGGCCGCGAACCTCGGGCCCATCATGCCCGGGGGGTGTGACACTCAGACCCGGAACCCGGTTCGGGACCGGGTGGCGGCTCAGGTCGGGCCGCAGACGTCCAGGGCGAGCAGGGCGAGGACCGCCGCGGTGGCCTCGACCTCGGCGATCGGGACCGCCTCGTCGGGGGCGTGGGCGAGTTCCACGTCGCCGGGTCCGTAGTGCACCGTCGGGATGCCGCCGAGCCCGGTGAGCAGGCGCAGATCGCTGCCGAAGGGGGCGCCCCAGGATCCCATCGGCGTACCGACGGCCGTCCGGTGGGCGACCCCGACGCGCCGGTCGAGGTCGCTGTCGGCGGGCAGCCGGCCCGAGGCGAACTGGCCGCCCCACCACTCGACCTCGACGGGGTGCTCGCGGAGCCACGCGTCGGCCGCGCCCGCCTCGGCCACCGCCGTCTCCAGCGCGGCCCGGGCGTCGGCGACGTCCTCGTCGAGCGCCACGCCGAGGCGACCTTCGGCGACGAGCAGGTCGGGCACGGTCGACGCCCAGTCACCGGCGCGCACCACGCCGAGCGACAGCGGGTAGGCGAGGCCCCAGCGGTCGAGCAGCGGATCGCTGTCGCGGTTGCGTTCGGCCTCGAGCGCGGCCAGGGCGGCGAGCACCGGGACCAGCTTGTCGACGACGCTCACCCCCTCGGCCCGGCGGGCGGCGTGGGCGGAGCGGCCCCGGATGCGCAGCCGGAACGTCAGCGCCCCCGCGCACGCCGGGACCAGGCCGAGGCCGGTGGGCTCGGGCACCACGCAGCAGTCGGCGGTCCAGCCCCGGCGCAGCAGCCCGAACGTGCCGAGGCCGCCGTCCTCCTCCCCCTCGACGCTCGCGACCAGCACGTCGCCCCGTAGCGGCACGCCGGTCGCCGCGAGGGCGCGCACCGCCCACCGGGCCGCGAGGAGCCCGCCCTTCATGTCGCAGGCCCCGCGTCCCCGGACCTCGGTGGCGGTCACCGCACCGCCGAAGGGGTCGGCGTGGGTCCAGGCGTCGCGGTCGCCCTCGGGCACGACGTCGATGTGGCCGTCGAGCAGGAGGGTCCGCCCGTCGCCGGCGCCGGGGAGGCGGCCGACGACACCCCACGCCTCGTCGCGTGGGACCTCGACGCCGGGGAAGTCGGGGTCGGCGCGGAGGTCGTCGAGCGGCAGCGCCCAGTGGTCGACCTCCAGCCCGTCGTCCGCGAGGGCCGCCGCCATCGCCGCCTGCGCCTCGTGCTCGGCGTCGGATCCGGTGATGCTCGGCGTGCGGACGAGGTCGCCCAGTGCGGCGACCATCTCGCGGCGCCGCTCGGTGATCTCGTCGAGTACCCGGGCCCGCCAGTCGGTCGTCATGGCCGGGACGCTACGGCGCGGCCGATCGGCTCGCGGCGCCGGTCAGGCGATGGCGTCCTCGCCGGCCGCGGGATCGACCAGGTCGAGGCGGTCGACGAAGCGGTTCGCGCCGGGCATGCGGCGCTCGGTGAGCACCCGGGCCAGGCGGGCGTCGGACGAGGCGTAGGCGTGTAGCGCCTCGCGGGAGAGGTCGTGGATGCGGGTGCGGTCGACCTCGACCGGTGCCAGGCCGACGAGGCGGGCGATCGACTTCAGCGAGCACGAGACCCTCAGCACCGGACCGACGTCGCCCTTGTACATGCGATAGGCGTCGAGGTGGCGGTGGCCGAACCAGGCGCCTCGGTACGCGCCGGACAGGCCCGGTCGCGGCTCGCGGGTGACGAGCGTGGGGTCGCGCCGCAGGCGCAGGCCGAGGTCCATCTCGTGGAGCCCGGCCCGGTGGGCGAGGAACGGCAGGTCGAACGCGGCTCCGTTCCAGGTGGCGATCACACCGGCCGGGAGGTCGCGGAGGCGAACCGCGAGGTCGTGGAGCAGGGTGGTCTCACGGCCGCTGAAGACCTCGTCGTGGCCCGGGAGCGAGAGGGCGACGGTGACCACGGGGGCGACGCGGGGGTCGAGTCCGTCCTCGCTCGTGTCGGTCTCGATGTCGAGCCCGTAGACGACCGGTCGCCGCGCCATCGAGCAGGCAGGGTAAGGCGACGGTCGGTCGGGGTGGGGGATGGTCGACGGACGGTGGGGGGTGCGGCGGCGCGGGTGTGGCCGTCCTCGTGGGGCCGGGTCAGACCGCCCGGGCGATCCGGCCGCCGATCGGGGCGGCGACCACGTAGCCGGCGTCGACCCGCTCGGCCTCGCTCTCACCGCCCCACATCCCGTGCTCGAGGTGCTCGCGGGCCTGGTCGCGGCAGACGATCCGCACCGGGCAGCTCATGCAGAGCTGGCGGGCGGCGGCCTCACGGCGGAGCCGGGCCGGCGGTCGCTCCGCGTGGGGGGCGAAGAACAGCTCGGTACGGCCCTTGCACACCGCGCGATCCATCCACCGGTCTCGGAGGGCGGGCGCGAGGGGCGCGGTCGAAGTGGTCGGAAGATCCGCGTGGGGCACGCTCATGGATCCGATCTCCCCTGGTCGTCTCTGGGTCCGAGGGTAGGCCGGATCCCGCCGACACTGAAAGAGATTGTGGGGATATCGGACATCTGCGCAACAGATGCAAGTTGCGGTGCGGTGCCGAGGGGCCGTCGGCGCGGTCGCCGATCAGTCGACGGCACCCTCGAGCACGCGGGTGACCAGCGCCGCGATCGGGCTGCGTTCGGCGCGGGCCAGCGTCACGTGGGCGAACAGCGGGTGCCCGGTGAGCGACTCGATCACCGACGTGATGCCGTCGTGGCGGCCGACGCGCAGGTTGTCGCGCTGGCCGACGTCGTGGGTGAGCACCACCCGGCTGCCGTCGCCGAGGCGGCTGAGCGCGGTCAGGAGGACGGCACGTTCGAGGTTCTGGGCCTCGTCGATGACCACGAAGGAGTCGGTGAGGCTCCGGCCCCGGATGTGGGTCAGGGGCAGAACCTCCAGGAGGTCGCGGGCGAGCACCTCCTCGACCACCTCCCGCCCGGCGAGGGCGTGCAGGGCGTCGATGACCGCCGCGCCCCACGGGCCCATCTTCTCGTCGCGGTCTCCCGGCAGGTACCCGAGGTCCTGCCCACCGACCGCGAACAGCGGGCGGAAGACGATCACCCGCGACTGGCTGCCCTGCTCGAGCACCGCCTCCAGGCCGGCGGCGAGGGCCAGGACGCTCTTGCCGGTGCCGGCGCGGCCGCCGAGGCTGACGATGCCGACGCCCGGATCGGCGAGCAGGTCGACCGCGATGCGCTGCTCGGCGCTGCGGCCACGGAGGTCGAACAGCGCACGGTCGGGGTGGATCAGGTGGAGCCGCTTGTCGGGATGCACCCGGGCGAGGGCCGACTGCGAGCCGTTCACGAGGGCGACTCCGGCGTGGCAGGGCAGGTCGCGGCACTCGTCGAGGTCGAGCACCCGCCCCTCGAACAGCTCGTCGATCGCATCCGTGCCGACCTCGACCTCGACGAAGCCGGTCCACCCCGTGTCGGGCACCTGCTCGTTGCGGTACTCGTCGGCGTCGAGGCCCACCACCCCCGCCTTGAGGCGCAGCGGCAGGTCCTTGGTGACGACGACGACGTCGGCCCCCTCGGACGCGAGGTTGTGGGCCACGGCCAGGATCCGGTGGTCGTTGTTGTCGGACGCGAGCCCGGCGGGAAGGGTCGTGGTGTCCTGGTGGTTGAGCTCGACCCGCAGGGTGCCGCCCTCGGAGTTCACGGCGAGCGGCTCCGTGAGCGATCCGTGGTCCCGGCGGAGCCGCTCGAGCGTCCGCAGCGCCTGGCGGGCCGCCCAGCCCAGCTCCGGGTGGTGCCGCTTCGCCTCCAGCTCGGTGAGCACGACGACCGGCAGGACGACCTCGTGCTCGGCGAAGCGGCCGAGGCAGGTGGGGTCGGCGAGCAGGACCGACGTGTCGAGCACGTGGGTGCGGGCGCGGGCGGTCGACGGCTCGGGCACGGGACGCTCCGGGAGGGGTGGGCCGGGGAGGGATGGGCGGTGCGGGCGGCGGACGTCGCGGGAGGCCACGGGAGGGTCCAGCGGTCCAGAGCGCACCGCCCCCCATCTCAGCCGGTCGCCCACCGCCGATCGGGGATGGGCCTCCCGCCCGCCAAGACCACACGAGGTGCCAGGAGGCCGAGCCGACAGGCGAGGCCGACCCAGCAAGCACGGCACCGCAAGTTCCGAGCGCAGCGAGGAATCCGTCTAGCGACGACGCTCGCTTTCCGCTAACGCTCC
>Ga0123332_1000390_pt1 | contig 43493 bp, 33 predicted proteins | sample BioC12SIPDNA_4_FD_89958 | JGI IMG/M metagenome (GOLD analysis project Ga0123332, IMG submission 89958) | Anaerobic biogas reactor microbial communites from Washington, USA - Biogas_R2_A C12 SIP DNA | ecosystem: Engineered > Bioreactor > Anaerobic > Unclassified | place: Washington, USA... | reverse complement strand
CATGATCGGGCTGATTCCCGATCGGGTCCACATGTTGCACAAATCGCAGGTGGAAGACTTCTACCGCTTCGATGAGGCCAACCGCCTGGCCGGGCGTCTGGTCCCCGGGCGCGAATGGGTCGAGGTGGACAACGGCGGCGAGTACCGGGGGGATTGGTCCGGGTGGTTCAACAACGCCTGCCGGTTCAACCTCGAGCGCATGCGGGAATACTACAATCGGGGAGTGGATAAGTTCATCTGCCGGATCCGCGGCGTGGCGTTGCACGGCAGTTTGGGCATGGACCTCCCCGCCCTGACCTTCATGGATGACCGCGTGGGCCTGCTCTCGTTGGACTCCATGAAGAACGAGTTGTTCTTCCGGGCCTGCTGGGATATGGACATCACCGTGGACGCCGTGTGGAGGCTTTGGCGTCGCAGACGGGGCTGGCCTGAGGATATGTTCGAGGTCATCGCCCTGGCGGAGGAGACCTACGAGCGGGCCTTCTACATCGACCGAGCCCTGATCAACGGCATGCACTCGCGCTTCTCGCAATCGATTGACGAGTACGAATGGTGTTTCACCTTCCCCTACATTCACTACCACAACTACGGCCCCCGGCGCAAGCTGGGGATCCTAGAGCCAACCGAGGAGAATCTCCGGCGGATAGTGGCGGAGAAGGATGTGGCTCTGGACTGCATACGCCGCATGCAGGAGATCACCGAAGGCTGCCGGGCGGCCCTGCCTGCGGGCGACTATGCGGCGCTGTCCAAGACTCTTGCCTTCATGCTGCAGATGACCCGGGTCATGCAGAAGCACCTGGCGATGTATTTCCGATTCCGAGACATGTGCATGCTCAAGGCGGGCGAGGTGTTTGAGCGGATGGCGGAGGGGCTGCCCGCGGCCATCGCGGAGCTGAAGACGGAGGCCGAGAGGTTGCGCCTGTACTCGCCCGAGCTCGCCGACCAGTCGCTCAAGATCGTGGGCGAGATCCAGGCCTTCCTAGACCGCTGGGAACAGGCCGGCCGCTCCGTGCGCCACAGGTTCTCTCACACCATGGGCATGGGATTTGGTAGGTTCGATCTGAATGTGTTGTGAAGTCGACTTCCAATCGACAGGCTAGCAAGCGGATCGCACCGGCTTCACGAGGCTTCGGCTAGCACAGAGGTCGTTGGGCGCGGCATATGCGCCTCAACGTTAGGCGGTCTGGAGTGATGAGGCAGAAGGAGGTAGTCATGTTCTGTTCATCCAAGCTGCTACGTGTTGGTCTTGTCGCTGTCAGTATTCTTGCATTCGCCTTGGTCCTGACTTTTGGGGCGTGGTCTTTCACCGCCGGTCGCCTCAACGCCGCACGGTCCATTGGCGTCTTCCCTTCACCTTCGGAAGGGATGCTGACGCTGGTGCACTCCAGTTATGTTGGCATCCAAGAGGCCAGGATTGTCCAGGCCAAGCAGGAAACCGCTCCAGGGGGCGGGCCTCACGTCTGGTTTGTCATTGCCTGCGTGTGGGCCGAATCACGCACAGATGGCTCACCTGCCGGTTCTGCTACGCATGACTTTGCTGCCCCGGGAAGCTATTTCGTGAACACACACGAGGGATGGCTGCTGATGCCGGAGAGTTCATCGCCGCTCTTCATAGGCTTCTGGATGCGAATCTTCGGTCTGGCAGGCGATGATCGGCCGCAGCCTATCCACGATCCTTCCTATACACCCGAACGAATGTGCGTCCGGCAAGCCGGCTGACACAGCGAGTACTAGCCAAGTGGGATTCGGCGCGTTTTCGGGCCGTTCTCAGCGCCTGGGCCGGATTCCACTCTAGCAGAGACGTTTGAGCTTCTCGGCTGGACAGGTCGCCTTGTCGGCAGGAGAAGCTCAAAGAACCACAGGGGCCCACATGCCTGCAATAGGGGCCTCGCAGTCGGGGCAGCGACCGTCGCGCACGCGGTTCAGGCGCACGCTGAAGCCGTGGCGGCGAATCAGGCGCGCGCCGCAAGCAGGGCACACCGTGTCCTCGCTGCCCTCCTCCCAGACGTTGCCCACGTAGACGTAGTGCAGCCCCACCTCGGCCCCGATCTCCCGAGCGCGACGCAGCGTCTCGACGGGCGTCGACGGGCGATCGATCAACCGGTACGTGGGGTGGAAGCGGCTGACGTGCCACGGCACGTCGACGCTCAGCTCCTCCGCGATGAAGGTCGCAATGTCGCGCAGCTCCGCCGGATCGTCGTTGACGCCCGGCACAACCAGAGTCGTCACCTCCACCCAGATGCCCAGCCGGCGCATCGCCTTCAGGCTATCGAGCACCGGCTGCAGCCGGGCGCCGGTGTAGCTGCGGTAGGTGTCGTCACGGAAGCTCTTGAGATCCACGTTGGCGGCGTCGAGGTAGGGATGGAAGGCATCGAGCATCTCGCCGGTCATGTAGCCGTTAGTCACGTACACGTTGGCCAGGCCCGCCTCGCGCGCCAGAACTGCTGTGTCGTAGGCATATTCGAAGAAGATCGTCGGCTCGGTGTAGGTGTAGGCGATGGAGGCGCAGCGGGTGCGCACGGCGTCGGCGACAACCGCCCGCGGGCTCGCAAAGTCACCCACGATGAGATTCCGGTCTCGCGGCATCTGCGAGATATCGGCGTTCTGGCACCAACGGCAGTGGAAGTTGCAGCCCACCGTGGCGATGGAGTACGATGGTGTGCCGGGGAGAACGTGGAAGAGGGGCTTCTTCTCGATGGGGTCCACGTGCCGGGCGATGAGCCGCCCGTAGACCAGCGAGACCAGCGTTCCGCCGCGATTCTCGCGCACGGCGCAGACACCGCGCTTGCCCTCGGCGATCACGCAGCGGTGCGCACACAAGGCACACCGGACGCGCCCGTCGGGGAGTTTCTCGTATAGCGCTGCCTCTCGAACGTCAGTTTGCTCGACCACAGCTATCCTCGCATTCAGGTAACGTTATCCTCACCGGGACCGCGGCGTCCTTCCCGGATCGAGCGGCCCATCCTCGTCCGCATCGAGCGTCAGGCGCGCACCGACCCCCACCAACAGGGCATCGGGGCCGAACGCCGCCGCGAACCGCGCCCGCGCCAGGTCGCCGGAGCAGTGACAGGGCGCCACCCGCCGCACACCCAGCGCGCGTAGGTCGTCCGCGATGCGGTCAATCTCCGCCGCGCTAGCGCTGCCCAGGTGGAAGCCGCCCAGGACGAGGTCAGGGGCCTGCCCCGCCACCTCCTTGGCTGCCGAGACCATCGTCACGATCCCCGGGTGCGCGCAGCCTGTGAGCACCACGAGCCCCGCGGGCGCAGAGAGCACCAGCGCCTGCTCGCGAATGCCGGAGCCCAGCTCGCCGGTCAGCATCGCGCCCTGGACAATCTCCACGGGGCTCGAAACCTCGACCAGGTCGGCGCCCGCCTCGATCACGGTCTGCTTGACGCCGGGCGGGAACGACTGCGGCAGGTAGACCGTCACCGTCGGGTTCTCGGCCAGGAAGGCCCGGAGGCCACCGGTGTGGTCGCCGTGTGCGTGTGACAGCACGACGGCATCCACCTCCGCAGGCGCGTGCCCCAGCCTGCGCATGTTCCGCAACAGCAGTGGGCCATCGCCCCCGGTGTCGAAGAGGATCGTCTGCTCCAGCCCCTCGACAAGGCACGCGAAGCCCCACGCCGTCTCGACGCCCACGGCATGCCGGTTGTTGTCGTAGAGGATTGTGAGCCTCAGCCTGACGACGGGCGCCGGGCTGGCGGTGGGCTGCGGCGCCGTGGTCGGGGTGTGCGCAGGTTGCGGGCTGGCGGTCGGGGCCGGAGGCGCCGTCGCCTCCGGCGGCAGGGGCGTCGCGGTAGGGGCCTGCGTCCGGGTGAGGCGCGGGGTTGGGGACGGCTCCGGCAGCACCGTGACCACCACCGGCGACGCCGGCGCGCACCCGGCGATGCCCAATCCCACCAGGGTCAGCACGATCCAGAGCAGTCCACGCAGCACGGGGCCTCCTACCCACATTATAGCCGCGATGGGCAGCTGGCGCCACGGTTCGTTCGCAGGCCTATCTACTTGGGCACGCCCTGAATCGCTGATGCCGCTGAGAGGCAGATGATCTCGCGGATCTGCCTGCGCAAGACGGCCAGGCGCGGCGCCAGCGGTTGGCCTCCATACGCCTCAGGGTTGAGGGGCGGTCAATCATCGTCGCATATGCGCCTGTCTCCATGGGATGCGGGCTAGATGCGATAGCCCGGGCACGTTCTCCGGCGGGCCTGCGGCTGGGAGCAGCTCCAGGCTGCCGAGCAACAGCCCGTGGATGGGGTTCCTGGATGGCAGGCGGGTCGGGAAGCCGCGTTGACCGGGCATCACGAACTTGCGTTCTGTTACGATCGCCTAGACTTATGGCTGGGCACACGACGTGACGACGATGGCACGATTCGCGACCGGAAAGGAGTGGCACTGTGACCCAAACACGAACCATTCCCGAGAAGTGGCGCTGGTTTCCCGAGAGCCGCTACGGCCTCTTCATCCACTGGGGTCCCTACGCACAGTACGGGCGCGGGGAGCAGGTGCTCTTTCGCGAGCACCTGGATCCCCGTGAGTATGAGGCCCGTGCATGCGCCTGGAACCCCGAGGCGTACGATCCGGGGCTGTGGGCGCACACGGCGCGGAAGGCGGGCTTCCGCTACGCGGTGCTGACGACGCGCCATCACGACGGGTTCTGCCTGTGGGATACCACGACGACCGATTACTCCGCCGCCCGACAGGCGACGGGGCGCGACCTGGTCCGCGGCTTCGTCGACGCCTCCCGCGCCGCGGGGCTGCGCGTGGGGCTCTACTACTCGTTGCTCGACTGGCGGCTCCCCGCCTGGTTCGAGGGGCCTGCGAAGAACCCCGCCGGCTGGGCAGCGGTGCGCGACTACGTCCACGCGCAGGTGGAGGAGCTGCTTTCGAACTACGGACAGATCGACCTGTTCTGGTTCGATGGTGTCTGGCCCCGCACGCGTGAGGAGCTGGACGCCGATCGTCTTGTCGCGCGGATGCGCGAGCTGCAGCCCGACATCCTGATCAACAACCGCCTGGGCGGAAAGGACACGGGCGACATCGGCACGCCGGAGCACCAGATCACGGCCGAGGACAGGCTCTGGGAGTCGTGCCAGGTGAGCACCTGGCGGCTCTGGGGCTACGCCACCGGCGAACGATGGCGGCCTGCCGACAAGCTGCTCGACATGCTCTGCGAGTGCGCTCACAAGGGCGGGAACCTGCTGCTCAACGTAGGGCCGCAGGCCGATGGCCAGCTACCCCCCGCCTTCGTCGAGCGCGCGCTCGACATCGGGCGCTGGCTCGACGTCCACGGCGAGGCCGTCTACGGCACCGACGGCGGCGACGTGACCGAGTTCGTCACCCGCGGCTGGCAGACCACCCGGGACAACGTGCTCTACCTGATCTTCCGGTTCTGGGACGAACGGCCCACGCTGCGGCTCGCAGACCTGATCACGCCGGTGGAGCAGGTCGAGCTGCTCACGACGGGGCAGACCCTGCGCTTCGAGCAAGACGGTGAGATGTTGTTTATCCACGGGCTGCCGCGCATCGCGCCCACGGCGCTCTTCCCTGTCGTCAAGATCACGTGCACCGGTCGCCCGCAGGCCAACCAGTGGGGCCGCGAGCGCCTGTGGGAGGGCGACCCGCAGCGCGTGGCCCACTGGGCGCGCCAACGCGGCGAGACGCCGGTGGCGTACAAGTAGGCTATCAGCTTGCAGCAGTGGAGCAACCACCCAACAACAGGAGGACCTATGGCCCGCATACCGATCGCGCTGCAGTTGTACTCCGTCCGTGAGGACTGTCAGAAGGATCTACCCGGCACGCTGAAGGCCGTGGCCGAGATGGGTTACGAGGGCGTGGACTTCGCCGGCTACTACGGGTACGAGGCGACAGCCATCCGGTCGATGCTCGACGACCTGGGCCTCAAGGTTGCGGGCTGCCATACGGGGCTCGACACACTGACCGGCGATGCGCTGGCCGAGACGGTGGCGTTCAACCGCATCCTGGGCAACAAGTACCTGGTCGTACCGTGGATCCCCGAGAGCTATCGTGACTCCGCCGAAGCCTGGAGGCGCGCCGCGGAGGTGTTCAACAGCATTGCGGCAAGGCTCGCACCCGAGGGGATGGTCACCGGGTACCACAACCACCATGTCGAGTTCACGCCCTATGAAACCGGGCAGACCGGCTGGGATATCCTCTTCAGCAACACCGGGCCGGGCGTGGTGATGCAGATCGACCTGGGCAACGCCCTGCACGGCGGAGCGGATCCGGTCGCCTACCTCAAGCGTTACCCCGGTCGTGCGCTGACGGTGCACCTGAAAGCCTATTCGGCAGCCAACGACAAGGCGCTCATCGGCGAGGACGACGTTGACTGGGCCGCGGTCTTCGACGTCGTCGAAAGCCAGGGATCCACCGACTGGTACATCGTCGAACAGGAAAGCTACCCCTACCCGCCGCTGGAGTCGGCCCGCCGCTGTCTCCAGGCACTCAAGGCGATGGGGAAATAGACCAGTTATCAGTTTTCAGTTGCCAGTTTCCAGTTGGGGAGCGGCGGTTGGCGAGCAAGCTGCACGCGGTCATCGGCGGCTTCGTCTGGAACTGACAACGGGTAACTGGCAACTGGCAACTAGTCTGGGAGGTACCCGTGCCAAAAGCGTTTCGTAACCCGATCCTGCCGGGGTTCTATCCCGACCCGTCAATCTGCCGGGCCGGCGAGGACTATTACCTGATTACCTCAAGCTTCGAGTATTTCCCGGGGCTGCCGCTCTTCCACAGCCGTGACCTGGTTCACTGGCGGCAACTCGGCCACGTGCTCGACCGGCCCGAGCAGCTCAACCTCGACGGGGTCCGGCCCTCGGGCGGCCTCTACGCGCCCACGATCCGCTATCACGCGGGCACCTTCTACGTGATCAACACGCTGGTAGACGGAAAGGAGAAGCGGGGGAACTTCATCGTTACCGCCAGCGACCCCTCGGGCCTGTGGTCGATGCCGCATTGGCTGGACGACGCGCCGGGAATCGACCCATCGCTGTTCTTCGACGACGACGGGCGGGTCTGGTACGTGGGCAACCGGCACGCTTTCGAGGGGCATTATCAGGGACACTGCGAGATCTGGCTCCAGGAGCTCGATCTGAAGCAGATGCAGTTCGTGGGGCCTAAACACATCCTGTGGGACGGCGCGGTGAAGGGCGCCGTCTACGCCGAAGGGCCACACCTCTACAAGGTCAACGGGCAGTACTATCTGCTGATCGCGGAGGGCGGCACGGGTCACGACCACGCCGTGACAATCGCGCGCAGCGCATCGATCACGGGACCTTACGAGGTGAACCCGCGCAACCCGATCCTCACACACCGGCACCTGGGGCGAGACTATCCCATCGTGGGGACAGGGCACGCCGATCTGGTCGAGACGCAATATGGCGAGTGGTGGATGGTGGCGCTGGCGATGCGGCCCTACGACGGTTACTTCTACAACCTGGGTCGCGAGACGTTCCTCGCGCCGGTGCAGTGGGAGGATGGCTGGCCCATCGTGAGCCCTGGCACGGGCAGGATCGAGTGGACGTACACCGTCCCCAACCTACAGGAACACCGCTGGCCCACGGAGCCCGCGTGCGACGTCTTCGAGAGCGCGATGCTGGCGCCGCATTGGGTCTTCGTGCGCACGCCGCGCACGCCTTTCTGGAGCCTGGAGGCACGACCCGGTCATCTGCGGCTGTACCTGCGCCCCGAGCGGCTCACCGAGCTGGCCAATCCCAGCTTCGTGGGCCGCCGCCAACAGCACCGGACCTTTACCGTGCGCACCGCGATGGACTTTGAGCCGCGGGAGACGCACGAATGCGCCGGGCTGGTGCTGCTGCAGAACAACGATTACCACTTCCGCCTCACCTGCACCCAGGGTACGCATGGGCGCCGCGTCGTGCGGCTGATCCGCCGGATGCGGGGCATCGACACGATCGTCGGCGAGCAGGTCGTGGGCAGTGGGCGGCTCTACCTCAAGGTGGAGGCGCGCGGGCAGGCCTACACCTTCTGCGTCACGACCGCACCGGAGATGTGGATACCTGTGGCGGAGGCGGTCGACGGGCGGCTGTTGAGTACGCCGGTGGCGGGCGGCTTCGTCGGCGCGATGATCGGGCTCTACGCCAGCAGCAACGGGCATTCGAGCGAGACCGTCGCCGACTTTGCCTGGTTCGAGTACCGGGGGTTGGAGGAGGCGTGACAGCGGCGCCGTAGCGGTGACTGGAGCGAACACAACCCAGATCCATTGCAGTAACTTGCCATTTGTGGTATATTACTGCTATGGAATTCACAGATCTATTAGCGATTGTCGACGATCTCCCGGTTTTCGAGACCGGCATCCTCTTGACCGGAGACGTAGATCGCGCAGACGTGGCGCGTCAGCTCTCCCGCTGGACGGCTAGCGGCCAGCTCTACCAACTGCGGCGCGGGGTCTATGCGCTGGCCCCCCCTTTCCGCAAAGTGAAGGCTCACCCGTTCGTGGTCGCCAACACGCTGGTGCGCGGGTCGTACGTGAGTCTGCAGTCAGCGCTGGCGCACTATGGCATGATCCCCGAGTTCGTCCCGTTGACGACCAGCATCACCACGGGACGCCCTGCGCGTTGGGACACTCCTCTGGGCAGCTTCGACTACCGTCACGTCAAAGCAGGGTGGTTTCACGGGTACGCACTGCTGGATCTGGGCGCGAGACAGTCGGCGTTTGTGGCCACACCGGAGAAAGCTCTACTGGACCTGATCTACCTGGAGTCAGGCGCCGACAAGCCGGCCTATCTGGAGACGTTGCGCTTGCAGGCGCTGGACCAACTCGACCTGGACCACCTGGCGCGCCTGGCGGACGCAAGCAAGAGCGCCAAGCTGCAACGCGCAGCCAGCATCTTGGCAGAGCTGGCGAGAGTGGAAGCCACTGAGTACGAGTCACTATGAAGGACTACCTGGTAACACTGGTCGGCGCTTCGCCCAATACCGTCCACGGGCGCAACGTGACGCGCGAGTATATGCAGGCCCGAATCCTCGGCGCGCTCCAAAGGGGCGGCGCATTCATTCCCCTGGCCTTTCACGGTGGCACAGCATTGAGGTTTCTCTACAGCATCCCCCGCTATTCGGAAGACCTCGACTTCGCCCTAGAGCGCGCGCCCGAGCAGTACGCTCTCCGCGCGTACCTGCAGACAATCGAACGAACGCTGCAGGCTGAGGGGTACTCAGTGAACATCAAGCTCAACGATAGGCGTACGGTCCACAGCGCGTTCGTCCGCTTCCCTGGCTTGTTGTTTTATCTCGGCCTCTCGCCACACCGAGACGAGGCACTAGCGGTCAAAATCGAGGTGGACACGCGACCACCGGAGGGGGCTTTGCTCACCACAACGGTCATCCGCCGTCACGTGGTCCTGCACGTGCAGCACCATGACCGTGCCTCGCTGCTTGCGGGGAAGCTCCACGCGATCCTGCAACGGCCCTATCTCAAGGGACGCGACCTCTACGATCTGATGTGGTATCTGGGCGACCCGGACTGGCCTGCGCCGAATCTGACGCTGCTCAACAACGCCCTCGCGCAGACGGGCTGGACAGGCGACCGACTGGTCTCGACCAACTGGCGCGGGGTTGTACTCGCCCGCCTGCAGAACGCGGACTGGAGCCAGGCCGTAGACGACGTTAGCCCCTTTATGGAACCCGGCACTGAAGCGTCGCTGATGACGCCTGAGACGCTGCGAGCGCTCCTGGTGAGCGGCGAGCCCGACGCTTGATGGTCACGCCTTACGGCGCGTAGACCTTCCAGCGCGCGCCGAAGGTGTCCAGCTCCAGAATCTGGTCGCCAATTGACCGCACGAAGTAGACCACGTAGTGCATCCCGCTACCACTGAAGCCCTGACGCCAGGTGTTGAACCCGGACTCGGACGCGGTGGCCCATCCCAAACCGTCACGCACCTCGGGGTACCTGCGCCAGACTAGGCCAAAGCCACGCACGGGCTGCAGGAGCCCTTCAGGCGGCACGATCGTGGGATCGCTCTCCATATCGCCCTCGGCGAAGCTGTCGGCGTAGGCGCGATACGTCCCGTTGTTGAAGAACACGAGCACCTGGTTGGATGGCCCCAGCCACAGCATGAAGCCGTTCTGGAAGGGCTGGTACGCAGCGGCGCCGGTCTCCGGCTCGAACGGGCAGCGCGCGGCGTTGGGGTTGGTCGCGAGCGCCTCGAGCCACGCATAGGCGCAGCGTATGGTCAGATCGATGGTCGCCTCGGCCTCGCCCACGTTGTTTCGCAGCGTCAGGTGGATGGGGCCGGCATCGGGGTGGATCACCACGGTCCCGTTGTTGGGATCGGTCACGTCGGGCGCCTGGGCCGGCAGGGCATGGCTGTCATACCACCAGACTGCGGCCTCCAGCGCGCCCTGTCCCTGCCACTGCAAGGTGACCGGCTCGCGCTCGACGATGTCGGCGGGATCGGCGGAAAAGGACAGGATCACAGGAGGCACGTCCTCAGGGCGCGGCGTCAGCGTGCTGGTCGGTTGCGGGGGTGGCTGTGTTGCGGTCGGAGCACGCTGTTCGGGGACCGAGGTGGGGTCGGGAGCCGCGTCCTCGGTCACAGCCGGCGTCGGCTCGGGGGCCGCGGTAGCGGGAGCCGAAGTGGCGGTCTCGTCCGGCGTGGAGGCCTCTGCCGTGGGCGCCGCCACGGTCTCGGCGGGCGGCTGCGTGGGCGTCGGGGTGGCGGCGAGCTGCAGTCCGCTGCAGCCCAGGGAAATCAGCACCAAAACCACAAGAACCGAACGTGCAGTGCTCATGCGGGTCCTCCTGGAACGGCGCAGGGAAGTCTACTGCCATTGTAGCAGGCTAGGCAGAGGCTCGCAATGGGCCTGTAGTCCTTACTCCAACAACCCCGCGCGCAGCTCGACCAGAAAGCTGCGCAGATTCGCCAGCAGGTCACGGAGCGGCGGCTGGTCATCCAGTGAAATGGCGATGTCAATGGGCAGCTCCACCGGCATTTCGACCTCGAAGGGGAAGGCCATCTGGACCGGGACCGTGACCGTGGTGCTCACGTCGACCGACGTATCAACGTAGATGCTGGTGTTGACCGGGATGCTGAATCGCTGTACGCCAAGGACGGGGACGTTGACGACGATGGGGACACTCCCCCGGTAGGGGACGTTGCCCTGAAAGGGCACGCGCCCCTGGAAGGGAAACTGGATCGTCTGGCTGATCGGCACCGTCCCGGAATAGACGATCGTGTCGGAGAAGACGTAGCTGAACGTCATGTCACCCAGCGTGGCTTCATCGACCCCCGCGATGGCGGCATCGATCATCTCGCGCCCGGCGTCGCGCGTCGCCGCCAGCCGCTGGATCAGCAATCCATTGATCGCCAGCGAGAAGAGCGCCAGCAGCAACGCCGCTACGGCGATCGTGGCCCACAGCCATACGAGGGGCCGGCGCCCGCGCGCGCTCCCAGCCTGGACGTCGAGCGAGCCCGCCCGCGGTAGGTCCCCTGTGGCGGGCTGGCGTGGGGGTCGCTCCGGCGAAGGGTGAGGGGCTTGCATAGGCGCGGTGGCACGCCCCACCCAAGGAGGCCGCGTTGCGCGCTTCTCGGACACGGGCTGTTCAGGCATCTCGTCTGCGCTTCGATCGACATCGGTCATCGTGACACCTCTCCCTTACTGTTCCGGTGGAATACGCAACGGCGGTCGCCGTGCGGCGACACCGGAGCGACGATTCCATTCCACGGCAATGGCGGTAGCCAACGGGCTGTGCGTATGGTGCCAGGTCTGTCGCGTGCGGCGCACCAGGCGCGCCGGGTGGTTGAGGCGCGCGATCAGGTCGCGCGCGCCCGCTTGCAGCTGGCGCGGCGACATCTGTGCCGGACGGAAGCAGACCGTGTCCTGGGTGTAGTAGGCGTAGTCGCCCGGAAAGTCTGTGTAGAGCAGCCGGTTTTCGGCCTCCAGCCGCTCCCAGAGCACGGTGCCGGGCGTCGGTGCCAGGATGTTGATCAGCGCGCAATCGATCTGCGTATCGCTGATGAAACACTCGAGATCGTCAAAGACATCGGGCGTATCCTCCTCCAGCCCCACGATGAAGCTGCCATAGATCCCCAGGCGATGCCGGTGCAGATTGGCCAACCGGCGCCGGTAGCCTTCGGCGTCCGTCTCCAGCAGGTTGGGCTTGCCGATCCGCGAGAGCGCGTCGCCGTTGAGTGACTCCAGGCCCACGAAGACGTAGACGCAACCGGCACGCTTGAGCCACTCCAACAGATCGTCGCGGTCGGCCAGGCTGAGCGCGCCCTGAATGGCCAGGGGCCGGCGCACGCCTTGCCGTACCATCTCCTGACATAGCTCAATGACCCGGCCCGGCGACTGGGTCAGGTTGTCATCGGCCAGGAAGATGAGCTTGCGGGGGTTCAGCGAGGCGAGTTCGTTGACGACCTCGTCCACCGGACGCACCCGGTAGCGGCGCCCGTAGAAGCGCCAGATGGCGCAGAAGTCACAATGCCCGGGGCACCCCTTGGAGGTGATGGCAATCTCGGTGAAGTAACCTCGCGGGTAGAGAGCGCGACGCGGCAGAAGCAAGCCATCCAACGTCCCGAAGCCGCCCTCATAGCGGGGCTGAAGCGTCCCCGCCTGGATATCGGTCAGCACCTGGGGCCAGGCACCCTCGGCATCGGCGACGACGACGCTGTCGACGTAACGCGCCGCTTCGTCGGGCAGGGCCGAAGCATGGACGCCGCCGATGACCACGGTCGCTCCGGCGGCACGGTAGTGCTCCGCCAGCGCGTAGGCACGCGGCGCGTTGGGCGTGAGCGCGGTGAGGCCCACCACATCGGGGTGCCACGCCGCCCCGTCCTCAGGCCGCAGGTTCTCGTCGATGATATGGATCTCCCACCCCGGCGGGGTGAGCGCCGCGACGTATCCCAGGTTGAGCGGCGGGATCGGGAACTGCGCCGGACCACGATGAATGCGCCCGTCGACGACGTGCGCAGGGTTGATCAATAAGAGACGACGCATTATGCTTTCCCCATTGGATGGTATCCCCGGCACTGTCGCCCCGTCAGCCGCAAGCCGCTACACGACGTCCTTGCGCTTCTGGAAGTAGAGAATGGCGCCAAGCAACACGATATCGATCAGGGTCATGTTGATCCACGCCCCGATGACGCTGGAGCCGTAGATAAAGTTGAACTTCTCCCAGAAGCTCTTGAGCATGCCCTCGGCGCCGCTGATCGCGCGTTGGCGATCCTCCTGGGACTCCTGATAGACCTCCATCTGATCTTCCCAGACGTTCATGTCGTCTTCCCAGGTGTTCATACAGGCCTCGATCTCGTCGCCCTCCGCCGTCGCGGACGCCGTGCACTCGTTCACCCCGTCGCAGGCATCTCGCAGCCCCACCCACATATCCTGAAGGCCGGTTTCGCATTGGGTCAACCCGTCCTGGTAGCCAACCAGCGCCTGCCTGAACGCCTCGCACTGCTGGATCGTCGTCTGGAAGTTCTGCTGTGAACAGGGCGTCTCGGGGTTGAAAGGCAACGTCTCGCGCTGGCTGGGCGTGGGTTGGGCGGGCACCTCACAAGCTGCAGCAGCGGGCTCGCCGGACTCGTCGAAACAGGCGTCGGGACGGGGCATGTCGGGCGCCGTGGGCGCTTCGGCCACCACGCGCCAGGTGTTGGAGGCCCGAATCGCGTCCAGCACCCCATCCTCCAGGGCGTCGTTGTTGCGATACTTGGTGCCCGCAAAGGTGCGACCCTCGGGCTTGTCCATGTCGAAGAACTCGGGGTTGAGCAGGCCGGGGAAGTCGTCGCAACGGGTGAACATGGACGGCCCCATGCAGGCACACGTCTCGACCTTGTCGTCGTTGGATGCCTGGAGCCACTCATTCCAGCCACGCGCGTCGCCCTCCAGCGTGCGGTCCTCGGGCCAGCACGCATCGTCGGCCAGCTGCTCGCCGGCGCCCGAGAGGCGCACAAAGGCTCCGAAGGCCCAGCGGGTGGTAGCTGCGGCGCTGATCACCCGCCCGCCCGGGATCAGGTCGAGCGGCATCAGCGCGCCAGCGAAGAGGAACTGCGGGACCAGCACCAGGATCACCATCAGCAGCGCCACCATCTGGTTGGGCGAGCCGGCAGAGATTGCCAGGCCCATGAGGTAGCCGGAGAACGAGCCGATGAAGAGCGTGATGAAGACGGCAACCCAGGACGTGAGACTGAGCAACGGCGGGGCAAAGCCGACGAAGACCCACTTGGTGATGATGAACACGAGTGCCTGGTAGAGCGCCAGGACCACGCCGACCCACAGTTTCGAGAAGACATAGGGCGCGATCTTCAACGCAATGGCCCGCTCGCGCTTGTAGATGTCGATCTCCTTGACGATCTCGCGCACACTGGCCATCGCGCCGACCAGGATCGCGATCAGGCCCATCATGAACAACATCGTGACGATATTGAAGGCGTCGCCCAGCACAGGGCTGAAGAGCTGCCGTCCCCACATGAAGTCCGCCAGCCCGATGATCGGGGAGAGGGCCAGCATCAAGGCCAGGCTGGCCTTGTCCTGGGTCATGATGTTGAGGTTGCGCAACGACAGGATGGTGAACTGGCGCAGGGCAGAGACCCGCTTGACCGGTCTCTGGGGCGCCGCCGCGCGCTGCACCTGGCCCACATCGACCTGGGCGTGCCTTAGGCGGTCGACGACGTACTTTCCGTAGGCCGCCGAGGCGCGGAAGCGCTCGTCCCACTCCTGCGGCTCGCCGCGTTTCTCGTCCTCAAGGATCGTGTAGATGTCATCGAACTCGATATCCTTGATCCGGCGCTCGTAGTCGGTGCGATACTGATCGAAGTAGACAAGCGCTTCTTCCGGAGGGCCGTACCAGGCCACGCGGCCCCCGCGGACCAGGATGATCACTTTGTCGCACATCATCACGTTCTTGGTCGCGTGGGTAATCAGGACGATCGTGCGGCCCTGATCGGCCAGCTTGCGCAGCAGGCGCATCATGTTGTACTCGGTGCCCGGGTCGAGGCCGGAGGTCGGCTCATCGAGGAAGAAGAGCCGTGGCTTGGTGAGCAACTCCACCCCAATCGAGACGCGTTTGAGTTGCCCGCCCGAGAGCTTATGGATAGGCAAATCCTTGCGCTCCTCCAGATCCAGATCGTGGAGCGTTTCCATAATGCGCCGGTGCCGTTCCTCGGGCGTCGTATCGGCCGGCATGCGGAGCTGCGCGGCGTAGTCCAGTGCCTTGTAGACGGTCAGCTCCGTGTGGACGATGTCTCTCTGCGGCACGTAGCCCATATCGTTCCGGAAGAGGTCGAAGTTCTCGTAGAGGTTGGTACCGTTGGCCATCACGGCACCGTGGGTCGCCGGGCGGAAGCCGTTGATCGCATCCATCAGCGTCGACTTGCCCGCACCCGACAGGCCGACCAGCGCCACAAACTCCAGCGGCTGGATCGAGAGCGAGATATCCTTGAGGAGGTTGAGGTCCTTGGTCACCCACTTGTTGATGCGGATCACGTCGAGCCGCACGCCCTCTTCGGCCATCTGCTGAACCTGCCCCGCCGCCAGACGCAGCTTGACGGGTCCGATGTAGATTTCGTCGCCGTCTTGCAGCCAGGCCTCCTCGTCGATCCGTTCGCCGTTGACGAAGACGCCATTGGCGCTCTTGAGGTCCTTGATGCGGCGGCGGGTTCCCAGCCGCTCGATCATCGCGTGGTAGCGGCTGACCATCGGGTGGTCGAGGGGAATGGTGTTGTCCGAGGCGCGCCCGATGGTGATCGCTTCCTGGGTGTCCATCGCGAGCACGCGGGTGCCGCTGGGGGCCGAGGGCGCCCCGACCGGCGCAGCGACTCCCACGGGCTTGAAGACGACCGGCGGCGCCGGAGAGACGCGCACCCTGGCGGCGGCCGTGGACGTTGCGTGGGCCGGTGCGGGGCGTACGGCCAGGCTGAAGTCGTGAAGCTGGATGATGTCGCTGAGGCCGAGAATCTGGGCGCGACGCGGCGCCAGGGGCTGGCCGTTGACGAGGGTGCCGTTGAGCGAGCCCAGGTCCATAACCGACATCTGCCCGTCCGGCGCCACGGTCACCTGAAGGTGGTGGCCCGAGACCATAGGGCTGTCGAGAATCACGTCGTTGTCATCGGCGCGGCCGAGCGCCGTCGTCGGCTTGAGGAGCGGGTGCTCACCCCGCGAGCCATCGGCCAGCCGCACGTGAAGCGTGGCGTAGACGCGCCCGCCGCCGGGCGCCGGGGGCCGGGCGCCGCCAGGCGCGCCTCCAGAGGGCGGCCGGCCGGCCGGGGGGGCGCCCCGCGGTGGCGCGCCGGCGCCCGGTTCCATGACCGTACGCCCGCCCGACGGGGGCGGGGGGGTCGCTGCGCGCGGGCCGGGCACCGCCTCCAGCGTGATTCGGCTCTGGCCCATAAGCAAGGTATCGCCAGGCCCAAACGCTGTGGGCGTCTGCGGCGCGAGGCGCTGCTCGTTCAGGAACGTGCCGTTTGTGGAGTTGAGGTCGACGACGCGATAGCCGCCGCTACCCAAGAGCAGCCGGGCGTGGTGGCCAGAGGCTTGGGCATCCTGCAACACCACATCGTTATCGGGCGCCCTGCCGATGGTAACCTCAGGCCGCGTCGGGGTGAAGTCGCTACTGCCCTGAGCGGCATGGATCCGCAGTATCCATCGAGTGTCCATCCCGCACATCTCCTCTCTTTGGCTTCCGGGGGTGAGTGATTCCAGTATAGGTAGGGCAAAAGGAACGTCAAGACAACGGGGGGCGCGAGATTGGAGTCGTCCACGCCACCGTACCGCAGCAGGCCTGTCAGAGCGGGGAGAACGCGGCGTTATCCAACAGCGGGCCGCACCGCCGGCACGCGCCGGCGGGCTGGGCGGTCTGCCGGGTCAGGTCGTCGCGCGGGGCGCGGACCCGGGCATGAGTCTGGGATCGCGGCGAGGGTACACAACCACAACAACGGTGACCGACGGTCCCGTGGTTGACGCACGGGGCCGCCCGAGTATGCTTAACCATGCAAACGGTCGCCAGCACGGCCGGTGAAACCCAGTCAAAAGACGATGGCTCTGAACACGAGGAGAGACATGATCGAGAAATACCCTCCTATCAATCCGAAGTTCCCGCACTTCCTGCACGGGGGCGATTACAACCCGGATCAGTGGCGCGCAACACCGGAAATCTGGAACGAGGATATGCGGCTGATGAAGCTCGCCCACTGCAACGCGATGTCCGTCGGCATCTTCGCCTGGGCGGCCCTGGAGCCCCACGAAGGCGAATATGACTTCGGTTGGCTCGACCGGGTGATGGACTTGCTGGCCGAGAACGGCGGCTATGCCGTGTTGGCCACACCGAGTGGCGCCCGGCCCGCCTGGCTTGCCCGCACCTATCCCGAGGTCCTGCGCGTCGGCCCGGACCGGCAGCGCAACCTCTTCGGAGGCCGGCACAACCATTGCCTCACCTCGCCCGTCTACCGCCAGAAGACCCGCGCGATCAACGCGAAGCTCGCCGAACGTTACGCCGACCACCCGGCGCTGCTGGTCTGGCACATCTCCAACGAATACAGCGGCGCCTGTCATTGCGATATGTGCCGCGCGGCCTTCCGTGGCTGGCTGCAGCGGAAGTACGGGACGCTCGACGCGCTCAACCACGCCTGGTGGACCGCCTTCTGGAGCCATACCTACGGCGATTGGGGCGAGATCGAGCCCCCCAGCGAGATCGGTGAGATGTCGGTGCACGGCCTGCACCTCGATTGGAGGCGGTTCATCACCGACCAGACGACGGACTTCATGCTTAACGAGATCGCGCCGCTGCGCGAGTTCACACCGGATACGCCCGTGACAACCAACTTCATGGGCACCTTTCCAGGGCTCAACTACTGGAAGATGGCCCAGCACCTCGACGTGGTCTCGTGGGACAGCTACCCGCGTTGGCACAGGCCAGAGGCCGACGGGCGAGCCGATGACGTGACACTGGCGGCAGACGTGGCCTTCGTGCACGACATCAACCGGTGCCTCAAGGGCGGTAAGCCCTTTATGCTGATGGAGAGCGTGCCCAGCGCCACCAACTGGGTCGAGGCCGCCAAGGTCAAGCGCCCCGGCATGCACGCGCTTTCGTCGCTGCAGGCCGTAGCGCACGGATCCGACACGGTCCAGTACTTTCAGTGGCGCAAGAGCCGCGGCTCCTCCGAGAAGTTCCACGGCGCCGTGGTCGACCACGTGGGGCACGAGAACACGCGTGTCTTCCGGGACGTGGCCGACCTCGGCCAGAAGCTAGAGAAGCTCGATGCCATCGTCGGCACGACCGTGCGGCCCGACGTCGCCATCATCTACGACTGGGAGAACGCCTGGGCCATGAACGACGCCCAGGGCCCCCGCCGCGGCGACAAGGGCTACCTGGACGCCTGCAAACGCCACTACCGCGCCTTCTGGGACCGGGGCATCCCGGTGGATGTGATCGACATGGACCAGGATTTCTCGCCCTACAAGCTGCTGATCGCGCCGATGCTCTACATGCTGCGCCCGGAGGTCGACGAGCGCATCGCGGCGTTCGTCAAGGGCGGCGGCACGCTCGTGCTGACCTATTGGAGCGGCATCGTCGACGAGAACGACCTGGTCATCCTGGGCGGCTGGCCGGGCGGTATGCTGCGCGAGGTCACAGGGGTGTGGGCCGAGGAGATCGACGCGCTCTACCCGCAGGATGCGAACCACATCATCCCGGCGCCGAGCAACCCGCTGGGGCTGAAAGGCGAGTACCTGGCCCGCGACTACTGCGATCTGGTGCACGCCGAAGGCGCAACGGTGCTGGCAACCTACAAGTCGGACTTCTACGCCGGGCGTCCGGCGCTTACGACGAACGCCTACGGCGCTGGGACGGCTTACACCATCACGTCGAACAACGACAACCGTTTCCTGGCCGACTTCTACGGACGGCTCGCGGAGGATCTGGCCCTGCTTCGGTCGCTGAACGCGGAGCTGCCGCACGGCGTGAGCGCCCAACTGCGGAGCGACGGCGAGCATCGCTACGTCTTCCTGATGAACTTCTACGCCGGTCCCACACGGGTCGACCTGGGCGAGGCCGCCTACACCGACCTGCTCACGGGTGAGACCCTCACCGGGGTCATCGCGTTGGCGCCATATGACGTGAAGGTGCTTGCGGGGTAGCGGTCTAGGACCGGCGGTCCGATACCGGCCGCCAGCCAAAAGCCGACACAAGGAGATATGACAATGAACAACGTGGCACTCATTACCGGCGCCGGCCGGGGCATTGGCCTGGGGATCGCGTTGGCGCTGGCGAGCGAGCGCTGGGACCTCGCGATTATGGACATCCACCCCGACGAGGTCGTGCTGCCGGCGCTCAACGAGCTGCGGGAGCAGGGCGCCGACGTGCTCTACTGCCGTGCCGATGTCACCGACGCTGCTGCCCGGGCCGAGACGCTGGACGCCATCAAGGCGCGCTTCGGACGGCTCAACGTACTGGTAAACAACGCGGGCGTGGCGCCGAAGGTCCGCGCCGATATCCTGGAGGCCACCGAGGAGAGCTTCGACTGGGTTATGTCGATCAACCTCAAGGGCCCCTACTTCCTCACGCAGGCCGTAGCCAACTGGATGCTCGCACAGAAGCAAGCAGACCCGGGCTTCTGGGGCTGCATCGTCAACATCTCGTCGGTGTCGGCGACGGTGGCCTCGCCCAGCCGTGGGGAATACTGCATCTCGAAGGCCGGCGTGAGCATGGCGACGCGCCTGTGGGCCGCGCGCCTGGGCGAGTTCGACATCCCGGTGTACGAGGTCCGCCCGGGCGTCATCAAGACCGACATGACGGCAACGGTGCAGGAGAAATACGACAAGCTGATTGCCGAAGGGCTGACGCTCCAGAGCCGTTGGGGCTATCCAGACGACATTGGCAAGGCCGTCGCGGCGCTCGTCCGTGGCGACTTCCCCTACTCCACCGGGCAGGTGATCATGGTGGACGGCGGGCAAACCGTTCAGCGGTTGTAGAAGATCGCGGAGAGAGGACAACGGCGTGATTGGCTGCTCTACCTTAGGTCTGACCATGGCCAGGTCTCCCGATATCCGGGAGACCTTGGCCCGCATCAAGCAGCTTGGCTTCGCGGCGTGCGACGTCGCAATCTTCGAGGGCTGGCAGAACGCCAATCCTTCGTCACTGGTGGCGGGCAACCAGGTGTGGGTCGATGCATTCCTGAAGGGACTGTCCGCCACGCAGTTGCATGTCAGTTCGCTCAACTGCGGCCTGAGCCGCCAGCTCAACGATCCCGACCCCGTGGCACTGGAGCAACAACAGCTCGAGATGGACGTCCTGGTAGACCTGGCCGCGCGCGTGGGCTGCCCCAACATCACGATACAGCCCGGCCAGCCAGTCGAAGGCCGCCCCATCGAGGATCTGCTCCGGCTGGTGCAGTCGCGGCTGACGCGCCTTGGATCGGTGGCGCAGGCCCGCGGCGTGACGCTCAGCGTCGAGGGGCACCAGGGCTCGCTGCTGGAGGATCCGGCGCGGGCGCTGGCGATGATGGAGGTGCTCTGGCCCGCGGTGGGGTTCACCTACGATCCGAGCCACTGGTCGATGCAGCGCATCCCGCTGCCGGACACGGAGGCGTTGCTGCCCTATACCTACCACGTTCACGTCCGGAGCGCGGCGCCCGAGAGGATGCAGGCGCCCCTGGCCGAGGGAACCGTGGACTTCGCCTGGCTGGTCAGAGCACTAGGGGCGTCGGGCTATTCGGGCGACGTGACCATCGAGTACTTTAACGATTTCGACCCGGATTTCGCCGAGACCCTCGCCCTGCGCGACCATCTGGTCAGTCTTGGATTATAGTTTGCTATACATCCATTCGTAGGAACCAGAACCCACTCTGTCGGCGATCATCGACGCAATCGTGCGCATGGCTGCGATCGTGCCGTGCTCAAGGTGTAGGTCCTGTGGAGTGCGATGCAAACGCGTACGTTGGCGCTGGCTGATCGCTGACAGTGTCAGGCCGATTGCCCAATCAGGGTTGGGTGGTATGCTGGGGCAGTCCGTGGCGACGCCCGGTCGCGGGGTGCGCCCGAACACCGATCTATTTCGCGTGAAGGAGTATTTATGCGCGCTGCCGTATATGAAGCATTCCAGGAACCCCTATCCATCCAGAACGTGGCCGATCCGGAGCCAGCCCGTGACGGCGTGGTCGTCCGCGTGGTGGCGACCGGGATCTGTCGCAGCGACTGGCACGGGTGGATGGGGCACGACTCCGACGTGCACCTGCCGCACGTACCGGGCCACGAGTTAGCAGGCGTGGTGGAGAGCGCCGGCCCGGAGGTGCGCGCCTTGTCGCTGGGGGACCGGGTGACGGTGCCCTTTGCGGTGGGGTGCGGGCATTGCCCGCAGTGTCTTTCGGGCAACCAGCACATCTGCGACCACTACTTCCAGCCGGGGTTCACGGCATGGGGTTCGTTCGCGGAGTACGTGGCGATCCCGCACGCCGACGTGAACATGGTGCGGCTGCCCGAGGCGCTGGGGTTCGTCGACGCCGCCAGCTTGGGGTGCCGGTTCATCACGTCGTTCCGCGCCGTGGTGGTGCAGGGGCGCACGCAGCCTGGCGAGTGGGTCGTGATCCACGGCTGTGGCGGCGTGGGCCTCTCGGCGATCATGATCGCCGAGGCAATGGGTGCGCAGGTCATTGGCGTGGATATCAAGGACGAGGCGCTGGCATTGGCCTCGAAGCTGGGCGCCGCCCACGTGATCAATGCACGGCGGGAGCCGCAGCTGGTCGAGGCGATCCACGACCTGACCGGGGGCGGCGCGCATGTGGCGATCGACGCGCTGGGCAGCGCCGAGACGTGCCGCAACTCGGTGCTGAGCTTGCGTAAGCGCGGGCGCCAGGTGCAGGTGGGCCTGATGGTGGCAGACTACAAGGACGCCCTGATCCCGATGAACCGGGTCATCGCCTGGGAGCTGGAACTGCGCGGCAGCCACGGGATGCAGGCGCACGCCTATCCACCGATGCTCGACATGATCATGTCCGGCAAGCTTCAGCCGCAGCGGCTCATCGGCAAGACGGTGTCGCTGGAGCAAGGCGCCGTCGAGTTGACGACGATGGGCGAGTTCGCCATCACCGGCGTGACCGTCATCGACCGGTTCTGAGCGCCGCGACCGATGCAACTCGCCGTCAACTACTCCGTGGCGCTCGCCGAGCTGGTGCGCGCCGGCGATGTCGCGTGCGACCTCTACAAGTGCCCCGCGTGGCCCGACCTGATCGACACGCTGACCGGGAAGGACGCCGCTGACAGCACCCCGATCCACATCCACTTTCCGCTGCTGGCGGGGACGGGGCGCGGGGGCCCGATCAGCACCGAGACGGGCGGCGCGCCAGACTGGGCGCAGATCGATAGGCTGTTGGCGCAGACCGGGACGGGCTGGGTAAGCGCGCACCTGGGACCGCGTCCGGAAGACCACCCGGGTCTCGCCGGCCGGCCATGGGAAGAGCAGGTCGCCGTTGTGACTGACGCGCTGATCGACGACCTGGTGTCGCTGGTGGCGCGGTTCGGCCCCGAGCACGTGGTTGGGGAGAACATCTTCGAATATTACGGCATGCACCTGCGTGCCGCGGTCCTGCCCGACGTATTGACCCGCGCGATCGAGGCAGCCGGCTGCGGCCTGCTGCTGGATCTTTCACACGCGCGGCTGGCGGCCAAGGGCCTGGGGATGGACCCACAGGCCTACATCGAGGCGCTGCCGGTCGGTCGCCTGCGCGAGGTGCACGTTACGGGCATCCAGCGGTTCGACGCCCGCTGGATAGGGCGACTAGAAGCCGCCGGGTTCGACCCGGACCAATACGAACTGCGGCGCGACCAGGAGATCGATCACCTGCCGATGACGGACGACGACTGGGCCTTCTTCGCCTGGGCCCTGGGGCGCGTCCGCACCGGGGCGTGGCGTGCGCTGGAGGTCGTCGCCTTCGAGTATGGCGGGATCGGCGCGCTCTTTGAGCCGCTCACAATCCCCGAGGTGCTCGCCGAACAGGTACCCCGGCTTCACCGGATGGTGCACGCGGGCGACTGAGGGGCGGACGCCCGTGTAGGCCTTTGCTCTGCCGGGAACCACTGTCTCCGGTCCGGGGCAGCAAGACAGAGGCGGACGCCCTGTCGAGGACAGGCGTGGTCCGCCAAGAGTCCCTTCCTGCAAGCCCTAAGAGGCCTGCTGTGCCGCCAGCATCACTGCGGGGCGGTTGGTGCAGAGCTTGTCCAGGCCCAGCTCGGCCCACATCCCCAACGCATCGGGATCGTCGACCGTCCAGACGTTGACGCGGATGCCGTGCGCGTGAGCCTCATTGACGATGCCGGCGTCCAGCGTGGCGTGGTACGCGTGGATCCACGGCAGATGGTGGCGCTGCGCCAGCGGCAGGATCTCCGGCCCATGGCCGATCAGAGCCAGCGTCACCTCAGGGGCCATAGCCCGGACCTCGAGCAGAGCCGGAAGATCGAAGGACGAGACCACGTACTCGCGCTCCTTGCCAAACCGGCGCAGCAGCTCGACCACCGCGCGTGGCACATCGAGCCCCGGCGGCGATGACTTGATTTCGATGTTGAGCCGGGTGGCGGTCGGCGCCACTAACTCGAAGACCTCCGCCAACGTGGGAACCGGCTCGCCGGCGAATTCGGCGCCGAACCAGGCGCCGGCGTTGAGACGGCGCACCTCGTCGAGCGTCAAGTCGCGCACAGCACCGGAGCCGTTCGTCGTGCGGTCTACCGTGTCGTCGTGGATAACCACGAGCGCGCCATCGCTGGTGGGGTGGACGTCCAGCTCGATCCATTGTGCTCCCAGCGCGACTGCGGCCCGGAATGCCGCCAGGGTATTCTCCGGCGCATTGGTGCTGTCGCCGCGGTGCGCCTCTATGATGGGCAACGTGCTTGCTGTATTCATCGGTTTTCGCCTCGCTTTCGTTGATACGGACGCTCGATCCGTCAGGATACGCCATCCGTTGGAATGCATCATCCGGCAGGATGCATCATCCGGCAGGATGCATCATCCGGCAGGATGCATCATCCGGCTACATAGCCGCGCCGGCACCTGCGCGCCGGAGCCATTGCCTGTGGCCCCGGCACGCAGCGCCAGGCGCAACGCGCCTAGGGGCCGACCGTGATCTCGAGGTCGACCCTCCCTCGCGGGGCCAGCCAGCGCAGTCGCGTGCCGTCGTCCATAACGGTAGCCCCGGCGTCCGCGTTGACGCTCCGGGCACGCAGCCCCTGCGGCAGGCGGACCGATAGCTCGGCCCAGGCCAGGCCCGGGGCATCGGGAAAGCTGATGGTCCCCGAGACGCGCGCGACCGTGGCGTCGTACGCCAGCGTGTAGGAGAGCGGGCCGAAGTGCGTCGGCGCGTCTGCGATGCCGACAGGCTCACCGCTCGCCAGCCAGGCGCGGGGCGTGCCCAGCGCCAGCCGCAGCCCGTCGCCCTGTTCCATCACCAGGCAGTCGCGCACCGCCCGGACGACCGCAACGGGGGTCCAGAGATGCTGCCGGTCGCCGGTGATGGTCTCCGAGCCCGGCTCGGGTCCGCGCTCCTCGCACCAACTGTAGAGCGGCGTCCCGTGGTTGAGCACGGCAACCAGGTACTCGGCGGCGGCATCGCCGTTGCCGCGCGCGAGATGCGCCTCCGCGACGTTGTCCAGGGTGATCGCGACCCACATGCCTTCGGGCAGCCAGCCCGTGTTGATCGGGATGCCACCGGGGCTCAGGTGCGACTCGATATGGCGCAACGTCCCCTCGATCAACTCGTGGTCGGGCGCGAGCAACCCACAGGGGAAGAGGGCATTGAGGACGCCCCAGCGGCTACCGCTCGTCTTGCCGGGCACGCCAGGGATCCAGCGATAGCCGTTCTCCGCGATCGCGCCCGCATCCATCGCCCTCATCAGGTCTTCGTACCCCGCCTGGAAGATGCGTTCCAACTCGGGGAGGTCGGCGTCTTTCCCGAGCATGCGCGCAGCCTCGACCGTGCAACGGTCGGCGAAGACCGCCCAGATGTTGTGGGGGATGAAGACGCCGAAGAGATCGTGATCATCCTTCAGGCCGCAGTCCCCCATACCGCGGGGCATCAGGCCATACGTCAGCGGGCGCTCGCCGTCGACCTGCACGCGCGTGCGGGCGCGCTGGCGCTCCTGCCACCGCGAGCTCGCGACCATGCGGGGATAGACGCGGGCCAGGTAGGCAGTGTCGCCCGTGAGCCGGGCATGCGCCATCACCACCCACGACTTGAACCCTGAGCCGCCCCACATCGTGTGCGCCCAGCCCTTGGGCTCCGTCCAGTTGCCATCCGGTTCCTGCTCGTCCAGGCTGACGCGGTAACCCAGCTCCGCGTCCTCGTGGAGCCCCACCTGGTCAAGTGCGACGGCCATGATGCCCGCCTCGTAGGAGTTGGGCGCGCGGTAGACCTCCGTGCCGGGCGTGCCGGCAAGGTAGCCATCGGCGATAGGCTCGCGCATGATAAACAGATCGGCCAGCCCGGCATAGAAGCCGTTGCGGACACCCGGGTCGGGGATGTCGACCGAGATGGCCCGCCCGAGCAGGTCGCGCCACTCCGCCAGAGCCTGGGCGAGCGCCTCGTCCCAGTCGTGCCCGCGAAGCCGGGGCAGGTCCGCCGCATAGGCGCGATAGGGCCGCACCAGCCAGCCCGTGCGCGTCTCGCCCGGCGGAACATCCCACGCCATCACGAGCGCCGTGGCTTTCTCGAGCGGATAGAGGTCAGCGCCCACGCCCAACACCAGGACGCGATCGGCGCGATCCTGCCAGCCCGCCAGGAGCACGTCCGCGGGAGCCCGCGTGTCGATCCACGCCGGATTGTGACCGGCCCAGCCGCCCGGTTTTTCGCAGTAGAGCTGGAACCTGCGGCAACGCTCGCCGGCGTTCGTGAGCGTGACCCGAACGACTGCGGCGTCCTGCGTTCCGGCGGCCTCGAGGCGTACGGTGCCCCGCCCATCGGCATACAGGTTGTCCAGCGCCGGCAAAGCGCCCTCCAGGCGCGTCCACGTGCTGCGCGCGAAGGGTTGCCCGTCGATGTCTGGCCGAACAACGATCTCCCAGGTCGTCCTGGGGGTCACGAAGGCCAAGCGCGGCAGCTGCGTCAAGTCCTCATAGGTCCAGGCCATCCGCAGGCTGCCGGTCTGCAGATCGAGCAGCGTCTTGTCACTGCTGTTGGGACGGGCGACGGTAAGCCGGTGCGGCGTCGCAAAGGCATAGGCGAAATCCACGTGCGAATCCATAGTCTCCTCTCAGATGGCCTCGAAGATCAGCAGCTCGGAGGTCAGGGCACCCTCCAGCCGCACGGTGAGACCCTGTTTCATCAGGACGTAGCCATCGATCTCGGCAGCCGCGCCGGCTGCGTGGTCGGCAGCCGCGCCGGCTGCGTGGTCGGCAGCCGCACCGGCTGCGTAGTGTGCAGCCGCACCGGCTGCGTAGTGTGCAGCCGCACCGGCTGCGTAGTGTGCAGCCGCATTCTCCCACGTGACGCGATAGCGGCGCGTGGGATCGAGCCCGCGCATCCGCAGGAGATACTCGGGCTCGACCGGCGCCGAGAGCTGGAACAGACCGCAGATCGCGCGTGTGCCGTCGCGCGAGGCAAGCTCGAGCACGCCCCACCCCTGAGGATCGAACCCCGAGACCTCGGGCGTGTGGTGATAGATGCGGCCCGTGGCCATGAAGGGGCGCACGAAGTCCTTGTAGAGCGCCGACCAGCGCTGCAGCCGCGCGATCATCAGCGGGTTCGGTTGGGCGCCGAGGGGATAGAGGAATCCCACCGTCGGGCGCACGAACAGCAGCAGCCGCGACTGGAAGTCGAACTCCGCCGTCGTGTGCCCGCTCTGCCCCCCCAGAAGGCGATCGACGTATTCCGGCGGCAGCGCCATCGTCATGCCATTGGTGATGGTGAACGAGCGCGGGGCGATCTGCCAATCGGTCACCCAGGTATGGCTGAAGCGGCGTACCATCCCGATGTCGGTTCGGCCACCGCCGCCGGCGCAGTTCTCGAAGATCACGTCGGGGAACCGCGCCCGCAGCCGCTCGTAGAGGCCATAGACGGCGTCGTAGTAACGCCAGTAACCGTTCTCGACGAACCCATCACGGTCGACGCGGATACCCGGGCCGGGATGGGTGTTGTAATCGAGGCGAAAGAAGTCCAGGCCATTCTCCTCGATCACCTGGGCGATCTGCGCCTCGACCCAGGCGGCCGCCTCCGGCCGGGTAAGGTCCAGCAGGCCGCCGATGTCGCGCTCACCGGTGTAGCGCGCGGCCAGCCACTCGGGATGCTCGCGGGCCACGCGGCTCTCCGGACCAATACGCTCGGCGTCCATCCAGAGCCCCCACAGCATGCCCAGGCCATGCACGCGCTCGCGGAAGGGTTCGAGGCCATCGGGGAAGCGCTGGCGATCCACCTGCCAGTCCCCGACCGTAGTCCACCAGTTGCCCCCGGGGGGCGCGTACCAGCTCGCATCGACGAAGAAGACCTCCACGCCGACCTTGGCGGCGGCCTCAATAGCGTTGTAGACCTGATCGACCGTGATCTCGATCTCGGGCCCGATGCCCGATTCGATCCAGCCCCCGTGACCTCGCGGCTGCGGGAGAAAGACGCTCTGGCGCAGATGATCGTGCATCGCCTGGATTGCCGTATCGAGGTCGCCAAAGGTGAGCCCCAGGTGCATCTCAGGCGTGGCGACGCTCTCGCCGGGCGCAATGACACGCTGCGGGGGTGGCGCGTCAGGCCCGCCCCGAAACGCCAGCGCGGCGGCGCGGGAAGGCGACCAGATGTCGCCCAGCTCCACATCCAGGTCGAACTCGAAGCTGTACCCGCCCGTCCAGGCCAACTGGCCGGTGAAGTGCTCGCCGGTGGCGTTGTTGCGCAGGACGAAGAACGGATGGCGATGGCGACCGCGCCGGTAACGTCCATCGACCCGGTAGCCCGCCGCCGGCAGATCGTGCCAGTGAAAGTCGCCCTCTTCCAGGGGCCCGGTGCCATCGAAGTAGCCAACCGAGTAGAGGGCCTTCCCGCTGGTGCCCAGGTGCGACCGCCAGCGCTGCGTCTTCTGGAGGACCCCGCTCCAGGGATAGGCGGCAGCAAGGGCGGCGGGCTGGCTGCCCGTGTTGACGATCTCCAGCCAGCGGGTCAGCACCGCGGTGCCGTCCAGCAGGGTGTGCACCCTGACGGTGACCGGACGCACCCCGTGGTGAAGCGTGATGACGGCATGGAGGACCGCCGCGGGTTGCGAGGACTCCCGACGCTGTTCGTAGCCGCCCCACTCCCAGTCGGAACCCAGCATCTGCCCATCGATCTCGACCCAGAAGGCCTGAGGGGCCGGATATTCGGCAGGGTTGAGCCGTCCGTCGTAGTAGTTGACGAAGCCCGCGCCGTTCCACCCACGCCCCACGAACTGGCCCTTGATCAGCGACTCCTCATAAACGGCCCATCCGGACCGGTAGGTAATCGTCGGCTCGGGGGTCTCGACAAGCAAGATGTCGGACCAGCCGGCGCCGGACGGTTTGCCGGCTGTGGCCGGCTCAGGATTAGTTGGGTTCATATGTGGGTCGAGCAAGGTTGCTCTCCTTTCTGTTCTACAGGGACCTTGGCGCCCGGCGCAGCGTGGGGAGCAGCGAGAGGCAGCTCACGCAGGGCCGGGCTACGGCACAAGCGACTTGAACGCGGTGTTGTACATCCCGGCGTAGAGATCATCTTGTGGCTTGATGAAGGCCTCGCGGGGATCGATCTCGCGGTCGGTGAAGATCACCGGTGCCCCACGAACCAGCGTGAAGGGCGTGCTCTCGGCCGACTCGCCGCCGATGAGGATGGCTACCGAGGCCAGATCGTCTGCCACGGCCTTTTCGGTGACCTTGAGGGGCCGGCCGAAGAGATCGGGCTTGCCGACCTCGCTCTGGATGCCCTCGAAGCCGGCGTACGCGATCGCAACGCCCGTCACGCCGCGGCGCAGCGGTGTCAGGCGCGAATCGGTCAGCAGGATGCCAAGCTGCGACACGCCGTAGAGCGCCTTCAGGCGGGTGCGGAACTCGGCGGCCCAGGCCCAGGGCGCCGCGGGCCAGAGGATCGCCGTGCCGGCGGGTGCGTTGGAGAGATCCAGACCTGCATTGGCGATCCACACCCAGCCCTTGAGCGTGATGTAGACGTGCCCCCCTTCCCCCACGAACAGGGCGTCGGCCTCGCGCAGGACCAACTCGGCCAGCTCGGGGTGTGCGTCGAAGTCCTTCGAGTAACGCAGCCGGCGCATCGTCCGCGCCTCCGGCGAGGGCTCCACGTCCGAGAGGCGCACCACGCGCCCTTGCGCAACCGCGACAACCTTAGACGTGATGCAGAGCACGTCGCCGTCACGCAACGGCGTGACAGCCGCCCGGTCTAGCGCCTGCGTGAGGGTGGGCAGAAGATCCTGGGAATGTCCGACGGTGGGGACGATGACGGGTGTGCGGATGGTGATGACGTCCATGCAGTAGGTTACTCCTGATCCTATAGTGCGGCGCTGGGCCGTGGCTCCATGCTAACGCCGCCCGGCAGGAGCGCAAGCTGAAGGCCTCCGATTTGGACGGAGCCGACTAACCAAATCCTACAGCCCCTTGAACCACAGGACAGCGAGGCTATAATATCGCCCCAACGGGTCCGGGCATCGACCACAGCGCAAAGCGCCCCACCCGGACCCGTCGAGGAACTAGAGATGAAGACGAGACGCGCGATCATCCCTCTGGCCATCGCCGCCGGCCTGCTCGTGTGGGTGGTCGACGCCGGCTTGGACGTGCTCATCTTCCGTGGCGGGCGCTTCGTCGACCTGCTGGTTCTGAACGTACCGCTGCACGAGCTCTACTTCCGATCATTCGTCATCGCTGTCGTCCTGGCAAGCGGCGCCATCCTCAGCAGCGTCGTCGCACAGCGAGATCGGGCGCTCCACCGCCTGTCCGAGGTCAGAGCACACCTCCGAACCGACGAGCAGTGGTATCACGCGGTTTTCAACAGCGCTAACGACGCCTTCTATATCCACGAAATCGGGCCCGACGGCGAAGCGGGCCCCATCGTCGAGGTCAACGACGTCGCATGCACGATGCTGGCCTACTCGCGCGAGGAGTTCATGGGGATGTCGCCACAGGACGTCGACGCCCCGGAGAGCAGCGCTCTCATTGCCACGCGCGTAGGAGAAGTGCTGCGTGGCGGCGGCCACACCTTTGAGACGGTGCACCGGGCCAAAGACGGAACCGACATACCCGTCGAGGTGAGCGCGCACCTGCTCCGGATCGACGAGCGCCCGATGGTGCTGTCGGTAGTGCGCGATGTCAGGCGCCGTAGAGCAGCCGAGGAGCGGGCGGCCCACCTCAACCAGGTGCTGCGGGCCATCCGTAACGTCAACCAACTCATCACCCAGGAGAAGGAGCGCGACCAACTGGCGCGCCGGGTCTGCGAGGCCCTCACCGAGACCCGCGGCTACAGTAGCGCGTGGATCACGCTGCTCGATGAGGCCGGACAGCCTGAGGTCTTCGCCTCGGCGGGCGCAGGCGCGTGCGAGGCCACGCTCGGCGATGCGCCGGTGGTAGGAGAGGCGTCAGGCGTCGACGGAGCGCCCGCAGCGGAGAGTGCGTCACTGCCGTCGTGGCTTGCGCCATGTGCGCAGCGGGCACTGGGTGAGCCCGGCGTGGTCGCCGTACAGAAGCCCGACCCAGCCTGCGGGCCGTGTCCACTCAACGACCCAGAAGGGGCAAACCAAGCCCTGAGCGCCCGGCTGGTCTACGACGAGCGCGTATATGGGACGCTGTCTGTCTCCCTGCCGCCCGGGATGACCATCGATGAGGAGGAGCTCGAGCTCGTGCGCGAGGTCGCCGACGACCTGGCCTTCGCATTTCACGATCTGGGGTTGGAGGCAGAGCGCGCGGCGGCGCTCGCGGCGCTGGAGACCAGCGAACACCGGTATCGCGCGCTCTTCGACAACGCTCCCGTCGGCATCTTTCAGACGACCGTCGACGGTCGGGCAACCATCGTCAACCCGGAGATGGCCGCCATCGTCGGCTGCGCCACGCCCGAAGAAGCCATCGCCCGCTTCACGGACCTGGCCAACCAGCTCTACGTGGACCCCGAGCGCCGGGCGCAGTTCATCGAGCAACTCCAGCGCGATGGTACGGTACAGCGGTTCGAGTACCGCGCGCGGCGGTTGGATGGGGCGGAGATCTGGCTGTCGATGGACGCACGGCTCGCCGGCACCGATGCCGACGGCACCCCCCTTATTGAGGGGTTCACACGGGAGGTCACTGCATACCGGCGGGCCGAGGCGCAGCTCCTCGAGCAGGCCGAGCAGTTGCGCCAGATACTGATCTCGGTTCCAGAGGGCATGGTGCTGCTGGACTCTGACCACCGTGTCATGATCGCCAATCCCAGAGCTGCCGAGAGCCTGGCGGATCTTGCTGGCACTGGCGCCGGCGAGATCCTGACCCGGTTGGGCGATCGTCCACTGGAGACGCTGCTGACCCCGCCGCCGGCTGGCCTCTGGCACGATATCCAGCATGAGGGGCGCACGTTTGCAGCGATTGCCCAGCCGGTGGAGCGGGGGAACGAGTCTGGCGCCTGGGTCCTGGTGATCGACGATGTGACCCGCGAGCGCGAGGCGCAGGCCCACCTGGAGCGACAGGCACGCTTGGCCGCAGTTGGGCAACTGGCGTCGGGTATCGCTCACGACTTCAACAATCTGATTGCCGTGATCGTTCTGTATAGCCAGATGGGGCTACAGATGGACGGCGTCCCGGCGCAGCTACGCGAGTTTCTGGCGACCATTGGCCAAGAGGCGCACAGAGCGACGGACCTGATCCAGCAGATCCTGGAGATCGGGCGCCAGGGCGTGCTGGAGCGTGTGCCGATGGACCTGGCGCCCTTCCTCAACGAACAGGCCAAGCTGCTGGCGCGGATCCTTCCCGAGAGCATCAAGCTCTCGTTTCAACACGGGCCAACGCGTTATGTCGCCGACATCGATCCCACGCGCCTGCAGCAGGCGGTCTTCAACCTGGCGCTGAACGCGCGCGATGCTATGCCAGACGGCGGCGAGCTACGCCTGACGTTGGCACGCGCGACCTTCGAGGATCGCAAGAGGGTACCCTTGCCCGACCTGGAGCCAGGCGAGTGGATTACGCTGACCGTGGCCGACACCGGCACGGGAATCCCGTCCAACATCCTGCCGCGGTTGTTCGAGCCGTTCTTCACCACCAAGGGGCCACGCGGCACCGGTTTGGGCCTGACGCAGGTACACGGCGTGGTCACACAGCACGATGGCCGTGTGAGCGTCCGGTCCACGCCTGGAGAGGGAACCACCTTCACGCTCTACTTGCGACCGGCGACGGCGACCGCGGAGCCATCACCGATGCCCGAGGCTACCGGCGTGCCGCTTGGCCACGGTGAGACGATCCTGATCGTCGAGGACAGCCCGGCGGTGCGCACTGCCCTCGCGAGCGCCCTTAAGGCCTTGAACTATACCGTGGTCGAGGCGGTCGACGGCGTGGAAGCCTTGATCTTCATCGAACGCGCTCGCACGGCCGCCGCGGGACCGCCGCAGGTCGGGGCGCAGCCGGCCAGATCGCTCCCGGCGGCGATTCTCTCGGATCTTATTACGCCGCGCATGGGCGGGCGCGCGCTCTTCAGCGCGGTGAGAAGACTGGGACTGGACATACCATTTGTCATCCTGAGCGGGCACCCGCACGAGGACGAAGTCGCGGAACTGGCCGCGGAGGGCCTGGCCGGGTGGCTAGCCAAGCCCGCGGATCTGGACGAGCTCGGCGCGCTGCTGGCGCGCATCCTGCGGTAAATGCGGCTGCCGGCGATGACGCCGGCAGCCACGCGCAGCGCGGCGAACGCCGCGCCCCCCCCACTGCCTAGTCGATGTCGGGCTCCTCACACGCCGTGTCCAGGAGCGGCTCGATATTGAAGCTATAGCCCAGGCGATTAGCCGGATCGACGATGGCTTTGATCGCCCTTAGCTGCAGGTAGGCGTCTGACGTGTAGGCGTCGGCGATACGCGCACGGGCCATGGCGCCGCTGAGGAAGTTGGGATAGACGCCTCCGGAGAGGCTGGGCGCCAGATCCTGCATCAGTGCCTCGACTGACGCAGTTGCGTGGGCGTACGCCTCGGGTGTCGGCGTCGTAGCGATCAGGTTCAGGAGCAGCGTTTCGGTCCGGTGGCTGTAGGCGGTCGACTCGGGATCGACCCGTGCGATGACGCCCCCGGCGTGGCGCACCTCCGTGTGTACAAACGGCGGGTCCCCCGCCGCCGGCGCGCCGTGACTTACCAGCGCCTCGACCGCATCATCGGCCAGATCGCGCAGCCACGCGCCGCTGTTGTAGAACGGCACAGGATCGGGCGGGTCGCTGCTGATGCTGGCGGCATCACGGAACGACATCGGCCCGAAGAGATCGACTTGCGGCCGGCGCCATGCGCGCCAGAACCGCAGCAGCGCCTCGCCCTCCGCCTCCGGGCCCACATAGCAGCCCCGCACCACCGCAAAGGCCTGGCCCCGTAGCGGCTCGGGCACGCTGGGAAACGGCGGGAAGTGCGCGATGGAGACCGATGAGGTCAACTCGTCGGGCACACCGGCGATCCACTCCCGGTACCGGCCAAAGACCTCCCGCGCCTGACCAACCGGATAGAACAGGTTGCCGGCGTAGACGGTCGTGACCGGGTAGAGCTGGATCTCCATCGACGCGACGATACCCAGGCTGCCGCCACCACCGCGTAGCGCCCAGAAGAGGTCGCGATTCTCGTCGCGGCTGACGTGCAGCAGCTCGTCCGCGGGCGTCACGAACTCGAACGAATGCACGCTGTCGGTCGACAGGCCGTACTTCCGCCCCAGCCACCCAAACCCACCGCCCAACGTGTAGCCCACTGCTCCGACGCTGGTCGAAGACCCCAGCAGCGGCGCCAGCCCAAACGCCTGCGCCTTCTCCAAGACAGCGCCCCACCGTACGCCGGCTTCGACCCGCGCGGTGCCGGCCTCGGGGTCGATCTTTACGCCCTGCATCGCAGAGGTCAGGATAAGCATCGCCCCGTCGGCGGGCCGCTTCACGCCGTGCCCGGTGGCCTGGACGGCGACGCCCATGCCATACTCCTCGGCAAAGCGCAGCGCCTGCACGATGTCGTGTGCGTCCGCGACCTCGACGATGACATCTGGATGCTGATCGACGCTGAGGTTATAGGCCTTCCGTTTCTCGTTGTAGTCAGGGTCGCCCATGACCAGGACGTGCCCGGCGATATGTGACTCCAAGTCTCCGCGCAGCGTGCGCGCTGCGCTCTGAAGCTGCTTCTCCATCGTAACCATCGTCACCTCCCATCGTGCCGCCCGGCGCCCATACCCGGCCCATGCGGTGCTCGTCGGGCGGACCGGACGCCTATTGTTCTACAATAGCCGAACTCGGCCCGGGCCGCATCTGACGATAGACCGAGCCGATCGTAGGACCAAGGATGTAGGCTGGGCTTGAGGGAAGCGGAAACGTGGACTCAGACCACAACATGAGACCGCTCCGAGGACCGGCGCACCGGCGTTGTGATTTCGGGACGTGCGGGGGCAGTGCAGCGATGGAGAGCCGTCGAGACAGCTGGCGGGGGTTCTAGAGTCGATGGGGCAGGCGCGACCAAGCGTCCACCGATCGCGTCGCACCGCGAGAGCGTGCGACAGATCCCATTAGGCGTGCGCGCCTCCGTGGGCAGCGGCTGCATCGCTGAGGAGCGATGCAGCCCGTTCAGGCTGTGCGGCTACGCCCGGTCGCCGGTGCACAGATCAGCGGATGCAAGCAGATGATCGAGCAGAGCGCGCATCGCTTGCCCCTCCTGGCGATGACCCGAGCCAGCGACCACGTCGGGTCGCTGGCTCGGCCTTGGCCACAGGCAAGCTCAGCCTTTGATGGTAATCCTGACTCCGCGGACATCGTTCTCCCCCTTGGCCCGCCCAACAATATCAGGTAGCCGGTGCTTCCCCCTCCCGGTCGCCGCGGCACTGGGGGATCATACCGCAAACAAACGAAGGGACAATGGGACCTTGGATGGGCCGCCCTCGCGCATCACAGCACGCTGCGTAGGTGGCGTGCCAGTCGGAAGGCCAACGCCGCCAGCGTGAGGGTCGGGTTGGCGGCAGGCGACGACGGGAACACCGACAAGTCGCAGGCGTAGAGGTTATCGTAGGAGAGGAACTTGAGGTTGGCGTCGACCACGCCATCCTGGTAGTTGCTCGCGGCATCGGTACCCATCCGCAAGGTCCCCACCTCGTGGGCCACGCCCCCCAGCGCGGCCCGGTCCGGGATCAGGTCGTTGCCTGCCAGAGGGATGCCCTGCACCTCAGCGATGACCCGCTGCTGTAGGTCGGAGATCTGGGCCCATTCTGCAGCCGTGATCGGCACCTCGGCCATGGTGATCACCGGTTTGACGTACGAGGGGCCGGGCTGCACGAGGCTGTTGCCCTCCAGCAAGGGGGCGTTGAGCAGGAAGACGATTTCCGCGAGCATCATATTGCCCTTTGCCTGCCGGTGCGCCTCCAGGATGTCCGGATCGACAAAGCGCCCCTGGTTGAAGTCCGCCCCCAACTCCAGAACGCAGTTGAAGCGGTGGTCACCCACGTGGGGCGGTGGCGTCGCCAGGCCGGCGTTCTCGTGACGCAGCATGAGCTTGGCGCCGGCGCCCGAGTCGAAATAGGGCGACGACGCGGGAACTGCGAAGTGCGTGAAGAAGATCGGATGATCGGTGATGCCACCGCCCAGCTTGCCGTTCGGGTCATTCAGACCGCTAAGCAGCGCCAGCTTGGCGCTCTCCACCGTCCCCGCGGCGATGACGATGGCGCGCCCCTTGTACGTGCGCACCTTGTCCGCGATCAGATCGTAGGCGACGACGCCGGTGGCGTTTCCGGCGGCAGTCTCGATGTTCACCACGGCGTGGTTGAGGTTGATGGTCAGGTGCTCTGCACCGACCCCGCTGCCGGTGAGCCGCGACTCCATCAGCAGATCGGCGGTCGAGAAGACGCCCCCGGGTACGCCGCGCCGAATTGGGTCGGTGTGCTGGATCGCCATAGGCGCGGTCTGCACGACGTAGTCGGGCAGAACCGGGCGAAGGCCGGAAATCACCTGCTGCTGATACGCCGAGCCCAGAATCGAGCGCTTGAGGAGCTCCTGGGCCAGGTCGAAGGCGTAGTCCTCCAGGTCCCACCGGACCGGCTGGGGCCAGGTATCCAGCTCCCACTAGGTCATCCGGGGGATGAACGCGCCCCAGAAGAGGCTGCGCCCACCCAGGTTGAATCCCTGGGCGCCGGCGTAGGCAGAACCGGGCGCGTTGACGTAGTTGGTGACCTTGAAATCGTCCCACAGGCTCCAGATGTTCTTGTCGACCACGGGTTGGAGCGTGTGTTGGCGCGGCAGGTTGCCGACGTGAGTGGGAAAGAGGTAGCTGCCGATCTCGAGAACGAGCGTATCGAGCCCGCTGTCGGAGAGCTGGTCGGCAAGCACGCCGCCCCCGATACCCGAGCCGATCACGATGACGTCGTAGACGTGCGCCCCATCCAGGTTGGGTATGAAGAAGCGCTGCTGGACCAGGCTGTTCTCCTTGACGACCTCGCCCATAGGCGGGAATTGCACCTGGGGAGCGGCGTAGACGTAGTCGCCACCCTCTACCGGATCGACAAACAGGTCTCCACCGAACATCCAATACTGCTCTTCGAGCACGAACTTGAATGCCATGCCGCCGGCGTAACGCGCGACCGGCAACCGGAAGCGCCACGCGTCATCCTCGTACTCACCGGGTATATCCTCATCCCAGCCATCCACATTGTTGCGGAGGGTGACCTGCAGGTCGGGCCTGTAGGCCACCGTCCTGAAGCGAATCGCAAACATCCCGCCCTCCTCTCAAACAAACCGACGTAGCGCCTGCCTCGGGCCTGCGAGCAGGTCGGCCGCGACCACGAGGCTCTAGGTCCCCACCCGCGATCCAGGTCGGTACCGCAACGCCGACCAGGTATCGTCGATAGACACCTGGAAGACAGGGCGCATACCAGCCTCGGCGAGCGGCTCCCATCCCACATCGCGACTGATGTCCGTCACGATCCCCGAGCTCTTTTTGGGATACGAGATCCAGAGCGACCCATCGAACACGACGGCACCGAGCACAACCGGCGCCCAACGCACTAACTCGGCCTGACTGCGCACGAAGAGATGCACGAAGTCGAAGGTACCCGCGGCCACGTCCGGCGGTTCGGCAGCGGTGGTCACCGTCACCCCCTCGGGGAGCTCTCCCAAGGTCATAAGGTAGCCTTCCGGCGCATTGAGGATCAACACCTGCTGATGCGGGCGCATCCGCAGCTTTGAAGACAGCGTCTTTTCTTTCATTCAACCCCCCTTTCGACAGAACTGAGGCTGCCTGAACGCAGGTTAGCGATCAGGTCACCGGGCATCCTAGCTTGTCCCATCCGCGCCGCCAGTTCACGTCAGTCCTGACATTATACAAGAAAACGAACTATAAAAATACGGCGTGGTCCGGGCTCGTTGACGTGCCCACGACACTTCAGCTTGACCTGCCGCGCAATGGCGCTATGATTCGTGTCCGATTCAGCCTGGAGGCGGCATGAGCGACCTGTCAGGAGGACGGGCCAGCCCCGTCAACAAGGGTGCTCTGCATCAGACGAGATGGATGACGTGAGCAACGAATGGGACAAGATCGCGCCGTGCGGGACTGACTGCTCCCGCTGCCCTGCGTACCGGGCGACGCGTGCCGGCGACGCGCGTGGGCTGGCGTTCGTGGCCATCCGCTGGAGAGAGCTCTACCACCTGGAGCGGTTCAGCATCGTCGATGCGATCTGCGATGGCTGCCTGCAAAGGGGAGGACGTCGCGGCGGTCCGTGCCGGGTTTGCGAGGTGCACGCTTGCGCGGAGGCGCGGGGGATCAGCCATTGCTCGGAGTGCCCGGAGTACGGGCCCCCGGGCGCGACGGCGCCCACGTGCCCAGCGCTGGTCCGCGTGATCGCGGCGCAGGGATGGGCGGCAGCGGAGCAGGAAGAGGGCGATCCGCCGTCCAGAACCGGCGGGCCAACGGCCTGACTTGGCGCTCAGAAATCCGAGCAGTCGATTCCCGACGTCGTGCCCCGACGGTGGTAGGCGTCATCCCACCACTCGATCCCGATGACTCGCCAGACCTCGTCCTCGCGGCCCACGTGTATGGTGATGGAGAAGGCCTCGCCGTTCGGATAGCGTCCTCTGCCGTCAGAGCGCCCCAGGCCGATTGTGCCACACGAGGACCCGAACCGCCAGGTCTCGGGCGCCATCCGCTCGGCCCAAGCTCCCACGGAGAGCGACGACCCGAAGTCACGCTGGGCGCGTTCTCCCAGCATCTGATAGGCAGCATCATCATCCCCGGAAGCGAGCGCACGCCGAAACGTCACAGGCAGTTCCGCGAAGGCGAAGGCGAACCACGTGACGACAGCCACGACAACGCCCATCGCGAAAATGAGCAGGGCCACGCCGGCCCGCGCCCGCAAGGTCTCTGGCCGTCGCCGGACGAGCAGGACGGCTAACGCGCCCAGCGTCGACGCTGTGCATCCCACCAGCACCAGCACCCTCAGCAGCGACACCGCGCGCCTCCTCTGGCGATCGTGATCCGGACGGAGCGCCGGGCCCCCACACCACCGCCCGGCATGCCACCGACTTGCGCCGCGGAAAAGTGAAACGGTCTGTCAGAACGGGCTACGACGCCCCTTCCTCACCCGGAATCCGGTCATACGTGGCAGCCGGCAAGACGCGGCTCAGTGTGACCGGTGTGACCCGAAGCCCGCTATCCGTCCTGTGGCGCGGAAGCCTCCACCATGGTGGAAAACACTGTGCCGGTGCGGAAGGCCTCGCGCAGGAACTCGGCCTCGTCCTCGATGCCGGCCTGGCGCATCGCAACCTCCATGCTGATGATGCCCCCGGCATACGCCGAGGTCGCGATGATCTGCGCCAGGCGCGGCCAATCCACGGTGCCGCTGAAGAGCAGCTTGTGGTGGTCGCCGGAGCCATCGTTGTCGTGGAGGTGGATCGAGATCAACCGGTCGCGCACCGTCTCCAGGTGGTCGAGCCCGCGCCCGCCGAGGTTCCCGTGGCCCGCATCGTAGCACAGGCCAAGGAAGTCAGGGCCATAGCGCGCGAAGAGCCACCTGAGAGCACCAAAGTCATCGTATCCCATGTTCTCGATTGCGATGCGGACGCCGTGAGCGCTCGCGAAGGGCGCCAGGGCGTCGAGCGAGCGACAGATCGGCGCCAGGGCGACGCCGAGTTCCGTGGTCTGGGACTCACCGGCAGGGCCGGTGGCACCGGCTGCCGGGATGGGAACCCGCGGGATGTGCATGATGATGACGCCACTGCCGAGCGTTGCCGCCATCGCGATGCGGTTCTTCACCAGGGCCACCCCCGCCAACCGCTGGTACTCGACGGGTGAACCCCAGGCCTTTTCCTGCCCGTCGCTGCCGTGGAGATCGAGCAGTTGCAGACCGTAGCCGCGCAGCCAGCGCGCGATCTGATCGATCTCGGCGGGGTCGTAGAGGAAGTCGGTGTTCCACTGGTGGCACCAGTGGACGTGCGTGAACCCGGCATCAGCAATACGCCTGAGGTAGGGTTCGGGGCTGCCGGTGCCGGTTGCATAGTCGGTGGTGACAGAGAGCATAAATGGGCCTCCGGAGAGAGAGCTAGCAGAGCGACAGGATCAGCATCACAAGCGCTAAGGGGAGCAAGACCAGATTGCCGGTGGCGCCAGGTGGCGTGTGCGCAAAGCCAACCGGGCGCATCGCACCGACCAGCATGCGCAGCAGCGTCTCAACCGCGAGAAGTAGGTACATCAGCGGCACCAGCGACCGGTAGCGGAAGGCCACGAGCAGTTGGATGAGCGCGTAGACCAACTGCGCGCTGCCCCAGAGCGCGAAGGCAAAGATGATGCCCTCCGCGCCCGCGACAGCCAGATCCATCCCCGCGATGCTTCCTGCCCCGCCGTCGGGTGCGAAGAGGTGGATGCAACTACGCACCGTGCTCACGAGAGCGATCAGGGCGAAGACATACGCGGGCAGCTTGCGCCCGCGTATGGTGTTATCGACAGGGAGAGGAAGCAGCGTTGTCAGAATCCTGGCCATGACAGTGCCTTCGAGATCGGTATAGATCGGAGGGCCTCACTCAGCCCCCGGGGAGGTTGCGCACGACCCCGATGGCGAGCGGGCATGCGATGCACGCACCCAGCGCCAGACAGAAGATCCCGCCGGCGAGCGCCCACTTGGCCGCGCCCTCCTCGCGCACCAACACGGCCTCGGCGGGGTTCGTGGGGTCATAGTAGACACTCACCTGCGCGCCCACGGGGAAGCGGGTGAGCGCCTCCTGCGCCTTGGTAGGCGTGCCGTGCCCGCGCACACCACCAAACGAGATCTGCTTGCCGGCGTACGACCGGCCCTCGATCGTGTATGTATACGCTACGGTGGGATAGTACGCGTAGCGCACGCGGCCCTCATCGTCGGTACTGCGGGACTCCCGCACCTCTGCACTCGTGATCCACCCCTCGGTCGAGGGCCACGCCTGGCTGGCGGCTGCCTTCTTGCGGCTGCGCACGCCATAGACAATGAGGAACGCGCCGATCGCGCCAAGCGCCAGGATGAAGACGCTACCACAGACCAGTGCGAACGCCAAAGGGCCTATCGCCATAGCAGCCTCCTGCAGGGGCCTAACGCAGCGCGCGTTGCCCACAGTTTGCCACACGACGCAATGGAACGCCAGCGCTACTATACGGCCATCTAGGTAGGTTGCAATGCCTCGGGCGCGGGCAGGGCCATCGGACCGGCACGCCCGTTCGGGAGCGCCAGCCGCAGGCAGCGACCGGCCTGTACGGCGTCCCACAAGGCCACCTGAGGCCGGCGGTTGGCGGGGTTCCGCAGCAGGTGCGTAGCGCGGTAGAGGAGTAGAACGCTGAGCAGCGGGGTTGGTGAGGGTAGAAGCGGCGGGAGGGGCAGCACAAACGCAGCAGGTAGACGGGATGCGCGGGACCAGGGCGCGCGCGAGGGGTGGAGCGGGGTCGGCGAAGGGGAGCACCGGATGCCCAAGGAGGGCAGAAAGCGGGCTTGCGACAAGGGACAACGGCGCGACGGGTAGAGGCGTCGCGCTGGGGTGCAGCCACGGGCTCAGTGCGTACAGCCGCCGGTAGCAGCGGTGGCCTCACGACAGAGACGGGCGAGCGTGGTGAGGGTGTGCCAGGTATCGGCGAGCGCCAGGAGGGCACGATTGCGCTGGGTGCCGAAGCAGGGGAGGCGCTTGAGGTGCTGGTGCTCGCAGGCGGCATTGCGGGCTTCAGCGGCATTGCGGGCGCGCTGGTAAGTGCGTTTCCAGCGGGCAGAGTCAACGGGAAGATCGCGGGCGAGGCGTAAGGAAGCGTCGGGAAACGCTTCGGCGAGGTTGAAGATCTGCCCGTGCGGGGCGTGGGCGGTGTCTTGGTAAGGACATTCGGTCGGCGGATAGGTGAGGGTGGGCAAGGTCACCGTGGGCTGGGCGTCAGCGCGCAAGCACTGTTGGGCGCACAGCCACTTGGTACGGTGGCGTTGGGCATCGAAGCCATTGGCGATGAAGCAGTAACCGTAGGGGCAGATAGGACGTCCGCGGTCATCGTAGCCGCGCACGGGCCAGATAAGCGGCAGCTTGTCGGACTGGTGCGCGCGGAGATCGATCACGCGCCGGGCATGGAGCTGCGAGTAGATCAGGTGTAAGGGACGATCGGTAGCGTAGGCGGCGTCCCCGGCGACGGTCGCGAGGTGCAGCGTGGGGTACGCTCTAGCGAGGGAGAGGAGCAGGGCACTGGCGCGATCGGCCTCGCTGAGGGTAGCCGGGCCGAAGTCACTAAGGAGGGTGATGTGCGTGCGGTGGACTGGATCGGCGAGCACCAGGGCCACACTCTTGTACCCATAGACGCCATGGCCGTGCGGGGCGGAGGAAGGGGTCTGGGGCCGGTTGGGATTGTTGGGGCGTGTGTTGGAGGCGCTGTACCAGATGTAGCGCGCGTCGGGGTCGCGACTGGGCGCGTGCCGGCAGCTGTCGGCACACAGGTGCGTGGCGCAATCGCAGCCTTGACGCTGCTTGAGCTCCCGCGCCGGGCAGGGGCGGGGAGTGGGCTGATAGCGGTGCAGCGCATGTGAGAAGCGGCGGGATGCAGCATACCATCCGGACATACCAGGGCTTGGCTCCAGGCAGTGGAGCTGAGGAACCCGTGCGCGTGCAGCAACGCGGCAGCCTGGGCCAGCAAAGCGTTGAGACGCTGCTGGGCGATGTCGACCGCCGCGGCGTCGCCGTAAGCCGCAAGCTGCACGGCGTGGCCCGCGTCCGGCGAGTGCTGCCCGAGTGCCGTGAGGAAGTAACGACAGCCCCCTTCGGTGAGGTAGACGCCTTCCACGAACCCCAGTCGGGCGCGGATATCCGCGTAGCGGGGCAGTGCCAAGTTGCGCAGTGTCGCGGCGCGCGTCCATTGCTGCGTGAGCTGCCAGCCGTGCAGCAGGAACATGGAGACCGGATCGAAGGGGATCCACCCCTTGGCCGAGGTCCAGCCCAACAGCTGCGCCAACACCGGGCGCAGGGGTGCGAAGTCCACGAGTCGTAGCAGAAGTTCGAATCCTTGCTGGTCACCCCAGAGCGGGCTGTGCGTGGCGAGATCTGCGGATCCCAGGTAGCCGTAGTGGGAGCGGTAATGGGTCTTGGGCGATGGGGGTACCTCCGCCGGGGCGGGCCAGGGCAACGGCAGCCGCGTGCGCAACGCCTGGAAGCTGCAGGCGTGGAGGAACGTGAGCTGCTGTTGCCGCGTAGCTTGTGCGCTAGCCATCGCGGCGCCGCCTGCGGGCGCGCCACTGTGCCCGCCGTGTCGCGCCGGCCGTGTAGTCTGCCACGGTATGGCGCCCCAACAGGCTGTGCAGCTGCGCGGCATGACCGGGGTGCTGCAACCACAACAACGCTTCGACGTGCAGTTGCCGCGCCCGTTCGCCGCTCACGCCCCACCGGGCCCCGATCTCTCCGAAGGTCGCGGGCGGATCTCCATCCAGTCCGTAGCGGCGCACCACCACCCTACGCAGCCGTTCCGGGAGTTGCGCGACCACGTGGTAGAGCTCCGCTAGCACTTCCCGAACCAGGTATACCTCCGCCGGGTCGTTCGCGCTATACGCCCGGTCACGCGGTACTACGGGACACGCAGGCACAGCCTGTGCCGCGCGCCAAATCGCGTGTACAATGCATGGCCAGGCGTAGGTGGCGAAGCGTGTCCCCCGCTGGGGGTCGTACTTCAGGATTGCCTGCCACAAGCCGATCCGTCCGGCTTGCAGCAGCTCGGCGAAGGGCGCACTGCCGGTCACCTGACGCCGTACGGCGGCCTGGACCAGGCCGTCGTGGGCCCGCATCAGGGCGTTCAGGCTCTCCTGACAGCCGCTCTGCGCGCGGGCCAACCGCGGGTCCACGTCGAGCCGGACGTGGACCCGCTCCTCCTCTGACGTGTTCACCATGGGTCACCTCCTATCCTAGAGATGACACCATCTTCCT
>Ga0123332_1000388_pt1 | contig 43644 bp, 35 predicted proteins | sample BioC12SIPDNA_4_FD_89958 | JGI IMG/M metagenome (GOLD analysis project Ga0123332, IMG submission 89958) | Anaerobic biogas reactor microbial communites from Washington, USA - Biogas_R2_A C12 SIP DNA | ecosystem: Engineered > Bioreactor > Anaerobic > Unclassified | place: Washington, USA... | reverse complement strand
TTCAGTTTTGCTTTCAGCGTTGGCATGTGGGGACAGTGGACGACCAACACCGTGATCATCACGCTTGTCTCTGTGGTCGGTACGGTCTTGTCTTCAACGCTGGTCGCCTACGCCTTTGCACGTTTGCGCTGGCCCGGTCGCGAGCTTGTGTTCAACCTTGTCCTGGCTACAATGATGTTGCCCGGTGTTGTGACCCTGATTCCGCGCTTTGTGCTCTTCGCACAGCTGCCTGCTTTCGGCTTTCAGGGCTCACGAAACTGGGTGAACACCTTTCTGCCGCTGACGGTGCCGGCCTTCACCGGGAGCTCCTTCTTCATCTTCCTGTTGCGGCAGTTCATGCGCACGATACCCATGGAGCTTTCGGAGGCCGCAAAGATCGACGGAGCGTCGGAGTTCCGGATCTGGTGGAACATCATCGTGCCGCTTTCGAAACCGGCTGTGGCGGCCGTGGCGATCTTCACCTTCCAGGGGGCCTGGCAGGATTTCGTCGGGCCTCTGATCTACCTGCAGAGCGAACGGTTGTACACGCTACAGATCGGGCTGCGGCAGTTCGAACACGCTGCAGGTGGCGCGCCGGCCTGGAACTGGTTGATGGCAGCCAGCCTGGTCGTGATCCTGCCCGTGCTGGTCATTTTCGTTCTCTTCCAGAACTACTTCATCGAAGGCATTCAGCTCGGCGGCAGTTTGAAAGGCTAGGTTGACGATGTCCCGTCTGGCGATCATCCACACGACTGCCGTTACCGTTCAGCCCCTGAAGGCGTTGGCCGCGGAGGTTATACCTGGCATCGACGTCTTCAACATCGTGGATGACTCGATCCTGCCGCAACTTGCCGAAAACGGCGGAGATATCGATGCCATTGAGCCTCGCTGGGTGAAGTACGTCATCATCGCGGAAAAGATAGGCGCTGACGTCATCCTCAACGCGTGTTCCTCAGTCGGCGAGTTGACGGCGCGCGCACGGACTCACGTCAGGGTGCCGGTCGTGCGCATCGACGAGCCTATGGCGGAGGAGGCTGTGCGCCGCGCCGCACGCCTCGGCATCGCCGCGACCCTGCCGACCACGCTGCACCCAACGGTACGCCTGCTCAAGGAAAAGGCAGCCGACCGGGACGCTCGCATCTCCCTCACACCCGTAGTGGTCGACGAGGCCTTCCGGCGGCTTTCAGCGGGAGATGCTGCAGGTCACGACGCCGTGCTTGCGAAAGCACTCACAGAGCTCGTGGGGCAGGTCGACCTCGTGGTCCTCGCCCAGGCGTCGATGGCGCGTGTGGTGGCGCAGTTACCGGAGGGCATACGAGAACGATTTCTCGCCAGCCCGCCGTTGGGGATGCAGCGCGTGAGAGCGGTCCTTGGCTTTTAGGAAGCATAGGGTAACTTTCTAGAGGTACGAGAGGAGCAGGTCGATGACCAAAGGCCAGGTGTCGGAGAAGGCAGGGCTCTTGAGTGATCTTTCCCCCTACGTCTACGGTACGACACGGCTGGGGGACGAACGTATCCCTTTTGAGGACCGCGTGTCCATTGCACGGGCCGCGATGGATGCCGGTGTCTGGTTTCACACCAGCCACACCTACGGCAACGCCTTGCAGGTGCTGCGCGCAGCATTCGATCAGGACCGGGCCCGGGTCCCCAAGCTCATCGTCAAGATTGGCTGGTCCACGCTCGACGAATTGCGCGACGTCATCAGGCAGAATCTGGAGCCGCTGGGGTTGGAGAGCCTGGAGCTGGGGCAGCTTTGCCTTGGCGGGCCACTGGCAGAGGAGTTCGCTACCGGCGGGCCGTGCTATGAGGGGTTTGCCCGCATCCGTGACGAAGGGCTCGTGAGGCGCTTTGTGCTGGAGGTCTTTCCCTGGACGTCGGAGGTGCCGCTGCGCGCGTTGCGAGCAGGATACCCCGAAGGCATCGTGGACGGCTATATCTTCTACCTGAACCCGCTGCAGCGCTTCGCCTCGAACGAGCTTTGGGGTCTCTTGGCAGAACGTGGGGAGCCCATCATCGCGATGCGGACAGTTGCGGGAGGACCGGTACACCGCCTTCGCGATGTCCCCGGCGCCGCCTGGAAAGATTATCTGCAGAAGCGCGCGGTTGAGGTCGCTCCGATTTTCGAGCAGTCAGGGATCGCAAGCTGGACCGAGTTCTGCGTGCGGTTCGCGCATAGCTTCCCCCTGGTGCGCGCGACCGTCGGGTCTACAGCCCGTCCCGCCCACCTGGCGGAGTTCCTCGCAGCGGCCGAGGACATCAGGCCATTGACCAAGAATCTGGTGGATGAGATTACCGCGCTGCAGGTCCGTTGGTCGGACGAGCTCGATATCCACGCCGAGCCCTGGGCGATGTAGTGTGGCGACCCACCATACTCCGTGGCGGAGGGATCAGCCAGAGTGGGGGCGCGCCGGGTCCTTGTCGGTGACGGCAGGGGGGCTCTCGTCGTTAACGGAACTGCAGCCCGGGTTTGTGCGCCAGAGAGGGACTTGTGTTGAGCGGAGTGCGCCGTGATTCGTGTTTTGATTTGTGACGACCAGTGGATCGTGTGTGAGGGCCTCGAGGCCATTCTCGATGCCGATCCTGAGATCGAGGTAGTCGGTATCGCCGGTGATGGGGGCGAGGCGCTTCAGAAAGTGGCGGAACTGCACCCTGACGTTGTCCTGATGGACCTCAAAATGCCGGTGGTGAACGGCGTTCTGGCTACCCGCCAGATCACGGCAGGGTATCCGGACGTCAAGGTTCTGGTCTTGACGACGTATGGAGACGACGAGTGGGTGATGGATGCTATTCGCAGCGGCGCCGCCGGTTACCTGCTCAAGGGCACGCCCCGCGCGGCGCTCATTGCGGCGGTCAAGGGGACGGCAGATGGTGAGACGCATCTCGATCCCAAGGTCGCGGGCAAGCTGCTCCAGCATGTCAGCCGCCCCGTCGAGGCCGCGGAGGCTTCCACGCTCCTGGCCAGGCTAAGCGATCGCGAACTGGACGTTCTGAAGCTGCTGGCACAAGGCCTCAGCAACGCTGATATCGCGCAGCGCCTCTACCTGTCCTATGGAACCGTCCGCAACTATGTCAGCGCCATTCTCACCAAGCTGGAAGTCGATGACCGCACCCAGGCCGCGCTCTTGGCGCTGCGTTACGACTTGATCAAGTGAGGCGCCGCAATTTTGAGCACGGCCCTCGGCAGATTGGGCGCCAAGGGCATCACTCGGCTAGCAGCGTTACGGCCGCGGACATTCCCCACAGCAAGCCCGGCACGGGCTCGTCCAACTCGATCGTCACCGGATAGAGCACGTCGCCGCTCGTGAGCTGCGCCTGGTGCTTGATGCCCACAACTTGCCCCTCCCAGCGCCTCCCCGGTATAGCGTCGATTGTCACCGCGACCGGTTGTCCGCTGTAGATCCGGACGATATCGAGCTCTGAGAGATCGGTGGTTTCGATGCGCATGTGTTCCAGGTCCGCGAGGATGAAGACAGGGCGACCGGGTCCGGCAATATCGCCCGACTCGATCATCACCTGGGTGATGGTGCCCGGGAAGGGCGCACGCAGTTCGGTGCGCGCCAAGGCCACCTGCGCGGCGGCCAACTCGGCTTCAGCCATCTGCACCGCGGCCTCGGCGACATCGATCTCCGCCGCCGTCGGCCCAGCCTGCGCCAGAGCCAGCTCTGCCTCAGCCGCCCGTACCTGGGCCTGCGCCGCGCTTACGCCGCCTGTGGCCTCGCGCAGTCGCGCCGCTGCGGCGTCGGGCAGTGCCGCCAGGCGCGCCTCCAGGGCTGCCAAAGCGATGTCGAGGGTCTGTAGCTGGTCCCTTAGTGTGTTCGCCCGGACATCGTCGCCGTCGTCCTCGGCCCACCGCAGTGCTGCTTCGACCTCACGCCTTCGTGCCCTGACTGCGTCGACTTGTGCCTGGACCGCGGCCAGTTCTGCCTGGGCCATGCCGCCGTTCAACGCGTCGCGGGCCGCGACAGCCTGGTTGAGGCCGGCTTTTGCGGTTGCCAGATCGGCCGTCGCAATCGCGATGTCCTCGCTGCGGGGACCGGCCTGCGCCAGCGCGAGGCGCGCACGGGCCGTCGCCAGAGCGGATTCGGCTGTCGCAACGGCCAATGCCTGGTGGGTGGGATCGAGCCGAGCCAACAACTCGCCGGTCTGTACTGTGTCGCCTGTGCCGACCAGGACCTCGACGACCTTACCGCTTCCGGCAAACTGCAGCGCCGCGGATTTGCTGGGCGTTGCCTGCGCCTCGACGAGGACCGGCCCCAGGCTCTGTGCAACGGGCGGCCCTTCCCCCACGGCGTCCGCCGTTGCGCTGCTTTCCACCTGGACCGTCATACCCCAACGCGCCCACGAAGGCATCTCGTCAAGCTCGATGATCGCGGTATAGATGACGTCGCCGAACTGCGATGTGCCCTGCGGATCAACACGAACCACTGTCCCGGCCAAGGGTTGCGCCGGTTGCGCGTCGAACGTAGCCACCACAGCCTGGCCGACCGCGACCTTGACGACGTCCATCTCGGTGAGGTCGGTGGTGCGGATCTGCAGCCGGTCCAGTGTAGCAAGGGTGGCTAGCGGCGCGCTCTGCGCGACAGTGTCTCCCGCCTCTACGTGTAGGTCCGTGACCACGCCGGAAAACGGTGCCTCGATGCTGCTTAGCTCGAGCGCGCCGCGCGCCTGTGCCGACGCCGCTGCGGCTTCTTGCACGCCGGCCTCCGCCACGGCGAGCGCCTCGGCGCGCGCCCCGGCCTGGGCAAGCTCGAGCTGCGCCTCCACCCCGTCGCGGTTAGCCAGGGCGGCCTGCACGCCCGCCATAGCGGCATTGATCTGAGGTGTTACCCCACCCCGGGCGGCGTCGAGTTGCGCCTGCGCAGCCAGCAGGCCGGCGTGAGCGGCCTCCTCCTGGTACCGTGTTATCTCTTCGAACGTTCCCAGGGCGGGACAGATCTTCGTGTTGCTACCGTCGGGCAGCGTGACCTCATAACACGTCAGCGTGTCCTCGTGCGCTGTCTGTGCCTGTTCGTGGGCCAGAGCAGCATCCGCGACCTGGGCTTGTGCGTCGAGGGCGTCCGCTTCCGCCAGCCCAGCAGTTGCAGCGTCCCGCCGCGCTATCGCCTGGGCTACCGCTGCCTCAGCCGCCGCCAGTTGTGCCTCGATGACCGAGAGCTGCTCGGGGCGGATGCCCTCTTGGGCTAAGGCCAATTGCGCTTCGGCGGCTGCCAGCCCAGCCTCGGCTCTCTGCACTGCCAATTCGGCGTCGGTGGCGTCAAGGGCCACGACCAAGGTCCCCGTGGCGACCTGTTGCCCCTCAACCGCAAGTACTTCCACGACCGTTCCCCCGACTGCTGCCTGCAACGTCACTGAGCGTGCTGGCCACACAACACCCTCGACCTGAACATGATCCTCGGCTGCTTCTGTCACTACCGGAGGAGCCTCCGTTGTCCCTATCGAGGCGACCGCTTCGCCGGCTGGTGAGCACCCTGCCACCAGCAGACTCACAGCCAGGACGATTAGTGCCGGCACCCAGTTTCTTCTGGTCATACTTTGCATATCTCCTGCAAGCGCCTACTCGTAGGCAAGTACCTCGCGAATCGTAAGGCGGGCTGCGTTACGCGCGGGCACCAAGCTCGCGAGGACTGAAAGAAAGGTGACAACGACCAGCCAGATGATGAATCCTTGCGCCGTGAATGCGCGCTGGGCTGGCGTGCTGAAGATCGCTATGCTAATCACGTTGGAGAGAGCCATACCGATTGGAAATGACAGCAGGCTCCCGATGACATAGCTGATAAGGCCGATGATGAGGCCCTCCACGATGACAAGTTTGGCGATGATGGGGTTGTGAGCGCCGATTGCGCGCATCACGCCGATCTCGCGCGTACGCTCCATCACGTTCATTCCCATCGTACCGGTCAGACCGATGCTGCCGACCAACGCAGTCATTAGTGCCATCACCAACAGCACCCCGGTTACGGCCCCGAGGAGCCGCGGGATCGACTCGGTTAGCGTTTTGCCCGCTTCCACCTTCTGGACCCTGTAGCCCAAATCGCGGAAGTGCTTTGTGACGTGGCTGGATACTTCCTCTTGATAGGCAAGTGTGTGCTGGTCGGTCACGATGCGATAGCTCGACGCGTGGTAGGGCTTCTTGAGCATACCGGCGATCGTGCTGTAGTTGGCATAGGCCACGAGGTCGGTCCCGCCGAAGTATTGAAAGATACCCACGACGGTCCAATCGTCTTCGTGTCCGGCAACCTCCAGGTGGAGCGTGTCGCCAGCGTGGAGATCGGGATATTTCTCCCAGATTGCCTCGTTGACTGTTATCGCCTTGCCGTCGCCTGGCAGAATCCAGCGTCCCTCGATCATCAGCGGCTCCACGAGCTGGCTGTCGGCGGGCGGCGCGATGATGCCGACCGAGTCCGCCGGCGTGCCATCTTCACGGTGGAGGTTGCCGCCGGTCATCGCCCACACCTCGACGTCGGAGACGCCCGGGATCGTCATCAACTCGGTGATGACCTTCTCAATGCGATAGGCTTGGGTGAAATCCAGCGTAACGTCGGCGCCAAAGTAGCGCGTTGTTGCCTGAACGGTGGTGTCCAGCGAGACCTGGGCGCTGAACACCCCGATGAAGACAGCACCGCCTAGCGTCAGCGTGAAGAGGGTCAACGCCAGCCGTTTCTTTCGGCGAAAGGTGTTGCGGAGGGAGATTAGCAGGGGACGCGAGATGCCGCGCACGCGTTCCAGAAGACGATCGAAGCGGCTCTTGCGCTTCTCGACGTCACCCAGACCGGTGCTGCTGAGTGCGTGGCGTACGGTCGTCTGCGAACCTCTGAGCACCGGCGCCAGTCCCGCCAGCGGCGGCAGCAACAGGCCCAGCCCAATCTGGATGGCGATGGCGCCCGGAATTGGCCGGAAGGGCTGCAGCCTGAAGTTGATCATGTTGGACACGAAGCGCGTTAGCTCGTAGGCGCCCACACTGGCAAGCGGAACTGCAAAGAGCAACGCCATGGCGCCGAAAGTCATGATCAGCACGAGGTATAGACCCACGACCTGAAACCGCCGGGCACCGACCAGCTTCATCACACCGATCTGTCGTAGTTGCTGTGCTAGCAGTGCCGACATCGTGTTGGCAATCAGCGAACTGCTCAACACCGCGATCAGCACGCCGACGAACACTAGCACCCACAGGAGCGCCTGAATGATGTGGCCGAAGGGATGGGCGTGCGTGCCCGCAACCTCGCTCTGGAACACGGGATACCCGTTCGATTCGAGCCTGTTCGTCACGGCAGAACTCACCTGGCGGATATGCGCCTCATCATCGGGGTTCTCCGCCACGGTCACCAGCAGCTTGGTCATACTGACCGGCACACGCAGCCACTCCAGGGTATCGAGCGTAATATAGCCACGTAACTCACCCACCATGGTCTCTTCCAGGTCCGCCTGGTCGATCGCGGAGCCCACTATGGGTATCGCCCGCGAGGTTCCGTCGGGCAGTTCGATGGTTACGACGTCGCCGATGGCAAGATCCAGGGCCGCCAGGGTCTTGTGCTCCAGGATCAACTCGCGATCGGCCGGCACCGTTGCGCCATCCTTGACGAAGCGCCGGTTGATCTTGCTCTCCGCGTAGTCTGGTTGCGCCACGAGTTGCAGCGTGTCCCACGCGATGCCACTGCTGCGTACACGAACCGTAACCTCGGCGCGACCCTCCGCATCGGCCACACCGTCCATTCGTCGCACGGCGTCGATGAGCCGTTGATCGAACGGCAAAGTACGCAGTGTGATATTGGCGGGGTTGCTCTCGCTATAGCTCAGTGCCAGGTCCTCTTCGAGGATGACGTACGTCCCGGCAATCACGCCGATGGCGAAGACGCCGACGGCAATTGATGCAATCACCATAACGGTGCGGGCCCTGTTACTCCACAGGTCCGCCAGCAGTTTCTTCCAGCGCGGCTTGAGCATTGGCTACGGCCTACCCGCGTCCACCCGACCGGTATCGGAGACGATCTCTCCGTCGGCGATGCGCAGCGTGCGCATCGCTCTGCGGGCCAGGTCGTTATCGTGGGTGACCATGACGATCGTCTTGTTGCGCTCCGCCAGTGCCTCGAAGATGCCAAACACGACATCGGCAGCGCGGGAGTCGAGGTTGCCGGTAGGCTCGTCGGCGATCATGATCGGCGGATCGTTGGCCAGCGCGCGAGCGACCGCCGCGCACTGCTGTTGCCCTCCTGAAACCGACTCCGGCATCTTGTGGGCCAGGTCAGCGAGGCCTACCTGTTCCAGGAGCGCCATCGCTCGCTCCTCGCGCTCCTGCGGCGTGTACATGTTGCAGAAGTCCATCGGCAACATCACGTTTTCGAGCAATGAGAGCATCGGCAGCAACTGGTAGAACTGAAACACAATGCCCAGGTTGCGTCCGCGCCAATGGGACATCCTGCTCTCGTCCAGGCGGTGGATCGCTGTTTCCCCGATCAGGACCTCGCCCGAGGTGGGGCGGTCAATCCCGGTGATCATATTAGCCAGTGTCGACTTGCCGCTGCCTGACTTCCCGACCACGCTCACGAATTCGCCCCTGTGGAAGTCGACGTCGATGCCGCGTAGCGCGGGGAAATCACCCGCGGGGGTCTTGAAGACCTTGACGACACCACGCATCTCGATCAAAGCAGCGGCGTTTTCCAGCGCCGGTGCAGGACAGGTGACCTCGAGGAGCGCCACTTAGCTGCGCCCCCCAGATACTTCGGTGGTCAGGGCGCCATCGATGAGCGCCAGCGACCGCGTCGCACGCTGCGCCAGGGCCTGATCGTGTGTTACCATCAGGATAGTCTTGCCAGCGCGGACTTGTTCTGCAAACAGCGCGTAGATCTCATCAGCCGTGGCAGAATCCAGGTTGCCGGTCGGCTCGTCAGCGACGATGACCGGTGGATCGTTCGCCAGTGCCCGTGCGATGGCCACGCGCTGTTTCTGCCCGCCTGAGATGCGACTGGGGATCTTGTGCATGTGGTCCTGCAGCCCCACCTGGGCGAGTAGCTCTTTCGCTCGCTCGGTGCTCTGACGGCCTCGATACAGCCCGCAGAGGTCCATAGGCAACAGCACATTGTCGAGCAACGACAGCTGGGGCAGCAGTTCGAAGGTCTGATAGACGACGCCAATGGTGCGGCCGCGCCATAGCGCCATCTCGCTTTCGTCTAGTTCGTGTACGGGTGTGCCGTCGATCCATACCTCGCCGGAAGTCATGCTATCGACGCCGGTGACCATGTTTACGAGTGTTGACTTTCCGGCGCCAGATTTGCCGACGATAGCGACGAACTCCCCCATATGAAAGTCGGCGGTGATCCCTTTGAGTGCGGGAAAATCGCCTGCAGAAGTGCTATAGACTTTGGTGACGTCTTCCAGGTGAATTTGGGCCATAGTTCTATCGCGTTCCTAACCTTAATAGGGTTGTCTCCAGCCCTCAGGGTACCACGTTTGGCCGGTACGCCGTAGTGCTTCCTGTCACAACTCGGTGTCCGCTCTTATGACAGGCGTCACAGCGGAAGGTGGCTGGGGTCATTACTGCAATTGATGGGGCTGTGCTATGATTCCGGCTATGGACAACGAGCATTTGGAGCCCGGACTCCTGCCAGTATTCCGCGCATACGTCTTCGTGCGTGCGCTCGCCCTTGTCCTGGTCGCGATGGTGAAGCTGCCGGAGATCGGTTCCGTGCTCACGCGCGATATCCTCATCACAGGCGGCCTCTATGTGTTTGAGGCGCTCTTCTTGCTGGGCTACCTCTTTTGGCCGGGCGGGCTGCGCCGGCTAGGGCGCTGGTACCTGCCCATCGCCCTGCTGGTTGCCGCAGCCGGGCCCGCGATCCAGATGCGCTACATCTTCACCATCTACCACGTCGACGAAGTTCTCGACTTCTGGCTGATCTTTCCGTTCCTGACCATTCCGTTGATTATCACGGCGTGGCAGTACAGCCTGCGCGAGGTGCTGCTCTTCAGCGTGGGCACGACCCTAATCGAGCCGGCGATCGTGGCGTTCATCGCCTCGACCCGGCCCATCAGCATCTGGTTCGACGGCCGGATGCTCATCGTGCGGATGCTGTTTTTGTTGGCTATCGGCTATATCGTCTCCTACCTTATGACCGAGCAACGCCAGCAACGCAGCGAGCTGGCACAGGCCAACCGTAAGCTGATCCGTTACGCGGCAGCGCAGGAGCAACTCGCTACGCTGCGCGAGCGAAACCGGCTCGCGCGCGAGCTTCACGACACGCTGGCACATACCCTGAGTGGGTTGACAGTGCAACTGGATGCTCTGGCGTCCATCTGGCAGCCGGAGGTGCCCAGGGCTCGGAGCTTGCTGGCACACGCGCTGACGACCGCCCGCAGTGGCCTCGACGAGACGCGCCGGGCGCTACAGGACCTGCGCGCTGCACCCCTTGAGGATCTTGGCTTGGCGCGGGCGATTCGAGGCTTGGCGGAGAGCGCCGCCGACCGTGGCGCCCTGCAGCTGAAGCTGGACGTCGCTGAGGACCCCGACGGTCTGCCCGTCGATGTGAAGCAGGTGTTCTATCGGGTGGCTCAGGAAGCATTGGAGAATGTCGTCAGACACGCTGAGGCCCGCTCGGTCTCGGTGGTGTTACGCCGGAGCGACCGGAACATCGTGCTCGCTGTTAGCGATGACGGGCGCGGGTTTGACTTACGCCAGGCCGAGAGCCCCAATCACCTTGGGATTCGAGGTATGCACGAGCGTGCCGCGCTCATCGGTGGTGCTCTGGCCATCACAACACAACCTGGGGCCGGAACCGAGGTGTGCCTTACCGCCAAGATCGGGGAGTGGGAAGGCTGACGGCGGTGGTCTGGCGCAACGTGCCAATCCCCGAGACAATTGTCACGCCGTTGCTGGCGGGCATCGCCTTATCGATTGCTATCCTCCGGACGCTGGTACAGCCTTATTGGGTCTTCACGCTCCTGGGCGCGATCGTGCTCACAGGGGGCCTCTTTCTTACGATTTGGTCTGTTGGGGCAGTAGAGCACATCGACGTGAGCGCCCCTGATGTATTGGTCGAGAACGGCCCCTACGCGTTCAGCCGCAATCCGATGTACGTCGGCTGGGCGTTGATCTACCTTGCTGCACTGCTCTTCAGCCGTTCCCTGTGGATCCTGCTGCTGTTCCCCGTAGTTCTGTTGGTCACCCACGTCTGGGCCGTCCTCCCCGAGGAGCGTGCCCTGGAAGCGCGGTTCGGGCCACTGTACGATGCCTATCGCGAGAGGGTTCCCAGGTATCTCTAGAGCGCGCGGCTGAACCTTTTTCAGTTGGGTGGTGTCTTGTGCAGTAGGGGGCACATGCAGACGCAATCCGATTCAGAGTTGGTCAACGGCGTCCTCGAACGCGACGATCGCGCGTTCGGGCTACTGTTCGACCGCTACGCCGAGGCGCTCCACCGCCACGCATCCTACATCGTCCGTGATGAAGCCGCTGCGCAGGATGTGGTGCAGGAGGTGTTCCTGCGCGTGTGGAACCGCGCCGACCAGTGGGACGGGAGCGGCGCCTTCAGGGCCTGGCTCTACCGGATTGCCACGAACGTGGCGCTCAACCATCTGCGCACGGTGAAACGCCGTCACGAAGTGCCGCTGGAGCTACCTGCTGAACCGGAGGATGACGACGATGTGGCCACGCTGATCCCTGCCTGGGCCGTGGACCATTCGGCATTAGGGCCTGAGGCTACCGTTGAGCTTGCCGAGAAGCGGGTAACGTGTCGTCGCCTGGTCGCCCGTCTACCCGAGGACAAGCGTGAGGTTATCCGGCTGGTCCATGAGTTGGACCTCCCGCTGCGCGATGCGGCGGAGGTCCTCGGCATTCCGGAGGGCACGGTCAAATCGCGTCTGCATTACGCCCGGGAGCGGCTTTCGCGCGAGTGGTTGGCACTCGATGCCGGAAGCCGGGAGCCGGAGGCTGGCAGCTAGGGGCGATGGCGCTTTCCGTGGGAGCGCCGCGCTGCTAGTTCGAGACTTCCGGCCAGTGCACGAGACTGGAGGATAGGTATGGCAATGGATGGCAAAACTCCCTGGCACAAAGTATCGTATGATAGATTTTTGCTGGAGCAGCTTCCCGAACTGATCGCAGAACGGATGCCGCTGGGGGGCTACCGGGTGGAGCCGGCGGGTTCGTATTCATGCCGTGTCACCATCACGCTCTCAACGCGGCAGGGCGAGGTCGTAGTCGACTATGAGGATCTTCCGCAGCCCGATGAGACCGGCGTGTTCAGGGTCGGCGATGTGCACAAGGTCGTGGTGCCGGTGGCTGACTCGCAGAACCTGGAGCAGGCATCGATCGCCTGCGTAGGCGAACAGCTCTATGACTACATCGAACGGCGGCTTGGGCACGCGGCGCCGGATCTGCCGTGGGATGCGGCGTTGGCGCGCGCGTGGCTGCCGCTGGACAGTTGGTTGGCGGAGTTCCTGGCCGGATCGGGCGATCCGGTGGTGGCGCAGCCCACTGACGACGCCAACTGGTTGGCGTGGCACACGCATCTGCGCCGGCTCCTTGTTCCCAGGGGTGACGATGTCATCGCCCCGGGTCAGATGGGGCGCGTCTGCCCCTTCGAAACCCCCGAAGGTCCCAACATCGGCCACGTCCTGACCATCGCCGCCGGGGCGGAGATCCGCGACGGGCGCCTGGTTGTCGTGGAGGATCGCCCGGAGGCTACGCTGGGCCTATCGGCGTCGATGATTCCGTTCCTGGAGCACGACGACCCCAACCGCATCCTTATGGGCACGAACATGCTGCGACAGTGGATCGCGCAGAAGCAGCCGGAGCCAGCGCTGGTGCAGACCGGCAACGAGCCGGACGCAGCGGGGGTGTGGGTCGGACGGAACCTACTCACGGCCTTTGTAGCGTGGGGCGAGGGGACGTTTGAGGACGGCATCGTGGTCAGTGCGTCGTGCGCCCACCGCTTCGACACGCCTTATCCGCTCCGGGTGGGTGACAAGATGAGCAATCGCCACGGGACGGCGGGCGTGGTAAGCCGGGTTCTTCCTGACGACGCGATGCCACACCTGCCAGACGGCACCCCGGTCGACCTGGTCTATAACTTCGCCAGCCTGCACCGGCGGATGAATTTTGGACAGGTGCGCGAGGCGGTGTTGGGCCGCGTTGCCCATGTAGAAGGGCAGGTGGCAGTGGTCCCGCCGTTCGGGGGACCAGATGAGACAGCCCTGCGTGCCCGCCTGGTGGGAGCGGGACTACCCGAGTCCGGCATGGAGACACTCCTCCAAGGGCGGGGGGGTGTTCCCCTGGCGCAGCCGAGCACCGTCGGTTGGGTCTACTGGGGGCGGCTCTTCCACCTGGCGGCGGACAAGCTTCACGTCTACACCAGCGGGCAGTGGGGCCAGGTGCAGGGTGAGATGGAAAACTACATACTGCGGGACATGGGCGCCTTTGAGATCACCCGCGAGAACCTGAACACCTGCTCGGCGCGCCGGCCCGATGCCGGGGCGCTGGCAGCACGCTTGGCTGCCGGTCCGATCGCACAGGCCGAGCCGCCAACGCCGCTCTTCGTCGATCTGGTGCGGCGCCTGCGCGTCGCGGGGATTGCGGCGACGCTGGAAGATGGTCAGCTTGCGTTCGGCTTCGCGCCGTCTCAACCGGGAAGCCTAAAACTGGCACGTCCGGTTCCGCACCCGTGGCTGCGTGAGCGCTCGCTGACCGAGATCGCTATGCCCGAGGTCGGGCCCGGCCCCGATACGGACGAGGTTTGGAACCTGCTGTTTCCGCCGGGTGGGTGGACCACAAGCCAAACGCTTGCCGCAGCCTACGCGGCGCTGGCCGAAGCCAACGAGCGGTTGGCGCGGATGCTGGGTGGGCAAGTGCCCGACAAGCTGGTGAGCGGCGCGGTCGCGCAGCTCGAGGCGCGCGTGCGGGCACTCTTCGACGTGCTGCTGACGCCCGCGCACCTGCGGCTTTCCGGACGGGTGGCCTTCAGTGCGCGGACGGTACTGGCGCCTGCTGCGAACCTGCATCTGGACCAGGTCGGGATGCCTGAAGCGATGGCGTGGGCGCTCTTCGCTCCCCTTGTCGAGCGGGAGCTGGGGGGAGATGCGGAGGCTGTTACGGCCCGCAGCGACGCCGCGGTGCGTGCGCTGGACGCGGTGATGGGCCGCACGTGGGTCATCGTCAACCGCGCGCCTACGGTTTCGCCGACCGCGCTGCTGGCGTTTCACCCGGTGCGCGTGCCTGGGGATGCGCTTCACCTGCCACCGCTGCTGTGCGAGTGGCTTGATGCTGACTTCGACGGGGATCAGGCTGCTGTGTTCATGCCGGTCACCGAGGCCGCGCAGCGCGAAGCAGGCGAGAAGCTGTCGGTCATGGGGCACTTGCGACGAGATCCGACGCTACTCTCGTCGCTGTTGCCGCGCCTGGACGCGCTGTGGGGCCTGGCGGCCCTGAGCCAGCAGCCGAGCGGCCTGGCGGAGATCGAGGCATTGGCCGGCGGACCGGTCGCCGCGCCACATGGTTTCGTTACGCATGCGGCGTTGGCTGACGCGCTGTGTGCGGTGCTCGCACGCGATAGTGTGGACGCGGTCTTGCCGCGCCTGGAGGGGCTGATGGCGCGGGGGTTCGAGGTAGCGCAGGCGTCCGGCGCGTCGCTGGCCCCGTTCCCGCGGGCCGGCGCGCTCGGCGCTTCTCGGCCAACGACGGAGACGACTGCGGCCTGGGATGCCTACGTCGTTGAGCTTGCCGAGGCGCTCGCCGCGCCTACCGACTGCGCGCCTGCAGGGTTGGGGCCACAGTGCCTGCTGGCACGCGCTACCGGGCGGGGGCTCGAGCAGTTGGCGTGGCTCATCGCCGGGCGAGGACCGGTAGAGGACGTCGAGGGCAGGACGGCCATTGTGCGCCACGGCTATGCAGACGGCTACACTCCCGACGAGATGCTGTCTTGCGTCGCGGGCGCGCGTCGTGGCCTGGCACAGGTCATTCAGCAATGGGAGCAGCTTGGACGTAGCTTCCGCGAGCGCAATGTCTCGCACAGTCTCAACGTCCTCACGCGGGCGCTGCGGTCACAACATCCCGGCGTTGTCTTTGCCCGAGCCGCCGCGGTCGGCGAGATCGACCCGCTCGCGGACGTCGAAGCGCGAATGCTGGTGGGGCTGCCGGTCGTCGAGGGGTAGCACAGCCGGCGGAGCGCTCGGTCGCGAAGTGGAGCTTTGAGCTTTTCCCGTCAGGCGAGCACCTGGTCTTGCGGGAAAGCTCAAAGCTCTTGGCCGCACTAGAGGTTTCGCCCGTCGCGACCACCTCCATGGCCGGAGTAAGGTCTTCCGGGGTCCCAGTCAGAGGGTGGTGGCGGCACGAATGCGTCCACAGGGAAGGTTACTTTGCAGCGATGGCGGCTCGAGGTGTATGCCCCCTCGACGATCTCCAGCGCCAGGAGTGAGCTCTCGGGAATGCTGTAGTCAACGCTGTCGCTGCCAACCATACCGGCCATGGCATCCAGGTGGCGTTGATGCGCTGATTCCGCGAACTGCGGTGGCGTCAGCGTCCGCCCCGTGGGAAAGTCGGCGTTGAGCAGGATGTAGGGATCTTCCCACCCCCAGAACTCGATCAGGCCGGCCGTGCCCACCAGCCTGAACAGCGTCCCCTTGCCGCTACGGTTGACCAGCACCTCGTCGCCTGTGTTCATGACCACGCGAATGCCACTTTGGGTCTGCGCGCAAGTCACGGCAGTCGTCTCCACTTGCATGCCGTCGCGATAGGTGCGGGTGCTGGATTCGCAGAGCGCCATCACCCAGTCCAACGGCTCGTTGCCGGTGAGGACGACGAAGAAGTTCAGCCAGTGGATCCCTGCGTTAATGATATCCCATTGGGTGTTCTGTATCTCGACCAGCTTGAGCTCCCCGATGTCCCCACGGCGCACGCGGGCGATGATCTCCAGCGGTGTTGCCCGGGCGAGCAGCCCGTGGGGCACGGCCATCGGGATACCCTTGCCCTTGACCGCCTCAAGGATGCGGCGGCCCGAAGCGACGGTGTGTCCGAGGGGTTTCTCCACCAAGATGCCCTTCAGGGGCAGCCGTAGTGCGTCGAGCGTGACCTCTTCGTGGGTTGGCGGGTAGGTGCTGACGCACACGATATCCGTGGGGCACGCGGCGAACATCTCCCGGTGGTTGGGGAAGGTTTGGATCGGGGCGAACTGCGTGGCAAGGGCGCGGCACACTTCCGGGTTGTTGTCGGCTACGGCGACCAGTTCAAAGCGATCCGAGTTGCGGAGGGCGGTCATGCTCAGCTTGCCGCCCATGCCGCCGCCAACGACCGATGCGGTCAGTCTGGTAGTCATAGTTCGATGGCCTCCCTACTGCGTGGTCCTTCCTGGGCTAAGGTGTATCAAGCCGGTCGGGTCGCGACCCACCGGCACCGGCTACCTGATCTCAGTGATAGACCGGCCCAACACACTGTCAAGCTGGGTCTCTGGATTGCCGGGCACCGGCACCTAGACGCGCCTCGAGAAGTGACCCCCCGGTAGGATCGGGGTGGGCAGGATGGACCTTGACACGCTAGAGTTCGAACGGTATAATCATTTGACCGGTTGGATCGATCGTATCGATATCTCAAGAGGAGGAAGATGTGGGCCAAGTTGCCTTTATGGAGACCATCGCTGAGTATCTGATGGATACCGCCCCAGCCTCGTGTGGGGATGAGCCGGTCAAACTGCCCTCCCTTGGCGATCTTGCCCGGGAGATGGGCGTTAGCCGTGGGAAGCTGCGCGAGGAGTTGATCGTTGCGCAGGCCTATGGCGTCGTTGAGATGCGGCCCGGCGACGGCACTTACGTCCGCCCCTTCGACTTCTACACGGCCATCCGCCCCGCGGTGCTGTACAGCATTGCCTGCGACGGAGCGAACTTCGATGCCTTCCGCCGGCTCCGGGCACACCTGGAGATCGCGTTCTGGGAGGAGGCCATTGTCGCACTCGATGAGGATGACTATCGTGAGCTGGACCGCATCGTGGAACGCGCCGAGCAGAAGCTCAACGGCACGCCGATCCAGATCCCACACGACGAGCATCGCGAGCTCCATCTGCGCATCTTCGGGAAGCTGGACAACTCGTTCGTCCAGGGCCTCCTCAGGGCCTACTGGGATGCCTACGAGGCCGTGGAGCTGCATCACTACTTCGAGCTAAGGTACTATGCCGAGATGTGGGCCAGCCATCGTGCACTGGTCGCAGCGCTGAAGGCGCGCCTGTACCAGGAAGGGAAGAAGATCCTGGCGCAGCACTTCACCATCTTGGAAAACCGTCTTCAGGCGCCCAGCTCATCCTGAGAGACGTCCATACTATGGGCAAGCATACGCCATAGCGCTTGGCATGTTTCGCTGACGAGGGGGGGATCGATGACTTTCACTATGCTTACACCGGAGTTTCGCATCGAACGCGATCAGGAGCGCTGTATTGCCTGCCAGGTGTGTGTGCGACAGTGCGCCAATGACGTCCACGTCTATGATGCCGACGAAGACTGGGTCTACAGCGACTACGCCCGCTGCGTGGGCTGTCACCGCTGTGTGACGCTTTGTCCCACCGGCGCGCTGACCATCCGCGAGAGCCCGCTGGACTTCCGCTCCAATGCCAACTGGACGGCCCCGCGGATACGCGGTATCTACAAGCAGGCCGAGACAGGGGGCATTCTCCTGACGGGGATGGGCTGCGATCAGCCCTACCCGATCTACTTCGACCACCTCCTCCTGAATGCTTCACAGGTTACGAATCCCTCTATCGATCCACTACGCGAGCCGATGGAGTTGCGTACCTACATCGGTCGGAAGCCCGACCGGGTCGAGGTGGCGCAGGGAGACGGTGGTGTTCAGCTCAAGACACGGATCGCCCCCCAGTTGATGCTCGAGACGCCGATCATGTTCTCGGCGATGTCCTATGGGTCGATCAGCTATAACGCCTGCCTCTCGCTGGCCCGTGCGGCTAAGCAGAGCGGGATCCTCTACAACACGGGCGAGGGTGGGTTGCACCGCAGCCTCTATGAATACGGCCCTTATACGATCGCGCAGGTAGCCTCGGGGCGCTTTGGCGTTCATTCCGAGTACCTCGAGACGGCGGCCGCGCTGGAGATCAAGATCGGCCAGGGCGCCAAGCCCGGGATCGGCGGGCACCTACCCGGAGAGAAGGTGTCGGCGGACATCTCGCGGACGCGGATGATTCCCGAGGGCACCGATGCGCTCTCACCGGCCCCGCACCACGACATCTATTCGATCGAAGACTTGGGTCAGCTCATCTTTGCGCTCAAGGAGGCCACGAACTACGAGAAGCCTGTGGGCGTTAAGATCGCCGCGGTGCACAACATTGCGCCGATCGCCAGCGGTATCACACGGGCTGGGGCCGATTACATCGCTATCGACGGCATCCGTGGTGGTACCGGCGCTGCCCCTACCATCATCCGCGACAACGTCGGGATTCCTATTGAGCTCGCGATTGCGGCGGTGGACATGCGCCTACGCCAGGAAGGCATCCGCAACCAGATCTCGCTCATCGGGGCTGGCTCTGTCCGCAACAGCGCCGACGTGATGAAACTGATCGCGCTGGGTGCCGATGCGGTCTACATCGGCACATCGGCCCTGGTAGCGCTTGGCTGCCACCTATGCCAGAAGTGCTACACCGGTAAGTGCAACTGGGGGATCGCCACACAGGACCCCTATCTGACCAAGCGCCTCAACCCCAACATCGGCAGCCGCCGGCTGGCCAACCTGATCCGTGCGTGGTCGTTGGAGATCAAGGAGATGCTCGGGGGCATGGGCATCAACGCCATTGAGAGCTTGCGCAGCAACCGCGATCACTTGCGGGGCGTGGGGCTAAACCAGGTGGAGCTGGACGCGCTGGGCGTCAAGGCCGCGGGCATCGCCTAGGCCAGGGGAGGAGAGCGATGAAGCAGATCTACGTCAACGAAGAGTACTGCATCGGCTGCCGCCTGTGCGAGATTCACTGCGCCGTTCAGCACTCGCGGTCGAAGAAGATCATCAAGGCGTTCAAGGAGGAGGCGCCGCGGGCATTGGCTCGGGTGCTTGTGGAGGAGGAGGGGCCGCTCTCCTTCGCGATGCAGTGTCGCCACTGCGAGGACGCGCTGTGCATCGAGGCCTGTATCGTCGGGGCCATGCATCGCGACGAAGAGACGGGCGCCGTGCTATGCGACGAGGACCGCTGCGTCGGTTGCTGGATGTGCGTGATGGTCTGTCCGTTCGGCGCGATCCAGCGCAATCTCGCGGGCACCAAAGCCGCTTCCAAGTGCGACCTCTGCCACGGCGAGCAGATACCGGCGTGCGTGGCCCACTGTCCAAACGAGGCGCTGACCTTTGTCGAGGTGAAGGCAGGGGGGGCAAGATGAGACACGTTATCGTGGGTAACTCCGCAGCCGCGATCGGGTGTGTTGAGGGCCTGCGTCGTTACGACAAGGACAGCCCCATCACGATCATCTCAGACGAACCCCATCACACGTACTCGCGCCCGATGATCTCCTATCTTCTGGGAGGCCTGGTCGACGAGTCACGTATGGCCTATCGCCCGCGCGACTTCTACGAGAAGCACAAAGTCGAGACACTTCTGGGGGTCGAGGTCACGCGGGTCAGCCCTCGAGAGCGGGTCATCTTCCTCGCTGGCGGGGGTTCGATGGCCTACGATCGCCTGCTGATCGCGACGGGCGGAAAGCCGTTCGTGCCCCCTGTTCCGGGCGCCAACCTGAAGGGGGTCTTCACCTTTGTGAAATGGGATGAGGCCCGGCAGATCGCGCGCTACATTGACGAGCATCAGGCCAAATCGGCGCTGGTCATCGGTGCCGGCCTCATTGGCCTCAAGACGATCGAGGCGCTCCTGGCGCGCGGCATCAAGGTCACCGTGGTCGAGCTGGCAGATCGCATCCTCAGCACTATCTTCGATCCCACGGCCGCGCGCCTGGCCGAGATCATCTTAAGGCGCGAGGGTGTGGAGCTCCGCACGAAGACCACGGTTGGCGAGATCATCGGGCGCGGTGGCAGGGTGGATCACGCCGTTCTGCGCGATGGCGAGCGCGTGAACTGCGACATGGTCGTGTTTGCCATTGGCGTCCGCCCCAATACAGGCCTGGTGCCGACTGACTCAGGCATCCAGATCGAGCGCGGCATCCGCGTGGATGCGCATATGCGCACGACCGCTCCCGGCGTTTACGCCGCGGGTGACTGCGTAGAGGCCTACGACATGCTCGCCGATTCCTATCACCAACTCGCCATTTGGCCGTTGGCTTACCGCCAGGGCAACATCGCTGGGACGAATATGGCCGGCGTCGAGCGCGCCTACGAAGGTGGCTTCCCGATGAACTCAATCAGCGTGTGCGACGTGCCCACGATCTCGGTGGGGCTGGTCGAGCCGCCGGACGACGGCGACCCCGCTCGCTACGAGGTGCTCGACGATTACGACCGCGAGACGCTGACTTATAAGAAGCTGATCCTGCGTGGGCATCGCCTGGTCGGTGCGCTGTTCTTCAATGACATCGATCGCGCGGGCATCTACACCGGGCTCATCCGCGACCAAGCCGACATCACCCAGTTCAAAGACCATCTGCTCTCGGGGAGCTTCGGCCTGATCTCGCTGCCGAAGGACTACCGCAAGCACCTGGTGACCGGCAGCGGGATCGAAGTGTAGCCGGCAGCTCTGAGCTCACAGTCACCAAGGAGGACGCAATGCTCACGCGTATGAGCTCGCTTGAGAATCCATATGGCGATGATAAGGTCTACGACGCCTGTGGTGTGTTCGGGATGATGGACGTCACCGGGGATCGCTTCGGGGGGCAGGACGTTGTTACCGGGCTGGTGAACATGACCGAGCGGGGCAACGGGTTGGGGTCGGGCTATGCGGTCTATGGCTGCTATCCCGAACACGCAGACTGCTACGCCTTCCACGTCATGTACACGGACGTGGAGAGCCGCCCGCAGGTCGAGACGCGCCTGAAAGGCGACTTCGTGATGGTGCACGCCGAAGAGGTCCCCCACAATCCCACGCCCGAGTTGCACGATGCGCCCGTCATCTGGCGTTACTTCCTGCAGGTCGACGCGGCGCATCCGCTCGTGTCGCTTCTGGGTGAGCTGGAGTACGTCGTGTCGCGCGTGATGGAGATCAACACCTCCGGTATCGGCGCGTACATCTACAGCTCAGGCAAGAACATGGGGTCGTTCAAGGGGGTGGGGTTCCCGCAGCAGATTGCGGACTACTTCGGCGTGGCGGAGTACGAGGGCTACATTTGGACGGCGCATAACCGCTTTCCGACCAATACGCCCGGCTGGTGGGGAGGTGCGCATCCCTTCGGGCTGCTCGACTGGACGGTCGTTCACAATGGCGAGATCTCTTCGTATGGCGCGAACCGCCGCTTCCTGGAGATGCAGGGCTACCACTGCACGATGACGACCGACACCGAAGTGATGGCCTATGCCGCCGACTACTTGATGCGGCGCCATAGCCTGCCGGTGGAGGTGGCGGTGAAAGTCCTTGCTGCGCCGTTGTGGGACGACATCGAACGCATGCCACCCGACGAGCGGGCGCTCTATCGCGCCTTGCGGCAAGTCTACGGCGGTCTGCTGATGACCGGACCCTTCACGATCATCCTTGCCCGGCACGGCGAGATGATCGGCCTGACCGATCGCCTGCGACTGCGCCCCATCATCGCGGCATCCAAGGGCAGCCGGCTCTACGTTAGCTCCGAAGAGGCCGCAGTCCGGCTCGTCAGTCCCGAGCTGGACCGGTTGTGGAGCCCGGTGGGCGGTGAGCCCGTCATCGGGCGATTGGGCGTGCCGTTGCGGCTGCCTGCAGCCCCGGTCGTGCGGCAACGGGCACCCGTTGCCATCGCGTAGGGGTCTCGCCGAAGAGGGGTTATCCAGATGATGAACGCACAGCCAACAACGACAGCAACGACGCTCCAGATCGATGCCGCCGGATTGCACTACCGGCAGTTGAACGCCCAGTTGCGCGAAGCCGTGAACGGGCAGGGTATCGAGCACATCGCGATCACGAACGTGTACGGGCAGCGATACATCGGCACCGACCTCCACCGCACGGTCGAGATCCATATTCACGGCACACCGGGGAACGATCTGGCTTCGTTTATGGATGGGCCACGGATCATCGTCCACGGCAACGCGCAGGATGCCTGTGGTAACACGATGAACGACGGCGAAGTCATCATTCATGGTCGCGCCGGCGACGTTACGGGTCACTCGATGCGCGGCGGCACGATCTGGGTGCGCGACGATGTCGGCTATCGCGTGGGTATCCATATGAAGGCATACCAGGACCGGCGTCCAACCATCGTCATCGGCGGCACTGCCCAGCACTTCCTCGGCGAGTACATGGCTGGAGGGGTCCTGTTGGTCCTGGGGCTGACGCTGGGTCCCGGCGAGCGGCATGCTGCTAGCTTTATCGGCACGGGGATGCACGGCGGCGTGATCTATGTGCGCGGCGAGCTGGTCGATCACCAACTGGGGAAGGGCGTGGGCCAGATGGCGCTGGATGAGGAGGATGAGCGCTTGGTGGCGGCGTTGGTCACAGGGTACGCGGCACGCTTCGGATATGATGCGGCGGAGGTCCTCGACGGCCCGTTCTTCAAGCTCATGCCGCTCTCGCTGCGCCCGTACGGGCGGCTCTACGCGTACTGAGAGTGCTTGGTGGTCACCGGTGGTCGTGCTATGGGCGCGCGCCGTTCTGCTTACTGGCGCTTCAGCGCGATCCGGATACACTGAGAAGGCAAAACGGGAAACGTGCACGAACAGCGGCAGCTCTCTGCTCGGGGCGCCGTTATCGGCTGGCTGGGGCCGTTGGCTGTCAGGGCCCCAGGGCCTGTGGGAGCGTCTATGTGGACGTAGATGGATTTCTGACCTCGCAGATCGGATACGATCTTGGCGACCCCAAGCGCGCGATTTTTCGCAGCGGTCGGGCCGACTATTTGCCCGACGGCGTAACCTTCGAGGTGCTTTCGGTCGCCACGGGCGAAGTGCCAGAGCAAACTGTACTGGCGGGCACCGTCGCCTATTGGGGCGCTGTCTGGAACGCGCACTGGTGGGTGATCGACTTCACGGCGCTTGACGAGCCGGGCACGTACGTGATCGTGGTGCGTGCGCCAGCAGCTGAAGGACAGCCCGCGGTCGTGCTCCACCGCAGCGAGACGGTCGAGATTGGGGAGAACCTCCTCTGGAAGGCAACGGTCGAGCCCATCGCGCTCGACCAGATGGAGGAGCGTGCCCGCCAGGCTCGCAATGGCCTGGGCTGGAAGGACTGCGGCGCCGAGTGGCGCGAGGCCAACAGTCACGCCAGTGCCCTGATCGGCTTGTGTGAGGTGCTCTCTGTCGGCTACCAATGGCTCACACTCGAGCAGGTCGATCGTCTGCGGCAGCAGATCATCCACGGGTGTGACTACCTGGCGCTGCTTCAGGATGCCGGTGAGCGGACCGGTGCGCCCGACGGCGCTGTGGTCCACGAGATCCCCAACCACATGATCGTGATCCCCGGTGACACCGCGCAAGCCGTTGTAGCGCTGGCGTATGCCGGGCGTCTGCTGGCCGATACCCATCCCGAGAAGAGCACCGACTACCTCGCGCGCGCGATCCGCGCGATGGACTACTTGATCCTGGAGGCCGAGCCGTACAGGGGCGGCAACTTCTCCGCAATGAATCACGGCGCGCCCGCGGGCTTCCGTATCCCCGACGAGTTCATGACGCGCGACTTGGCGATGATGCTCTGGGGTTGCGTCGAGCTCTTCGCTGCGGGACAGACGACCTACAAGCGTCACGCAGCCCACCTTGCCCGCGAGGTGATGGCGCGCCAGGTACCCGAGTCCTGTGCCGAGGATGGCCTGTATGGCCATTTCTATACATTCGCCTCGGCCGACTTCACCGAGAAAGCCAACTGCCACCATCATGTCGGTCACGACACCGGGACTACCTTCCCGCACTATATCGTGCCGCTGCTCGAGATGGCAAGCCGCTGGCCTGACCATCCGGATGCGCCGCTGTGGCGGGCGTGCGTCAAGCGCTTTGCCGATGGATACCTGATCCCCGCGTGCAGCCGCAATCCGTTCTACCTGCTGCCCGAGGGCGTTTTCCCCGGGGAGGGACTGCTGAGCTTCTGTGGTCCCTGGCACGGAATCAACACGACCTATGGCTATGCCGCGGCGCTGGCGGCAGCGTGCGAGGGCGTGAGCCACGATCCCCGGCTCAGGCAGATCGTGGTCGGCAATCTTCAGTGGATCTGTGGCCTCCATGCCGGCATCACGGCGCAGAGCTTCGCGGGGTGTGTGCTCTGGCGCGAGGAAGTCCCCGAGGGCGTGGCGCTGCCCTACAGCCAGATCTACGGCGTTGGGCGTCGCTGGACCGGCAATTGGACGGGCATCCGGGGCACCGTGCCCAACGGCTTCGATGTCAACCCGCAGTTTCAGTTGGTTGTCGAACCCCAGCGTGAGTACGACGAGCCGCTGCTGTATACCGATGAGGACTGGATTCCGCATGGTGCGGGCTTCCTGGCAGGGCTGACCGCACTGCGCAATCGCAAGCGCTTTGAGTCTTGACCTGCTCACGTAGGTCGAAGCGCAGGCTTGCATCGCGTTTGTGACGAGGAGGACCGAATGGCCGTCGAGAACATCAACCGTTACCTGGACCACGCGGTGCTGAAGCCCGAGATGACGCGGGTAGAGGCCATCGACGCGATCCGTCTGGGGCTGGAGTACGACGTGTGCACTGTCTGCGTGCGTCCCTGCGACATCGAGTTGGCTGCGGCGATGTGCCGTGGTACGTCGACCGATGTCTCATGCGTCCTGGCTTTCCCCCACGGCTGCACATCCAGTGCGGTAAAGTCGGACGAGGCGCGACGCTATATGGCGGCGGGCGCGCGCGAGATCGATATGGTCGTCAACTTCGGCTTCGTGCGCTCCGGGATGTGGGACGCCGTTGTCGCGGATATCGCCGCCGTCACCGATGTGGCGACGCCTGCTGGCGTGGTGATCAAGGTGATCCTCGAGACTTCTTACCTGACGCTCGACCAAATCCGGCACGCCACCGAGTGCGCTATCGAGGCTGATGCCAACTTTGTGAAGACCTCGACGGGTTTCGGTGGTGGCGGCGCGACCGTGGAGGCCGTCCAGGCAATGCTCGATGTGGCTCAGGGTCGCATCCAGGTTAAGCCCTCCGGTGGCATACGTGACCGTGCCCGCGCCGAGATGTTCATCGCGATGGGCGCCACGCGCATCGGCAACGGCTATAACTCGACGCCCGCGATCTGCGCGGATGTCTCAGAGACGGGGGAGGTGGCCTCTAGCGAGTACTAATGCAACGGCTCTGGGCGTCTGGCGCCCGGGTGCTGTGGAGCGGGGGTACCCCTCGCGACGGTCGTTCTGGTTTCGTCGCAGTGTGACTGCGGCACGATTCACATATCTACGGAGAGGAACCGTATGCCAAAGCCCATCATCGTCATTGGTAGCTCCAACGTCGACTTCACCATGAAAATGGACCATCTCCCGGCAATGGATGAGACCGTTACCGGTGCCACGTTCATGCAGACCTTCGGCGGCAAAGGCGCCAACCAGGCCGTGGCCGCCGGGCGTGCGGGCGGGGAGGTGATCTTCGTCAACTGCGTGGGCGACGACCTCTATGCTGAGACGATGGTTGCCGGGTTCGCGGATAGCGGTGTGCACACTGACACCATCGTTCGTGAGACCGGCATTCCCAGTGGTGCCGCGCTCATTATGGTGGGCGAGGGTGGGCATAACTATCTTTCCGTAGCCCCAGGCGCTAACAGCCGCCTCACCCCCGAGCGGATCGACGGCGTGCGCCATCTGATCGCCGGTGCGGCCTACGTGCTGATGCAGTTCGAGATCCCGCGTGATACCATTGCGCGCGCGCTTGACGTGGCCGCCGAGGAAGGCGTTCCGGTCGTCTGGAACTATGCGCCTGCACTGCCCTTCGACGTGGCGCGACTGAGTCAGGTGGCGATTGTCGTTGTGAACGAGCCTGAGGCCACGGCGCTTACCGGCCAAGCTGTGGTCGACCGCGCTTCGGCTGCAGTGGCTGCCACGAAACTGCGCGAGCTGGGCGCCGGGACCGCGATTGTCACGCTCGGCGCCGATGGATCGGTTGTGGCGGCTGACGAACTGGACGGCGGCACGTTGCACGTGCCGGCTTTCCCCGTTGAACCCGTCGACACTACTGCCGCGGGCGATACCTACTGCGGCTGTCTCTGTGTCGCACTTGCCGAGGGGAAGGGGCTGGTTGAAGCGATCCGCTTCGCCAGCGCCGCCGCCGCGCTGTGCGTCCAGCGGCTGGGCGCACAGCCCTCCACGCCGTGGCGCGCTGAGATCGACGCATTCTTGGCCGAGCGGGGGTAGGACGCTACGGCGCGCTCCTGCGGATGATCTCGCGGATCGCATCCATCGGAAGCTGACCGAGTCTGGAGAACCGGATACAACCCTTCCCAGCATCCAGCTTACCCAGTTCGTCGCGATAGTCATCCACGATCTCGGGCTTGCAGTAGAGGCTGATATACCTAAGGAAAGGGGACTGAGACGAGATGGAGGAGCCTAAACCCGCAGTTCGTGAAGGCATCCTGCGCCGGGGATTTATCTTGATCCGGACTCACTGGCGCGCCTGGCTGGTCGCCAACGCGGCCTACTTCGCTGTCCTGATCGTGGGCCTGATTGTCGCCACTTTCAACCGTGAGATTCAGGAGATGATGATGGATGCCATCGGGCAGGCGTTCGGCGAGGGCGGTCCCCTCAGCGCCGTGACCGAAGCCTATACCACGGGCCAGGCGCTGCGCGCTATTGTCCTCACCTTCGTCGTCAATCTCATCGTTGGGACGTTCGCCTCGATCACGTTGCCATCGCTGGTGGTCCCCTTCAGCGGCTGGCTCGTGGCGCTCTACCGTGCGCTGCTGTGGGGCTTCATTTTCGCACCATCGCTGAACGAGGCGCTCAGCCTACGCGGCATCTTCTACGGTCTGTTAGTGGCGATCCTCATTCTGCTCGAGGGGGAAGCTTACGTGCTCGGGATGCTGGCAGCGTGGCTGCAGGGCCGCGAATTCGTCTTCTACAAGCGTCAGGGGCATGCAGGACCGGGCCGAGGATACGTTGCGGGACTCAAGCAGACCGCGCTGATGTACATCCCCATCGTCGTCGTGCTGATCGTCGCCGCGATCTATGAGGTCATCATCGCACTGGTGCTTACGTAAGGCTGGGCCTGCAACCTCAGTGACCTTGTGGCCCTGCGGCGCGAGCCGGTAGTCCTGCGGTTCCGTGTTGCGGCATACGGTCCTGATCTAAATGGCTGCAACGTGCCGTGCCCTGACCTGCTGAATCAGGGCACGACACGATCGGACACGTGCTCTTTGCTACGCCTTCAGTTCTAGCTCGATGACCGGTACCTCTACGTCGGGCTCGATGACGGGCAGCTCGAGCACCAGCGTATTCTCTGCGGTCGTCAGGTGCCTGGACGTCCAGTCGCGGTGCTGTAGCGCGATCTCGCTGCCATCGTGCAGGAAGCGCGCGAAGGCGACCTTGTCGCCCAGCCCCTCGAGGTAGAGGTGCTTGAACGGCCACGCGAAGACGTGCACGTAGACCTTGTTGCCTTTTTGCGTCAGCCGGCAGTCCTGCGGCTCTTTGTACTCGCTCTGGGTGCAGCCGTAGATCGCCTCGCTGTGCAGCGACATCCAGTCGGCATAGACGTCGAGTGCGTCCAGCGCCCGCTCGTCGAAGATGCCGCGCGACGTGGGCCCCACGTTCATCAGCAGGTTGCCGCCGCGCGCAACGGTGTTAACCAGCATACGGATGAGCTGCCCGGGGCTCTTCCAGGTCTGCTCGTCCCGGTGATAGCCCCAGCTTCCGCTGAAGGTTTGGCACGCCTCCCACACCACCGGCTCGCCGTCGATCTTGACCCACTCGGTGGGCTGCCACTGCTCCGGCGTGTGGATGTCGGCCATCTCCGACGGTAGGTCCAGCCGGTCGTCGAGGATGATGTGCGGCTGCAGCTCGCGGATCATTTGGACGAGTTTCTCGCTCTGCCAGTCCTCGTGACCCTTGCCGGGCATCCCCTTGTACACGCGCTCGGGGTAGGAGAAGTCACACCAGAGGATGTCGATCTTGCCAAAGTCGGTGAGCAGCTCGCGCACCTGATTGTGCAGGTACTCGGCGTACTTGGTGATGTCGCGGCTCTTGTTCATCTCCAGCGCGTCGGGGTGGTTGCGCAGCGGGTGGATGCCGTCGATGGGGAACTGGGGGTGATGCCAGTCGATCAGCGAGTAGTAGAAGCCTACGCGCAACCCCTCGGCACGGAAGGCCTCGACATAGTCGTGCAGGAGATCCTTCCCGTAGGGCGTGTTGGTCACCTTGTAGTCGGTGTAGGCGCTGTCCCACAGGCAGAAGCCCTCGTGATGCTTGGAGGTCAGCACGGCGTACTTCATCCCCGCGTCGCAAGCTGCCGCGGCCCACTCCTGCGGGTCGTAGTCGACGGGGTTAAAGTGTTCGAAGTACTTGCGATACTCGTCGGGATGGATCTCTTCATTGGACTGGACCCACTCGTGGCGGGCGGGGATCGCGTAAAGGCCCCAATGGATGAACATCCCGAAGCGGTCGTGGACAAACCACGACGTGTCACCGGCGGTTGGTTTGGGTTTGTACATGGATTTTGGCTCTCCTTATCGTAGTCGGTAGATAGCGGATCTGTGACGATTGTACGCCCGGCAGGGCGGTGGCGCAAACGGGAGGAGTTTGGCATGGAGGCGCTTCACCCCACGAAGCCTGGCACTCAGCAGCGATGTACCGCCCAAGTCTGTACTCTGCTCGGCGTGACGGGGTGCACTTGTGAAACTGGCAGCGTCCAGTACCATTCCCCCTATGTGGTCTTGCTCACGAAAGGATGGCCGTGCCGATGAACGTGCAGCTCTCTCGCCCCGGTAGCGGGGCAAGCCCCAGCATTCAGGCGTTCGGTGTCTTGCCCGGCAACACGCCAGAGGCCAACGCGGTCGCGTTGCAGGCCGCGATCGATTGGGCGGCCCGGCGCGGTGCCGCGCTGTTCGTCGAGCCCTCCGAGGAACCCTATCCGGTGGCGGGAGGTGTCATCCTGCGGGCCAACGCCTCGTTGATCGGTGTCCACGGGCCGGTCGGTCGCGGCACGCGCCATCCCGATAGGCGCCAGCCCGTCGGGAGTGTCTTCGCCATCACCGACGAAAGGCGCCCGTTTCTCACGGTCGAGAATGCCACGCAGATCCGCGGCATCCAGTTCTGGTACCCGCAGCAGACGGCGAGCGACCCCGACCGCATCATTGCCTATCCACCGACGATCCAGGTCTCGCCCGAGGAGGGCGCGCAAGGGGCGACGCTCTCGTGTCTCACGTTCTATGGCGAGTATTTGGCGATGGACTTCGCGGCAAGCCGGGAGAAGATCTGTGAGCAGATTCTGTTCGAGCACTGCTACGGCTATCCGCTCAGTGGCATCTTCATCCGGATCGACTACTGCTACGATATTCCCCGCATCCTGCACTGCCACGTCAACCCCGCCAACCGTCGCTTCATCGACGGTGGGTACCACCGCGCCGTCATCGACGCGGTTATGGCCCGCAGGACCTTTTGCTACAGCATCGACCACACCGATAACGCTCAGCTCATGGATCTCTTCACCTTTGGCACCTGGGGCGGCATCCATCTCGGACCGGCAACCTACGGGCAACTGACCAACTTCAACCTGGACTGCGTGGCCGTGGGGCTCTTTAAGCAAGGGGATGGCGCCTTCAACCGCAACTGGCAGATCGCCCAGGGCTCGATCATCGCCAATGCCGGGGCGCCCCTGGTCGATATCCATCCGATCATCGTGGAAGGGCGGGGGCACACGGCCCTGAGCAACGTCGAGAGCTTTTCCGGTCCCAATGCCGCACTGACCACCGTCAATCAATCACACGACTTCCTGCTCGTGCGCGGCAGCGAGCGCCTGACCGTGAGCCTCTTTGGCTGCCGGATGCGCAACTATGTTGCGGCCGACCCGATCACGATCGACAATCCCCAGGCCGTCATCCAGGCCGAGGGCTGTATCGATCGGGACGAGAACCCCTACCGGCGGATGCCTTAGCCGGATCATACGCGCTCTCAGGATGCGAGGACAGACCATGACGAATCAGAATCCAGCGACGACGAGCCTTGTGAACAAGCCCATTGAGTTTGCGCTCATGGCCGAGCGGGCCTACGGTGACCCCTTCAACGAGGTCGAGGTCGATGTCGTGTTCGCCGATACGGCGGGCGCGATGTGGCGCGTGCCGGCCTTCTGGTCGGGCGACAACGTCTTCCGCGTCCGCTTCGCGGCCCCGCGGTCGGGCGTCTACACCTGGCGCAGCGCATGTACCAACCCGGACGATCCGGGCCTTCACGGTCAGACCGGCGCGCTGACGGCGCTGCCCTACACGGGATCCGCCGAACTCTACCGGCACGGACGGTTGCGCGTGGCCCAGTCACGCCGTACGCTCGAGCACGCCGATGGCACGCCGTTCCTCTGGCTGGCCGATACCTGGTGGATGGGGCTGACCCAACGCCTCGACTGGCCGGATGGCTTTCGCCGCCTGACCGAAGACCGTGTGCGCAAAGGTTTTAGCGCGATCCAGATCGTCGCCGGCCCGTTGCCCGATTTCTGTGCCACGATTGCGACCTGGGATCCCCAGCAGACGAATGAGGCCGGCTGGCCGTGGGAGCAGGGCTTCGCCCGCATCAACCCGGCGTTCTACGATCTGGCCGACCTGCGTCTGGCCTTCCTGGTCGAGCAGGGGCTGGTGCCGTGCATCGTCGGCATGTGGGGCTACTACCTGCCCTTTATGGGCGTCGAGCGCTGCAGGCAGCACTGGCGCTATCTCGTGGCGCGCTACGGCGCTTATCCGGTGACGTGGTGCTTGGCCGGTGAGGCCACGATGCCCACCTATGCCCGCCACGGGACGCCCGAGCTCGATCGCGACCGGGAGATCCAGAAGGCCGGGTGGACCGAGGTGGCGCGCTATGTCCGCGAACTCGATCCCTGGCACAATCCGGTGACGGTTCATCCGTCGTGGATGGTGCCGGCGCGGGCGTCATTGGCCGACGCGTCACTGGTGGACTTCGACATGCTCCAGACCGGGCACAGCGGTTACACATCGCTGGTCCCCTCGGTCGAGGCCATGCGGGAGGCCGTCAGCCAGGAGCCGCGCATCCCTGTGCTCAACAGCGAGGTCTGCTACGAGGGGATCATGGGCGGCAGCAAGGACGAGATCCAGCGCTTCCTCTTCTGGACGAGTATGCTGCAAGGGGCGTGCGGGCACACCTATGGCGCCCAGGGCATCTGGGCGATGAGCTCCCGTGACGAGCCGTTCAAGGGGACGACCGGCAGTTGGGGCGATGGCTTCTGGCAGGATGTGATGCACTATCCCGGTTCGGCGCACGTCGGCACCGGCGCGCAGATCCTGCGCCGGTACCCTTGGTGGCGGCTGGCGCCCACGGCACAGGCTGCCTCCGCCGGCGAGGAAGGCGTTCCCTTCCGGTTCGTTGCCCGGATCCCGGGCAAGCTGATCATTGCCTATCTCCCTCCCAACTGCTTGCCCTGGGCGGACCCATTCCCGCTGGACCTCGAGCCGGGCGTGCACTATGAGGCCGCGTTCCATAACCCGCGTACGGGCCAGAGCGTTCCCGTGGGGGGTGTGACACCCGAAGACGGCCAGTGGATGCCGCCGCGCAAGCCGACGATGGAGGATTGGGTGCTGGTTCTGGAGGCAAGCCGGTAGCATCCCGACGCTGGGGGACATATCTACGATCGAGCAGGAGCCCACATGTCACTCGAGTTCAAGCAGGATTGGGAGGAGACCAAGGACCGTTACTGCGCGTTCTGGGCGCATGAGTACTTCGGCCGTTGCGCGCTCGCGGTCACCGCGCCACGGGACGACGTGCCGGACGATCCACCGCCGGCTTGCCCGGCGACCCCCTACGACCGCTGGACCGATCTCGACTACGCCGCCGCATGGAATACCTGGGCGATGCGCCGTACGTTCTACGGCGGCGAGGCGTTCCCGATCTGGACTGTCGGGTATCCGGGTCACACGGCGATCCCGGCCTTCCTCGGCTGTCCCACGGAACTCGACTTCGAGACCGGGTGGTGGGATCCCATCGTCACGGGTGAGGGGTTGACCGAGGTGCTCGAGTTGCGCCTCGATCGCAGCGGCGCGTGGTGGCAGTTCACGCTGCAGATGCTCGACCGCGCCGTTCGGGAGTCCGTGGGCCGGTGCATCCCCAGCATTGGGGCGTTTGGCGGATGCGGCGATACCCTTGCCGCGCTCCGCGGGACCGACCGCCTACTCTACGACGTCATCGATCGCCCCGACGAGGTCGTGGCGGCTGAGGAATACCTCATGGAGATGTGGTTCGAGGTCTACGACGCGTTCTACCACATCGTCCACGAGGTCTCGGAGGGCTCGACCTGCTGGTTTGGCTTTTGGTCTCCAGGCAAGACCTACGCGGCCCAGAACGATTTCTCGTATATGATCTCGCCGCGAATGTTCCGGGAGCTGTTCCTGCCGGTGATCGAAGGCCAGACGCGCTTCCTGGATCACACGGTCTACCACGTCGATGGCATTGGGGCCTTTGCGCACGTGCCCGCGCTGTGCGAGTTGCCCCGTCTGCAGGCCATCCAGATCCTGCCCGGCGCCGGCAAACCCAGCCCGCTTCACTATATGGAGACGCTGAAGACGGTTCAGAGGGCCGGCAAGGCCTTGCAGATCTCGCTGGAGCCCGAAGAGGTCGAGCCCGCACTGGCGCAGTTGTCTGCGCGCGGGCTGTTTATCACCACGTGGTGCAGGACCGAATCCGAGGCACGCGCCTTGCTGCGGAACGCCGAGCGCTGGTCGGTGGCCGATCGCTGAGCCAGGCAAGCGGAGAAGGATCGCGCGACGTGACGCTTCACCCCTCCGATCTCCAGGCAAGAGCAGGCCTGGCGGCCCACTCCCCGGCGCGGCTTCTCGATCCCGAGCCCGACGGGTCGATGAGCTCTCAGACCTCTTGGCCCGTGGGCGTTCTCATGCATTCGGTGGCGCTCTGCCGCAGCCGAGAAAGGACCTGACGATGACCCATCGGCTGCCCGAGGATCTCGAGCGCCTGTGTGATCCGGCGCTGCTGCGCCGGCCGGAAGATTTGACCGTGGCATGCTGGACCTTCCCGCACTGGCATCCCAACCCGTTCAACGACCGTCTGTACGGCAAGGGGTGGACCGAATACGTTCAGATGCGGGGCTGCAGGCCGTGGTTTGCAGGCCACCACCAGCCACGCACGCCGCTGCTGGGTGAGCTGGACGAGCGCGAGCCTTCGACCTGGGAGCGCTATATCGAACTGGCGCGACCGGCGGGGATCGATGTTTTCCTCTTCGACTGGTACTGGTTCGATGGCGGGCCGGTCTTCCACGAGGCGCTGGAGGAGGGCCTGCTGCATGCCAGCAACCTGGCTGAGACGCGCTTTGCTGTCATGTGGACCAACCACCCGTGGGCCATCTGGTATCCCACCGCGGGCTTCACGCCACAGGATGAGGATCTGCGCGTCGGCGGTATCCAGGGACTGGGCGGCTACGAGCCTACACATCCCGCGCCCGATCGCGCCGTCGAGATGTGGCGCAGCCTGGCCTATTGCATCGCGCGGTACTTCCACCATCCACAGTACTGGCGCATTGAAGGTGAGCCGGTTCTTGCCATCTGGAATATGGCGAAGCTCGTCACGGCGTTCGGCCTCGACGGTTCACGCCGGTTCCTGGATGCGTTGCGCGACTTCGCGCGCAAGCTGGGCCATCCGGGGCTCTATGTCCACGCCGTAATCCAGGAGCCTGCGATGATCCCGCTGATGCCGGACCTGCCGGCGATGGGTGTGCAGAGCTACAGCATCTACAACGCGATCGCGATGGCTGCTGGCGATCGCCCCGATGAGGAGGCGCTTCTGGACTACGGGGTGCTGGCGGCAGATGTGCTGACCCAGGTGTGGCCGCAGTACGACGCGGCCTGCGAGCTGCCATTCTTCCCCACGATCAACCCCGGAACCGACAACGCGCCACGGGTGCTGGAGCCGGTGCGCCCGGCCAACCCCAGCCGTGCGGTCTGGCCCGCCACGCCCATCGTGGTGAACGAGACGCCCGACGCCTTCGCCGCGTTGGCGCGCGGCGCGCTGGCCTACCTCAACGCGCGCCCGGCGATCTCGCCGGTGATGATGATCGGGTGCTGGAACGAATGGACCGAGGGGCACTATCTGCTGCCCGATACCCGCCACGGCTACGGCATGTTGCGCGCACTGGAAAGGGTTCTGAACCCCGGACGTGCTGGGGCCTAGGGTCGCTGGGTGTGCGGGCGCGCGTGGGTAGAGACTGAGACTTAGGAGGCGTTTACATGGTCGTTGTGGACTTGGATGAATCGTGGTTTCAGGGCGTAGCATCCGTAGAACGGGTTGGTCACGGCTTCCGGCCGTGGCGCCTGCCACATCGGCGCCGACATCTGTTCGACGAGGAGCTCCTGTTGCGCGCTGCCTACACCAGCGGCGTGCGGCTACGCTTCGAGACCGACGCCACCGCACTGGTGCTGGCGTTCGAGCCCCTGCCGGTGCCCGACGCCGCGGTCCCGAACGGTCATTGCTTCGATGTCGTCGAGGACAACCGCATCGTCGCAGTTGCGCGGTGTGCAGGGGGTACGACCGAGGCGCGGTTCGAGGCGATCGGCGCGGGCCCGCGCACGGTGGAGGTGTGGTTGCCGCCGAGCTGCCCGGTGACGGTCACGGCGCTCCATACAGAGGGGGCCACGTTCGCGCGCGCGGCGCCGGATCCACGCCCGCTCTGGGTCACCTGGGGCAGCTCGATCACCCATTGCGTGCGCGCGGGGAGCGCCGCGCGGACCTGGCCAGCCTCGGTGGCGCGACGCCACGATCTGAACCTTCGGAGCCTTGGCTTTGGCGGCCAGTGTCACCTCGATCCCACCGTGGCGATGCTGATCCGTGATTTGCCGGCTCAGTTCATCTCGATGAAACTCGGCATCAACACCATTGGCGGCACCGTCAGCGCCCGCACTTACAAGATGCTCGTGATTGCGACCGTCGCCATCGTGCGCGAGAAGCATCCGGAGACGCCGTTGGCGCTTATCTCGCCGATCGCCTACCCACCCAATGAGACAGCGCCGAACGCGGTGGGGTATACCGTCGCAGGCATGCGCCGCGATATGGAGGAGGTGTATCGCCGCCTGGTGGAGGCCGGCGATCACAACCTGTTCTATGTCAACGGACTCGACATCTTCAGCGTTGCGGAGATCGCGGCATACTCGTCGGACCAGTGTCATCCCAACGCCGAAGGCATGGACCTCCAGGCGGAGCACTTCTCGGAGCATGTGATGTCGTTGTTCCTGCGTGCGCAGCCTCGGCGAAAGGCTGTCTCATGACCGCTGCGTCGATCACCAACGCAGGCTACAGCGCCGCGACTGCCCCCCGGCTGCGGGTCGAGCGCGCGTGGCTATACCGGCCCGAGACGCAGTGGACCTATTCGCATCACCCGCATCTGGCTTTCTTTGGCGGGCGCTATATGGCGATCTGGTCGAACGGCCGGCGCGACGAAGATGCCCCAGGGCAACGCGTGCTGTTCGCGACCTCGGATGACTTCCGTACGTGGTCGCCGCCTGCGCCCCTGCTCGATGCACAACGTGGAAAGCACACCGAGCTGGTGCTGACCGCGGCAGGCTTCCACCAGCACGCGGGCCGGCTGGTCGTCTACATTGGCAGCTACGAGTATCGTCCCGAGAGCCTGGACGAACATGGCGACCGTCGCCCGGGGGACCGGGGGCATATGGGCACGACGTTGTTGGCGATGACCACGCGGGACGGGCTGCACTGGGATGGGCCGGTGGACCTGCGGTTGCCGATCGTGCCGAACCACGGACCGCAGCGCACGGCTTCCGGCCGCCTGATCATCTGTGGCAACATCAGTTTCCCCTATACCGATGACCCGGCCGGGCTTGCCGGCTGGCGTATGACCGGCATCTACCCGCAGGCCATGGCCGCCGGGATCGTCGATGACTCCGAGTCTTTCTGGCAGGTCAGGGATGTCGCCGGCTGGCCCGTCGGTCTCTGTGAGGGCGCGTTCTACCAGACCCGCGATGGCGTGCTCCATATGCTGTTGCGCAGCAATGCCGAATGGCTATGGGCCACCGAGAGCCGCGATGACGGCGCCACGTGGTCCCCGCCGGTGCCCACCGGCTTCAGCGACAACGCCACCAAGTTCCATCTTGGGCAACTCCCGGACGGCCGCTTCTATTACGTCGGTTGCCCCGACCCGGAGCCTCGCGGGCACCGGTCGCCGCTGGTCCTGTCGCTCTCGGAGGATGGCTTGACCTTCGATCGGCACTTCATCCTGGCTGACGACACGACGCCCTACGCCCGGCGGGCAGATGGGTTGCACAAGGGCGGGGAGTACGGCTACCCGCACACGCTCGTGCACGCCAGCGCGCTGCATGTGATTGTCTCACGGAAGAAAGAGGCGGTCGAAGTCCTGCAGGTACCGCTCGCGGCGTTGGAGGTGAAGGCGTGACAGAAGCGACGAAGGCGAGGTCTCCTGTGGTGCGCGTGATCTTCGACGGGCAAGGGCCCGATTCGCTCGCCTGTGACACGACGCTGCGACCGATGCCGGACGGCTCGTGGGTCATGGTTATGCTTGGCGGGGGACACACCGAACCCCTCCCGCAAAACCGGATCTTCTTGACCCGCAGCACGGACCAGGGACGGACCTGGTCGCCGGTGGCGCCGCTCGACCTGCACGTTCCACGGCAGGGCCCGGTGACCGCTCTGGTCCCCTCCGAGCTCATGGTCCACAACGGGCGCTGCACGCTCTTTGTCGCCACGCACGACGGCACCTTCGGCCATTGGCAGGAGTGGCTGACACACAGCGACGACGCGTGCCGAACCTGGTCACCGCTGGCGCCCGCGCCGGGGAAGCTGCGTGACCGTACCTTCATTCGTAACCACATCGTCACGCGCGATGGCCGTATCCTGTTGCCATTCCAACACTATAATCGCGTGAAGACACCCCCGGTGGCGATCTCGCAGGGACGTCTTTTCTCCGCGCCCACCGACCCGCGCAACGGCGTGCTGATGAGCGAGGACGGGGGGCAGACGTGGACGCTTTATGGCGATATCCGCCTGACCGGCGATGACGACTACCATGGCTGGGCCGAGAACAGCATCGTGGAACTGGCCGATGGTCGTATCGCGATGCTCATTCGCGCGGACCGGCTCGGCGGCGTGCTCTACTACGCCGAGTCAACCGATGGCGGCAGGACCTGGCCGGCCTACGCCCGCAAGACTGAGATTCCGAATCCGGGCTCCAAAGCCACGCTCTACGGGCTGGGTGGTGACACGGTGGCGCTGTTGCACAATCCCAATCCCCACCATCGCAGCCCGCTGGCGCTGTGGATCAGCTACGACGGGCTCGAGACGTGGCCATACCGGCAGGTACTGGTTTCCGAATCCTGCGACGGCCCCGAGGGCTTGCTGAACTATCCAGACGGCTTCATCAGTGCTGACCGGCGCACACTGCACTTTGCTTTTGACGACAACCGTCACCGGGCAGTCTATGTGGGCGCGGACCTGCCCGTGTTCTAGCCGAGAGCGTTCGGCACATCTTACGCTCCAGGAGGCAGCAGATGGCAGATACTGAGATGACTGGTAGACGGGTCCTGGTGACGGGGGCGGGCACGGGCATCGGCCGAGGGATCGCGCTGGAGTTCGCACGGCGAGGCGCCGACGTGGCCGTTCACTACTCCCGCAGCGCCGAGGGCGCCGAAGCGGTGGTAAAGGAGATTGTGGATGCGGGGGGCAAGGCCGCTGCCTTCAAGGCCGACTTTCGGGAGGTGGCTCCCCTGCAGAACATGGCCCGCGAGGTGGTGGCGTTCCTGGACGGGCTCGACGTGCTGATCAACAACGCCGGCATCACCATGAACCGGCCTATCGGGGAGACGACCGTCGAGCAGTTCGACACGCTCTATGCCGTGAACGTGCGTGCGCCTTTCTTTCTGTGCCAGGCGCTGTTGCCAGAGCTGGAACAGAGTCACGGCGTGATCATTAACATCTCGTCGATCCACGCCTATGAGGCGTACGTCGAGCACTCAGTCTACGCCGGCACCCGGGGCGCGATTGTCAGCTTCACGCGCAACCTGGCTATTGAGCTGGCGCCGCGCGGCATCCGTGTCGCCGGGATCGCGCCGGGCTCCGTGCCGGTCGAGAACCACTTCAAGATGAGGCCCGATATCGATCCGGAGGAGTTGATCCGCGAGAGCGGTAGAGGGATTCCGTGCGGGTTCGCCGGAACTCCGCAAGACATCGCTAACGTGGCCGCGTTTCTGGCATCGAACGATGCTCGCTACGTCGTCGGTCAGACGCTGATCGTGGACGGCGGTACCACGTCGTGGATGCCCTTTGGCGAGCAGTTCAAGCAGCCGATGACCGCCCAGTTCGGCCGGGGCTATGTGCCTGGCGTCTAGCCGGGACGGCCGTGTTGTGAGATTGGAAGACGGGACAGGGAGAATCTGTTGACGAAGGGTTGCGCGGGAGCAGTCAAGCGGCGTGTTGCAGACGTCTTTGGCGTCGTCAACGTCTTTGCTATCGAAAGGACTTGTGCATGATTCAGTCGACTGCCAGTCGCGAGCGCGTGTTTCGTGCGCTCGCGTTCAAGCCCCCGGATCGCATTCCCGTCCAGGTGCATCCCTCGCCCGGCGGGCTCTTCGAGCACGGGCAGAAACTGCTCGACTTGATGCGCGCCTGTCCGTCCGATTTTGGCGACCTCAGTGAGCTCACCCTGCCGCAGCCACCGCCGGAGGACTTCGGCCCAGACGGCTCATACCATCACGTCGAGGTCGACGCTTGGGGCGTGACCTGGAAGTACCGGATCTATGGTATATGGGGGCATCCGTACAACGAGCCGCTGGCCGACCTGAGCGACCTCGCCGCGTACGCGCCGCCTGCGCCGCCGCCACTGAGCGGACCGGCGTTCGAGAAGGCCAAGGTCGCCGTTGCCCGGCACAAGGAGCGGTACTTCCACATTGGTGGAGGCGGGATGATCTGGGAGCAGATGCACTTTCTGCGGCCCTATGAGGATTGCATGATCGAGATCATGCAAGACACGCCCGAGATCAACCGCATTGCCGACCTGATCACCGACTACGCCGAGGGGTGTATCCGGCACCATCTGGCGACGGGGACTGACGCCATCCAGTTCGGAGACGACTTCGGCAGCCAGCGCGCGCCATTGTTTCGGCCCGAAGTCTGGCGCCGGTTCTTCAAACCGCGCTACGAGCGGCTCTGTGCCCCCATCCGTGCAGCGGGCAAGCGGATCTTCTTCCACTCGTGCGGCCAGATCACGCCGCTGCTCGAGGATTTTGCAGAGCTCGGCGTTACCGCTGTCTGGCCACAACTGCCGCTCTACGATCAGCGTGAGCTGGCGCAGCGCTCTCGCGACCTGGGACTCGCGGTCCAACTGCATCCCGACCGTGGCGATCTCATGCAGCGCGCCACGCCGCAGGCAGTCCGTGACTATATTGCGCGACTGCTGGACAACTTCGACACCGCCGCTGGCGGCTCCTGGCTCTACATCGAGATCGATCCCGGGTTCAAGTGGGAGAACGTACAGGCTCTGTTCGACTGCGTGATGGACCTATAGGGGGATAGTGGCATGCACAATAGTTCCCTCCAGCGCGAGCGCTTTGCCTGCACGTTGGCCCACCAGGCGCCCGATCGCGTGCCGATGGACCTGGGCGCCACGGATATGACCGAAATCGACGGGGGTCCGCGCCGTCTGGCACCGCTGCTAGGAATCGCGGCAGACGCTCCAGACGCCGAGGTCGACGAGGCGGTCCTGCGGGCGCTCGATATCGACATCCGCGGCGTAGGTGGTATTCTCCAGCCTGCAGGCACGCTGGCTCGCCAGGTGTCCGCGACAGAGATCGTGGATATGTGGGGCGTCGGCTACCGGTTCAGTGGGCACTACTTCGAGGCGGTCAGCCGGCCGCTGCAGGGCGCGACGCTCGACGATCTGGACCGGTACCCGTGGCCCGATCCGGACCGGCTCGATCCCGCCGTGATCGCGGCGATCGCTGAACGCGCGCGGTTTCTATACGAGCGCACGCCCTACGTAGTCTGCGCGCGCCATCCTTGCCACGGCGTGCTTGAGGTTGGCTGCTGGATGTGCGGGTATGACGATTTCCTGTACCGCATGGCGGCGGAGCCTGAGTTCGTTCACCGTTTCTTTGACATCGTCTATGCCTATCAGCAGCGCATTGAAGAGCTCTACTACGCCGCTGTGGGCCCCTATATCCACTTCACCACGAGCGGTGACGATTTCGGCATGCAGACCGGTCCACTCATTTCGCCGGCGATGTTCGCCGACCTTGTGCTCCCCTATCTGCGGGCGCGCATCCGGCAGATCCGCCGCTACACCAGCGCGGCGTTCTTCCATCACACCTGCGGGTCGGTCTTTGATCTCATCCCCGATCTGCTCGACGCGGGCGTAGAGATCCTCAATCCGATCCAGCCCCGCGCCAAGAAGATGGAACCTGAACGCCTGAAGCGCACGTTCGGCGATCGCCTCACGTTCTACGGTGGCGTGGATACGCAGCTTCTGTTACCACGGGGAAGCGTCGAGGAGGTGGAGCAAGCCACACGTGACCTCATTAGGATCCTGGGCGAGTCCGGTGGGTACATCCTATCGGCGGCGCATACGCTGCAGCAGGATGTTCCCAACGAGAACATCCTGGCCCTCTACCGCGCCGGGAGGGAAGCGTGAAGCAGCGTGCATTGGGAGAGGGGCCGTGTCTGGCGCAGGCCGGGGCGTCGCGCAAGACGTGGCCCAGGCTGTTCTTCACGTCGGCGGGCAGGACCTGCTTGATCCACGCTGACGGCACGGACCTGCGCACGCTCGAGCTGGATGTACCGAACCAGGTCACCTGGCAGCCGAGCGGTTTCCTGCCGGACGGGCGCGTGATGCTGTTGAGCATGGAACCGCGCCGCGACGGTCCCGGGCGCCCTTTCGATGCGTACTACACTCAGACGCCTACGCACGTCTGGGCCTACGATCTCGACCTTGGCACGCTCGAGGAGCTGCTGGCAAAGGATCGGTTGGCACCTTTCTATACCCCACAGCTCCTGCTCACCGGGGGGCGTGTCCTCGTGCAGGTCTGCCGCCCGGGGCGCGGCCAAGTCTTCAACATGAATCTCGACGGCACGGATGCACGCGAGTTCTCTGCTGCGGACGAAGGCTTGCCGTACGGCTTCAGCCTGAGCCCGGATGGCAGTCGGGTTGCCTTCCATCTGGCAAGCTCCCAAGGATATCAGATCTGGACGTGCGACGCGTTCGGTCGTGAGCGCATGTGCGTAGCGGCCCATCCCGATCATCTCTACTTCGGGCCAGCATGGTCCCCCGATGGCGAATGGCTGTTGTACCAGGATTGCCATCACGTCTCAGACGGTGGGCATGACTGGTCTGACCTGCGTCTGAGCCGCCCGGACGGGTCAGAGCACCGGATGCTCACCGAAGGGCAGGCCATGTGGTTTGGCGCGACCTATGGTCATCCAGGCAACCGCGGCGGCGGATCGAACGTGGCGGTCTGGACCCGTAACGGGGCGCTGCTCTTCCCGCGTCGGCTTCCCGGTTCCAGGGTGGCCTGGGAATACCAGGCCCAGCGGCCCGACACTGACCACTTCAACCGCGACTACAAGCCGGAGCTCGCCAGCGGTGGCACGGAGATCTGCCGGCTCGACCCGCGCACCGGCGCGATCACGGCCCTTACAACCAGCGTGCCGCCGGTGTGGGACTTCCGCGCTAGCGAGTCTCCCGACGGCTGCCTGGTCGCTTTCTGCCGCGCCGCGATCGGAGAGGTGCCCGGGCTTTGGGCGATGACCGTCGATGGCAGCGAGCAACGCCTGCTGACCCGAGGGTTGGACAGCCGGGGCGCGGATCACCCCCGGTGGCTGCCTTTCTGAAAGGGGACGGATGCGTGAAACGCAAGCACCTTATCTACAATGACGACGGCTGGTCGAGCTATATGCGTTACCCGGCGCCGATGTCGCCTGATGACGTGATCGCCGCGACCGTCGGCCCGGTGATCGGCACGGCGGTGACACATTACCAGTTCTGCGCACTGGGGGGCCATACGGTCAACTACAACTCGATCTTTCTGCCCCGGGTCGGTGAGATGATGCAGACGCTGGACACGCTGCATGTCTGGCGCATGCGCGAGACGCTGCGGAGCCTCGAGCGACTCGGGACCGATCCGCTGCGAATCGTCTCCGAGGCCTGCCACCGGTATGGGATCGCCTGCCAGTTCTCGTTGCGGATGAACGATCGCCACCATACCTACACGCACCCCGATGGCTCATGGTACTTTCCGGAGTTGCTCTCGCCGTGGCTCGACGAACACCCTGACCTGTTGTTGCCGGACCGAGCGCTGGACTATGCCAAGGAACAGGTTTCGGACTACCGCAAGCGGCAGATTCAGGAGGTCCTCGAGCGCTACGATGTGGACGGCATCGATCTGGACTTCACACGCTTCAGACCGTGGTTCCAGTGTGGCGACGAGCAGGCCGGCATGCCCCGGATGACCGCGCTGATCCGTGATCTGCGGGCTATGACCCGCCGGGCGGGCAAAACGCTCAGCGCCCGGTTCGAGTATGATCCCGAGGCGTGCATCGCCAGCGGGCTCGATGTGGACGGGTGGCTCGCAGAAGGGTTGTTTGACTTGATCACGCTGGGGGGCATAGGTGACCACACGCCTGACGCGCCCGCCGATTGGTGGATCGAGCACGCTCATCCTTCGGGATGCAAGGTCTGCCCCGGTATAGAAGGGCAGCTCCACTGGGTGCCTGGGTGCGGTAGCGGTGGAACGGGCACCCGGCCCGGTAACGGCGTCCACGATGGTTTTGGGCCACCAACGATGGCCTATATGCGCGCGGTGGCGGCTAACCACTACCGCAGTGGCGTGGATGGCATAAGCCTCTTCAACTTCACGTGTGCCGACGGACCCTTCGACCGTTCTGCCTTCTCTGACCTTGCCCATCCGGATTCCTTGGTCGGGGCCGATAAGCAGTACATCGCTGCGGTCTGGCCTGCTGACGCACAAATCTACCACGATGCGACGTGGCGGAGCCGGTTCGCGTTACCTCCAGATCGTGACGAGGCGGAGTACCTGCTGCGGATCGCCGATGATATCGAAGCAGCGCCTCGGCGTGGCCTCGCGCCCAGCGGTGTTCTCACGCTGGATCTCAAGGGACTGAATCGGCTCAGCGACATCGAGGTGTCGATCAACGGGGTGGCACTGAGCTGGAACGGCGATCAGTACAACCACTATGACCATGGGTGTTGGCTCGACGTGGTGGTGTTCGACGTGCCGCCGCACGCCCTGCGGACCGGCGCTAACGCCATCGGCATCCGGCGTCTCGCTGCGACGCCGGGGTTCGGGGGCGCCCTCGAGGTGCGCAAGTGCATCCTCGATCTCGTGTACCCACATACGTTCATGCCAGGGAGCGCCGGTGAGCACTAGACCTATCCACAGAGATGCGTGCGCTGGCTGCAGGCCACATCCCGCTGCTCTCGATGCCAGGTCGGCGGACAAACGGAGATGTCGAGAATGACGATGAAAGACACGTTCCTCTTCATTC